>JGI11944J13513_1000019_pt1 | contig 192223 bp, 173 predicted proteins | sample TerdegcoTASludge_FD_13513 | JGI IMG/M metagenome (IMG submission 13513) | reverse complement strand
AACTGGGGCTTGATAGTAAACCAATTTTTAGCTATTTTTGGCGAAAGGGTTAAAGTCTGAAACCCTAACCCTCGAAATCATTTACACACTTTTTTGGATACTGTCCTTTTTGCGCCGGATGGTCAGGCCTGGTTTCAAGCGCAAATTCTCCCGAACTCAGGCTCTGTAAGATATTCTTACTTTTACCATTTTACAGTTAGGCTAACCTGAAATAGTTAATACTTAACCTGTTTTAAAGTTACTCTTTTTGATTAAAACTGTCAGATTGAGGATTAACTGTTTCAACTCATTCCTCTTCACTCTTTCCCCTTCACCCCTTGACCCTTCACTCTTTCCCCATTCCTCTTCACCCTCCACCCATTCCTGATCCATCTATCCGCTATGTACCGGACACAATGTTTCCTGATTGGGATTACTTTTTAAGGTTTGCGTCGGACTTCGCCTGTGCGTCTTTTATGAGTTTATCGGCCCTCGCATCGGCATCGTCCAGTACCTTCTGCACTTTTTTATCGGTTTCTTTTTTGGCCTGATCTGCTGCTTTTTGAGCGGCTACTTTTGCAATGGGGTTTTTGGCCTCGGCCACCAGTTTATCAGCAGCGGCATACCCTTCCTGCTTAATTTTATCGGCAGTAACACGTGCTTCGGCTTTTATTTTTTCGGCCTGTTTACGAGCTTCTTCAAGGGCTTTGTCTATCTGTTCGGCTGCTTTTTCTTTTACAGTTTCAACTACCTGTTCTTTTATTTCGTTGGCTATACTTTTGGCACTTTCCTTAAGCGAGGTCTTTATAGTTGGTTTGCTTACGGTTCCGCCAAACAGCACGTCTACATAAATTATTTCGCCGGGCTGGAAATTAGTGCCAACCAGCGAATTGGCCTGCTGAGCCAGGCTGTTTATAGTGGCATTGGCCTGGGCTCCAAACAGCGAACGCGGAATTTCCATCCGCCAGGTATAGTCAATGGTTTGGTCGAACCCGTGCGAGCCGGAGATGGTAGCTTTTACCTTGTCAATTTTTACGTCGAAGGGCGAAATAATGGCGCGGCCATCTTTAATGCGATACGAAAGGTTCAGGTTCTGAAAATTCATGCGTTTCAGTTCGTTTATCTTAAGTGCATCACCCAGCTTTACAAAGGGCTCGAAGCCGCCTATGCTCACACTTTTGGTCTTAAGTACGCCATTGGCGCTTATGGTATTAAGATCAGGCTCCATCTGGCTGTTGAGCTTACCGGAGAAGTTTTCGAGCGATACCGTAAATAAGCCCGATGCATACTGTGCTGCGGGGGCCATTTTCTGTACCGTATTAAAGGTTTTGAATGTAGTGGCTATATCAAAGTTGTCTACAATAAAATTCAGGTTTACATCGGGGTTTTGCGCGTTTTGTGTATCGTACCAGCCGTCCATACGCATTTGTCCGCCCAGGGTGTTCATACGCAGACTTTCCATATTCAGGCGGCGTTTGCGTATAGTTACCTTACCGTTTACATTATCGAGCACCAGGTTGTCGTACAGCACTTTTTTAAGGTTGGTGTTCAGCTCAAAATCAATATTGCCGGGAATCTCAATAACACTGTTTTCAGCGGAAGCGGCGGGCTGTTCTGTAGGTTGTGCACTCTGCTGCGCCGGGGCTTGGGTTGCGTTATCTGAAGCTGTTAGCTGGTTAATATCGAGCAGGTTCGAGTTTACCGTAAAGTTTCCTTTAATAAGGTCGTCTTTAAAAATATACTCAATAAAGTTGTCGATCCGGCCGCTGGCATTGATATCCGATTTTCCGATCAGCGCATTAAAGGCGCCGAGTTCCACAAATTTATTAGTAAAGTTAAGCCTGATGGCGTTCAGTAACACTTCGTAGGGCAGGGCTTCTACCTTTAATTTCATCTGATTGGCTTCCAGGCTTCCGCGTGCGGTAAAACGTTCGTACTGCTGGCGTTGCACATAACTCAGGCGGCCTTTCAGACCCAGGTCGGCCTTTATGATGCCGTTAAATTCCTCGCCTTTCTCCAGGGGCAGAAACTCTTTTATGGTACCCAGGTTTACAGTACCCAGTGCACTTATATCAAAATCGGGATCAGAAACAGGCGTTTTTACATGGGCATGCATGCTCAGCGGATTTCCCCCCATTAGCAGGTTCAGCCGGTTCAGGTCGATAAGGGTGGCATCAAGATCGCCGTTAGGGTTCTGTATATTCAGGTCTATAAATATTTTTTCTACCGAGCGGGGCAGTGCAGGATATTTAAAGCCTCCGTTTTCTACCAGCAGCTTCAGTCCGAAAGCGGGGTAACGGCTATCGCTGTAGGTACCTTTGGCATACCCGTTCAGGGCCACAGTACCGCTGGCCTGCACACTGGCAAAATCGCGGGTAAATACGGCCGGTATAAGCGAAAGTATAGTTTTGAAATCGGTTTTAAGTGCTTTAAACGAAAGGTCCATCAGCATATCCTGCTCATTCATCTGCAGAAACCCGTCGAACCGCAGACCCAGTTCGTTCAGGTAGAGTTCGTTTTGTTTAAACGTATAAATATTGTTTGCAAGGTCGATATCGATACCGGCATCGGCTTTTACCTCCACTTCGCTCAGGTAAGCAATGCCGGCACTGGCAAAACTGGTTTTCTGTATATGCAGTTTATTTTCCGACTGCAGCAGATCCTTGCTGAAATCGCCCTTAAGCTCGTAGTCAAGATCTTCTATACGGGCTTTCATTCCCGCTTCTTCATCAATATACGTAATATGGGCATTGTTTATGATGAGTGACGACAGGCGCAGGTTAAAGGCTTCGCTGTCTTTACCGGTATTTTCGGGTGTTGTGCTGCTGCTATCGGCAGAGGGTTTTACAATATCCCAGCTGGCTTTGCCATCGCGGGTTACCTGTACCAGGGCGCGGGGATCTTCGATGCGTATGGCATTAACCTGGTAGTTTCCGCCACGGATTACGCTCATCAGGTTCAGGTCAAGCGCCAGTTCGCGTATACCTATAAGGGTATCGCCTTCAAAGGTGTCTTTGCCTACTACACTTACATTCTGTATCTGGAAACGAAAGTCGGGGAAAGAACGGAATATACTCAGGTCGAACTCTCCGAAATCCACACGGGCATTCAGCTGTTCGTTGGCCTGGTCTTTCACAAATTGTATCAGTTTGCCTTTGAACAGGAACGGAGCTGCAATAAGCAGCACAATAAACAGCAGGAAAAAGATGCCGCTGCCGATAAGTATTTTTTTAAATAAACTGCGTTTTTTAGTATTTGCTTGCATGGTTGCCATAGTGTGCCCCGAATATAATCAATTAATCTGTTACCAGTGCCGCCATTGTGGCAAAAGCGCCCGGCACTGCTTCTTATAATAACGCATGTAAGGCGGTGGCATTGTGCATGACTGCTGCAAAAAACCAAGCCATAAAAAATACAGAAATCGTATCTTTGCTATCGCCTATGCCTAAGAGAAACATAAAGGATATTCCCATATTCGACCTGCCTGGCAACAGGCCCTTTTCGCTTTTTCATATAGGCCCCGGGCACAGGCTTAACCAGTACGAACCTCACCGCCACAGCTTTTACGAAATTATTTTCTACCGCAGTGTGCAGGGCCGGCAGCTGATCGACTTTGATGAACACGATATAGCACCCGGTACCTGGACTTTTTTATCGCCGGGGCAGGTACATCAGTTCCGCACAGAGCAAATGGAAGGTATAATACTTACGTTTAGCGGGCATTTTCTGGTGCGCAACCAGGAAGAGCGCAGTTTTGTACGCAGTAACCTGCTGTTTCATCACCCCGAATACCACCCAAGCTTCCGTGCCGGGGGCGAAGATGCGGCGGTTATGGAATCGCTGCTGCAGCTGATGGAAAAGGAATACAACCGGGAAGAGGCCTCCGGCGAAATTTTACACAGTTACCTGCGCCTTCTGCTCGAAATGGCCGACAGGGCCTTTCGTTCTTCGGGGATACCGCTTTCGGCAAAAGATCCGCGTCTGCTGGAACGAACCAAACAGATTATAGGGCTGGTTGAAAATAATTACCAGCGGCACCATAATGTAAGCTTTTATGCCGATGCTATGAGGCTTACACCCAAACGGGCAAACGAAATATCCAAAGAGGGCATAGGTATTACCATTATGTCGCTGGTGCACAGGAGGCTTACCCTGGAAGCAAAGCGAATGATAGGGTATAGCGATAAGAGTATCAAGGAAATATCGTTTAATCTGGGCTTCGAAGATCCGGCTTATTTTAGTCGCTTTTTTAAGAAAAAAACAGGTGAATCGCCCGAAACATTCCGTCTGAAATGTTCAAATAGTACAAGATACTAATCGAATTGTCCTTTTCTGCCGCAGTTTGAATTCCGATTTTTGCAACGCAATTTTGGAATATATTCAAACAGATGGATTATACCGTATGGTGTTTTTGTTTTGTTTGTTGAGGATCATGTTTTTATGAAGGATAAATGGAATGGAATCGGGCAAAAATCGAACGGGCGGCTTATTGTAATTCTGGGTTTTTTATCGGGTCTTATACCCTTTAGTATCGATATGTATCTGCCGGCCTTCCCGGCCATAGCCGAAGGGCTGCGTACAACTCCGGGAAGTGTTGGTATCTCTCTGGCCAGTTTTTTTATAGGCATTTGCGCAGGGCAGGTATTGTATGGTCCGCTTATGGATCGCTACGGACGCAGACCTTTATTATTACTGGGTTTGTGTATATACCTGGCTGCATCGCTTGCATGTATTTTTGTAACCGGTGTGGAGCAGCTTATTGTGCTGCGTTTTATTCAGGCATTCGGGGGCTGTTCTACCTTTATTGCCGGCAGGGCTATTGTGCGCGATGTATTTCCGTCGGAGCAGATTGCCCGCGTATTTTCGCTTATGATGCTGGTAATGGGTGTGGCACCTGTAATAGCCCCGGTAGCGGGTGGTTTTGTGGTATCGGTGGCGCACTGGCGTGTGATATTTGTGGTACTGAGCATACTGGCTGCCCTGTTGCTGTTGTGTGTATACTTTCTGCTGCCCGAAAGCAGAGGCCCCGACCGCCAGGTATCGCTGCATCCGCTAAGAGTTGTGCAGAGTTACGGAGAAGTATTGCGTACACCTGGTTTCCTGGCATATACACTGGCCTCGGCCTTTGGTTCGGCCGCCCTGTTTGCTTATATAACGGCTTCGCCACAGGTATTTATGGATCTGTTTAGCCTGGACGAACAACGCTTTGGCATGGCCTTTGCTTTTAATGCAGCCTGCCTTATTACAGGCGGACAGCTCAGCCGTCTTTTTATGAAAAGGTACAGCAACGAGCAGATATCTCTGTATACGGCACTGCTGCTGCTGGGTGCAGGCCTGTTTATGGCCATGCTGCACTGGACAGGAACAATGCGTTTAACGTTGCTGCTGCCGGGTCTTTCGCTGTATCTGTTTCTTTTCGGTATTAATAACCCCAATACCAATGCCCTTTCGCTGAAGCCTTTCCGGCACAACGCCGGTGTAGCATCTTCGCTGTCGGGAATGATACAGATGAGTATAAATGCCTCGGTATCGTTCCTGGTAAGTATGCTAGCGAACGGTACGGCAGGCCCTATGGTAAATGTTATGCTGCTTTGCGCCCTGGCGGCTTCGGTATCGGTAGCACTGGCTGTATTAAGAACTCCGCAAACCCTGAATCTGAACCTCGATAACAATCGCGAATAATCCTCACTATATTAAGATAAAGAATACTATCAACAATAACTATAAAAACCAGATTATGCATATAGTACCCGGAAAATATCTACCCATACTGGGTATGCTCTGGATGCTGAGCCCGTCCCTGAAGGCGCAGGAGCAGCAGGCCGACAGTATATTGCAGCATGCAACGCTGCCTAATGTAATTTCCTATGCTCTGCAGCGGCAGCCCGGTATACAGCAGTCGCTGCTGGATGAACGTATTACCCGCATCAGTGTAAATAACAAACTTTCTGACTGGTATCCGCAGATACAGTTTAACGGATCGCTACAGCATAATACCCAGCTGCAGTCGTCGTCGATAGGGGGTAATATTATACAGTTAGGGGTGCGGAATACCTCGGCCGGTCAGTTCCTGGCCACACAGCAGCTGCTGAACCGCGACCTGATACTGGCCAGCATAACGGCCCGCAATGTAAAACAGCAGGCCGAACAGAATACCGAAAGCCGCCGTATTGAGCTGGTGGTGAATGTAAGCAAGGCCTTTTATGATGTACTGGCCACCGAACAGCAGGTGCTGGTAGCATCGGAGAATATTGCCCGGCTCGAACGCAGTCTTAAGGATGCTTACAGTCAGTACGAAGCTGGCACAGCCGATAAAACGGACTACAAACGGGCTACCATCGCACTAAATAATACCCGGGCTGCACTCGAAAGCAACCGGGAGCTGCTGGCTGCCAAAAAAGAGTACCTGAAGTTCCTGATCGGTTACCCGCCGGGAGCCAGCATTGATATTGAATACGATGTGGCTGCTATGGAAAACGATATTGTACTGGATACCACACAACGCAGCGATTACCGTAACCGGATCGAATACCGCATGCTGCAAACCGGCCGCAACCTGCAGCTGGGTAATCTTAAATACAGCAAACTGGCTTATATGCCATCGCTTTATGCTTCGGGTTCCTATTCGCTGTTCTATCTCAATAACGATTTCCGTCAGCTGTATGTAAAGAACTATCCTATTTCCTTTGTGGCGCTGAACCTGAGCATACCTATATTCCAGGGGCCGAAAAGATGGCAGGGCATACAGCAGCAGAAACTGCAGCTGCAGCGGATCGATTATGATATCGAAAACCTTGAAAATGCCGTAAATTCGGAATATACTCAGGCTCTGGCCCTTTACCGCAGTAACCTGGCCAGCTATAACGCGCTTAAGGAAAATATGGAGATAGCCCGCGAGGTATACGATGTAATAGAGATGCAATACCGCAGCGGGGTAAAGACCTACCTGGAGGTAATTACTGCCGAAACAGATCTGCGCACGGCCCGTATTAATTATTACAATGCTCTTTACCAGCTGCTGTCGGCCCGTATCGATGTGCAGAGGGCGCAGGGCAGAATTACACCATAATGTATTAACACAGCAAAAAAGAAGATCTATGTATAAAAAAATCATATTCTATATTTCGGCAGCGGGACTTATCGTTGCCAGCTCCTGTGGCAGTAAAAATGCCGGTGGCCCACAGCAGGGCGGGCCGGTACCCGTTACACTGGAATCTGTACGGCTGAGCAATGCCGTATATTACGACGAATATCCGGCTATTGTTACAGCCCTGAACGAAGTTGAACTGCGGGCACAGGTTAACGGTTATATTACCGAAATAGCCTTTACCGAAGGGCAGAAGGTGCGCAGGGGACAAAAGCTGTATGTGATAGACCAGCAGTTGTATACGGCCGGTTATGAGCAGGCACTGGCAAATCTGGAAGTGCAGAAAGCCAATCTTGAAAAGGCCCGTAAAGATGCCGAACGCTACCATCAGCTGGATGCGAAAGATGCCATTGCAAAACAGCAGGTAGATAATGCCGATGCAGCCCTTGCAGCAGCACAGAAACAGGTAGATGCGGCAAAGGCTGCCGTGCAGGCCGCGCAAACCAATGTGCGCTATACCACTATAACGGCCCCCTTCGATGGTACCATCGGTATTTCGCAGGTAAAAACAGGTGCCGCCGTTATGGCCGGACAAACACTGCTTAACACCGTGTCTACCGACGATCCGATTGCGGCAGATTTCAGCATCGACCAAAGCGAGATATTCCGTTTCAGCGAACTGCTTTCTGCAAAGAAAAGCAGTGCCGATTCTGTATTCCTGCTGGCTTTCGGAGGGCAAACCTATGCCTATCCCGGCGAAATTATGCTTATAGACAGGGCTGTAGATCAGCAAACGGGCAGCATACGCGTACGGGTACGTTTTCCCAATCCCGGTAATATGCTGCGGGCGGGAATGAGCGGTACCATACGTGTACATAACGATGCCTCTGTACAATCGGTACTGATACCCTATAAAGCCGTTACCGAAATGCTGGGCGAATACTTTGTGTATGTGGCCGGCGACAGCAATAAGGTATACCAGCAGCGTGTACACCTGGGCAAACAGGTGGGCCAGAACGTAATTGTTAAAGACGGGCTTAAACCCGATCAGAAAATAGTAACGCAGGGTGTGCAGAAACTGCGCGATGGTGCTGTAATTACTACGGAACAGCCGGCTGCTCAGGCTGCGCCCGCTAAAAAATAAAAGATCCGTGATGCGGAGAATTAACGAACTGAACAGATTATGATCGCAGATATTTTTATAAAACGTCCGGTTACGGCCATTGTGGTATCCATAGTGATTGTGCTGGTAGGTCTTATTTCCATGAGTACACTGCCCGTTGCGCAGTACCCTAATATAACCCCGCCTACCGTACAGATACAGGGAACCATGACCGGTGCCGACGCACAAACCATAGAACAAACCACCACCACGGCCATCGAAACCCAGGTGAACGGTACACCGGGTATGATGTACCTGAGCAGCAACAGTACCGGCAGCGGACAGGCCAGTATTACCGTAACCTTTGATGTGGGTACCGATATCGATATTGCTACCCTGGATGTACAGAACCGTGTAAGTGTGGCCGAACCCACACTGCCCGATGCCGTAAAGCGCCTGGGACTTACCGTCCGTAAACGTAACCCCAGTATCTTTATGGTACTTTCGCTGTATTCGCCCAATGGTACACACGACCCCGTTTTTATGGGTAACTATACCAATATTTACCTTAAAGATGCCTTGCTGCGTGTAAAAGGGGTAGGCGATATTATTTCGCTGGGCGATGATTTTGGTATGCGTATATGGCTAAACCCCGATAAACTGGCAGCCTTGTCGCTTACTCCGGCCGATGTTATGGCATCCCTTACCGAGCAAAACCTGCAGATAGCCGCAGGTGTGGTAGGAGGAAATCCGCAGCCCGGCATACAGGCTTTTGAATACAATGTGCTTACCAACAGTCGTATAAACCGCAAGGAGGATTTCGAAAATATTATCGTACGCAGCAACCCGGTAACAGGCAGCGTTACCTACCTGAAAGATGTGGCCCGGGTAGAACTGGCCAAGTTTAACTATGGTAATAACTCCTTTGTAAATGGTAAAAGAGCGTCTTATATGCTGGTTTACCTGGCTCCGGGAGCCAATGCTCTCGATACGTACGACGGACTTATGAACAAGCTGGGCGAACTTAAGCAGAACTTTCCCAAAGACATCGACTACGAAATGCCGGTAGAAACCGTTTCGGTGGTAAATGTATCTATACGGGAAGTGCTGCATACCCTGGCCGAAGCCCTGATTCTGGTGGTGCTGGTAGTTTTCCTGTTTCTGCAGAACTGGCGGGCCACACTTATTCCTGTACTGGCTATTCCGGTTTCGCTTATCGGTACCTTTATCTTTTTTATACCCTTTGGCTTTACCATTAATACACTTACCCTTTTTGCCTTTATACTGGCCGTGGGTATTGTGGTAGACGATGCCATTGTGGTAGTGGAGGCAGTACAGCATTATATCGACGAAAAGGGTATGAGTCCGAAAGAAGCTACCCGCAAGGCCATGCAGGATATTTCCGGACCGGTTATTGCCATTGCACTTATCCTGGCCGCCGTATTTGTACCCGTAGGTTTTGTACCGGGTATAACCGGCCGCCTGTATCAGCAGTTTGCCATTACCATTGCCGTATCGGTGGTTATTTCGGCCTTTGTGGCCCTTTCGCTTACGCCGGCACTCTGCAGTATTATGCTTAAGCCTTCGAAAAAAGAAGGTGACAAAAAAAATGTGCTCGACCGATTTTTCGACCGTTTTAACCGCTGGTTCAGCCGCCTTTCGAATTCGTATACCCTGAGCGTAGGCAAATGGATACGCAAAACCCCGTACGTACTGGTAATGATGGTATGCCTGTTCGCAGGACTTTTCTATCTGTTCAAAACCAAACCTACCGGTTTTATTCCCACCGAAGACGAAGGCCGCCTGTTTGTTACCTACGAAATGCCCGAAGGTACTTCCACCACGCGCAGTATCGAAATGCTGAAAGAGATCCAGAAACGCCTGGGTACCATCCCCGCCATACGTACGGTGGGTGGTATGGCCGGACTCAACATCATGACCTTTTCGAACAAATCGAATGTGGGAACTATTTTTGTATCGCTGAAGCACTGGGACGAACGTAAAGACGATAAAGACAAGCTGCAGGGTGTGATTGCCGAAATTCAGCAAAAAACTGCCGACCTTAAGGAAGCCCGTGTAATGGCCATTGCTCCGCCAGCCATACCGGGTCTGGGGCAATCTGCCGGTTTCACCTTTCAGCTGCAGCAAACCACCAGTACCGACGATATAAAACAGTTCGAGGTTGTAGCCAACAATTTCCTGGGCGAACTGCGCAAACGTCCGGAGATAGGCAGTGCCTATACCTTTTTTACAGCTAAAACACCCAGCTACCAGCTGGATGTAGACCGCGAAAAAGCAAAGAAACTGGGCGTGAATGTGGCCGAGGTATACCAGACCCTTTCCACGCTGCTGGGCAGTTCCTACGTAAACGACTTCAATATTTACGGCCGAAACTTCCGGGTAATGGCTCAGGCCGACAGTTCGTACAGAGCCTCCATCGACCAGGTAAACCGCTTTTTTGTGCGTAACCGCGAAGGTAATATGGTGCCGCTGAGTGCACTTATAAGTACCCGTGTAACCGAAAACCCGCAGGTAATATCCCACTTTAATATTTACCGTTCGGTAGAGATCAACGGATCGCCCAAACCGGGCTATAGCAGCGGACAGGCTATACAGGCGCTTAAAGAAACCGCCGAACAGCACCTGCCGGCAGGCTATGGATACGAGTTTTCGGGTATGAGTGCCGAAGAAGTAAAAGCAGGTAATACCACCACACTTATCTTTGCCGTATCTATTGTATTCGTTTTCCTGTTCCTGGCGGCCCTGTACGAAAGCTGGTCAATACCTTTTGCCGTGCTGTTTGCCGTTCCCATAGGTGCATTCGGCTCTATACTTACACTTACGTTTATGCCATCGCTAACGAATAATATTTATGCGCAGATCGGCCTTATCACACTCATTGGTCTGGCCGCAAAAAATGCCATTCTTATCGTGGAATACGCCAAAGAACGGGTCGACAGCGGTACGGAACTCATACAGGCCACACTGGCGGCTGTAAGGCTGCGTCTGCGACCTATTATTATGACCTCCCTGGCTTTTATACTGGGTGTACTGCCCCTGGCCTTTGCCAGCGGCGCGGGTGCCGAAGCCCGCAAAACCATAGGCTGGACCGTATTCGGAGGAATGCTGGCTGCCAGTTCCCTGGCTATATTTGTGGTGCCGGTACTGTATGTGCTTATAAGCCGTATTGCAAACGGCCGTAAGAAAGCACAGGCTTAGAATGTATATGATTTTTAAGGAAAGGGAGTTACTTTGCTGACTCCCTTTCTGCGTTTTATGAACCTCTGGGTATTGTATGTGTATATATTTGTATACCTTAAAAATACTGCTGTATGAAATGGAATCTGTTTTATGTTTGCCTGCTGCCGGCGATCTTTGCCGGCTGTGCATCCGGGCCTCAACAGCCGCAGAGCGTAACATCTGCAGCTAACGGCGATAGCCTGGTGCTGCAGGTAAAGGCCGCTTATGTGGGTGCCGTAGGCTGGTCGGAATTATACCACTGCAATATACAGCAGGTGTTTAAGGGCAGCATGCCGCAGGATGATATACTGTTGTTTACCGGTATCAGTTACGAATTTAACGATGCCTTCATTAAAGGCAACCCGTCAACATTGTACACCCTGGGCCTTTATCGGTACCGGCCCGATCCCGACCCGGGCTATAATACCCGTCCCGGCTTCAGGGATATACAAGGCAGGATATGGCAGCTGGTATATGTACGTTAATTTGTATTTATAAACGATACAAATAAGAAATCTTTACAGGTATTTTAGCTTAGTATAGTTTAGGTGAAAATACCTGAATTTATGTTGATTTTGTGATGTTAAACTTTGTTTGGATAGATTTGTTTAAACCGATAGTTTACACACCTAAAATCTATTTTATGAAATCCATCATTACACCCGTACTGGAAGAAATTTCCAACACTTACCTCAAACAACAGCTGCTGCAGCATTTTACCCGTTCAGGGCAGGAGTTTAATACCATTCAGGACACGTTTAAACGGCTTACTTCGGCCACACACGAAAGCGAAAAGCTGAATGTGTTTTTTCACAGCTGGAGTATGACCAATAACAGCGCCATGACGGTAGCCGGGCTCAGTAACCGGCTTACCATGCTCATTCACAAAAAGCGCCCGGTGCAGGACGAGGCTTTGCTGCTGCGCAGTATTACCAGTCTTAACCGTATTGTAGACGAAGATCTTGGCGTGGTTGGCGGGGTGCTGCACAAAGACATTTATTATAAAATGGCTACCCATTTCTGTAAGGGCGACCAGTGGATGCAGATGCGCTATCTTACGCCCGAAGCAAAGGAATTTAAAAGCTGGAAAGACCGTAACTCCTTAAAGGATACCGACCTGGTAACCGGTTTGCTTACTACCGTGGTACACGAAATTTATACGCATGGCGAAGTGGAATATATTCTGCCCCTGTTCGAAGAATGGCTGAAGCAACAGGAGGGTATAAGCGGACGTGATGCACAGGTAATACTTGCCTGGATTATTGTACATACGGGGCCTACCGAAAAGAACCATTTTTATCATGCCATACATGCCGTTGAACAATATACGCAGGCAATGGGCATACGTCTGGAAGATTATAGTCTGGAAACCATTATCAGCGATTATATGCAGCGTAAGGCCGCAACAATGGCCTCTATTACCGCTGTACTCGATTCGGCATATGAACTGAACTGATATGCACGCTGCTGAAACAAATTTTATGCAGTTATATGCCGAAATGTGCACGCCGGGCCCGGAAGCAGAGCTCGAAGCCGGACTTGCATTGGAAAAATACATGCTGGAACGCTTCGGGCACATACCCTTAGGAGGTATGGATACCTTTTCACCGGTAGCGCTGGTGCTGGACCCTGCACAGCTGCAATATCTGGAACTGTTTTCGACGGTACTTGATAAGGCGCTGAAAAGTATTGTAGCTAATTATTTTAACGACGAACGCATACGCCGTATTTACGATCTGGATCCCTTTTTCGATACGGTGCTGGCCATGTGTAACGGAATACCCTTTAATACGGGAGCCTGCCGGCCCGATTTTCTGCAAACCCCTGACGGACATTTTCGTATATGCGAAATAGGTGCACGTTTTCCGCTTAACGGATGGATGCTGAGCTATTACATAAACCGTTTCGGATATACACAGCAGGCAGAGGCAGGCGGCCTCTCTGTACCGCAGGAGCGTATGGATGCCCTACCGGAGGTATTTGCTGCCTGTTTTGAAGCGGGCAAAAAAATAGCCTTGCTCATGGAGCAGGAAAAAGGCTCGGAGATACACTGGCTCTTGCAGGAGCTGGAGCAACGCGGGCATACATCCGCAGTATATACACCGGGTAGCCTGCAACTGCAGGATGGGCGCGTGATATGTAAGGGTGAGGAGCTTACACAGTTTATACTGGAAATGGATCGCGAAGAACTGCGGAAGTTTCATCCGGAAGTACTCCGGACCATTATTCGCAGCGGCCGCTACTTTAACGATGTACGTACGCTTATTCTGTTGCACGACAAGCGGGTACTGGCTGTTTTATACGACAGGCAAATAATGGGCAATTACCTGGGTAAGACCGAATACGAACTGCTGCAGGAATTCCTGGTGCCTTCTTATTCTCTCTCAGATTCTGAAATACGTAACCGGATATGCAGCGGAACGCAGAACTGGGTGCTGAAACGCAGCAGCGGAGGCCGTGGTGTGGATATGTACCTGCGCAGCGAATGCAGCGAAGATTTCTGGCGCGAAACGGTAAATACACAATGGCAGCACTACATGGTACAGGCTTTTGTGCCACAACGAAAATACATGCACAAAGGGCAGGAAATACAGGTGGTGGGCCTGCTTCTGCTGTTTAACGGACACTTTTTCGGAACCGGTATTTACCGGGGCTCGGGTTACAGCGTGGTAAATGTGCACCAGGGCAGAGGTACCATTTTTCCGCCGGGGCTTTGTAAGGCAGATATCTGATGAAACACTCTGTTATTGTACCGCTTTATAACAAGGCTGAATATGTAGAGGCCGCACTGGAATCGATATGGCAGCAGACAAGCATGCCGCATGAGCTTATTATTGTAGATGATGCCAGCAGCGACGGAAGCCTGCAGAGAGTACAGGCTTTTGTGGAAAAGAACCGTGGACGCATGCGCGGAATGGAGCTGCGGATAATTGAACTGCTCCGGAACCGAGGGCCGGGTTATGCCCGAAACCTGGGCATAGAACAGGCACAGGGCGATATTATAAGCTTCCTGGATGCAGATGATATGCTGGCCCCCGCTTATACAGACCTTGTAAAACGGGCTATGCAGCAATATGGAATGGATATGCTGGTAATGGGGATAGGTTATGTGCCTGGTAATGAGCGCGACCCGGATCTGCACAGGCTCAATGGCCGCCTGCAAGCCCTGGAACCGGAACTTTACCGGATGCAGGACCCGCTGGAAACCATATGCTCCGAACATTTTGTAATGGGAGTGGGCTGCAATGTGGTGGTGCATCGTAAATGGCTACAGGATATACGTTTTGATGAAAAAGTGAGGCTGCACGAAAATATCGATTTCTGGTATCGTGTATTAAGACGTATACTGGCTTCGGAACAGGCTGCCTGCGCCGGACTACATGCCGGAACCCTGCTGCAGGTGCGCATAGTGCCGGGTAGTTTATCGCGGCGCAGCTACGGGCACTGGAAAGAAATAGAATACCCCGTACTGCTGCAACGCTACCATAACAGCAGCGATCCCTGGGACCGCCGCCTGGCTGGTGTAACCGCAAAACGCTGGTTTCAGTACCTGATGCAGCACACGCCGTCGCCCCTGCAAAAAATAGCATGTATGTGGCATTACAGGCGTTTTCTGTACAGGTATGCCGGCAACCTGGTATACAAGAAAGGGAATGTGTAAATTATGAATATGGAACAGCTCGAAGCTTACTTCAGGCAGCTGAAGCAATCGCCCCTGTGGAAGGACTATTACCGTAATGCTGGTGATGCCTCGGATGCAAAGCCATTGGCAAAAGATCAACTGCTGCAGGTACTGGATGCAGGCTTTTGTATTACTAAAGAAGAGCAGGGCGTATACCTGGTACGTTCCGGAGGGAGTACCCGCCGGCCCCTGGTATTTCCGGTAGATATACAGGAAAACCTGCAGCAACGGCAATTGCTGGCAGAACAGCTTGTAAAACAAAAGTTTATAAAACCCGGAAGCCGGGTGCTGAATCTGTTTACATACGGACTTATGTACCGCACGGCAGCCATTATGGACGATGTGCTGGAACGCTGTAATGCAAGCAGCCTGCCCGTAAGTGCCGAAGCAAAGAATGCCGATGTGTACGAAACCATGCGGCAGTTCGATGTGCAAATGCTGCTTGGAAGTCCTTCGCGCCTGGCAGGGTTTGCCCGCTATGTGCAGGAACATGCACTGGAATGCAGCGTACCCGACCTGTTTTTTGGTGGAGAATTTATGCCTTCAGTATATGAAAAAATGTTCATTAATACATTTAAGTGCTTGAATATTTATGGTTTATATGGATCGGCAGAAACGGGTATATGGGCATGGTCGCATTACTCGGAGGAACCGGGTATTTACCGCCTGCTGAATGAGATTGTGGTTGAAATTGAAGAACCGGACCATAGCGGAATGGGCAACATACTGGTAACAAACCTGCTGCGGAAACGCTTTCCGCTGTTCCGCTACCGCATAGGCGACCGGGGCCGTTTGCTGTATCGCAACGGCGAACGTCTGCTGGAACTGTGCTCGCGCGAGGAGTGTTCTTTTCTCATCGATTCGTCGAGCCTGTATATTCACGATTTTAATGAAATAACGGCAGATACTGATACTTTTCAGATACAGCTGTCGTTTGCGCAAGATTCGAAACAGCTGCTTAAGGTGTTGCTGGTAAAGCAGATGCCCGAAGAGGAACGTGGTGCTTACCTGAGCCTGCGCCGCAAAATGCTGCGTAAACTGGTATTGCTTACGCCTTCGCTGGCCTCTGCCGAAGTGGAACTATGCAGCGCCGAAGAGCTGTATATGAACCCGGTTACTTCTAAGGTACCGCAGCTGGCCGATTTCCGCTGAACCGCAGCTGCCTGTTTATCAGGATGGATTTGTGATTTCGCTGCTCTTTGCCGGACCCGATCTGTATATGTTGTGCCGCCAGTCTTTGTCGTACTGTACAAAAAAGTTGAACCATACTACGCGGCTAACCCTCAGCACAAAAGGCATCAGTAAAATAAGCAATACAATAAACAACGGCAGCAGATGCATATAATCGAGCTTAAATAACCAGTAGGCCGCCGCCAGTATGGGAACGGTTACAGCTACCGTCATAGCGTAGCTTATATAGGTGGCGCCCAGGAAAAATCCGTCTTCCATTTTATAATCCTGTCCGCAAACCGGGCAATGGTCGGGCATACCGCCTATATTGCGCAGTGAATACCTGTTTTTACTCACAAACAGATCGCCTTCGTTACAGCGCGGGCATTTCTCTTTTACCACACTGTATAAAAATGAGCCCTTTTTCATCGTTTTCGGGTGTTGTTTTTTACAGTACAAAGATACGAAGCAATCCTTAATTAAGTCCATATGCTATCTGTCGGCTATCTGCAGGTCTTTTCTTGGAATGATCGTTAAACAGTATTTAATTTATTTTAAATCAGTATTTTGTGATTTAAATATGGAGCTTTACCTCTTTTGCTATCGGGTATGTATAATTGTATTATCTTTGAAAAGTACCATATTTTGCATTAAAAGTTCTATGCCTTACAACCGTACACGCATTTATCCGGCCTTCGATATATGCAACCTCAGTGCCAGCCGCTCGGGCAACGACCTGCTCAATGCCGATCCGCTGGCTGTATATATTGCCGGTAACCCTCATCTGCAAACCATGCATACCCATACGTTTTATCATATGGTGTATTTTACCTCAGGTTCGGGTACGCACACGGTCGATTTTGAGCGTTATCCGGTAGAAGAGGGGATGATCTATTTTATGAGGCCCGGCCAGGTACATGAATGGCAATTTGAGGAGGGGACTGATGGCTATATCGTAAACTTTTCACCGGTGTTCTTTAACCAGCTTTTTATAAACAGTGGTATTATCGACCGTTTTCCTTTTTTCAGGCCGGGGTCTGCCGGGCAGGTGTTGCAGTTGCCTCCGGAACGCCGTACCCGTCCTGTACAGCTGCTGGCAGATATTGTAGAGGAACAGCGCAGCGGCAGCGAATCGTCGCAGCTGATGATTGCGGCCATGCTGCTGGAACTGTTTCTGTGGGTCGACCGTTATTCGGAGAACCGCTACCGGCATGTTGCGGCCGGTTATAATTCGGCAGTGTTGCACCGCTTCGGGGAGCTGCTGGAAACTCATTTCCGTACAAAACGGCTTCCTAAGGAGTATGCCGGAATGCTGTTTGTAACCCCGGGACACCTGAATGCGCTGTGTAAGGAACTGCTGGGTATTCCGGCCGGGGAGTATATCCGGAACCGCGTGTTGTTGGAGGCTAAACGTCTGCTGGTAAATTTTGAACTGAGCGTAAGCGGGGTGGCCAGGGAGCTGAATTTTGCGGACAGCTCGTATTTTGTTCGCTTTTTTAAAAAATATACCGGGCAAACACCGGAAAGTTTTCGCCGTACATTCCGCCCGCAGCATCATTAAAATAAGAAGGTAGCTGTCGCAAATAAGAAGGGATACAAAATAAAAAAGGACCCGGTAACGGATCCTTTTTCGTGCAGAAGGCGGGACTCGAACCCGCACACCTTGCGGCACACGCCCCTGAAACGTGCGTGTCTACCAATTTCACCACTTCTGCGTTTCTGAGGGTGCAAAGATATAATTTTTATATTTCTTCCAAATTTTTCTGAACGTATTTTTAATTTTTTTCTTTGCTGCCGGGGCATTGGTTGTTGCATGTGTGTGACATGTACAGAGTTAGGCTCTGCAAAAAAAGTGTAAAACCTGTTTTTTTTCGGACTCAGGTATCGGAAATTCCTTCGAGCTGGTAAAAAACGGGCAGCAGTGTTTGTCCGCGTTCACTCAGTATATATTCGATATGCAGGGGCTTGCTGCTGATGATACGTTTGTGTAAAAGCCCTTCCTGTTCCAGCTCTTTAAGCGCGGTTGCTATACTTTGCCGGCTGGCTCCGGGTATCTGCCTCAGCAGGGTATTAAAGCGCAGGGGCGATTCTGCAGCCAGGCGAAATATACGCGCCTTCCATTTGCCGGCCAGTAATTTAAGCAGACTCTCGGCCGGGCATTCGCCCTTGCTGGGTATGGATGTTGGGGTAGTCATGTTTTTCTGACCTCTTGCATGATATATTCCTGTTACCGAACTTTGCACTAAATTAATGAATCTGCAGCAGCGAACCAAAGCTGTATAGTGTGTTTTATGCGAAGAACGATCTTTTCACTTTTTATGTTCGTACTGCCGGTATATATAGGTCTGGCACAAAATCAGAGTAAAATGACTGAGAATAAAGAAACAAACGTAAATCCCCTGCTTTGCGATCCCGTGCAGGGAACCTGCGAAATACCAGGAACAGGTACAGCCGCAACGTCTGCCGCGCACAATACAGGCGGCAGCATAACGGCAAAACCCATACAAATTGTATATTTTACAGACCCCATATGTTCTTCGTGCTGGGGCATTGAACCGCAGCTGCGCAGGCTTAAGCTGGAATACGATGCTTTTTTCGATATCGAATACCGTATGGGCGGACTGCTGCCTTCCTGGGACATATACAACAGCGGTGGTATAAGTAAACCTTCGGATGTGGCACATCACTGGGATGAGGTAAGTGCATATTACGAAATGCCCATCGATGGCGATGTTTGGCTCGAAGATCCGCTGCCTTCGTCGTATCCGCCTTCGGTTGCCTTTAAGGCGGCCCAGATGCAGAGTAACGAAAAGGCCCTGCTGTTTATGCGCCGCATACGCGAAATGGTATTCCTCGAAAAAAAGAACATCACCCGCTGGGAACACCTGAGTGCTGCTGCAACAGAATGCGGACTGGATACAGCCCAACTCCATGCCGATTATAAGGGCCGGGCTGAGCAGCTTTTTAATGATGACCTTGCCCTGGGACGCGCCCTGGGAGTGAGGGGATTTCCTACACTGTTTTTTACGGATAGTACCGGAAACCGTCTGGTAATGTATGGCGTTAAACCTTACGAAGCCTTTGTGGAAACATTGCTTAAACTGAAGCCTGATGCTCAGAAAAAAGTATACGATAACAGCTGGCAGCATCTGTTTACGCATTTCTCTACACTGTGTACCAAAGAATTTGCACTGCTGTCCGGCCAGCACATGAAGGCCGCCGAAGCACAGCTGAAACAATTGTCGGGAGAGGGCAAACTACACTGTACCCTTACAAAGAACGGTTCCGTCTGGAAGGCCAGACGTCCCTGACCACAGGCTTTTATTGCATTGTACTACGCTGCCGTTTAAACGATAGCAGGCATAAATTTGATATGTATATGCTAAAATTATACAATGCAATAATATGTTATGGACGGCGTTATGTTAGCTGTTAAAAAAAGAGCTTATAAGAAGTACCTGTACTGTAAAACCGGCTTGTGCCGCATATCTTAACCTTAAAATATCTTCTTATGAAAACGAAAATTGCAGCCATTTCCATCCTTTGTGCTTCCCTGTTTGCAGCTTGTGGTAAAAAATACCAGTGTATCGACAAAAACGGTAATATCGTGGCCGAGGTAAGGGCTTCCAGTGCCGAAAAGGCCTGTGCGCAGTACCTGGATAAATAGCGATTCAGGCACTGCGGTTGTTTTTTACAGATCGCATGCTATATGCATGTGTTTATTAAGGCATTCTGCCTGTAAATTAAAGCTAACACACAGGTATCTGCAGTATGCATTGTTTCTTCCGCAGCAAATACCTTACCTTTTACAGAAGCGTTTTCCGGAACAGCTTTGTTTTTCCGGCATCTGCTCATGAGCTACTTGTGCTGTGCACATATACTTTTCGCATATACCGTTTATATGCATAAGAACGTTGGGTATGCAGCCGCTGATGTTTAAGGTATGATCCTTACTTAAAAGATACAAAAAAACACGGAATCCGACAAATATAAAAAACTGTCGGCTTTGGATGTTATTGATAATGAGCTTTAAGTGAAAACTACCTGAAATAGGTTAGCAGCGAATAAATAAAAAAGCTATTTTAGACCATCCTGATGTTTATACGAATTACCCTGATACTGCTGAGCCTCCTTCTGCCTGCGATACTTCCAGCGCAGGAGCTGCTGTTTCATAATATAAGCGCCGGTCTTGGTCTGCCGTCTATGGAAACATACGGATTGTGGCAGGACAGGGAAGGAGCTATGTGGATATCTACCGAAACAGGCATATTCCGTTACAATGGTTCGCAGCTGCAGATGATGACCGGCAAGGGAAGTACAGAGCGTGAGGCCGCTTATGGCTTTGCCGAAACAGAAGATGGCAGTTTGTGGATGGGTACTTCCAGGAACCGTATATTGCGTTACTCCGGCGGAAAACTCCGCGATACGCCTTACACCGCCCTGTACCGGCAGCTGCTGGACTCTGTTTTTAATACGATCTACTGGCTGTCGTACCCCGAAAAATGCCTGCTGTATGTACACTCGAATATACAAACGGTAGAAATAAACCTGTGTACGGGCAGGCTAAAGGCTATTGAACCCGGCCTCTCCTGCATATACCTGTTTACAGAAAAGAATGGCAGCCTGTTATCTGTAGACCGTTACATAAGGCCCAGCGGGAAAGAGATTGATGTGTGCGTGATAAGGAACCGCGACACTGTGGTAATAACCGATAATGATGATATACAGTTCAATTACCAGAATTTTCGTACACAAACCTGTCGCCTGGGCGATACCTATTTTTTCTCTTATAATAACCGTCTTGTAAGGCTTAACCCCGACGGCTCGGTTAAAACAGAACAATATCCCGGCCGTGTGCTGTATATTTACACAGACCCCGATGAGGGGCTTTGGGTAGGAGTACTGAACGGAGGGCTGTATTATTACAGTAGCCTGCACGATTATCCGCAGACCTGCATTCACAGCCTGGGTACCCATTCGGTATCGGCTATACTGGAAGACCGCGAAGGCAGTATATGGTGCAATACCCTGGAAAAAGGTACCTTTTTGTGCCGGAACAAGAATATTTTAGATTACAGTGGTATAGAAGGGCTTAATAAAAAAGCAGATGCGCTTAAATACGAAAATGGTCATATACTGCTGCTTTCCGCTTCCGGTACCATTGCCGATATATACCGGGGTCAGCTGAAACTGCACTATATACCCGGGCATTTATCGCACCGCTATACCGATATCTGCTATTACAACGGAGAGTGGCTTCTGGGAGGCTCGCACAGGTCTTTAAGTATTAATGAAGATTTTAGCCATTTCCGCTATAAAAAATACCTCAGGCGGAATGACTTAGATTTTGCACCCGACCGTTTTGTGAAAGGGGTAAACGGCGAACTGCTCGGCAGCAGCTTTACAGCTATATACAGGCTTTCGGGGTGGCCGGAGAATTACAAAGACTTTAGTTTCCGGATTCCCGGCCGTCTTAAAATGGAGCTTGCCCTGGGAAAAGATTCGTTTATAACGGCCACCACACAGGGAATATGCCTGCTTAACCTTCAGCATCCCGATACCTTTATACCTGTGCCGGGTACCCATTCGCTTGTTCATGAACTTATCCGCGACCATACCGGCCTGTTCTGGGGAGCCGGCAGCAGTGGTCTTTTTGTTTTCAGGAATTATACAGATACGGCCCTTAAGATCGATCGTCTGCCGGGGATGCATAATCCGTATTTTTATACCCTTACCGAAGATCGTTACGGGCAGATATGGGTAGGAACCGACCAGGGATTGCTGCGTATAAACCGTAAAAACGATGTGTTTACATACCGTATATACAAAGAACACAACGGCCTGCTTTCGTCGTACATCTTTAAGCTGGCTGCCGACAGCAATACTCTTTATATTTCAACGGCCGAAGGTTTATGCAGTCTGCCCTTACTGAGCGAGCCTGCCAATACGGTAGCTCCTGTGTTGCAGCTGGCAGGCGCTTTTGGCCGCGGGGCACTTGCCGGAGGCAGTGGGCTGGTATTGCCATACACCGAAAATTCGCCCGAATTCGAGTTTGATGTGTCGGCTTTTAAAAGCGGACAGGTACAACTGCAGTACAGGCTTATTTCGGAGCATACTACCCTGTACAAGACCATCAGCGGAAACAGGCTGTTGTTACAAAACCTTGCCCCGGGATCTTACCGGCTGGAGGTGCGGGCCCTTAACAGCGACGGTGTGCCCGGCGCAGAGCCGCTTGTGCTTACATTTTCGGTAAAAAACCCTTTCTGGAAAACCCTGTGGTTTAAACTGCTGAGTTTTGGCATTTTTATGCTGCTTCTGTTCATATGTACCCAGTGGTACGTAGCGGCTATACGCCGCAGGGAACGCGAAAAGGCCGAGATAAACCGTCTGCTCGCCGAATCACAGTTGTCGGCCCTGCAGGCTCAGATGAATCCACATTTTATTTTCAATGCCATTAACAGTATTCAGAATTATATACTGAAAAAAAATGCCGATGATGCATACAATTACCTCACAAAATTCGGGAAATTGATACGCATGGTATTGCAGCAGTCACGTGAAAAAATTATTACCCTCGACCAGGAACTGGAATCGCTGGCACTTTATGTGGAACTGGAGCAGCTGCGCTTTCGCAATCGTTTTATATACGAAGTAAATATTGAGCCGGGAAGCAATATCCTGCAAACCGAAATACCCGTAATGCTTATACAGCCCTATATCGAAAACGCCATCTGGCATGGCTTTATGCAGTTAGGCGATGAGCGTACCGGTATACTAAAACTGGATATACACACCCGGGGCGATTTTTTATATATAACCATCGAAGATAATGGCATAGGCCGCCAAAGGGCCGCCACAGATAAACTGCCGGGCCGCCATAAGCCGGCCGGTACCCTGCTTACCGGCGAACGCCTGCATATGATCTGTAATATGCAGGGCTTCGAAAGTACAGAGGTACGGATTACAGACCTGTACCTAAATGAAAAGGCTGCCGGTACCCGTGTGGAGATATGTATACCCAGAGAATTGTTCTGAAATGAAAGAAGAGCGCTTAACAAGCATATTGGTAGATGATGAAAAAGACGGGCAGGAGCTGTTGCAAAACCTGCTGAACCGCTATTTCCCCGAGATAGAGATACAGGGTATTGCCTCGGGTGTGGATGAAGCATATGAACTGATCGGCCGTTTCGGGCCCGACCTGGTTTTTCTGGATATACAGATGCCGGGCAGCAATGGCTTCGATCTGCTCCGCCGCTATACCGATCTGCCTTTCGAAGTGATTTTTGTTACCGGTTTCGATCAGTATGCTATTAATGCCATACGCTTCAGCGCACTCGATTACCTTACCAAACCGGTAGATGTAAACGAACTGTTCGAGGCCGTAAAAAGAGCCAGAAAAAGCATCAGCGCCCGCAAAGAGAACCGCTCGTACATTGTGCAGCTTCTGCATAACCTGGATGCGGCTCCGGCTGATAAAAAGATAGCAATCCACAACTCCGAAAAGGTGCATATACTAAATGCTTCGGAAATAGAATATATAGAGGCCGACGGCCGGTATTCGAAGATATGTATGAGCAACGGTGCCGTTTTTCTTACTGCACGGAATTTAAGGGAATTTGAAGATTATCTCGGGGGCAGTTCGGCGTTTATACGTGTGCATAAGAGCATTATTATCAATACTGCGCAGGTGGCGGCATATCAGAAGGGAAGCCTGTGTATTGTAGAGCTCCGCAGCGGTAAAAGCATAGAGGTTTCGCGCCGCCGTAAGCAGGAAATACTGGATCTGCTGCAACGTTTATAATTTTCGTTTTTCTGCTTATAGCCACGCACATATGCATATACCCGGGTTGTTACGTATATGCATATGCAGCTCCTGTATACTTACATTTCTTATCCCGTATGTACATTAAACGTAACCAGCGGTAACAGCGTATACACGTATGCTGGGTAGTTTTACTGCGGATAACAAAAACATTTTTTACATGAAAAAACAGTTCTATAAATGCTTGTCTCTGGCAGCGTTTTTTCTTACTGCATCGCTCAGCGCACAAACCACGCAGGTAGTCGATCTTTCAACCGGGGTAAATGCTTCGGGGGCGGTACTTTCTTACGGGTCGAACGAAGATACCTGGACCATGTTCGATCCGGCCAGCAACCAGTGGATGGTGCCCAAGGTATGCCATTTGAACAGCACCTGGGCACAAAACGACTGCAGCCGCTGGATAAGCCCTTTCACCCTGGGGCATGTAGCTACAGAAAGTGCACCCCAGCAACAGTATACCTACAAAATGACGTTTAACATTACACAGTGTGTGGTGCAGAATGCAAATATTCATTTCGAAAGCGTGGGTGCCGATAACAGGATCATATCCATTATTGTAAACGGGAATACAATACCCGTACACACCCCCATATTATTCAATCCTCTCAGAACAAACCTGAATTTTGCGGTAAATGCGGCTTGGTTGCATTATGGTATAAATACACTCAGTATTGTTGTACAGAATAACCATAATTTAAGTTTCAATACATATACAGGACTTAATGTATGTGGCGATCTCACCATTAATTTTGCGCCGCCTGTAAATCTGCAGCTGGCGGGTCCCAATTCGGTATGTGCTGGCAGTCCGGTTACATTTTCAGGATCGCTGGCCCCCGGCAGCGGTACGCCCACCCATTATTCATGGGAAATAGTGGAAAGCGATATAAACGGAAATACCATTCCCGGCGGTTTTAGCTGGTCGCAGAGCCTTACAGGTGTACCGGGCAGCTATACTTTTCCGGGTAACTTAAATATGCCCTGCAATAAGTATTACCGGGTTAAACTGATGGCTGGTTACGGAAGCGCATGCGCCATATGGTCGAAAGTTACCAGGGTGTTTTACTATGCCTGTCCTCCAGGCATCACCGAAATGGCCAACCAGACCATCTGCGAAGGCGAGTGTACTACTATAGGCACTTTTTTTCCTGGTAAGGGAATATCCTATTCCTGGTCGGCAGGGGGGGTAACGTTCGCTTCCGGCTTTCAGACAGAGGTGTGTCCCGAAGTAACCACAACCTATACGTTAACGGCAACCAATTCCTACGGGTGTTCTTCCAGCCGGCAGGTTACTGTAACCGTGCTTCCCAATAATCCGAGGTTTAATATCACTACCGATGTCAGCCATAACGATTACTATACCGTAACGGCTACGCCGGTTGTTCTTAATGCACATGTAACACAAATTAACTTTGGTTATTACTGGGGTGTGGAAGAAGTGGGAGTATTCTCTGTAAGTAATCCCTCGCAGTGGTGGACCTATCCTTCGGCAAACACATTCCGTGGCTTCGATCATTACAGTAATGCATACTCAGGTACGGTAAGCATTGGCTCTACAACGCCGGCTAACGGCCGCTTCCTTTATAACCGCACATATCGTATATCGCGTGGTACCTGGAACAGTAACTGTGAGTGGAACGGATTTGTGTATACTCTTACAGGAGTAAAGAATGCGGTTACCGGTTTGCCCGAGATAAGAATAACGGAAAGTGCCGCCCCTGAAATAAACACGGCAGTGGTATCAGAAACGGCTGCAAGTGCTGATGCGCTGAATAAGATTACTGTTTTCCCGAATCCCGGTAACGGAATATTTAACGTAGAACTGCACAACCAAACCGATGCCAGCCTTATGATAAGCGACCTGTTTGGTAAACAGATACAGAACCGCATAATACCTGCCGGAACGGGATCGTTTACGGTAGATATTACCGGCTATGCCCGGGGAATGTACCTGCTGCATATAACCATGAACGGCGAAACCAGCACACATAAAATTATATTGCAGTAACTAAAAAAAGCTCCATAAATACAGTAGTTTACGTGCAAAAGGGTCGTTTTCTTAAAAGGAAGCGACCCTTTTTTTGCTTATCTCATTTATTTTTAGTATATTTGAAAATGATCGTATACAGGTGAAAAGTCGTTTTATTTCCCTGTACTTTCTCAGAATAGTTTAACCGTTTATGCTGCACCTTATGTTTCGTTATCAACACCCCTTTTCTTCTTATTTATGTTCAGTTGATAGTATGGTTTTCTGCAGAACAGGAGTCCGCAGAGCGGCTTTGTTCGCATTTTTTGTTTCGTAAGAAAAATCTTTCTATGCGGGCTCAACAGATTCGCTGTTGAACTTTTGTAATTGTTTAAGAGCATTTATAGCAGGAATAGTTACCGGAGATTTTTTCAATACATGTTTAGTTTACGTTTCAGTGAAGGGGTGATGTTGTTTTTTGTTTTTGATTATTAGTATATTAATTATTTTATGATACTTATTTTCCGGTAGCATTACTAATGTGCATGTGTATTAGTTTTGATTAAACTAATTTTTCTTATTTTATGAAAAGACACGTAAAGCAACTATTATTATTTTGCACATTGCTGCTTTTGAGTATGCAGATTGGGTTTTCTCAGGAAACAATAAACCTGTCTACAGGAGTAAGCAATAGTACAGGGAATTTATTTGCGCTGGGAACTTCTGATGATACCTGGCGGGTAAAGCGGCCGGGCAATAACAACTGGCTAACGCCCAAAACCTGTGTGCTTTCTGCCTGGCAGGAAAGTGGTTGTAGTCGCTGGATATCTCTTGATACATACCAGGGCGAGGCTACAACAACAAATGCAGGTACTTTTACATACAGGGCTCAGTTTAATGTGGCTTCGACACGGATCTCCTGTGCGGCACTGGAAATTAGCCATATCGGTGGCGACAACCGGATTACGGGTTTACAGGTAAACGGGCATTCGTATTTTTCGGCCTTGAATCTTCCCTCAGGAGATCATTTTTCGCCGCTGCTACAAAACCGTAATATTATCCTGAATCCTGCGCATATTAATCCGGGAGGTATTAATGAGGTAATTGTTACGGTATATAATGTGGTAAATCAGGTAAATACATATACCGGCTTTAATATGTGCGGTTCAATGAAGATCAATAATGTAAACTTCAATATTGATCCGGTTATTACAGGTCCTTCTGCTATCTGTCAGGGTAGTCCGCTAAGTTTTGGTGGTGCGCTTTCTGCAACAAGCGGAGTTGCTACAGATCATCTCTGGGGCATACAGGAATGCGATGCCGCCGGTAATGCAATACCAGGTGGCTTTAGTGCAGAGTACTGGTTCGATGGCCCCCCTGCGAATTATACTTTTCCCACAGCTCTTAACCTTGCCTGTAATAAATACTATTACATACGCTTGGCTGCAGTGTATGAAAGTGCATGTGACAACTGGGCCGAAGAACGCAAAACTATTTATTATTCCTGCAAACCTACAGCAAATGCAGGCCCTGACCGCACAATCTGTGAAGGTGAGTGTACTTTAATCGGTACATTGCTATCGGGGAAAGGTGTAAGTTATTCCTGGACCTCAGGAGGTTCAACGATTGGCAGCGGCTCGCTTTTAAATGTATGTCCGTTAACTAATACTACCTACACTGTTACAGCTACTAATCTTTATGGCTGTACGGCAAGCGATCAGGTTACCGTAACGGTATCGCCTAATGATCCTCGTTATATAGGTACTATCATTCCCGTAAACTCTACGTATTTTGAAGTAAAGGCAGAGGCTGTTTATACGTCCGGCCTGAGCCTGCCCGGATTTACGTTTGACTGGATGATCGAAGAACTGAATACCTCTTCCGGAAATACACCATATTATGCTCACCACGGTTATAATGGCCTGGGTGATAATTCCTGCTGGTGGCCGTATCCGATGCATATGTTTAAAGGATTTGTATCTACTCCGGGTTCTTATACCCAGGCAACTCCCTGTAATGCTTCATCGCCGAACGGGCGCTTTCTGTACGGAAAAACCTATCGTATCACCCGCACCACATGGACAAACGCCTGTGGGCCCCGTTCGTATTCGCTGATTTTTTCTCCGACCTATGGTAAAGGAACCGATCCGTATGCGGTAACTATTACGGAAGATCCTGATGGCCCGCAGCCCGGAAAACCTCTTTCGATGGAGAGTTCAGCGACCGAAACATCTGCAGAAGACGTGTTCCGAATCTACCCGAACCCCAGCACTGGAATCTTTAATGTATTACTGAACGATGCAAAAGAAGCTTCGGTAGATGTGTTCGATTTGTTTGGTAAAAAGATACAGAACCGCATAATACCGGCCGGTACAGGTATCTTTACCCTCGATATCTCAGGCTATGCACCGGGTATGTACCTGCTGCATATAACCATGAACGGCGAAACCAGCACACATAAAATAGTGCTCCAATAAAAATACAATAATCTTAAACGATCAGAAGGCATCCATTACGGATGCCTTTTTTTGTAAACTAAAATTTAAAAAATACTGAATTAATTGCTGCTTTTGTGTACTAAATACTGTATTTTATTTTCTGTTTTATCTTTATTTCAGATAAGATAGTTTTATTTAATTTGCTTATAATAATTTATTTATTCATTGTTTGTAAGTTTTACTTTAAAAATAGTTTTTATCTGTGAAGTGTGTTTTTTTATCGTAACTTGTGGTAAACTAAATTACTAATCTATATGATGAAGACAGCAAGAACAACCTTTTTGGGGCTGGCAATGGCACTCGGCAGTATTGCCTTTGCGCAGCAGGAAATTGTGGACCTTTCCACGGGTGTTATAAATGGCACCAATACGCTTATTGCACTGGGTGCTAACGACGATACATGGACGGTTACCACTCCGGCCAATACGGTTATTGTACCCCGGGCATGTACCCTCAGTGCCTGGCAGAATAATAACTGCAGCCGCTGGATATCGCCCGCCGTAAGCGCAGCCGGACAGGCTCTTACTACGCCGGCGATGGGTACCTATACCTACAATGCAAGCTTCGGGCTTACCTCTACAAGCATTAACTGTGCCCGCCTGCTTATTAACAGTATGGGTGCCGACAACCGCATTACCGGGCTTAGCATAAACGGCAATGCATATGCACTTACCCTGCCGGCAGGCGACCATTTTGGTACGCTCATCGGTGCGTCCGTTATTAACATAAACCCGGCGCACCTCAATGCCAATGCAACCAATACCGTTAGCTTTACGGTGTATAATGCCAGCATTTACAGCGGGTTTAATTTATGTGCCAGCCTGGAAGTAAACCTGGTACCCATTACACCGGAAATATCCGGGCCATCGGCTATATGTGAGGGAAGTGCACTCAGTTTTACAGGATACCTTTCACCCGGCAGCGGAACGCCAACACATTACCTGTGGGGCATACAGGAAGCCGATGCCTCAGGCAACCCTGTTCCCGGCGGATACAACTGGGAATTCTGGTATGTGGGCATACCCGGTCCCTATACATTTCCGGCATCGGTAAATCCGCCCTGCGGAAGATACTACCGCATTCGTCTGGCTGCGGTATACGATAATGCCTGCCCTAACTGGTACGAAAAAGTGAAGGTTATTTTCTATTCCTGCAAACCTACCGCCAATGCCGGCCCCGACCAGACAATATGCGAGGGCGAATGTACCACTATTGGAAGCTTACTGGGGCAGAGAAATGTATCTTACGGCTGGAGCATAGGAGCAGGACGGGTTTTTTCCACAGCATTGCGCCCGGTGGTATGTCCCGAGGTAACCACAACCTATACCTTAACAGCTACCAACCAGTATGGATGTTCGTCCACCGACCAGGTTACAGTTACCGTGTTGCCCAATAATCCGCGCTTTAACGTGGCTACCAATGTAAGCAACAGCAATTATTTTACGGTTACCGCCACGCCGGTTGTACTCAATGCCCATGTTACACAGCCGGGTTTTGGCGACTACTGGGGTATAGACGAGCTGGATAATGCCAATAACATCCTGTTCTCCATAAGTAACCCTTCGCAGTGGTGGATCTATCCTTCGGCAAATACATTCCGCGGCTTCGATCATTTCAGCAATGCATACTCCGGCACAGTAACGCTCAGTTCCATTATACCCACAAACGGCCGCTTTCTCTATAACCGTAAGTATCGTATTTCGCGCGGCACCTGGAACGATGACTGTGGATGGAATGCATTTTCGTATATCCTTACAGCCGAAAAAAGTGCATTGGGAGAGCCGGTTATTACACTTTATGAAACCGAAGTTCCTGCAGAAGTTTCTGCAAAAATGGCCGAAATGGCAACAGAAGCGGGTACAGAAACCCTTCGTGTTTTCCCCAACCCCGGTAGCGGAATATTTAATGTGGAGCTGAATAATCAGGCCGATGTAAGCCTGGCTGTTACCGACCTGTTCGGAAAGCAGATTCAGAACCGCATAATACCGGCCGGTACAGGTATCTTTACCCTCGATATCTCGGGCTATGCCAGGGGTATGTACCTGCTGCATGTAAGCACAAACGGAAAAACCATTACACACAAAATTATACTGCAGTAGCGTTTTTACACATATATCCATTTAATACAGGGGTGCCCGCAAAAGGCATCCCTTTTTTCACATATTTACTGGTCGGTATTGTTTTTTGTATCTATCTTATTTTCAAGGCTGTTTTGTGACCGAACAGTTTTATTACATCTCCGCCCGGGTATTGGTATTATGGTCTGTTACCCGGTAAAGGATTTATGAAAACTTATATATGTGGGGCGTATGCTGTAAATAAGGCTTCAGGAAAACAGTTATGTTGCGCAGGCTGCTTTTTAAAATAAAAATCCACCAGTAACAGATGTGTTTTTTTGTAGTCCTGAAAGCATGTGCTGCCCGGATAAAAGTGTATTTTGCGCTCTTATCAGCAAATAAAATGTCGTACTGTACCGCAATAGAACATATGCCCGAAGAGCGCCGGGCCCTGCATAAAAAATACCACGACGGGCATTATGGTTTCCCGATCAGCGACGATAACGAACTTTTCGGCAGGCTGCTGCTCGAAATAAACCAGGCCGGGCTCAGCTGGGAAACTATTTTAAAGAAAGAAGATAGTTTCCGTAAAGCCTACCACAATTTCCGGCTCGAAAAAGTAGCTGCCTATACCCAGGCCGACCGCGATCGTCTGCTGGCCGATCCGGGAATTATACGTAACCGCCTTAAGGTAAATGCGGCTATCGTAAATGCTGGCCGCATTCTGGAAATACGTAAAGAACACGGCTCCTTTGCCGCCTGGCTTGCCATGCATCATCCCAGGAGTAAGGCCGACTGGGTAAAGCTGTTTAAAAAGAATTTTACATTTACCGGCGGCGAAATTGTGGGCGAATTTCTGATGAGTATCGGAATTTTACCCGGAGCCCACGACCCGGATTGTGCCATCTATAAAAAAGTACTCGAAAAAGAACCTTTATGGCTGCAGAAAGACTGAAAAGCAAGCATACTTTGTATCTTTAGCATGTTTAAACGTAGTGAAATATCCTATGAAACTGAAATTATTATTACCTGTAGCCCTTTTAAGCTGTAGTACTGCGGCCTATGCCCAGCTTCCCGTGGGTAACGGGGAAGAAGTGCAAACCTGCCCGGCCAGCGCAGGCTATGTGTATTCGGCACTCCGTAAAGACTGTATTCGTCCTTCCGACCAGAATATACAACTTGTACAGGCCGATACCAGCGGTTCTTTTATTATGGGCGGCGCTGTTATTTTCAGCGATAACAACAAAATGGCCGAAGTATTTATACCCGGGCCACGCAAAGCATTACTTCTTAAAAGTAAGGGAAATAATACCTGGAGCAAGGGCCCCTATATACTACAGAAGACCGATAAATACCGCCTGCAGGAATCCGGGGTGCTTATATATATCCAAAAATAAGGGCAAATATCCCTGTTTCTGTGTACAGGGACGAGGTTCTGTAGCCCGTATTGTTTTTAATATCAGAGTTTTGTTTAGCCAGGGGGCAGCAACAGGGTTTTTACCTTTGCCATGTACAGGTATTAATACCTGATTTTGTGCCTGGTGACATTTTTTGCCGCTTTTTTTTACAAATTGCCCTTCCATCTAAATCGAAAACTCATTATGAAAAAACAATTATTAGCCGGCTTCACCGTAGTGATGCTGGCAGCCTGCGGGCCCGATCCGGCCGCAAACGAAGCGCTTTTCAGCTTTGAGGTAACGCCCGATACCTCCTTTACAGGCTTACCGGCACTGCAATCTTTTTCCATTGGCGAGGCAAACGGCGAGTGGCTGTTGCTGGGAGGCCGCACTAACGGGTTTCATGGCTTCGGCAGCATGCAGAATTTTCCGGTGCGTATGGCCAATACGCATGTATACGCCTATAACCTTTCTACCAAACAAACCGACAGTTTAAGTGTCGACAGCCTGCCCGATGCACTCCGCTGGCAGTTTCGTTCTACCAATATGCAGCATTTGCAGATTGCCGACTATCTTTATATCTGTGGTGGCTACGGCGCACGTGTGCAGGGTACCGATACGGCATATATGACCTTTCCGGTATTTACCCGTATTCATGTTCCGTCGATGATACAGGCCATTCATGCCCACGACTATACGCAGTTCCGTAAATCGCTGGTATACGACCAGAACCCCGTTGTACGGAGCACCGGAGGCGAGCTGTACCGCATGCCTGGCGGGGAGTTTTACCTGGTACTCGGGCATGATTTTACCGGGCGCTATACCGATGGCAATGCTGTACAAACGTATCTGAACGCTGTGCATGCCTTTAAAATTACCGAAACCGATTCAAGCGTACAGATCGATACATCCTCGTTCCGTTATATTACCGATAACCTGCCCGACAGTGTTACGCAGTTCCGCCGCCGCGACCTGGTGGTGGCTCCTTATGTGCAGGAGCCGGGTACCCGTGTGGGCGTAGCCATATACGGAGGCGTATTTACCTGGACCTCCAGCATACAGGACGGTGGCAATCCCTGGCCGCATCCGATCTACGTACCGGCCCAGGCTTCCGAACCTTACCGTATCGACTCTGCTTTTTCGCAGATATCCAACGTATATTCAGCGCCGGTTTTCTCGATGTACAGTCTGCTTAATAATACCATGTACACAACCGTTTTCGGCGGATTAGGCGATACTTTGCAGGTAAACGACGATAATGCCGCTTTTACACAGGCCATAAGTACGCTTTCGCGCAATTTTACCAGTAATACCACGGCTGTACAGTACAACCCGTCTTTACTGCCGGCGTATATAGGTTCCGAAGGGCTGTTTGTACCCGTATCCGGCTTGCCCTGGCTGCCGCTGCCCGGTATGCGTATACTCGAATACGACCTGCTGCCCGAAGGCAAAACCCTGGTTGGCCATATTTACGGGGGAATTCTGTCGAACGCGCCGCAATGGGGCAGTTCCAATCCCACTCAGGCCTCATCCGCTGTGTATGCTGTATACATTAACAAAACAGCTTCGGCTGCACTCAAAAAATAGACCGCTCTTTTTAGTGTCGATAAAGGAAAGCACCTCAAGGGGTGCTTTTCTTTTGTTCTTAATTTAATACGCCCTTAAAGGCAATTCTGCAAAATTGCCTAACTTGAGGTAGAATAAAACCACAAAACCACGTTTTTATGCCGGATAAAAGACCATTTAAAGGAGCCTCAGACCCTCTTATTTTCCGCGAAGTACGCGCTTTCCTGGAGGCACTCAATGCCGGAGCCGGAAAACCGCTCGAACAACTGAGTCCTGCTGAGGCAAGGCAGGTGCTTACGGATGCACAGCAGTCGGTACAGCCCGATTATAGCGGCATCAGCGAAAGCGAGCGCACCATTGGGCAGAATGGCGTACAGGTAAAGATCCATATTACCCGTCCGGCAGCTGCGAAAAACGATGCGCCTGTATTTATTTTTATACATGGCGGAGGCTGGGTACTGGGCGATTATCCCACCCACCGCCGCCTGGTACGCGACCTGGTGGTACACAGCGGTGCTGTGGCCGTATTCCCGGATTATACACCGTCGCCCGAAGCACAGTATCCCACCGCCATAAACGAAATTTACGCTGCGTTACAATGGGTATACGAAAACGGAAAAGAGATCGGTGTGGATAGCCGTCGCCTGGCTGTAGCCGGAAACAGTGTAGGTGGTAATATGGCCGCCGTAATGGCACTGATGGCCAAACACAAAAATGGTCCGGAAATTAAGCTGCAACTGCTGTTGTGGCCCGTAACCGATGCTGATTTTGAAACGGAGTCTTACAACCTGTATGCCGAAGAGCGCTTCCTGACCAAAAATATGATGAAGTGGTTCTGGGACAATTATCTTCCCGATCTGAAAAAACGAAAAGAAATATACGCATCGCCCCTGCAAGCCTCTGCCGAACAGCTGAAAGGCCTTCCGCCGGCACTGGTACAAACAGCCGAGAACGACGTACTTCGCGACGAAGGCGAAGCCTATGCCCGCAAACTGGACGAGGCAGGGGTAGAAGTAACTCTTACCCGCTATGCCGGGCAAATACACGATTACGGCCTGCTGAATCCCCTGGCACACATTCCTTCCGTACAGGTGGCCATATTGCAGGCGGCAGCATTTCTGAGGGAACGATTGTAGATTATTTCGATTCTTTTAAGAAGACTGCTTTCGGGCAGTCTTTTTGCCTTTAACTGAAAAAGGTAAGGTAAGGTACTGCTCCAAAATGTATTTTCGTATATGTAACAGAATCCTTCGCACAGCATTTACGCACTTCCCCGCAGGAAAAACACTCTGTTTTTTGCACAGGAAGTTTTATTTTTGTATCTTAATAGTTATGTATACTCTTCCTATGAATATCAGCCGTTTTTTTTCGCAGGGCCTTTTGCTGCTTTTAACCTGTGGCCTTATGGCCTCCTGCACAGCCCCCGGCAAAAAGGCGAAACTGGCCGAATGTCCTTCCAGCAAGCACTTTAGTGTGTACGAACCCAGCGGTTATGCCTGGGTAGGCCGACCGTATTTCAGTACTCCGGACGGGCGCTGGTTCCGTATATACCAGAACCGGCTTATGCGGGTTACACCGGAAAACGAGGAAGCGGATGTATATGAAGCCAATTACGATATTATTGAAGCCTCGCTGCGCATTATGCCGGACGGCGGTATCTTTTTCCTGGATGGTATGAAGCTGTATTACCTGAGTCCGCAGGGCGTACTGAACAGTACCACCGATACCTATGCCGGGGTTTTTACACCCATCGACGATACCTGGAGCGGGGCCTCTTTCGTAACCCCGCAGGGCCTGTATGGGTATATTACCCGCGACGGAGACGGTATACGCGCTAACCTGCGCAGTACGGCACTTACCAATTTCAATACGATAACCCTGTCTAATGTGCCGCCGGGCGACTGCCTGGGCGCATATTTCGATAACGACCGCTTTACCGTGGTGCATAGTTTCCAGTTTCAGGGTACAGCCTATGTAAAGCGCTACCGCTTTTTTAAACAGGGAAACAGCATTATTCTGCAAACGGCTGACGTGCAGGTGCCCGAAGAAACCAAGGGGAAAGACTGGCAAAACTTTACACCCGAAGCTAACGGAATGGCCCGTTTCGATATTTACGAAAAAGATGTGATACACCATTACCGGGTAGACCTGGATGGAGGCGGTGCCTATACCATACCGGGCAGCAGCCCCCGCTACATAGAAGCACCCGGCTGTTATTACCATGCACAGGCAACAGGAGAAATTAATGCGGCATGTACTCTGCAGGTAGCCAAATACAATACATCGGGTACCCTTTTATGGCAGGCCGATGTGCCTACAGGTTCGTACATGCTGTATGGCACCTATGGCTGGGCCAATGCAGGAGGTCTATATCTTTTATCGGAATATAAACCCGAGAACTTTTCCGGAATGGGCGCCTGCCGTATGTTTTTCTCTGCCGATGGTGCGCTCTGCGATTAGCAGCAGGGTATTTATCCGCAGTGGCAGCCAGAACGGCCATCTTTTTTTAAGCAATTAAATCCATACGAAATTATTGCACGTAAGTATGAGATAAATATAATTTTTATCTCTTATGAAAAAGTATTCTAAACTTGCGTTGTATGCTTTGCTGGCAGGAAGTACAGCTTTAACCGCCTGTAAAAAGGAAGAACCGGAAGCTCCTACCATTTACGAGCGCCTGGGTGGCGAAACCCTGGTAGACGATCCGGATAACCCGGGACAGATGATCGAGGCCGGTCGCCTGAGTTTCCGTAAGGTGGTAAACACTACCGTTGGACTTATTGTAGCCGATGTACAGGCCAATGAGCAGGGGAACCTGGGTGCGCACTTTGCCCCGCTGCTTACCGAAGTAGGAGCTGGTAATACTACCAACCTGGCTATACTGGTTGATAATCTTACCGACTTTTTCTCTTACAATACCGGTGGTACCAATGCCGTAAATACCTACACCGGCATGAATATGGCCGATGCGCACAATCCCTCAAAGAACCCCAGAATGGGCACAACATCTACCAATGCCAACTACGATAAATTTGTTGGTTATGTAGGTGCTGCTGCTGTGCAGAATGGTGTGGCTGCAAATACCGAACTGTATTCCGATATCGTGGCCGTGCTGGAATCCCTGCGCAGCGATATTGTACAGTAATGGTGTATTCGCCCGGGATGGTAAAAGAAACGAGCTTGTAACATAAAACTATAGTAAAACCTTTTGAGAATTATGAATATCTGGAAAAAAGTAAAAATTGCCGCGTTGAGTGTACTGGTGCTTTTTGTGGTATTGTTTGCGGTACTGGTACATCACATTGTTTCGGTGCAGCCGATCGAAAATGCAAGCATACAGATCAGCCGTATCGATTTTGATGCCCCGCTTACTGACAGTGAAACAGCTGCTGTTACCGAAAAGCTGCGCAGCATCGAAGGGGTAAAGAGCGATATTATTGTGAAGAAAAATGTAGTGGTGTACTATCACGATAATACGCTTACGGATTCCCGCAGGGTGTTTGCACAGCTGATGGACGGCAGTTCGTTTAAAGCCCGTCCGTTTCAGGTGCCTGCAGCAATAGCTTCGAAACAGGTATGTCCGGTAATTAAAAAAGATAGTTTTAAATACAAGTTCGCCCGCTTTATACGCCGTGTATTTACTTAATCCACAACACACACAAACCGCAGCGGATATAACCATTCGGCAGAAAGCGTTTCCTTCGGGAGGCGCTTTCTGCATTTATATAAACGGCACTTATAGCGGTATTGCTTCAGGAACACGCTATCCCGAAAAATTTATGAATACGCTGAACTGGTAATCGGCGGCCAAAGCCCGTAAAAGCCGCATATGCGGAAACCTGTGCGGGTTTTATACACCCCGTGAGTATTGCCGCTGTATTTCAGGTAAACGACTGCCGGAATTCCAGCGGCGAAACACGGGTCTTGGCCTTAAACAGCTTACTGAACGACTGTGGATGTTCGAAGCCCAGCTCATAGGCAATTTCGCTTACCGAAAGATCGCTGGTCGAAAGTCGTTCCTTGGCCCTGTTAATGAGTTTTTCGTGAATGTACTGCTGAGTGCTCTGGCCCGTAAGTGTTTTAAGCAGACTGCGCAGATAGCCGGGCGAAATATGCAGCGCATCGGAAATATATTGCACTGTAGGTAAACCTTTGGCAATAAGGGTTTCATTGCCAAAATAGCCATTCAGCAGTTCTTCCAGGCGGTCCAGCACCTGGTGGTTACTTTTTTTACGGGTAAGGAACTGGCGCTGGTAAAAGCGTTCCGAATAGTTCAGCAGGGTTTCTATATGCGAAAGGATAATATCCTGGCTAAACGTATCGATATTGGAATTATATTCCGTCTTTATGTTCGCTATAATGCCGTTAATAATGCTTTCTTCCTTATCAGACAGGAACAGGGCTTCGTTTACCGAATAATCGAAAAATTCGTATTTCTTTATTTTTTTTGCCAGCGGGGTACCCCAAAGTAAATCGGGGTGCAGCAGTAGTACCCAACCCGAAAGATCGTCGCCCGGAGCAGGGCCTGCACCTTTCAGCAGCTGCCCCGGAGCTGTAAAATACATCATACCTTCATCAAAATCGTAATGCTGCTGTCCGTAATAAAGTTTATTGCAGAAGCCTTTCTTCTGAGAGATAAAGTAAAAGTCGAAAATAGCGCCCGAAGCAGCGGTATCGGCAGCAGGTGCCGGTAATTCGGCATAAGATACCACGCTTACAAGCGGATGCGCCGGTTTAGGCAAACCCATCAGGCGGTGGCCTTCGGTAATGGTATGTACGCGTATGGGTGTTGTGCCGGGCATAGTAATCGTTTAGTTTTTAAAGGGATATTTTAACCATATCAGTAGCAGGGGCATAAACAGGAACGGGATTTCCAGCAATGCCATCTTTATATTTCCTGCCCGTAAAGATAAGGCCATTATACACATAATGGTAAGCGCATTGAGCAGGTTCCCGGTAAAAAAAGTTTTAGGAAACAGCAGCAGCAGTCCGGTAAGTACCGATAAAACCCCCAGTACCGGGGCAAAAGAGGGGCTAATACCCAGTACATCCATCATTTTTGTGGCTTCCGGATTCTTTTTAATCATAAAGGAATCCCAGCCATGCTTAAACGAAAGTGCAGCCGATACCAGCAACAGTGCCAGCGATAACAGGTTCTTTAACATATTATGTGTAATTTACGTTCATTACTGGGTATTTGTACCATACATAGTAGAAGCACCGGTTTTAGCGGCCTGTGCAATCAGCAGCCGGGGAGCCAGCCTGCTTAATATACGCAGCACTTTAGCCATTCCCGGGTAAATTTCGTACCTGTTGTTTTGCATACCCTTAAGGGCACTGTCCACAATTTTATCCGGAGCCATCAGCATACGTGCATCAAAACCATCTTCATGCATAAATTTGTCATTCAGCGGTGTGGTAGAGCCGGGGGCTACCAGTTCAAATACCTTTACATGCGTATTCTTCAGCTGCACACGCAGCGCCTGTGTATACGCGCGTAATCCCGCTTTACTGGCACTGTAAACGGGCGAAAGAGGAAAGGCCATAAGCGCAATGCCCGATGTTACATTTAAGATAGCCGCATTTTTCTGCTTCTTCAGCAGCGGCAAAAACTGCTGCACCATACGCACCGGTCCCGAAAGGTTAATATCTATTTCGCGTGTAATATCATACAGGTCGTGCTCAGCCTGCAACGCAAGTTTGCGCATCTCGCCCGCATTGTTTATAAGTATGTTCAGGTGAGGAAACCCAACGCTTATTTCATTGTACAGGCGTACAATATCTTCTGCTTTGCTAACATCGCTCTGTATGGTATGCAGTGCCGGCAGCTGTTGCTTCAGAGCCTGCAGTTTTTCAGCATTGCGGCCCGTTACAATAACGGTATTGCCCAGGGCAAGCAGTTTGCCGGCAAATTCAGCTCCGAATCCGCCTGTTCCGCCTGTAATAAGGATGGTGTTATTTTTCAGTTCCATTATTCTTTGTTTTTTAATACGATACAAAGGTCGTACACATACACACAACCGGCTTATCCAAAACGCCTTTTGTTGTAGCCGAAAACGAAATGCCCAATACGGCAGGCATCTTTTATTTTTATTATTTGTTTTAAAATACCGCAAAGAGTAACTTTGGATAAAGGCTTAGCATGCATACGATAAAAGATACTCCAGCCTGGCTGGCAGAAAAGATCGGAACCTTTAAAAAACTGGGATTTTTTACCAGTGAAACAGCCGAACAGGTGCTGGAGCGTATCTGCCGGGAATCAGAAAATAGTTATTTTGGTTCTGTTACAGGCTTGCAGGATCATCCGTTTATTGATGCTGTTTTGCTTTCTTTTTGCACAGAATGTGTTTGGTTTACAGAAGACTGGCTTATGTATGGAGCTGGAGGGCAGGGCTATCCTGATTATGCAGGAGTACTTGAAAATTTATCCCGCATCTCTGCCGGAATATTCCGGCCGGAGCAGATAAAGGTTAGCGACTGCGGTTATTTCGATGCAAGGGATAAATGCATTAGCCTATCTTTTATACAGGCAGGAGAGTTACACGAGCTTATCTTTTGTGCGGATGGCAGCGCCCTGGTATTGTCATTTACAGAAGAGCTGAACGATTACCTGGGCGAATACTCCTTTCAGTATTTCCGCGACCCTTACGGCCCTTGCTTTGTATTCTTTTTGAATCCTGGGCAAAAAGAGTTGCTTTCCACAACACTGAACCTTAGTAATGCAAATACATACTGGCTCGATAAAGCCCGTTTTTACCAGGAGAATGAGCGTATGCACGATGCCGCACTCTGCTATCAGAAAGCGGTTTCATCCTTTAAAGGTGACTTTCCGTTCGTATTTTCGGAATATGCCTATTTTAAAGAGGCGCAGGGCGACCCGGAAGGTGCAGTAGAGCTGTTGCGCCAGGGAATAGCGGCTTTACAGCACAATAACCATACGAAAAAAAGCTGGTGGCAGGAGCATATGGAAAGCCGGCTGAGGGAGCTGGAGAAGTGAAATTGTGTATGGCATTTGCTGAGCGTAACAGGGTATACACTCAAACAAGAAACCACTACTAAGTTTTACTCAGCGATACTGTTTCGATTACGGAATCTGCAGGCATTAATACATCTGCACAGGTAAATGAAAATACGATGTAAGCGCTGACTATTGCCACATCTTACTCAATGGATACATTGTCAGAGATCAGGTTGTGGCTATTACACTTAAGGAAAGATTCGGTCTGACTTTATTTACTTTGATAAAGAACCTATTGATAATGATAAATACTTTTTACAAAAAGTTATATATTTGCAAATACTATTTTACATTATGGGACGAGAGAAGCCGGTTTTATTACCAAAACATAAGAAAATACTGGCAGAATTGGGAGAGAATATTAAACTCGCCCGGTTAAGACGGAAATTCAGTACGGAACAGGTATCTGAACGTGCAAATATCAGCCGGCCTACACTCTTATCCATTGAAAAAGGATCGGAAAGTGTGAGTTTGGGATTGTATCTGCAGGTATTGGCAGTGTTAGGCTTAGAGAAAGATCTTCTGTTGCTTGCTCAAGATGATAAATTGGGAAGAAAATTGCAGGATGCCGATTTAAGTACAAAAGAACGCGCTCCTAAAAAGAAGTAAACTATGGCCGGGACAGATAAAAAAAGAGAAGTGCATGTCTATGCAAATTGGCAAGGATTACATGATCCGGTGTACATGGGGCTGCTGCATGCTGAACGTTTGAGAGGAAAGGAGGTTTTTTCGTTTGAATATGATCCGGATTGGCTACAATCGGGACAGGCGCAGTTACTTGATCCGGATTTACAATTGTATGCAGGGATGCAATATCTGAACGATCAAGATAAAAGGAATTTCGGAATGTTTTTGGATTCATCTCCGGACAGATGGGGACGCATATTAATGCGAAGAAGAGAAGCGGCATTGGCACGACAGGGAAAGAGACCTGAACAAAATTTGTTCGAAACAGATTACTTATTGGGCGTGTATGATGCCCACCGTATGGGAGCTTTGCGTTTTAAATTGGATAAAGATCGCTCATTTCTGAATGATAATATAGAAATGGCTAGTCCGCCCTGGACATCTATTCGCGAACTGGAGCAAATTAGTTTACGGTTGGAAGATAATGATGTGGTTAATGACCCTGAATACATGAAGTGGTTGAATATGCTGGTAGCTCCTGGTTCATCACTTGGCGGTGCACGACCGAAAGCAAGTGTGCTGGATCGTGATAACCATTTATGGATTGCGAAATTTCCGAGTAAGAATGACCAATCTGATGTTGGAGGATGGGAAATAGTGACTTACGAACTGGCGATTGCAGCAGGTGTAAATATGGCCGAAGCACAAGCGAAGAAATTTACAAGTACCAATCATACGTTTTTAACCAAACGATTCGATCGCACTAAAGATGGCGAACGGATCCATTTTGCTTCGGCTATGACTTTACTGGGATATATGGATGATGAAGATTATGATGAGGGTGTGAGTTATTTGGAACTGGTTGATTTTATTGCTACCAAAGGAGCACATGTGAATGAAGATTTAGAACAGCTTTGGAGACGTATAGTTTTCAGTATTTGTGTATCCAATACGGACGACCATTTAAGAAATCATGGGTTTATTTTAACTCCCGGAGGCTGGGTTCTATCTCCTGCTTATGATATTAATCCCGTGGAAGCTGGTACTGGATTGAAACTGAATATTTCAGAGAATGATAATACACTGGATTTAGATCTGGCCATAGAGGTTTGCACCTACTTTAGATTAAAAGAAGATCGAGCCAATGAAATTATTGAAGAAGTTAAAGCTGCAGTTCGAAATTGGAGAGAAGTTGCAACAAAGTATGGAATATCCGATGCGGAGCAGGAATTGAAGTCGGGAGCTTTTCAGCAAGCGGAGTTTTAATATTCTGCAAAATCTATTGTGTGAAGGAAAGGCCGGTTATAGAACCTTGAGCCAGCATTGGGTAAAACGAAAGGAAGCCATGTAGTATTGCGGAATGTATGACTGATGTGTGTGCGAGCCGCAAGCGAATACAAACACTAAGCCCTGGTAAGATTTTCTGTGTTAATAACCATATAAGAGGTTAGAGGTGACAGAGTCGCAGAGTAGCTGCGGCTGAGGTGCAGACTGAACCACTAAACAAAAGCAAATGAATAGCTTACAGAGGAGTTCTGACGACTAAGCGTAATGCAGGGTAACTGACAATTATTTTTAACCATCAACTGTCAGATCAGGTTGTGGCTATTTGCATTCTATCCTCGGTTTTTTCGGTATTCACGAATCAACTTTTGCAGATAGCCGGTTCCTGCTTTTTTAAGTTTTTTCTCTGCAATAAGTGCTTCTTTTTTATTGGAATAGCCTTTAATATATACAATTTCCCAGGGCTCTTTTCCGGAGGTATAATGCGATTTGTTTTCGTTATGTTCTTTCAATCTGCGAAAAGGATCTGTACTGTATCCTTTGTAATAAACATGCCTGGATGGGCTATAAGTGATGTAGACAAAAAATGTATGCATGGCTGGTAAATATGAATCTTCTGAATACTGAAAATACAAAAATGAAAGATTGCACAGCTTCATCATAAAATGTAAAGAATCCAGTATGGAGTGCGGAATTTTTATTACCTGGCCGGGATTGCTCCCTCCGGTCGCGGACCCCAAAGGGGGAATGTGCTCAAAAAAGCACACCGCTATCGCGGTATGGCTTTTTGCATTCTACCCTTCGCTTGTGCAAGCACAGCTCAGGTTAAACGGGATTGCTCCCTCCGGTCGCGGACCCCAAAGGGGGAGGATGTGCTCAAAAAAGCACACCGCTATCGCGGTATGGCTTTTTGCATTCTATCCTTCGCTTGTGCAAGCACAGCTCAGGCTAAAATGCAAAAAGCCCAGCATAACTGCTGAGCTTTTTTGCGGTCCGGACGGGACTCGAACCCGCGACCTCCGCCGTGACAGGGCGGCATTCTAACCAACTGAACTACCGAACCGTTCCGTAATTGGGTGTGCAAAGGTGTACGATTTTTTTGAAACTACCAAATTTAAAGCGAACTTTTTTTTGCTAAAACATGCGCTGACGGCGTACCATAAAAGTACTCAATACTTTAAAATATCCGTCTTCTACGGCTGCATCCACAAAGTCGATGTTCAGACGGCCACATTCGAGCTTTAAAGCATGATGATATTCCTGTATTTTTTTACGATACATATCTTTTACCTCGTTGGCATGTACTTTTATTTCGCGTCCGCTTTCGGCATCGATAAAATGGTAGGGACGATTGCCGAAGCTGAAGTCGAGCTCCTGGCTGCGGGAGTTTACCTGGAACAGAACCACCTCGTGTTTGGCATGTCGCAGATGCCGGAGGGCTTCGAGCAGGGCATTGCGTTTTTCGGTACCATTCTCGCCGAAATCGTAGAACATATCGGAAAAAATAATCACTAGGCTGCGGCGATGAATGCGCTCGGCCATTTCGTGCAGTATGGGCCCAAGTTCTGTTTTGCGTATCTCCTGGGGCTTTTGTGCGTATTTTTCCAACTCGCGGAATAAAGATTGTATATGTACAGAATTGCTTTTTACCTGTGTGCCGGAAAGTACATGGTCAGAAAAAACCTGCAGCCCCACCGCATCGCGCTGCTTGCGCAGCAGCTCCATAAGACTGGCAGCCGCCAGTATCGAAAACTCGGCTTTATTTGGCTGTTCGCTGTCTTCGGGCAGGTACATCGATGAGCTTACATCCAGCAGCACCTGGCAGCGAAGGTTGGTTTCTTCTTCGTAACGCTTAATAAAAAGTTTATCAGTGCGGGCGTACAGTTTCCAGTCGATATGCCGCGTACTCTCGCCTTTGTTGTACAGGCGGTGCTCGGCAAACTCTACGGAAAAACCGTGGAACGGACTCTTATGCAGCCCGGTAATAAAGCCTTCCACTACCTGCCGGGCCAGAAGTTCGAGGTTCCCGAAACGGAATAATTTTTCTGGTGCAATTTGCATATGTACAAATAAACGAAAAGATAACGGCTTTTGGTATGCATGAGTATGCCGGGTAAACGGATCATCCTTTTTTACAGTAATGGTTAAAATATATACAGTTTTTATTTAGCGATCCGGAATAACTCTTTACTGAAATGTTTTAATGCCTGTATTTAAGGCTATTGTAAAAAGTATACGTTTTTTTTGATTATGGAGAGTAATACTGTGTAAAATGCTGAATTTTAATTGTATTATTGCGCTCATTTTTCACACTATTATGAGATTACGACTTTTATCCTGTATGGCACTCGGCCTGTTGCTGACCGTACAGGGAAGTGTAAGCGCCCAGCGTAACAAAGGGCCTTACACCATTGAATGGGGCGATGCGGCAGCCCTTCCTAAAAAACACCGTCCGCTGGAGTATTTTGCAGGCGACGGCAGCTATTTTCAGCTTACACAGTCGAAAAGGCTGCTCGGACTTATTAATTACGATAAAAACCTGAATGAGAATGGCAATTCTATTATGGAAAAGCCAAGATCTAAATACATGGTTTTTGAAAACCTGCGACTTTGGGATAATTCGCCGCTGCTGTTTTTTTCGGATTATGATAAGAAGCATAAATCGGAAAAACTGCTGCTGCTGAAAGTAGATCCTAAAATGGGTGATCTGTCGGCAGGAGAACCGGAAGTAATACTGGCTTCTGATGGTAAAATTGAACCCCTGGGCGGGGATAAATTCCATGTGGTAGTGCCGGAGCAGGGCGAAGATATGCTGGTATATTACATGAGCCTGCGCGAAAAAAAGAGCGATAAACGTAACAAGGATAAGTATACATATGCGGTATATGGCAAGGATATGACCATGAAGTGGAGTAAGGAGATAAAAATGCCTTATATTGAAGCAAATATGCGTGTAATTGGTCACCGTATCCTTAATAATAAAGTATATACGTTTTGTTATACACGCAAGTCGGGCAAGGGCGATGAGTTTGACGACCTGGCCGTACTGGAAATAAGCGAGTCGGCAGATGATATCATTATTCATAAAATCAGTCCTCCGGCCGGCTACCTGTCGGATGTGGTATTATCGAACTACTCGGAAGGGGATAATATTGTTTTTACCGGACTGGTACGCAGTAAGAAAGGCTCTACAGCAGCCGAAGGATATTTTGTGGGTATGTTCGACCCCGATCAGCCGGAAGCTACCGAATTCCGAACTTTTAGATTCAGTCCGGAGCTTATCGCAGCGAATGAATCGGAGCGGGCCAAGCGTAAAACGGATAAAGCGGTTCAGAAAGGAAAAGACCCGGGCATGCCTTTTCTGCAGATGCGTAATATACTGCGCAGGAGCGACGGTGGTTATTATATTGTAATGGAGCAGTATTTTTATTATGTGCAGCGTATTAAAACGGGGCCTGTTACCATCTATATCTATCATTATTTCTTTATGGATGCCTTGGTATCTTCCATTTCGGCGCAGGGCGAGGAAGAATGGATACACAAACTTTCGAAGCACCAGTATTTTGTGAATTCTACCTTCCTTTCGGGATTGGGTTGTTTCCTGGTAGACGATAAGCTGAAAATATTCTATAACGACCATAATAAGAACAAAGCACTCCGCGACGATGCGGTACCTGTTACTTATAGCGTAACACGCGATGGTCTGCTTATGTGTGCCGAGTTTACACCCGAAGGGGATATGACACGCGAAGCGGTGACAGACCTTAAGGATGAGCAGAAAGTTATAAGTCCGTCGCGTATTACTGAAATTGAAGAAGGCGTGTATTTCGGAAGTGGTAAGGAGTTTAAGGACAAATCGAACAAAAAGGCGGTATCGAGCCGGCCCTTCCTGATTCGGATAAAGAATGAATAAATAAGAATCTTAGATATTCTATACATTAAAAAAGGCTTACTGTATGGTAAGCCTTTTTCAGTTATGTATGCAATTGCATATTACATATGCGCCTGTAATTTTTTAAGCAGTACTTCTTTGGGAGCAACGCCTACGTGGCGGTCAACCAGCTGCCCGTTTTTGAAAATAAGCAGGGTAGGGATGCTGCGGATTCCATAATCAACAGATACTTTCGGGTTATTATCCACATCCAGTTTACCGATAACCGCTTTACCTTCCAGTTCGCCGGCAAGTTCTTCCACAACGGGGCCGATCAGTTTGCAGGGACCGCACCATTCTGCCCAGAAATCTACCAGAACAGGAAGAGCGCTTTGTTTTACCACTTCGTCAAAATTCGAATCTGTGATCTGTAATGCCATGATTTTTATATATTTTAATTTTATTTCTGTTACAAAGGTATGAAATAGCGGTGCGAAACTGAAAAAAACTTCGGAGTTCATTGTCAAATACTATACGGGTATAAGTATTTGCAATGCCGATACCTAATCTTAGTGATTTTGCATGTGTAAAGACGTAAGCCCGGAGAAGCCTTATACCTTTGTGCTCCGAAAAACAGAACAAAATTATGAGATATCTGATGCATCTTGGCATGGCGGCCACCGTACTTACGGCCGTATCTTGCGGAAATAACAAAACGGCTGAGCCGGCAGCGGCCAATGCGGTTGAACCGGTTAACCCGGCCGATTCTATGCTGTACGAAGGAGAAAAACACTTTAAAAACCTGCGCCGCATTACTTTTAAAGGCGATAATGCAGAAGCTTACTGGAGCTGGGACAGCAAATCGCTGGTTTTTCAGGCAAATAACCCCGACTGGGGCACCGAATGCGATCAGATATTTATTTATAATCTGGCCGACAGTAACCTGAAAAGCATAAAGCCTAAAATGGTAAGTACCGGTATGGGACGTACCACCTGCAGTTATTTTATGCCGGGCGACAGTCTTATCGTATATGCCAGTACCCATGAGGCCGATAAAGCCTGTCCGCCTGTTCCGGAGCGTAAAGAAGGCCGCTATGTATGGCCCATTTACGATACGTACGATATATACATTGCCGACCTGCAGGGAAACATCCGCAGGAACATCACCAACCGTAAAGGCTATGATGCCGAGGCTACCGTATCGCCCAAAGGGGATAAGATCGTATTTACATCCGATCGCTCGGGCGACCTGGAGCTGTATGTATGCGATATTGACGGCGGTAATGTAAAACAGATAACGTACGACCTGGGATACGACGGCGGAGCCTTTTTCTCGCCCGATGGTTCCAAACTGGTATTCCGCGCTTCGCGCCCCAAAACGCCCGAAGATATAAAGGAATATAAAGACCTGCTGAAACAGGGTCTGGTAGAGCCCGGCGCCATGGAACTTTACGTAGTGAATGTAGACGGTACCAACCTGCGCCAGGTAACCAACCTGGGTAAGGCCAACTGGTGTCCGTTTTACCATCCCGACGGTAAGCGCATTATATTCGGTAGCAACCATCATGCCGGTGAAGGCCGCAAAGGCTTTAAATTTAACCTGTTTATGATAAATGAGGATGGTACGGGCCTGGAGCAGATATCGTTCGACGATACCTTCGATGCGTTTCCGATGTTCAGCCCCGATGGCAAATACATTGTGTGGGAAAGTAACCGCTTTAACGGCGATACGCACGATACCAATATATTTATAGCAGAATGGAAAGATAAATAGTACATACTGCTACGTATAAAAATGAAAAAGGCCTGTTGAATGCAGGCCTTTTTTTATGCAGAATATATTCGTTATTTACAGTAGGGGCACTCCGGCACTCCGGGTTCTTTCATCTGGTTGTAGATGTTGCAGGTTTGCTGTACCTGGGGGTCGCTCAGCGGTTTGCCATCCATACAACGCAGGGCATATGCCTGGCCGCAATAGGCATCCAGCTGCGGATCGCTGTTGTTTACAGGGCTTTCGTACGAGCCGGTACAGTTGCCGTTACCGCCTCCGCCGCCACCGGAAGAAGGAGCTTCGCTTTTCCAGTAGCCGTTCTTGCCGGGGATATCTGAACCTTCTTTATTAAAAAAAGTATCCCAGAGCTTGCCGAAATACTCACTGGAATTGCCGCTGGAAGCTGTATATCCCAGGCTTTTTACACTTTCGTCAGGCCAGTATACATACTGGTAACTGATATAATAATCCGGTTTATTCTCTACATATACCTGGCCTTCGGCAAAAGGCAAATCAGCAGCATCGGCTATAAATGCTCCGTAGTTGTACTCTACCGGGAAGCTGGGATTGGAATAGGTGCTTTTATATTCTACCACGCCTTTTTTGCTTTTTGTACAGGCGCTGAAAATGGAAATTACAGAGAGAATGAACAGAAAATAATGTGTTTTTTTCATCAGGAAAATTGTATCGGTTAAATTTAATCCGGACGAAAATAGTTTATTCTGCCGAGAAAAACAGTTTTTATAGTATTATATAATTCATATACAATACTACCACTGAAATACGGCTTTGCGCTCCGGGCAATCGAGCTTGGTACTCTTACGCGCCGTGCCCAGGTAGCAGTGTATCATATTGGTCTGGGATGGAAGAAAGTCGTACAGCAGACTATTGTTTATATCTACCCGGCCGGGCGTTTCGGTAAGCGGGCCTTCGAAATAGATCCATGCGGCTTCTTCGTCGCTTTCGTAACCTATAAATGCAAGTTGCTGCGGCTGGCCGTTTACCTGTATCTGTACACGTGCCAGTACATAATCGCTCAGCAGTTTGTTTACAACAGCTTCGTCGGCAGGTACCAGCAGGTTTGCCGGAACGTCGTTCAGCTTGCGCAGGGCGTCTTCGAGATCGTCGATAAACAGGCGGCAGCTAAGCTGTATCCGTTGCTCGGCAGGTTGTATCCGAATTTCGGTAATGCCTACGTAAAAAGGATGCTCAGCGGCGGTACGGAAACCGGCCGATACAAACAGTCCCAGAAACAGAAGTAAAAATTTTACTACTTTCACGCTTCAAATATACAAAGGCATTGCAAGATTTTATACTCTGGTTTTCTACCGGCATGGAACATATTGCCGATCTGCAGGGATACGATCATATCCTGTTTATACTAACGCTGTGTGGTATTTACCCCTACACCGAATGGAAAAACCTGCTGCTGCTGGTAACGGCTTTTACCCTGGGGCACTCGCTTACCCTGGCCCTTAGTGTGCTGGATGTATTGCGTATGCCGGCTGCCTGGATCGAGTTCCTGATACCCCTTACCATACTTTGTACCTGTATTTACAATCTGGCTACGCTTAACCGGCCGCTGAAAAGCAGTAATACCGTTCGTTATGTAATGGCCGTATTCTTTGGTTGTATACATGGCATGGGCTTTTCGAACTACCTGCGTTCTCTGCTGGGCAGCGAAAATTCGGTACTGGGGCCGCTGTTTGGGTTTAACCTGGGCCTTGAAGCCGGACAGCTGCTTATTCTTGCGGCTATATTACTGCTGCACATTACCATCAGCCGGCTTGGCAGACTGAGTAACTATAACTGGAAATTCTTTATTTCTTCTGCCGTTTCGGGTATTGCCTTTATAATGGCTGCCGAACGTTTTGCGGCCCTGTTCTGAGTAATTGTAAGACTACCGCTTTATAATCAGCCTTGCTTATATCATCCGCAGGCGTTCTTCTTCCAGGTCTAACTGGTACAGCTGGCGGCGTATAATTTCTTCGTCGAAGGCAGGATCTTTATTCAGTTCTGAAAGATATTCCCGCTGACTTTCAAGAGCTTCTATAAAAATAGCTTTGGTCTGTTTATCCATGCGGCCCTCTTCGGTTGCATTGGCACGCTCTTCCCAGAGCTTCAGCATTTTTTCCATACCGGCATGGCCCTGCAGTTCGTTTTCGTATTTATGTTTCAGAAACGCATAAATATGTTGTTTCAGTTCCTGCTTCATCTTTTGCACCTGTTGTTTGTGGGTGTCTGCATCGGCAGCCTGCTCAAAAACGCGGCTTTTTTCTATAATGTAGGGCAGTGTAAGTCCTTGTAACACCAATGTAAGTAATATGGCCACAAAGGTTATAAACAGTATCAGGTCGCGCTGCGGAAAAGCTGCGCCATTATCGAGTGTAACCGGTATTGCCAGTGCTGCGGCCAGTGATACAACACCACGCATACCCGTCCAGCCCAGTACAATGGGTAATTTCCAGCGGGTGCGGGAAGTGGAGATACGCGGAGCAACAGACGGCCTGAAGATGATGGTGGCAATCATAGCCGCATACGAACTCAGTATACGTGCCACAATAAGTATGGCAGTAACGAGTACGCCATAACCGATAGCCGTTGCAAGCGGAATACCCTGGGCCCGCAGTCCGCCTACCACCTCGGGCAGTTCCAGCCCGATAAGTATAAACACCACTCCGTTCAGCATAAACACAAAGCTTTCCCAAACACTAAAACCCCTTATACGGCTGGCACTGTTCAGGAATACAAGCCTTTTCGACGACATATACAGGCCGCCGCATACCACGGCCAGTACCCCCGAGCTGTGCAGTTCCTCGGCCACCCAGTACATAAAATAAGGTTCAATAAGTGTAAGTGCTATGTCGGAAGAGGCATCCGTGGGTAAACGTTTATGTGCCTGTACAAAAAACCAGGCCAGCAGCAGGCCTATACCTGCTCCGCCTGTAATCATCCAGAAAAAACTCAGGGTGGCTTCCTGCCATATAAACTGGCCGGTACCTACGGCAATAAGTGCAAAGCGGAAAATAATAAGCGAAGAGGCATCGTTAAGCAGGCTTTCGCCTTCGAGTATGGCCGAGGTAGCTTTGGGTATTTTTACAAAACGGGTAATGGCTCCGGTACTCACGGCATCGGGCGGAGATACAATACCACCCAGCAAAAAACCCAGGGCCAGTGTAAACCCTGGAATATAATAACTGGTAACCACCGCTACCGATAAAGCTGTGAAAAAAACCACCAGGAAAGCAAAACTGCCTATAATACGCCACCATTTACGCATTTCTTTGAACGAAACGGTCCAGGCCGCTTCGAAAAGCAGTGGAGGCAGAAAGATGAAAAAGATAAGATCCGGGTCTATTTTAACGGCTGGTAGGCCGGGTACAAGGCTCACCAGCAGGCCGGCAACCACCATAAGTATAGGGTAGGCAATGCGCAGACGTGCCGCCCACATATTTAAAAGCACCACGGCGGCGATCATGGCAAGCAGAAAGGGTAAGATTGTATGCATGAGCAGAATACAGGTTTGAGTTGTTTATTTTCTGCCGGGCCGGAGGGTACCGGGACACTCCGCAGTACAAACGCAATAACGGTCTGGCATTCCGGCAGCCGGGGCACAAATATATTTAAAAGCCCTGTACAGCCCAAGCAGGGTTAAATACAGCCTGCGCTGTTCAGAATCGGTATACAAAAGCCGGATTCTTGTCGAAAACAGATGATTGTTTTCGGAAGTTCTTTTTATCTTCGGCCTGTTTGCGGCTGTTGTAATGAATACAACCGCAGGCGTAGCATTGTATAGTTAACATATGAAAAAAACCTGTTTACTGCTTGTGCTTGCCGGAATATTATTACCGGGCAGGGCGCAGAACATACGTAACAATCCGGCCTCGAACCACGGTAATAAGTTCGAGCAGCTGGGAACCATACTTCCTGATGCCAATACCTACCGAACTGCTTCGGGAGCACCGGGACACGAATACTGGCAGCAGAAGGCCGATTATAAGATAGAGGCCACTCTGAACGAGGCCGATTTTACACTCGAAGGTTCGGAATGGGTAACCTATACCAATAACTCGCCGGATGCACTCCGGTATATATGGATGCAGCTCGACGAAAATGAGCATAACCCCAATGCCGAAAGCCTGATGTTCGACGGGCTTAAAATGTCGCAGGACATGGTTACCCCTTCGGCACTGAACTATGTAGACAAGCGCCGTGCCCTGGCCGGACACGGAGTACAGATACTGGAGGTAAGCGATGCCCGGGCAAAGGCATTACCCTATACCATAAATTATACCATGATGCGTATCGACCTGCCCGCAGAGCTTAAACCCGGACAGAAGATAAGCTTTAAAGTACGCTGGAAATATCGTATTCCCGAACGTATGAAGGTTGGCGGACGCGGAGGGGTAGAATGCCTGGGCGAAAGCGGCTGCCTGTTTACCATAGCGCAGTGGTACCCGCGCATGTGTGTATACAGCGATTACCAGGGATGGAATCATAAGCAGTTTACCGGAAGGGGAGAGTTTGCCCTGGTATTTGGAAACTTTGATGTAAAGATGACCGTACCTGCCGACCATGTGGTAGCAGCCACCGGTACCTGCCAGAACTATAAGGAAGTACTGAGCCCGGCCCAGTATAAACGCTGGGAAGAGTCGAAAAACAGCGCCGAACCCGTAGAGGTGATTACCCGCGACGAAGCCCTGGCCCGCGAGAAAAGTCCCGAAAAGTCGAAAACCCAAACCTGGCATTACAAGGCCGAAAACGTGCGCGACTTTGCCTGGGGGAGCTCCCGCAAGTTTATATGGGATGCTATGGGCGTAGATATTGAAGGTAAAAAGGTAATGGCCATGAGCTATTATGCCGCTGAGGCTTACGGACTGTACCGTAAATATTCAACCAAAACCGTAGCACATACCCTGCAGGTATACAGTAAATTTACCATTCCTTATCCATACCCGGTAGCCATAAGTGTAGAGGCCAGCAATGGTATGGAATATCCGATGATCTGCTTTAACTATGGCCGTACCGAAGCCGACGGTACCTACAGCGACCGGACCAAGTACGGTATGATTAGTGTAATTATACACGAAGTCGGGCATAACTTTTTTCCCATGATTATTAACAGCGACGAACGTCAGTGGAGCTGGATGGACGAGGGACTGAACACTTTTCTGCAGTTCCTTACCGAGCAGGAGTTCGATAACAATTATCCTTCGTCACGCGGGCCGGCACATAAGATTGTAGATTACATGAAAATGCCGCCCGACGAGCTGGAGCCGATTATGACCAACAGCGAAAATATTATTCAGTTCGGGAATAACGCCTACGGTAAACCGGCCACTGCACTTAATATACTGCGCGAAACCGTGATGGGCCGCGAGCTGTTCGATTATGCCTTTAAAGAATACGCCCGCCGCTGGGCTTTTAAACATCCTACACCGGCCGACTTTTTCCGGACCATGGAAGATGCCTCCGGCGTGGACCTGGACTGGTTCTGGCGTGCCTGGTTCTTCGATATTGAACCGGTAGATATATCGCTCGATAATGTAAAAGCCTTTAAAGTAGTGGCTGCACAGGCTGTACCGGTAGACATGGATACCTTTTATACCCGTGCGCCGCGTGTAGATACCTATAAACACATTAGTATGCTGCGTAACCGCGAATCGGGCATGCAGTTCCTGGTTGACCGCGACACTTCGCTGCGCGATTTTTATTATTATTACGATGCCACTAAAGATACCACCCGTACCCGAATCATCGAAAACCGCAACGAAGGCTTAGATATACTGTCCGCCGGCGAAATGGCCCGCTACGAAAACCTGTACCTGTACGAACTGGAACTTTCCAATAAAGGAGGTGCCGTTATGCCGGTAATTATAGAGTGGACCTTTACCGACGGAAGCAGGGAAATTGACCGTATAAGCGCCTATATATGGCGTAAAAACGAACATAAGGTAACCAAAACCTTCCTGAAAGAAAAAGAAGTAAGCGGCATTCGAATCGATCCTTACCGCGAAACTGCCGATATCGACGAAAAAAATAACAGTCTGCCCCGCATGCCCGAGAGCAGCCGTATCGAAATGTTTAAAGACAAAGCCCGCCAGGCCAGGGGACAAAGCACAGGAGGCAATCCTATGCAAAGGGCTAAGAATAACAGATAGGAAAAACAGTACGCATAAAAAAATCCCGAACCAGCCGGGATTTTTTTATTGTTGTTTGTTTGTCTATGGATGTGTAGTAAAACCCTTGATTATTTGGCAGCCTGAGTGCCTTTGTTTTTGGCAAGCTTAGCTTCCAGGTCAGCCAGTTTCTTACGCAGTTCCTCTACTTCTTCTTCGGCGTTCTTTTTGGCAGCACCTTTGAATTTAGTAGTAAACTCTTTGTATTTTTTCTCAAATTCAGCCTTACGCTCTTCGGTCTTGCTGAACATATCATCTACCCATTTTTTACCATCTTCAGGGCTGATGTTACCTTTGTCAACCAGTTCGTTTACGCTTTTCTGGAATTTTTCAGAAGCAGCAGCAGCCAGATCAACACCGGCATATAACAGGTTTTTCAGTTCTTTTTCCATGATCTTAAAGTTTTAAATTACTTAAATCCGTATTTTTTTGTTTTGACAGAGCAAAGGTAAGGCAAGAATTCAGATAAATGGTATGCGTGCATACAAAATAATGCACATTTAAACTTAAATGCCTGATAATGAATGTTAAAAATAGTATGCATGCATACTATTTAAAAATGAAAGCCGGTTAAAATTGTGCAAAAAGCGTAGGGGCGCACTTACAAAATTCCGTCCGGAATCGTATTTTTGCGCTATGTCCGAAATGGAAGAAAACAATTCAGCACAAAACGATCCCAAAAACCAGTCAGCTTCCGGGGCCGAAGTAACCCCGCTTGGCGGGATGTATAAAGATTACTTTATCGACTATGCCTCTTACGTAATCCTGGAACGTGCCGTTCCGGGCATCGAAGATGGCCTTAAGCCGGTACAGCGGCGTATTATGCACAGTATGTACGAGCTCGAGGACGGCCGTTATAATAAGGTAGCCAATGTGGTGGGTAATACCATGAAGTATCACCCGCACGGCGATGCATCCATAACCGATGCCATGGTACAGCTTGGCCAGAAAGATCTGCTTATCGACACCCAGGGGAACTGGGGAAATATACTTACGGGCGATGGTGCCGCCGCCGCACGTTATATAGAGGCGCGCCTTACCAAATTTGCGCTCGATACCATCTTTAATCCCAAAACCACACCCTGGCAGGCCTCTTACGACGGCCGTAACAAGGAGCCTATAAATCTGCCGGTAAAATTTCCACTGCTGCTTACACAGGGTGTGGAAGGTATTGCCGTAGGTCTGGCCTGTAAAATTATGCCGCATAATTTTAACGAGCTCATCGATGCATCCATCGATATTCTGAAAGGCAAAACAACCGATATCCTGCCCGATTTTCCAACGGGTGGCTCAGCCGATTTTTCGCGCTATAACAATGGGCTGCGCGGCGGTAAAATCCGCGTACGTGCCAAAATATCCATTCTGGATAACAAAACCCTGGTTATAACTGAAATTCCTTTCGGTACTACTACGGGTTCGCTTATGGACAGCATTGTAAGTGCAAACGAAAAAGGTAAGATACGCATACGTAAGGTAGAAGACAATACGGCCGAGCATGTGGAAATAATGGTACACCTGGCCGCCGGCATATCGCCGGATAAAACCATAGAGGCCCTGTATGCCTTTACCGACTGCGAACTGAGCATATCGCCCAATGCCTGCGTTATTATCGACGACAAGCCGGTATTTATGGGTGTAAACGATATCCTGCGCCGCAATACCGAACTTACCCGCGAGCTGCTGCGACAGGAACTGGAGATCGAAAAGCGCGAACTTATGGAAAGCATTCTGTTTGCTTCGCTCGAAAAAATCTTTATCGAAAAACGTATTTACCGCAAAATTGAAGAGGCTGAATCCTGGGAAGAAGTAATCCGCATCATTGATAAAGGCCTGGAGCCATATAAGCCCGATTTTTACCGCGATATTACCCGCGACGATATTATCCGCCTTACCGAGATCCGCATCAAACGCATCTCTAAGTTCGATTCCTTTAAAAACGACGAGCTTATTGTACGCCTGAACGAAAATCTTACCCGGGTGCAGCATCATCTCGATCATCTTACCGAATATGCCGTAGCCTATTTTAAAGACATTAAAAAGAAATACGGAAAGGGGCGCGAACGCCGTACGGAAATAGCCTCCTTCGAATCGGTAGAAGCCGTTTCGGTAGTGGTACGTAACGAAAAACTGTACTGGAACAAAGAAGAAGGTATGGTGGGCTATGCCCTTAAACAGGGCGATTACATCTGCGAATGTGCAGATATCGACGATATTATCGTATTCCGCGAAGATGGTACCATGACGGTAAGTAAGGTAACCGAAAAAGCCTTTATCGGTAAAAACGCCATTCATATAAGCCTGTGGATGCGCGAAAACCAGAATACGGTTTACCATATGATATACCGCGATGGCAAAAACGGTGCCTATATGGTAAAACGTTTCCGTGTAAAAGGGATTACCCGCGATAAGGATTACGACCTTACCAAAGGTACCCCGGGTTCGCAGGTACACTATTTTACGGTAAACCCCAAAGGCGAAAGCGAAATACTTACCGTTTACCTTAAACCCCGTCCGCGCCTTAAAAAGCAGATATTCGATTTCGATATCGGAGAACTTTCGATCAAAGGCCGCGATGCCCAGGGAAATATCCTGAGCAAATTCCCGGTACGCAAAATTGTTCGTAAAGCCATAGGCGAAAGTACACTGGATGCACGTTCGGTTTGGTTCGACGAAAGTACACGTCGTTTCAATACCGAAGAACGGGGCAATTACCTGGGCGATTTTAAACCGGGCGAAAAAGCTTTTGTACTGCAGCTGAACGGCACTTACCGTATTGTAACCCCCGAATCTACCGTATACTTCGAAGATGTGCCCGAATACATAGGCCCCTTTGTGGAAGGCAGTGTGCTGAGCCTGGTATATAAGGATAACGATAAGGACGATTATTACGTAAAACGTATTCAGCCTGAAACCATAGATAAGATTATTTCGTTATTACCAGAGAACGAAAATGTATCGCTTGTATCCTATACCTTCGACCCCGATCCGGAAATAGAGGTGAAATACCTCTTTGGTAAACAGAAAGAGGAAAAGACCGAAATGATCCGGGTGAACGACTTTATTGTAGTGAAAAGCGATACGGCTAAAGGAAACAAGATCAATATCAACAATATCACGGAGCTTACCATGTACGAATCGGAAGTGGAGGCAGAGGCCGAAGAAGCGGATGAAACACTGGAGATTGATATTGAGGATGACGATAATCAAACCAGTTTGGAACTGTAAATGAAAAAACTTCTTCCCGTACTTTTTGCCTTCCTGTTTGTACAGGTACTGCAGGCTCAGACCCAGGTTAATTTTCAGCTCAAGGGTCATAAAGATTACCAGGATACCTGCCTCAGCAATATATGGGGCTATGCGGCTAATGGTCGTGAGTATGCCCTGGTAGGTACCTGTTATGGCATGAGTATCGTGGACATTACCAATCCGGCCACACCGGCCGAAATAGCCATTATTCCAGGTCCTGGCAGCATCTGGCGCGAAATAAAAACCTGGGATCATTATGCCTATGTGGTTACCGAGGGCGGGGGCGGACTTACCATTGTTGATCTGCAGAATCTGCCGGCACCCAATGTGCCGTACACGCATTTTCAGGTTACGCCGGAAGATACCATTACCAATGCGCATACGCTGTTTATCGACGAAAACGGCATCTGCTATCTGTTTGGTGCTACAGGCTTTTTATCAGGGCAGGGCTATGTAGCACTCGACCTCAGCGCCGATCCCATGAACCCGCAATACCTGGGCCGCTTTGGCGGTTTTTATATACACGATGCCTTTGTGCGGGGCGATACCATGTATGCCGGTGCTATTCTCGATGGCTTTGCAGCCATTATGGATGTTTCGGATAAACAAAACCCGGTTGTATTATCTACAACCTATACCCCGGGCTATTTTACACACAATGTGTGGCCTAATAACGATGCGTCACTTATGTATACTACCGACGAGATATCGTCGGCCTATGTGGCTTCGTATGATATCAGCGACCCTACATTCCCGGTATTTAAAGGTTCGGTACGCAGTAAGCCCGGCAGTATGGCCGTGCCGCACAATGTACATGTGGTAAATAACGACTGGCTGGCCGTATCGTATTATACACACGGAGTGGTGCTTATAGATGCGCACAGACCTACAAATCCTGTAATAACAGGTTATTATGATACCTATCAGCCCTCGGATGGGGCAGGCTTCCTGGGTAACTGGGGTGTGTACCCCTACCTGCCCAGTGGCAACTGGATACTGAGCGATATACAAACCGGGCTCTGGATACTGAAACCGAATTACCAGCGCGCAGCTTATTTCGAAGGTGTGGTGTCGGACTCTACCGACGGCAGCCTTATAGCCGGTGCCCGCGTAGTGGTAGATTACCCTTTTGGCTTTGATACGGTACGTACCTGGCTCAATGGCTTTTTTACCACAGGGGTGCTGCAGGCAGGGCAGTTTAATGCGGTTTATTCGGCAGAAGGGTATATTACCAAAACGGAACAGCTTACGTTCTTACCCTCGTTTGTAACTACCCGCAATGTAAAACTGCAGCGTTCGCCCACATTCGGGCAGAAGGAAGAAGATATGCCGGCCTTTAAACTGTTCCCGAACCCGGCTTCGGAGTTTGTGTATATCGACGGACTTCCCGAGCAGCTCAGCTGGCGCATACTGGGTATGGATGGTAAAGTATGCCTGTCAGGAACGGGGAAGGCCGTGCCGGTGCAAAATCTGCAGAAAGGCGCTTATGTACTGGAACTGCAGCATGCCGGCAAACAGGCCCGGCGTATGTTTATAAGGGAATAAGGTCTTAGGCGCTGCCGCTTGCGGACATCGCTTTCTCAAAATCGCTCATCATAGCCTCGAAACGCTGCATTACACTTTTCATAAACTCTTCGTTACAAATTTGTTGCAGCTGTTCAAGTGAAGTTATTTCGTCTTCATATATTTTGTAGGTCTGCTCATAGGGGCCGGCTTCCATTTTAAGCAGGTATTTGCCATTCATCTGGAACACCGATATTTTTACCCGGGGATGGGGAATGGTGGTTACTATACGCATCAGATCAGTTTTAAATAGTTTTCGTATACAAGCCTCACGGGCAAACCCATTACATTGTAAAAGCAGCCGTTTACCCGCTCTATGCCCAGGTAGCCTATACTGTCCTGTATGCCATAGCCTCCGGCCTTATCGTAGGGGTTGCCATTCTGCAGGTAGTAATGGATCAGGGGCTCGCTCAGTTCGCGGAATGTTACTTCGGTGCTGTCGGCAAAGCTTACAATTTTTCCATCGGCACTGCGCATACATACCCCGGTAACTACCTTATGGGTACGTCCGCTCAGTTTTTTCAGCATTTGTATGGCTTCGGCCTCGTCGGCCGGTTTGTTCAGTATTTCGTCGGGGAAAACCACCGTTGTATCGGCACAGAGGGTTATAAGTCCGCAGTTTTCGCTGCGTTCCATTTTTTTGCGGGCCAGGTAGGGAGCCACTTCATGCAGGGGCATATCTGCCGGAAAATCTTCGTCGCCGCCGGCGGCCACACGGGTTACTATAAAACCGGCACCTTCCAGCAGCTGTAACCTGCGTGGTGAATTGGATGCCAGTGCAATGGGTAGATTCATAAAAAGAAATAAGCCAGAATTCCGCTCAAAAATACGACTTTTAGCAGGGCCGAAGCTATTTTAAAATGCAGTTTTTCTTTTCCGCCCCATAAAACAATGCATACCGGGGCAAATAGGCAGAGCCAGGTAAGGGGCACGGCTTTTTCTTCGAGCTTCAGCAGCAATATACATAAAGCAGCCATATACAGCAGGCTCCACACACGGGCTATCCATACGGCTGCCGGCAGGCCGGCCTGTATTACTCCGGTGCGCAGCCCTGCGGCCCGGTCGCCTTCTATATCTTCCATGTCTTTTATCCATTCGCGCAGCAGCGAAAAAAAGAAGGCCAGCAGTGTACACAGAAGCAGGGGTAAACTTCGGTCGTCGTACAGGAAATACCATTTATCGTCCCATGCAAAGTACTCGGTATACAGCAGGTAAGGCGAAAAAACACTCAGGGCACTTAAAAAAGCCACCAGTATATTTCCGGCAATGCCCGCCTTTTTGCCCAGCCAGGCATAGAGAGCCAGCAACAGGTTGGCAATAAGTACAATAAAAAAACTGTAGAGCGAGCCGTAAAATATGGCATTGATGAGGGCAACAATACATAGCCCGTAATAGATACGCCGTGTTTCTTTAGGCCCCAGTAAGGATATAAGGGTGCTGCGCCCGGGTTTGTTAATGCGGTCGGTTTCGGTATCGAAATAATCGTTTAGCACATTACCGGCCATAAGGGTACATGCCACGGCCAGTATAAAATAAAAACCCTCACCCGGGGCAGGAAATATACGGAACGAAAGATATACATACAGGCATGCCGTAAGTACGTTTAGTATACGAAAGGAGCTAAGCACATTTTTTCTGTTTTCATACGTTATAGCCACAAATTAACTATTTTTACAGGAGAATAATGAAGGCTACAGGTATATTATTTATTGCATTATGGAGCGCCATTGCCGCATGGGCCCAGCAGCCTGTGCCGGTTACGGCTGTATGGAAGCTGCCGGCTCCTGCTTTGCAGCAAACGCCGGATAACGGCTACGATAAAGTATACGATTTTGGTGTTTTTATACCTGCCGATACTACCTTGCGCCTGTCGGGCCTTACATTTACGGCACCCGATACCTATACCGGGCAAATAGTTATAAGCTCACCGGGCGCACTTTCGCTTAACTTTTACTTTTCGCGGCTTCGTATGCCGGGCGGTACACAGTTCCGGATATTTAACGAATATGGTTCGCTGGGCCCCTACAGCAGTGCCGATACGGCTGCTAACGGTTCTTTTGTAAGCATTCCCCTGGGGGGCGAACGCTGTACGCTGCAGGTACAGGGCACATCTGCCGAAGCCTTTATCGAAGCAGACGTATTGCAGGTAATATATGGTATACGCGCCGATTTTCTGCCGGCCAAAGGTTTTGGATCGTCGGGTAATTGCAACATAAATATAAACTGCCCTGAAGGGGATAACTGGCAGCTGGAGAAACGCTCGGCCGTAATGCTGCTCAGCAATGGCGGTAATCGTTTTTGCTCCGGAGCTCTTATAAATAATACGGCCGAAAACGGCCGGCCCTATATTCTTACGGCTGCACATTGCAATGCCAGTGCATCCACCGTGTTTATGTTCAGTTACGAAAGTCCCGACTGTGCCAATATCGACGGCCCTGTAACGCAAACCATAAACGGTGCCCAGGTACGGGCCAGTTATGCCGTTTCCGACTTTACCCTGCTGGAAATGAATGTTCCGCCGCCGGCTAATTATTTCCCTTATTACAGCGGCTGGAGCCGGGTAGCAGTACCCGGGGCCGACCATACAGGCATACACCATCCCCGGGGCGATATAAAAAAGATAAGCCGCGATACATCCATGATACAGAGCTCCTGTTATGCCTGTACCGATCCGGCCGAAACACACTGGAAAGTGGGTAAATGGGATGCGGGCACTACCGAAACCGGTTCCAGCGGATCGCCTCTGTATAATGCCGCACATCAGATTGTGGGCCAGCTGCACGGGGGGCAGGCTTCCTGCATAAACCAGAACGGAAGCGATTTTTACGGTAAATTTTATCTGAGCTGGGAGGGAGGCGGAACTCCGCAAACACGCCTTAAAGACTGGCTGGATCCGCTCAGTACCGACACCGCTTCGCTCAGCGGATGGCTGCCGGGTACAGCTCCCGTAGCTTACGGACTCAATATAAGCTCGCTCAGTTCATCCGATTCGATAACCTGTGCCGAAAGTGCCTCTGTTTTTGTGCTGCTGTCTTCGTTTGGTTTTGAACAGCTCGATTCGGTATGTGTTTCCATGCGTTCGGATTACGATAGCCTTATGCTTTGCAAAGGCGGCAGCTGGAATTACGGCGATCAGATCATATTCAGCTTCCCGGAGCGTGTACTGCCATTATTTGGTACAAACCGGTTTAGCGTACACGCCTTTGCACCGGGAACACCGGCTGCTGATACGGCCACGTATAATGTACAGCGTGTGCAGGGGGCCGAAATGCGCCTGGCCATACAGTACGACCTGTACCCGCAGGAACTCTCCTGGGAAATACTGGATGCCACAGGTAATATAGCCGAAAGCGGCTCAGGAACCGGTGTGGCACCGGGTGTAACAGATACTTTCAGTTACTGCCTGCCTTATGGTTGCTATACATTGCGCCTGTACGATTCGGGAAGCGACGGCATCTGCTGTAACTGGGGTAATGGCAGTATACAGCTGATCGATGTAAACGATGTACAGCTCGGACAATGGACCACATTTGGTGCCGTACAGGAATTTGCCTTCTGCAATCCGCATTCGGGCAGCAGCGATGATAAAGAGCTTTTTGTATTTCCTAACCCCGCTTCCGTAAGTGTAAATGTGGCGCTGCCTGCTTCGCTTTACGGGCAGGCCGACCTGCTTCTTATTTGCGACATGAACGGCAAAGTGTTGGTAAAAAAGGAAAATGACTTGAAATATTTAAATACTTTTGACGTTTCAAACTGGGCCCGGGGCGTATACATTGTATATATGCGTTCCGGTAAAAACAAAGCCCGTGCCCGATTTGTGAAGATATAACATGAAAAAAGTTTCTTACATAGCATTCCTTCTCTTGTTCTGTATATCAGGGTTGTATGCACAGTCCGATACTACCCGTAAAATAAATGCAGTGCAGGTGAGCGGTCTTATTACCGATCTCGACAGTAACAGCGCCATTCCCTTTGTAACGGTACGTATTAAAAATGCCCGCATGGGTACCATTGGCGATTATGACGGATTTTTTACCGTGGTGGCCAAACCCGGCGATACGCTTTTGTTTTCGAGCGTAGGTTACAAGAGCGGTCTGTTCTTTGTGCCTCAGAACCCGGAAGAGGATCGTATATACATGCAGAAGCAGCTTAAAAAAGATACCATCCTGCTCAGTACCAAAACCATTCTGCCTTTTTCCAAAGACGGTTTCGAAAAAGCATTCATGGATCTGAAACTGAACGACGAAGACTACGAAAGGGCCATGAAGAACCTGAACGAGCAGGAACTGGCCGTGATATACGAAAATACACCCATTTCGGGAGGTGTGGCATTTAAAAATGTAATGGCCGACCGTAACTACCAGATGTACTATGCAGGTGGCGTACCGCCGGCCAATATTCTGAACCCCATAGCCTGGTACAAATTCTTTGATGCGCTTAAAAAAGGCAAGTTTAAAAATCCCGATAAAAAGTAAGGTTACCTGTTTTATACCTGATGAAGAAAACTGCCGTACTTGTTCTGTTGGGATGTATATCCGTATTGTATTCGTATGCCCAGACGGCAACAGTAACGGGTACGGTAAAAGATTACCTGGGTATGCCGCTGCCTTATGCGCACGTATACATACAGGGCGAGCGCAGTCTGCTGGTAAGTGCCGATACCGCAGGGCGATATCAGCTTAAGGTGCCTGCCGCACGCAGGGTAGTTGTGGTGGTAAGCTATGTGGGCTTCGAAAACGAAACCCGCAGTTTTAACTTAAAAGAGAACGAAACGGTAAATTATTCACCTTATCTGAATCCGCGTACCCAGCGCGATACCATTTTTGTAGGAGGGGAGCGTTTCAGAGGTTTACCTACCGTAAGTATAGATCCGGAACATGCCAAGGTAATTGCAACCGTGGGTGACCCGGTAATAGCACTGGTTAAATCGCAGTTAGGGGTCAATAACAACAGCGAATTAGGGACAGGTTATTCGGTGCGCGGAGGGAACTTCGACGAGAATCTGATTTACATAAACGATGTAGAAGTATACAGACCCTTTCTGGCCCGCAGTGGTCAGCAGGAAGGGCTTTCCTTTATAAACAGCGATATGGTATCGCAGATCGCTTTTTCGTCGGGTGGTTTCGAAGCCCGTTATGGCGATAAAATGTCGTCGGTGCTCGATATTACCTATCGTAAGCCCACCTCATTTGCTGCCGGTGGTAATATAGGTGTGCTGGGGGGCAGCGCCTATGTGCAGGCCCCTTTGTTTAAGAAAAGACTGCAACTGAACCTGGGAGGCCGTTACCGCTCTAATAACTACCTGCTTCGTTTTATGGATACCCGGGGCGAGTACAAACCTCGTTTTTACGATTTTCAGGGGCAGGCAACCTTCCTGGCTTCGGAAAAGGTCGATATTTCTGTAATGGGTATATACTCGTCTAACCAGTACATATTTTTCCCGCAGTCGCGCGAAACCTCTTTTGGTACCATAACCCAGACCTATAAACTGAGGGTGGCAATGGGCGGCCGCGAACTTACCGATTTTACTACCGGAATGGGTGCCCTAACCATACATGCACGTCCCAGCGAGCATGTCGATCTTAAATTTATAGGTTCCTATACGCAAACGAAAGAGAGCGAACGTTTTGATATACAGGGGTCTTATCTGCTGGGCGAACTCGATAATAACCCGGCCAGCGATACCTATGGCGATATTACCTCACCGGTTGGTGCCGGCGGTTTTATGAACCATGCCCGCAATTTCCTGGAAGCCCGTATTATGGCTTTCGATCATAAAGGAATATTCAGCAAGGAAAAATACTCGGTACGCTGGGGTATGCAATACAAAAACGAACTGGTACAGGATAAGCTGCGCGAATGGAATATGAGCGACAGTGCTGCCTATCTGCTGCCGTATTATGGTCCGCAGGACGATAAGCCTATTGCCGCACAAAATTATGTAAGCTCCGATATTTTACTGCAGTCGCACCGGGTAAGCGCTTATTCTGAGTTTAATTACCGCGACCGCACCAAAGATTCTACCCTTATTATGTTCAATATAGGGCTGCGGGCACAGTGGTGGAGCGTAAACCAGGAATGGCTTATATCGCCACGTATGCAGCTGGCTATAACTCCCAACTGGAAAAAACGTAATATGATCTTCCGTGTGGCCGGAGGTGTGTATTACCAGGCACCTTTTTACCGCGAACTGCGCGATGTGCAGGGAAACATAAATACCTCGGTAAAGGCACAGCGCTCTATTATGGCTCTGGCAGGTACCGATTATTACTTTAAAATATGGAAACGTCCGTTTAAACTTACGGCCGAAGCCTATTATAAATACCTTACCAATCTTAACCCCTACGAATTAGATAATATACGCATCCGCTACTATGCCCAGAACAATGCCCGCGGTTTTGCCTATGGCGCAGATGTAAAGCTGAACGGGGAGTTTATACGTGGTGTGGAAAGCTGGGCCACCCTTTCCTTTATGCAGACCAAGGAAGATATCCAGGGCGATTATTACTATAAATATTACGATATAAACGGTGCACCCATTAATCCGGGTAGCAGTGTACCTGCATTCGACAGTACGATGGTAAGCCCGGGCTACATCCCGCGGCCTACCGACCAGCGTGTAACCCTCAGTATCTTTTTCCAGGATAATATACCCAGGCTGCCACAGGTAAAGGTAAGCCTGAACCTGGTACTGGGTACCGGCTGGCCTTATGGGCCGCCCAGCCAGAACCGCTATTCCGATACGCTGCGTATGCCCTTTTACCGCAGGGTAGATATTGGTTTCCTCTACGAGGTTATATCGCCCGATATAAAATACCGCAGCCCAAAGATGGAAGCTGCCAAGAAGCATATACGCAGGGCCGCTTTCTCGCTGGAAATTTACAACCTGCTGGGTATAAACAATACCGTTTCGTACAACTGGATACGCGATTACCAGGGTTTTTACTACAGTGTGCCAAACTATCTTACGCCGCGCCTGTTCAACCTTAAGTTCACCATCGACTTTAAATGATATGAAAAGCCGGCTGAAATCTTTCGTATATGCATGGAACGGGATACGGTACGCTTTCAGAACACAGCCTAATTTTCGTATACACCTTGTAGCTACGGTGCTTGTAAATATTGCTGCGGTTTATTTTAACGTGGGTGTAACGGCCTGGATTGCTATCTGGATCTGTATAGGTATGGTGCTGGCTGCCGAACTTTTCAACACGGCCATTGAGCTGCTCTGCGACGAGCTATGGAAAGAACGTCGTCCGGGAGCCGGGCATATAAAAGACCTGGCTGCCGCCGCTGTATTTGTTTCGGCACTGATAAGCCTGTTTACCGCCGGCTTTATTTTTATACCACGTATCAGCAGCCTTTTTAACTGAATATACAGAGCTGTTCTGACGGAAAAATCATTGTTTTAAGTAATAGTTAATTTCTTTTACCGTAGCATAAGCTAACTATATTTGTGCCATGGCGTCAAGAACCAAAAATGCATTCACCGAGCGTAAGCTTCCCCTGGGGCAGTACCTGTCTGTAATGGCCAAACAATACTTTGCTTCCCTGTCGAAATACATGGAAGATATCGACCCCGGGCGTTATTTTACCGTACTGCTGTACCTGCATTCCGAGAAAAAAGGCGTTCCGCAGCAGCAGATCAGCGAAAACCTGCATATCGACAAGGTGTATGTGGTAAAAATACTCGATTACCTGGAGCAGCATCAGTTTGTAGAGCGGGTAGTAAATGCCGGCGACCGGCGCGAAAAACAGGTAATGCTTACTGCAACCGGCATAAAAAATATAGAAAAGATCCGCAAAAAGGTAAAAGCCTTCGAAAAAATTGCTTTCCAGGGTTTTACAACCGAAGAAATACAGCAGTTTTATTCGCAGTTACAACAGATAAACGATAATTTCGAAAATCTGCCCAAAAATCCGATGCGTATAAAAATACAGCATGGCGATTAAAAAAGTTAAACAAGATATCCATCTTCAAAGTTTCTTCAGAATTAAAGATTTAGTTTAGGCTGTAAGAAAAATCCCGATTCTCCTGCCACAGAAATAACCACAACGCAAACGCATGAAAAAAAGAACCATCATAATCAGTGTATTACTATTGGCATTCCTTGGCTGGGTGGGCTGGAAGCTGGTATCGAAAATGAATGCTTCGGCAGGTAACGAAAAGCAGAATGCTGCCGCTGCCGCAAAGGTAATTTCAGTAATGGGCACGGTGGTAAAGGAACAGGATATTTCGGAAAACCTGCTCAGTACGGGTACGGTTATGCCTTACCAGGATGTATTGCTGAAGCCTGAAGTAAGCGGCCGTGTGGTAGAACTGAATATTAAAGAGGGTGCCATAGTACAAAAAGGCACACTGCTTATGAAACTGTTCGATAAAGACCTGCAGGCTCAGCTGCGTAAGCTGCAGATACAGCAGGAGCTGGCGGCAAAAAATGAAGCCCGCCTTAAAGAGTTGCTTAAAACCAATGCGGTAAGTAACCAGGAATACGATGCTGCACTAAACCAGCTACATACCATTGAGGCCGATGTAGATCTGCTTCGGGCGCAGATAGCCCGTACGGAGATACGTGCCCCTTTTACAGGCAAACTGGGTTTGCGCCGCATAAGCGAAGGAGCCATTGTATCGCCGGCAGATGTGGTAGCTTCGCTTACGCAGGTGTCGCCGCTTATTATCGAATTCAGCATACCCGAACGCTATTACAGCGCACTAAGCCGCACACGTTCGGTAAAGTTCAGCACCGAGCTTACACCCGATACACTCAGTGCCCCGGTATATGCCATAGAATCGCAGGTAGATGCCGCTACGCGCTCGCTGCGTGTACGGGCCCTGTTTCCCAATACAAACCAGGTGCTGTATCCCGGTGTTTTTGCCAAAGTATGGGTAAGCATGCCACAAAATGGTCCGTCGCTTATGGTACCTACCAATGCCATTATTCCCGAACTGAAAGGACAAAAAGTATTTGTGGCAAGAAACGGAAAGGCGACTTCGGTAAAAGTAAATATCGGGCTGCGTAACGATACGGCTATACAGGTTACCAGCGGACTTAAAGCAGGCGATACGGTAATTACCACAGGTATTATGCAGCTTAAACCCGATATGCCCGTTACATTCAAGAACCTGAAATAATACGGCGTATGAGTTTAGCATCTTTAAGTCTTAAAAGGCCGGTAATGGCCATTGTACTCAACATCGTTATTGTACTGTTCGGGGCCATTTCTTTTACCTACCTGGGAGTACGTGAGTACCCGTCTATCGACCCGCCGGTTATTACCGTACGTACAAATTATGTAGGGGCCAATGCCGATATTATTGAGTCGCAGATTACTGAACCTCTCGAAAAATCGATCAATGGTATTGCCGGTATCAAGAGTGTATCTTCGTCGAGCAACCAGGGTAGCAGCGTTATTACCGTAGAGTTTGAACTGGGGGTTGACCTGGAAGCGGCAGCGAATGATGTACGGGATAAAGTGTCGCAGGCACAGCGCCAGTTACCGCTCGATATCGACGGGCCGCCCATTGTATCGAAGGCCGATGCCAATTCTGATGCCATTATTTCGATGCTGGTGCAGAGCGATACCCGCAGTCAGCTGCAACTGAGCGACTATTCTACCAATGTGCTTATGGAACGCCTGCAAACCATACCCGGTGTAAGCAGTATACAGGTATGGGGCGAAAAAAAATATGCCATGCGCCTGTGGATGGATCCGGCGCGCCTGGCAGCACGGCGCCTTTCGCCGCAGGATGTGGTGGAGGCCCTGAACCGCGAGAATGTGGAACTGCCCGGCGGAAAAATTGTAGGTAATACCACCGAACTTACCGTACGTACCTTTGGCCGCCTGTATACTGAAGAAGATTTTAACAACCTGATTGTATTTAACGATGGCAATACCATTATACGTTTCAGCGATGTAGGCTATGCACGGCTGGGACCTGAAAATGAGGAAACCATACTGCGCGAATCGAACGTGCCGATGATCGGGTTGGCCATTATACCGCAGCCGGGAGCCAATTATATTGATATTGCCGATGAGTTTTACCGCCGCTACGAACGACTGAAACAGGAAACTCCCGAAGATATCAGGCTGGATATAGCCCTGGATCAAACCACTTTTATCCGAAACTCTATAAAAGAGGTTGAAGAAACCCTGCTTATTGCCTTTATACTGGTAGTAATTATTATTTACCTGTTTTTCCGCGACTGGCTCATTGCTTTCCGTCCGCTGCTCGATATCCCGGTATCGCTTATCGGGGCCTTTTTTATCATGTATGTGTTTGGCTTCTCTATAAATGTACTTACCCTGCTGGCTATTGTACTGGCTACGGGTTTGGTGGTAGACGACGGTATTGTGGTTACCGAAAACATTTTTAAGAAAATGGAGGAGGGGCTCGATAAGCATGAGGCAGCCCGTAAAGGATCGGAAGAGATTTATTTTGCGGTAATAAGTACTTCTATAACCCTGGCAGTGGTGTTTTTGCCCATTATCTTCCTGGAAGGTTTTGTGGGCCGCCTGTTCAGGGAGTTTGGTATTGTAATAGCCGGGGCGGTGCTTATATCGGCCTTTGTATCGCTTACGCTAACCCCGGTACTTAATGTAAAAATGTCGCGTAAAGATCCTACCAAACGCTCTGCATTTTATACTTTCAGCGAACCTTTTTTCCAGGGTATGGAAAACGGTTACCGCAGCCTGCTTAGTGCTTTTATGCGCAAACGCTGGCTGGCACTGGTGCTTATTGTGGTTTGCCTGGGTATTGCCGCTGGTACCTGGCTTACCCTTAAGTCGGAACTGGCCCCGCTCGAAGACCGCAGTGTGTTTCGTGTTACATCTTCGGCACAGGAAGGGGCTTCTTTCGAGTTTATGGATCGTTATATACAGGAAATGGTACAAGTGGCCAAAGATTCCATACCCGAGGCCCGTGTGGTGCTTAGCGTAACCTCGCCGGGTTTTATGGGCTCGGGCGGTGCCAATACCGGTTTTGTCCGCGTAATGCTTACTCAGCCTACCGAACGCGAACGCAGCCAGCAGCAAATTGTAGATATGCTCAGCCGCAACATTTCTAAATTTACCTGGGGAAAAGCTTTTGTGGTGCAGGATCAGACCATTTCTTCGGGCGGTGGGCCACGCGGCGGACTACCTATACAATATGTGCTGCAGAACTCCGATTTCGAAAAAATAAAAACCTATCTGCCCAGATTCATGGAAGAGGTACAGAAAAGCAGTGTATTCCAGGGTTTTGATGTAAATCTTAAGTTTAATAAGCCTGAGCTGGCTCTGCAGATAAACCGCGACAAAGCCCGTGAGGCCGGTATTTCGGTGGCACAGATTGCCAATACGCTGCAGCAGGCGTTCAGCGGAGGCCGTATCGGGTATTTTACCAAAGACGGTAAGCAATACCAGGTAATTGGCCAGTTCGACCGTGCCAACCGCGACGAACCGCTCGATCTTACGTCGATCTACATGCGCACTCCAAACGGCGATATGGTGCAGATGGATAATTTTATTTCCCTTTCCGACCAGAGCTCGCCGCCACAGCTGTATCACTTTAACCGTTATCGCTCGGCTACGGTATCTGCCGGTTTGGCTGCCGGTAAAACCATGGGCGACGGTATTGCCGAAATGCGGCGTATACACGCTAAAGTGCTCGACGATACGTTCAGCAGCGACCTTGCAGGACCCTCGCGCGATTTTGCTGAAAGTTCGGGTAATACCATGTTTGCCTTTATACTCGCCCTGGTACTTATTTACCTGGTACTGGCCGCGCAGTTCGAGAGCTTCCTGGATCCGCTTATTATTATGATAACCGTACCCCTGGCTCTTGCCGGAGCATTGCTCAGCCTCTGGCTTTTCGATCAGACGCTGAACATCTTCAGCCAGATTGGTATGATTATGCTGCTGGGCCTTGTTACCAAAAACGGTATACTCATTGTAGAATTTGCCAATCACATAAAAGAACAGGGCAAAAATAAGTATGAAGCAGCCATCGAAGCGGCTACCATGCGTTTACGTCCCATCTTAATGACCAGCCTGGCCACAGCACTGGGTGCACTGCCTATTGCCCTGAGTCTGGGCGCAGCCTCGCAAAGCCGCGTACCGCTGGGTATTGTTATTGTTGGAGGAATCTGTTTTTCGCTGATACTTACCCTGCTTGTAATACCGGCTATGTACAGTTATATGAGCCGAAATAAAAAAACAAAGACCGCATGAAACGAATAAGCATACTGATCGCTTTACTGGCTGCGGCTGCCGGCATTCATGCCCAGAATGCGCCCCTGCTTACCTATAAGGAGGCACTGCAGATAGCCCTGGATAAAAACTATGCCGTGGTTATTGCCCGCAACAACGAAGAGGCCGCTGCCTATGCACGTAATATAGGTAATGCCGGTATGCTGCCTACCGTTAACCTTAACGGCTCGGCGGCATGGGCATCTAATAATCTGCAGCAGGTAACTTCTACAGGTAACAGTATATCTCAGAACAGCGTACCTGTAAGCAATTACAATGCTTCCGCACAGCTAAGCTGGACCCTGTTCGACGGCCTGCGGATGTTTGCCACCTACGATCGTCTTACCCAGCTTAAAGAGCAGAGCGCAGTGCTTACCCGCCAGGAAATGGAACGTATTATTGCAGAGGCTACACTGGCCTACCTCGAAATTATACGTCAGAAGCGTAATATGGAGGCCAGCCAGGAAGCCATACGTATTGCCGGCGAGCGTATTACCATTGCCGAAAACCGGCTTAACGGCGGTACCGGTAATAAGTCCGACCTGCTGCAGTCCAGGATAGACCAGAATGCCCAGCGTTCGCTCTGGTACGATCAGCAGGCTGCACTGGCTTCGGCCAAAGCATCGCTGAACCAGATACTGCTGCGCGATCCGGCAACCGAATTTGATGTGGAAGACAGTATTATGCCCTTTACCATAGGACGGTTAAACGATATGCTGCAGGAAACCGATGAGGGAAACTTTGGTACACAACTGGCACAGCGCGATATAGCCATAAGTAAATATGCCTACCGCGAAGCAAATGCCCTGCGTATGCCACGCATCAGTTTTAACGGTAGTTTTAACTACAGCAATGCCCGCAACGGAGCCGGTTTCTTCCTTGTAAACCAGTCGCTGGGGCCTACGGCCGGTGTTTCGGCAGCATATACCGTGTTTGACAGCTGGCGCCTCAATACCCAGCTGCGCGGTTTAAAAATAGCCCGCGAAAATGCCGAGATCAACTACGAGCGTGTAAAAAGCGAGAACCGTATGGCGCTTACCATGGCCTATAACAATTACCTGGCGGCCGTACAAAAGCAGGAGCTGGAACGCAGTAACGTACAACTGGCCCAGGAAAACGGAGAGCTGGCCCTGGACCGCTACCGCCAGGGCATTACAGGCATACTGGAGGTAAACCTGGCACAGCAGAGCCTGCTCGATTCGCGTATACGTCTTATACAGGCCGATTATGCCGTACAGCAACAGTCCCTGGAACTGTACCGCATTATGGGCCGCCTTGTAAAACAACAGTAAAGCGGGTTCTTATACCACATTTTTCTGCTCCCGCCGGCAAATAATCCGAACGGAACAACAAGGCCCCGAAACATGGGTTAAGATTGCTGTGCCAGGTTAAAGAGGTGTGTGTAAAGTGTTTTTTTCAGCAGCATAAAACATTGTATTTTATGTTGCTGATAGTGAAGCCATACTAAAATTCTATTTTATACTTTTTTTATATATTTTGTTTGCAGCGAGTGAAAAAATATACCCCGATAGCATTTTCAGAGGTTTAAAGTTTAAGTATTTGACGCAGAGAAATAAGAGTTAAGCCAAAACCTGAACTTGTTGTTTTTGCGAAGAAAGTATTGCATATTTAACTAAATTTCTATACATTAGTACAGAATTTGAACGTACTGTAACCGAACCAGCACTTATGAATAGTTTACTGTGCCCTTCGGTCTGTATGAAAACACTTTCAACAGGCAATTATTATGGGATTATTAAGCCTTTTCGTAAAACCGAGGCCGGCAAATACCGATAATCGTATACCCGGTCCCACTTTCCTCGAAGGCATCACCGCACATATAGAACAGCCCAGGAATCTGCTTCCGAATGAATGGAGGCGTAAGCTCCGGACGGCAGAAGGGAACGAATGGTTCCGCATATGGTATTACGGCCATCAGCTCGACGGGCGCGATCCGCTGATCGTGGCCACAGAGTTTGCGCCCGTACTTATGTATGCCGAAGATACAGACAGCGGACGAAGGATTTTGTTGTTCGACGGCTGCAGGCATGGATATAATGCCCTTTTCAGAGAAACATTTACGGAAGAACAGGTAGAAAACAGGCCACTGACGCACTGTTTTTCCGATGGCTACGGCAACGATGTTTTCCGTGTGCAGTTCTCCGCAGTTTACAAGGCCGATTACGACGATATGCAGGAAAGCAGCCGCTTCCGGAACAGCATATACGAATTAAAGAACAATGCTCAGCCCGACCCTGCCAGGGTAAAAAGAAATGCGTTCAGCGCTTTTCGTATTTTTCTCAGCAACCGAAATGGCGAAACAATAACTATATTGTCGGAAGAACCTGCATAAGTATTCCGGATTTAAGCATGTGTAAATACTGGTACAAAATAGTGCTGCCATACCTGCTTTTGGCATGCCTGGCCTGCGGCAACAATAAACCGGCTGCGGAAGAAAAGTCTGTGCAGCCTGTTGAGGCTGACGATACCCGAAATATGGATTCGGTGTTACTGCAACGCAGCGCTATTGTACTTCAGCAGCTTAAAGAACAGCGTTACGAGGCTCTGGCGGCATGGATTCATCCTGTGCTGGGGCTGCGCTTGTCGCCCTATGCACATACAGATACGCTGCAGGATGTACACTTTAGTAAAGCCGCGTTTATTGCCGAAAGCCGTAAACCTGCTTCGCAAAAGCGTAACTGGGGTTATTTTGATGGCAGCGGAGAACCGATATACCTCAGTTTTCAGGGTTATTTCGGTCGTTTTGTATACGATGCCGATTTTGTAAATGCTCCGCAGAAAGCATTGAACCGCACATTAAGTACGGGCAATACGTTTCAGAATACAGAGGCCATTTATCCCGGCTGCAACTATACCGAACATTATTTCCCCGGTTCCGGAGAACTTTACAACGGGCTCGACTGGAAATGCCTGCGGCTTGTATATTGTATGTACGGAAACGAACCTATGCTAACGGCCATTATACACAACCAATGGACCGTTTAATGCTATACAAAGGCACTGTAGCCTGTAATAGCCCGGCCTACAATAAGTGAGTTTACCTCTTTGGTGCCTTCGTACGAATAAATAGCTTCCGCATCGGCTACAAAACGTGCTACATTATATTGCAGCAGTATGCCGTTGCCACCCATTACCTCACGTGCCCTGCTTACAATATCGCGGGTACGTAAACTGCAAAATACTTTGGCCAGGGATGCATGTGCATCGGTAAGCCGGCCTTCGTCCTGCAGCTGCGAAAGCCGGAATACCAGGGTTTGTGTAGCTGTAAGGTTCGAAAGCATCTCTACCAGGTGGTTTTGTATAAGCTGAAACGAAGCAATGGGTTTGCCAAACTGTTTACGGGTGCGTGTATATTCCAGCGCATTTTCGTAAGCACCCCGTGCGCAGCCTACGGCCAGCCAGGCTACCCCGGCCCGCGTCATGCGCAGCACGCCGGCCGTATCTTTAAAAGAGGAGGCATGCTGCAAGCGGTCGGTTTCCTGTACCTCGCAGTCGGTAAGGGTAATATGGCCGTTTTGTACAATACGCAGCGCCATTTTATCTTCCATTTTTGCCACATGCAGGCCGGGTGTACCTTTACGCAGCAGGAATCCTTTTACCTGGTTGTCGTCCACATCGCGCGCCCAGATAATAATTACATCGGCAAAGGTGGCGTTGCCGATCCATTTTTTTTCGCCGTTCAGTATCCAGGTATCACCATTTCGTCTGGCTTCCATGGTAAGTCCGCCGGCTGCAGCCGAACCTACTTCGGGTTCTGTAAGTCCGAAAGCGCCAATTTTCTTAAACTGCTGTAGCTGAGGCAGCCATTCCTGCTTTTGTTCTTCAGAACCCAGCATGTAAATGCTGCCCATTACCAGGCCGCTCTGTACACCAAAAAAAGTGGCCATGGAAGTATCTATACGTGCCATTTCCATAGCCAGTATGCCTTCCAGTACACTGCTGCGTCCGGCACAACCATAGCCATTATAGGTAATGCCACAGATGTTAAGGCGGGCCAGTCTGGGTATCAGCTCAAAAGGAAATTCGGCCCGCAGCCAGTAATCGTTTACCAGGGGTTTTACTTCAGTTTCCATAAATTCGCGCAGCTGCAGCTGCAGGGCCCGGTCTTCTGCAGGCAGCGAAGCCCCCAGGTCGTAAAAATCGCCGTCTATGGCCGGAAGTTCCTTTTTCCTCTGCCCACTTTTCAGCATTTTCATCAAGCCCTGCAACTGTTTTTCATCCATCTGCTCCACGGCGCTCAGCACTTCGCCAACATCAATCTTCCGGAAAAGCCTGTATGCTTTTCGTACATTCTCAAAAAATGAACTCATAATCCCAATTCTTTATATCATTAAACCATATGTTTTGTGCAGAAACAGTTGCGTATTTTATAGTAAACGAAAAAACAGGGGACGGGGTTCAGAGAAAAACGACAAAAAACAGATAGCTCCTTTAAACTTTTGCTATCTTTAAGGGTCTTAAGCATACAATATACATCACACTCCGCTATGAAAACCACTTCTCTGTATGCACTGTGTCTGGCTTTGGCCGCATCGGTGCAAACCCTTTGTGCGCAAACGCTTTATTTTCCGCCTCTCAGCGGTAACACCTGGGAAACGGTAACGCCCGCATCGCTGGGCTGGTGCGATAATAAGATCGACGAGCTGCACAGCTACCTGGAACAAAAAAATACCAAAGCCTTTATTGTATTAAAGGATGGTAAAATTGTGATTGAACGCTACTACGGTACTTTTACGCAGGACAGCCTCTGGTACTGGGCCTCGGCCGGTAAAACCCTTACGGCCTTTACCGTTGGTATTGCACAGCAGGAAGGCCATCTGGCACTCAGCGATAAAACCTCAGACTACCTGGGACAGGGCTGGACGGTATGTCCTCCGGCTAAAGAAGATCTTATTACCATATGGCACCAGTTAACGATGACCAGCGGGCTCAACGATGCTGTGCCCGATCATTACTGTACCATCGATACCTGCCTGCAATATCTGGCCGATGCCGGTACACGCTGGGCTTATCATAACGGCCCCTATACACTGCTCGACGGTGTTATATCCGATGCCACCGGCCAAAACCTGAACCTGTACTTTACCCAGAAGGTAAAGAATCCTACCGGTATTACAGGAGCCTTTGTGCCGATGGGATTCAATAATGTATTTGTAAGCAAAGCCCGCAGTATGGCCCGCTTTGGCCTGCTGATGCTGAATAAGGGCAACTGGAACGGCACACAGGTTATGACCGATACGGCCTATTACAACCAGATGATAACTACCTCGCAAAACCTGAACCTTTCGTACGGGTACCTGTGGTGGCTTAACGGCAAGCCAACATACCGGGTACCGGGGCTGCAGATAAATATTCCCGGTCCGCTGAATCCATCGGCTCCGGCAGATATGTATGCTGCACTGGGCAAGAACGGACAGATACTGAATGTAGTTCCCAGCCAGGGACTGGTATACGTACGCATGGGCGATGCGCCTGGTGTGGGCGAGGTTCCCTTCCTGTTTAACGACACCATATGGCAGAAGCTGAACAACGTTATATGTACATCCGGAATGTCCGCTGCAGCCGCTCCCATGCAGGAACTGAATACATGGCCCAACCCGGCCACCGGTCAGTGTACTTTTTATGTGCCGCTGGCAGGCTCGGCAGTTTCGTTGCTCGATATGTCGGGGAGGGTACTGTTTAGCGAAAAAAATGCGGCTGCAGGTAATTATACCCTTGCTCTTACAGCTTACCCGGCCGGAATATATACGCTGCGCTGCCTCACTGCCGACGGCCGCCTTTTTGCTTCCCGGCTTGTTATTAATACACAATAGACAAAGCACATATGAGAAAAGGACTGTACCTTATACTGCTGTTATGCCTTGCCGGCACAGCCCGGGCCCAGGAAAGCTATACCGATAATTCGTACAGAGCCTGGGAAAAGAAGCCCTGGCATAAAGAGTATACTAAAAATGGCAAACTTACAGAAGATACTTTCCGGCTGTATTCGGTACTATTTGTGTTTGCTGCCGATTCGTTCTACCATGACATGACCGCTGATCTCGACAGCCTGGGGGCATGGCTGCACGAAAACCCGGCTGTATATATAGAAGTAGGGGTACATGTAAGTCGCTGCAACCCTGAATATAGTCGCCTGTATTCAGGGAGCAGGGCAGAAAACGTACGAAAATACCTGCTTGCTGATGGCCTGGCTCCGGAACGGGTAACAGCTGTGGGGTACGAATGTAAACATCCGCTGATATCCGAAGAGGTGATACGGAAACAGTCTACAGAAGCTGAGCGGATGAATGCCGAACGCATCAACCGCCGTATAGAGATACGTATACTGAAACAATAATGTATATACTAAAATGAGTATTATAGCCGCAACACCAGAACCGCCATATTATGCTGTTATCTTTAGCTCGCTGCGCAGCGAAGATTCGGATGGATATGCCGAAATGAGTCGTCGCATGCTGGAACTGGTGGTTCAGCAGCCCGGTTACCTGGGGCATGAAAGTGCCCGCGACGGACTTGGTATCACCGTTTCGTACTGGGAAAGTGAAGACGCTATCCGTAACTGGAAAAAAAATACCGAACATCTTTTTGCTCAGCAGCAGGGACGCAGCAGGTGGTACCAGGCTTACAGAACCCGTGTGTGTAAAGTAGAAAGAGAGTATGGTTACGGCCGGTAGTAATACCAAGGCACAGAGAATAGAATACGGCACTTTATTATGTTAAGTGATTTTTAGCGGAAGAGGTCATCGAGCGTTACCTGGTTTTGAACCAGCTCGGCAGAGTAGGCATTTGGCGTTAACCCGAAAGTAGTAATCATCGTTATAAATGTACTTTTACGTGTACCGCTGCTTTCGCGGAAGCGTACTTTACGTTCGCGCAGGCGGGCTGCATAGTCTTTGCTAATGGTAAAAGGTCCGTCGTAAAACTTCATTTCACAAAGATTAATTACGCGGTCGGCCCGGTCGAGCAGCAGATCTATCTGTATACCCGATTCGGCAGCAGTACCTTTTAGTATATACCCCGAAGCTTCGGTATACACAGCGGGAATACCCAGTGCATATTTTATCTGCTCCAGGTGGTACAGGCATATATTTTCGAAGGCGTATCCACACCAGCTTGTCCAGCGGGGCGAGCTCAGCAGGTTCAGAAAAGTACCTTTACCTCCTTTTCGGCGTTTATGCATAAAATGAATGTAAAAAAGCGTATATGGATCCGATATACGAAAAAGCATTTCCTTTTTTCTTTTTCCGAAGGGTTGTGTAGTAGATATAAATGCAGAGCGCTCCAGTTCTTCCAGCACCCGGGTAATGCTGCCACCGTCGCTTAGGCCGGTAATATCCAGTATTTCCTGCCGGGTAAGTCCTTTCCAGCGCGATGCCAGGGCATAAACGATCTGCAGGTGATTATCCGGATGATCGAACAGGGATACAAAAAGCCGGTCGAACTCTCCGTTAAGCAATCCGTTTTTAGTAAAGCATACCCGGTCTGCCGTTTGTGCCACGCTTTGTCCTTTCTGTACCTCGTTCAGGTAATAAGGAATGCCGCCCATAATCATATACAGCTGCGCAAGCTGGTGCCGGTCTATATAAATATGCTTCGATTGCAGAAAAAGTTCTGTTTCGTGCAGCGAAAAAGGTTCCAGCTGCAGCAGGCGGGTAATGCGGTTATGTAGTCCGCCTCTGCTGTTTACCACTTTCTGTATCATCCAGGAGGCGGCCGAGCCACAGAGTACGATCAGCACGTTATGATGTGCGGCATAATCGTTCCAGAAGTGCCCCAGGGCTTCCAGAAAACGGGATCGGGGTGTATCCATCCAGGGCAGCTCGTCCATAAAGATTACCTTTTTGCGTTTGCTGCGTTTCGATTCCAGCCACTGCCGCAACTGTCTGAAAGCCTGCAGCCAGTTGCCCGGTACTTCCTGTGCAGGCGCACCGGCTTCGCATAGCTTATCCCGGAAATTCTCCAGCTGTTCCTGTATCGGTGCGTTCAGGATACCTGTAACTTCAAAGTCGATACGGGTAAAGGTTTGTTTTACCAGGAAGGTTTTACCGATGCGGCGACGCCCCAGTATAGCTACCATTTCCGAAGCAGGGGAGCGCAGGGCCTCCTGCAGCAGCAGCTTTTCTTCTGTACGTCCGATAAGTGTATGCATAGTACCGGGGTTTTATGGTTGTCGGAATACATACAAAAATACATGATTCCGCCGGATATAAAAAAATATAGCTGGCGGAATGTTACAAAAAATATACGATTCCGACACATATAAGCTAAATTATAATTGGCGGAATCTCTATTAAAAAGTAAGATTCCGCCAGTTATATATTCGGGTGTGAATAAAAAAAGACTGCTTCCGCGGATAGCAGAAGCAGCCTTTGTATGTAAAGTCCTTATTGTGTTTAGCGGGGAAGTTGTCCGGCATGTTCGTGTGCCAGAGCTTCTTCTTCGTTGCGGCGTTTTTTGCGGTTTATCAGCGCCTCGGCTTTGGCCACCACCATATAGGTACTGGGTACCACTACCAGTGTAAGCAGCAGGGAAGAGGTAAGACCGCCGATAATAACCCAGGCCATACCATTCTTAACCTCGGCACCGGAGCCGGAAGCAAGGGCTATGGGCAGCATACCTACAATCATGGCTATGGTGGTCATAAGAATGGGGCGGAAACGTTCTTTACCGGCTTCGATAAGTGCTTCCACTGCACTCATCCCGTTTTCGCGGGCATCGTTGGCAAAGTCAACAAGTAATATACCGTTCTTTGCCACCAGACCCATAAGCATAATTACCCCGATGATGGAGAAGATGGTTAAACTTTCCATCGTAAGTGCCAGTGCCAGGAAGGCCCCGATAGTGGCCAGCGGCAGCGCCATAAGTACCACAAAGGGATAAATGGCGTTTTCGTAAAGGGCAACCATAATAAGGTATACCAGCAGTATACCAATGCCCAGGGCCAGTCCCAGGCTTCCGAAAGAGTCCTGCTGGCGCTCTACCTGTCCTACATACTGCCAGGTAACACCCTGGGGCAGACCGAGCTTATTTATTTTTTCGGTTATTTCTGCCGAAACGGTACCTACGGCACGGCCTACCACAGCGCTGTTTATTTTAATGGAAGGTAGCCGGTCCATACGTTCCAGTACGGTTTCGCCCATTATTTCCTCTACGTTGGCAAACTGATCGAGGGTAAAGGTTTGCCCGTCGCTGTTGGCAAAGCTCAGTTTACGCACATCGTCGATGGTGGAACGGTCGTAGGGATCGGCATTTACCATAATGTTGTATTCGTTGCCGTTGGCTTTGAACTTACTCTGGTCGTTACCGCTGAAGTTACTGGCCACGGTATAACCCACCTCGTAGGCATTCAGACCGAATTCGGCCAGTTTGTCGTAATTGAGCTGAATATTAATCTGTGGCTTGGGTGCTTTAATGCTGTAGTCGACGTATTTGGTACCGGGTGTATTTTTAAATATATCGTAAATATCGGAGGCGGCTTTCCGCAGGTCGTCGCGGTTACCGGCTTTCAGAGCCAGGGAAATATCCGGCTCGGAGTTACCTACAATAGATATTTGTGCGGCGGTAACCTTAATACCGGGTATCTGGGCCAGCTCCTGCTGCAGCTTTACGCCGAATTCTTCGTCGCTTATACTGCGTTCATGCTTATCTACCATGGTAATGTTTACTTCGGCAATATTGGCATTGGAGCTGCTGGCCACGGCCGAGGCACTGGAATAGCCTACATTGCTGAACACGGTTTTTACTTCGGGATGCTTCATTACCATACGCTCGGCCTGCTGCACCATCATATTGGTTTCGCGCAGGGTAGCTGTGGTGGGCAGTTCTATCTTAAGGCTTATTTCGCCACGGTCGGCTTTGGACATAAAGGCAAAACCGATAAAACCGCCGGGGAAAAGCCCAAAGGAAAGAATAAGCATGGCCAGTGTACCCAGCAGCATACCGGCAATACGGCGTTTTTTGGCCAGCAGCCAGCGCAGTATGTTTTCGTAGCCGTTACGCATAGAGGTTATGATGGCTTCGAAACCGTTGTTTATACGGCCCCACAGGGTTTTGTTGCTGAGATGCTCTATACGTCCGAAACGAGATGCCAGCAGGGGAGTAAGGGTAAAACATACGAGCAGACTCATAAGGGTGGAGAATACCACCACCAGGGCAAACTCGCGCAGGATATTACCAATGATACCACCCGAGAGCGACAGTGGTACAAACACCACCACGTCTACCAGGGTAATGGCAATAGCGGTAAACCCAATCTCTTTACGGCCTTCGATGGTGGCCTTAACCCGGTCTTTACCCATTTCCATGTGCCGGTAAATGTTTTCCAGGATCACGATCGAGTCGTCTACCAGGATACCCACCACCAGCGAAAGGGCCATCAGGGTCATCAGGTTCAGCGACATGCCGAACACGTACATCATAATAAAGGTAGGGATCATAGAGGCAGGGAGGGCCACCAGTACAAAGGTAGAGCTGCGGAAGCTGTGCAGGAAGAGCAGCATTACGGCCGCCACAATTACAATGGCCAGGAAAAGGTCGAAGATAACGGCATTGGCCGATGCCAGGGTGTATACACTCTGGTCGGAAGCAATTTCGAACTTCAGGTTCTGGTCTTTGAACTGCTGTTCCATAAGCTGCATACGGGCTTTTACCTGCTTGCTTACTTCCACGGCATTGGCATCGGTTTGCTTAATAACGTTTATACTCAGAGCCGGTATACCGTTTACGTGACTCAGGTTCTGGAGGTCTTCCTGGCTGTCTTCGATACTGGCCACATCTTTAAGGCGTACCTTACTGCCGTCGGGCAGTACAGCCAGTATTATATTGCCCAGGGTTTGCACACTCTGGAATTTGGTATCGTACTGTATGCTGAATTTACCCAGCTTGTTTTCCACATCACCGGCGGGTGTACTGAGTCCGGCATAGTTTACCAGCTGTGCTACCTGCATGGCATTAAGACGGGCAGCCTGCAGTTTGGCGGCATCGAGCTGTACATTTATCTGGCGCTGTGTACCTCCCAGTATGTTTACCTGGCCCACACCGGCCACGTTGGCAATCTGTGGTTTTATCTGCAGATCTATAAGGTCGTACAGTTCCTTGGCACTCAGGTTCGAACGTACACCCATACGCAGTACGGGCAGCTCGTCGGTTGAGAATTTATTCAGTGTGGGATCGTCGATACCGTCGGGCAGTTTGGAACGTATAAGATCTACTTTACGCTGTGCGTCGTTAAGCGCATTGGTAACATCAAATCCGTTCTTAAGTTCGATAAGTACCACCGATGCGTTTTCCATCGATTGCGAAGATATGCGGCTTATACCTTCGATCGAAGATACGGCTTCTTCTATTTCTTTGGTTACCGTATTTTCAACTTCTGCTGCCGAAGCTCCGCGGTAGGTAGTAATTACCGTTACCACATTGGCATCGAATTTGGGCAGCAGGTTATAATTGAGCTTGGTATAGCTCAGTACCCCAAATATAATCAGGGTGAGAAAAACCACCGTGATAAGAAGGGGACGTTTTATTGCTAATTCCGTTAGTGACATGTTGCTGATTTTCTTGATTCGTTATTTTTTCTCCACGGGCTGTACCGGTGTTCCTTCCTGCAGGTTTATCTGTCCGCTGGTAATCACCTTTTCGCCGGCCTGCAGTCCTTCGAGTACTTCGATAAATCCGTTCGATTCGCGGCCTGCTTTTATATTTCGGCGTTTGGCTTTTCCATCGGCCAGCACATATACATAGGCATCTTTAAGGCTTTCCACAATGGCTGTGCGGGGTATCTGCAGTACGCTTGTTTCGCCGGCCGAACCAAAACTGGCTGTGGCAAAACCACCGGCCCTGAATTTGTTGCCGGGGTTGGCAAATACGATCTCTACTTCAAAGCTGCGGGCAGCATCGGCGCGGGGAGCGATATAGGTTATACGGCCTTCTGTGGTCTGGTTGGCCTGGTCGCCCATGGTTACGGTTACCTTATCTCCTTCTTTTATACCGGCTACTTCCGATTCGTTGAGGCGTGCCAGTACCTTAAGCGACGATATGTCGGTAAGAATGGCCAGGGGAGCACCGGGATTGGCAAATTCGCCCAGTTCTATCATCTTCATGGTAACCACACCCGTAAACGGGGCTCGTACATACGAATCTTCGAGCTGCTGTTTCAGCTGATCTACCTGTATCTTGGTATTATCGTAGTTAAACTTTACTTCGTCGAAGTTTACTTCTGTAATACCTCCGCCGGCCAGCAGTTCGGAATAACGCCTGTAATCTTTTTCCAGACGTTTCAGCGCCAGTTCGGCACTGTTCAGCTTAAGCTGTGTCTGCTTTATATCTATATGTCCCATAACGGCTCCCTGCGCTACGCGGGCACCCAGGTCGGCATTCCATTTTACAATCTGTCCGGGCTGACTTACCATTATTTTGGCCTCGCGGTTAGGCTGTACCGTTACCGTTTTGGTAATGGAAGACCCCAGGGGCGCTACCACAGCATCGGCTACATTTACCGGTATCTTAAAATTGGCATCCACCGTGGATACCTCCTTGCTGGCATCGATCTTTTTCTTGTTGCTGATAAGGCGTATGGTAGCCAGTACGGCCAGACCCACCAGAATAACGATTAATAGGATAGTGCGCTTTTTCATTTGTGTGTATTTACGGTATGAAGAATGTTATTTAGATAAGAATATTAAAAGGGTGCCTTTCGAACGTTCGAAGTCGAGCTCGGCAAGTTTCAGGTTGGCTACGCTGTTCAGGTAATTGGTACGTGCCTGGTTGTAGCTGGTTTCTGCATTCAGCAGGTCGGTAAGACTAGCCGCTCCTTTTTCGTAAAGCAGGGTGGTCTGGTTAAACATTTCCTGTGCCAGCTGCAGGTTTTCGCGGTCGGTAACCAATGCATTACGGTTACGTTCCAGCTGAAAACGTGCATTTTTATACTGTAGCTCAAACTGCAGTTTATACAGGTCCAGGTTGGCTTTTTCCTTCAGCATGGTAAATTTCTGCTGTTTTACTTTGGCATCTTTATAAAGGCCGTCGAAGATCGGTATCTGTACACGCAGACCCACACTCGAGAAATCGCTGAAATTGCTCCAGAGCTGCCCGAATTCGTTCCGCTGTGCCAGTGCGCCGTAACGGCCGTATGCCGATATTACCGGGGCGTAGGCGGCCTTGTACTGCTTAAGGCGTATGCCCTGCAGGTATACCGACTGTTCCAGCATGCGGTAATCGAGCCGGTTGTTGAGGTCGAAAGCCCCCTGTATATCCGAACTGCCCGAATAGTCGAAGCGTATCGAATCGGCTACTTCCAGCTTTTCCGAAGCGCTCATACCCATATTCATTTTCAGGGCATTCAGCGATACGTCGTACCCGCTTTCGGCCACATACATCTGCGAAACAATGTTGTTATAATTTACCTTTATACGGTCCAGGTCGGTCTTTTTCATCACACCTTTGGCAAACTGCAGCTCGGCCACATCCAAAATACGTTTAAAGTTATCGCGGCTTACCCCCAGCAGCTTTAACTGCTCTTTATTTACCAGCACCTGTTCGTAGGCTACGGCAATATTATAGGCAATATCCTCGCGTGTTTTCTCCAGCTGGGTTTCCGACAGGTTTATACTGGGCTTGTTACCCTGGTAGCCGGCAATAAGCGAGTAGTCGAAAATCTTTTGTTCGGCCTGCAGTGCAGCATTCGACATAAACTTGGTACCAAAACGCACCTCCACAGGATCGGGCCCGAAAATCCCTCCCGGAATTACGCTGGCCTGCAGCTTCAGGTTGTTGTCGAGACTAAACGATCCGTTGATCTGGGGAAGGTACATGGCTACACCTTCTTTTACACGGTTGCGTGCAAAAGCAATATCATACTCACCCACCTGTATACCGGGGTGATTGGTCTGGCCGTACTCGATGCATTGTTTAAGCGTATAGCTGCCGGTCTGTGCCTGTACCGAAACGGCACCCGCCACAGCAAAAAATAGGGAATATATGCTTCTCATACCCGTGTTTATAAATTGTTGCATTTTATATTTTGCTGAATTTTAGAAAGTACTTCAATGGTAACCAATACCTTATCCGGTTCTATACCCTGCAATATCTCGCTGTCGTATTCGGCAAGCGAGGGCAGTACCCGGCGTATTACCTCTTCGGCGCGGTCGGTACTCTGTATAATGTTCTTCCGGCGGTCGTCCTTATCGGGGATACGCAGTACATAACCTTTGCGCTCCAGTATATCAATGGTTCTGAGTATGGCCGACTTATCCTTGTCCAGCAGGTTGGCCAGATCCTGCTGTATGCTTTCCTGAAGGCGGTGTATAAAATAAAGCACCCCAAACTGCTCGATGGTAATATCTACCCCCAGCTCTACAAAGTGCTTGTTAAAGCTGAGTATGAACATTTTGGATGCCCTTGCCGCATTAAAGACCAGCGATTCTTCCAGTTTAAACATAATATCAATAGTTGACTATTCAACTGCAAAGGTAAGAGAAAGTTGACATGTCAACAGATTAAAGATTCAACTTTTTGTTAAATTTCGACAAATGTATGTTAACCGTAAACCAAATGGCCCTTTTTGTGTATATTATATAAAGATCGTACCTTTGCGCACGCTTTTAAACAGAAACAAATTATATAACCGATAAAAATGGAAGTAGCTACAGCTATTCGTTACAAAGTAAAAGACATCAGCCTGGCCGAATGGGGCCGTAAGGAAATTCGTCTGGCCGAGGCCGAAATGCCCGGTCTTATGGCCATACGTGCCGAGTATGGTCCGCAGAAACCACTTAAGGGAGCACGTATTGCGGGCTGCCTGCACATGACCATTCAAACCGCCGTACTTATCGAAACCCTGGTAGAGCTGGGTGCCGATGTACAATGGAGCTCATGTAATATTTTTTCTACGCAGGACCATGCTGCCGCTGCTATTGCTGCTGCCGGCATACCCGTATTTGCATGGAAAGATATGACCGAAGAGGAGTACGACTGGTGTATAGAGCAAACACTGTATTTTGGTGAAGACCGTGAGCCGCTGAACATGATCCTGGACGACGGTGGCGACCTTACCAATATATGCCTCGATAAATATCCCGAACTGGCCAAAGGTATACGTGGTATATCGGAGGAGACCACTACCGGTGTACACCGCCTGTACGAGCGCGTAAAAGCAGGAACCCTGCCCATGCCTGCCATTAATGTGAACGACAGCGTTACCAAATCGAAATTCGATAATAAATACGGTTGTAAAGAGAGCCTGGTAGATGCCATACGCCGTGCCACCGATGTTATGATGGCCGGTAAAGTGGCTGTGGTATGCGGTTATGGCGATGTGGGCAAAGGCTCGGCAGCTTCGCTGCGCGGCAGCGGTGCCCGTGTAATTGTTACCGAAATTGACCCCATATGCGCCCTGCAGGCTGCTATGGACGGCTACGAGGTAAAACGCCTCGAAAGTGTGATCGATAAAGTTGACATCGTGGTTACAGCTACCGGTAATTACGGTATTGTACGCGGCGAACACTTCGAGCGTATGAAAGATAAAACCATCGTATGTAATATCGGGCACTTCGACAATGAAATTGATGTAGCCTGGCTCAAAAAACATCACGGACATACACGTAATACCATTAAACCACAGGTTGACCTGTACAATGTAAATGGTAAGGAAGTAATACTGCTGGCCGAAGGCCGCCTTGTAAACCTGGGCTGTGCAATGGGGCACCCGAGCTTTGTAATGAGCAACAGCTTCAGCAATCAGACCCTGGCACAGATAGAGCTCTGGAATAATCACAGTAATTACGAAAACGACGTATACGTGCTGCCCAAGCATCTCGACGAAAAAGTGGCGGCCCTGCACCTGGCCAAACTGGGTGTAGAGCTCGAAACACTCAGCAGCGAGCAGGCAGCATATATAGGCGTAACGGTAAATGGCCCCTTTAAACCGGAGTACTACCGTTATTAGAAACAGCATAAAAAAACAGCAGAAGGCGGTCAGCAACGACCGCTTTTCTGCTTTATACACGATGCAGCGTTCAAAAGCCTCTTTGCCTCGGCCGGGGCCGAACAACATTTTTGCTACATTCGTGTTTCTATAACCATACAGGAGATAAACCATGCACGACGATCACGACGATCTTATATACGAAGCCCTTGCCCCCAAAGACTGGAAAGAGATAAAGAGCTCCGACAGCTGGACCATATTTAAGGTAATGGGCGAATTTGTGGGCGGATTCGAAAAACTGGCCCGGATAGGTCCCTGCGTAAGTATATTCGGCAGCGCCCGCACCAAACCGGAAAGTCCTTACTACCAGCTGGCCGAAGATATTGCCTTCCGCCTTACACAGGCAGGTTTTGGTATCATAACCGGCGGCGGCCCTGGAATTATGGAAGCCGGAAACAAAGGAGCCCGCAAGGGAAAAGGAAAAAGTACAGGGCTTAATATAGAGCTGCCTTTCGAACAGGGTGCAAATCCTTTTATCGACTCCGATAAACTGCTCACTTTCGATTTCTTCTTTGTACGCAAGGTAATGTTCGTTAAATATTCCCAGGGTTTTATTGTATTGCCCGGTGGCTTTGGTACCCTCGACGAGCTGTTCGAGGCTATTACTCTTATACAGACCCATAAAATAGGTAAGTTTCCTATTGTGCTGGTTGGTACCGATTTCTGGGCCGGACTTATCGACTGGATAAAGAAAGTACTGCTCGAAAAAGAGAAAAATATCAGTGCCGAAGACCTGAACCTGTTTACCATTGTAGATACTGCCGAAGATGCGGTGGCTATTATTACAGAGTTCTATACCAAATACACCATCAAGCCCAATTTTTAATGCGGCCTGGGTTCCTGTTTCTGCTTCTGAGCCTATGTGTAAGTTCGGTGCTGTACGCACAGAACAGCGACATTATGCGTACGCTTAAGGTAGACGAAGGTTATGCCCGTCCCGATCCTAAGCTCAAACTCCGTTATCCGGTACTGCATGCAGGTGCAGGTGCTGTTTTTTATACCGGCAGTATGCGGGCGCAGAAACAGTACGATAAGTTTATACGCGCCTCCTGGGGACTACAGTTTGGTATAGAGCAGCGCGTGGGCCGCTATATCGGCTTTCAGGCACAGCTGCTTTACGGACATGTAACCTCTAATGTGCAAACAGCCTGGGAATTTAAAAACTTCCGCAGCCGCATCATCAGCCCCGATATTCGGATTGCCCTTCATTTCGACCATATAACTTCGCGCAAAGCCTCCGTGGCACCTTTTATAAGTGTGGGTGCCGGTATGCTTCATTTCGAAAGCTATACCGACCTGTACGATAAAAACAATATCTTTTACCATGCCTGGCAGGACGGCACCCTGCGCAGTAAACCCGAATTACCAGGCAACGAAAACGCACTTATTCTCGAACGCGATTACCGATTCGATACCCAGGTAACGCCTGCCCGCAGGAATGTGTTCCAGCTTACGGGTGAAGCCGGTATAAAGTTCAAGATACTTAATTTCTGGGATTTCCAGTTTAGCTATACCCAGTACTACAGTTTTGGCAGTTTTACTCCTTTCAGTGGAAAAAACGACAGCTATGGCTTTATGAAAGCCGGCTTAACCTATTATTTCGGACAGGTAAACTACCTTAAAAAAACGGGAGGTACAACTCCCTGAGCCGCAAAAAGGCCACAGGCCGGTGTATTACTTGTGAATAATTTAGTACAACACAACCGTAAGGGCATACATTTTGCGCTACATTTGTATAGATAACCACTAATAAAGACAAAGCTCAGCGTGGCACGTTATATATTATTACCGCTTATTGCGGGTCTTATCGGATGGTTTACCAACTATATTGCCGTATGGATGCTCTTTCGTCCGCGCAGGCCCGTACGTATACTGGGGCTTACCTTTCAGGGAATTTTCCCCAAAAGACAAAAGGTACTGGCCGAGCGTATCGGTCGGCTGGTGGCCGAACAGTTGCTGTCCAGCACCGACCTTAAAGAAAAACTGCTGGCCGAAGATAATGTAGATGAGATACTGGATATGATAGAAGGGCGTATAGACGATTACCTGCTGCATACCTTTCCCGAAAAGTATCCCATTACCAGCATTTTTTTCGGTACACGCCGTAAAGCACAGATAAAGGCCGACCTCGTAGGTGAGGTAAATGTGGCTGTACCCGAGCTTCTGAGCAGCTATGCCGATAAGATAGACGAAAAGGTAGATATAGAGCAGATGGTGCGCAGCAAGGTAGAATCTCTTGACCCCGTTATGCTCGAAAAACTGCTCAACGGTATTCTTAAAAGCGAATTCAAATTCATCGAATGGGTTGGAGCCATCCTCGGATTTATTATCGGGCTTTTACAAGTGCTTATTGCAGAGTTTTTGTAAATTGAGCTTTAATGGAAGAGCAACAATCGCTGCAACAGGCAGATTATACAGGAGAATGGCATGTTTTATTCACCGATTTTCCTATGTGGCTCGGTGGGCGCCGCAGCAAACCCCGCTTTATATATGAAGCCGGCACACGCAGGGGCCGGCAGGGATTGCTCGATACCGTACGTTACGAGCAGGCCGGCCGTACACGTGAGATAAAAGGTTTCGATTATGTGCTGGATGCACAGTATACCCGCTTTTGCTGGCGTGGAAACGGTATTATGTCCCTGCTCAGAAGTAACTGGCGGCTTATTTATATTTCCGAAGATAAAAGCTGGGCCATTATCCGGTTCCGCAAAACACTTTTTACCCCCGACGGTGTAGATCTTATAAGCCGTAACCCGCTTCCCGATGCACAGGTGCTCGAAGCTATGAAACAGGCCCTGAAAAATTGCCTCGGGAACCGCAGGCTGAGTTTTATCGGCTGATTGCAATTATTTTCCTGCAACCCATGGAGATACAATACATATTCGAATTGCTCGGCACCGGTTTCTTCGCTATATCAGGAGCACTGGCAGCCAACGATAAAGCCCGGCCCGACTGGTTTGGAGTTACCTTTATAGGCTTTATAACCTCGATCGGTGGCGGTAGCCTCCGCGATATACTACTGGGCAGTTACCCGCTGGTGTGGGTAGGCAATGTACATTTTATATATGCCATATTTGCCGGTGTGGCGCTTGCCAGCCTGTTCTTTCCCTATCTTATACGCCTGAGGCGTACTCTTTTTCTTTTCGATACCCTGGGTATAGCCATGTTTACCATATTAGGCACCGAAAAGGCGCTAAGCCTGGGAACACACCCGCTTATTGCAGCAATGATGGGAATGTTTACGGCCGTAATGGGCGGGGTTATACGCGATGTACTGACGCGCGAAATTCCCGTTATCTTCCTTAAAGAAATATACGCCACGGCCTGCCTGGCAGGAGCCGGCGTTTACATATTGCTCGATGCAGCAGGAGCGGGCAGGGAATGGTGTTTTTTCCTTTCCGGTGTGTTTATTGTACTTGTGCGTATTGTAGCTGTGCGCTACAAGCTTAGTCTGCCCCGTTTCCGCAAAGATTCACTAACCTGATTATCAACACGTAAGGCTTTAAGATCTATTTATAAACGTTTGTAAACGTTTATCATACGGCTATTTATACAGATCGCTGCAACTTTGCTTCAGGAACGGAGATGATTCCGGCCGGAGTATAAGTTTAGTTAATCAAATTTAAGAGATTAGTTATGAATGACATGCGAAACAGAGTTCAGCTGATCGGGCATTTAGGAAAGGACCCGGAGCGTATTGACATCAGCGAGAGTAAAAAGCTTGTAAAATTCTCCCTGGCCACCAATCAGAGGTATCGCAATGCACAGGGCGAGTGGGAAACGATAACCACCTGGCACAATGTAGTGGCATGGGGCAGGCTGGCTCTCCAGGCTGAAAAAGTGTTGAGCAAAGGTACAGAGGTTGCCCTGGAAGGCAGGATTACGAATCGCTCGTATGAGGACAAAAATGGCCAGAAGCACTATGTTTCGGAAATTGAGATACGGGATTTTATGCTGGTTAACAGCAAAACGGAAGCCCCTTAAATGCCCGCAACACTCCGTACTTGCCATACATGATATCGTGATCTCGCTACGGAGTGTTTTTACAGCTTAGCGGAACCGTTTCTGCCGGAAAAGAGCTTAATTTTCATGTTTTAGGGTTTGGATGATAATACCGCCAGCCTTTGCAACCCATACTGCGGGGCGGCGGTATTTTGTTACACAAGATAAGCCTTCTGCTCTCAGAGCACAAGTTGTTTGCCTAAAGCATCCGGCAAAAAGGGAATATATAAATATAAAAAGTTCGTTTTCATATAAGGGTTAGATACCGTCTGCCTTTGCACTGTATACTGCAGGGCAGCGGTATTTTGTTCCGGAAGCTTATGGCAGAAGACTGGTCATGTGTGCTACATATGGCCTGTTCTCCGGAAGTTGGGTACAAACAGGAGATGTACCGGTTTTTATAAACAGGGTTAGATGCCGTCTGCCTTTGCACTGTATACTGCAGGGCAGCGGTATTTTGTTCCGGAAGCTTATGGCAGAATACTGGTCATGTGTGCTACATATGGCCTGTTCTCCGGAAGTTGGGTACAAACAGGAGATGTTCCGGTTTTTATAAACAGGGTTAGATACCGTCTGCCTTTGCACTGTATACTGCGGGGCAGCGGTATTCTATTCTGTGTAGTTAAGATCTTTGTCGAAACTCTCTTTCAGCCGTGTTGTACTGTAAAGGGCTATTACAAAAATAACCGCACCTGTTGCCAGCGTGGCCCACAGAGTATATTTGCCGTCGCCGGCAATGGTCTTGAATGCCAGTGTAATGGGAATTACAGAACCCCTTACAAAATTAGGCACCGAAGTGGTTACTGTAGCTCTGAGGTTGGTACCAAACTGTTCGGCAGCTACCATTACAAACAGGGCCCAGTAGCCGGTGGCTGCTCCAAGGGCAAGGCACAGTGCGTTAAACCCGATACGGCCCATACCGGGCCCGGCAAAAGCATATATAACCGTTAGCAGCATACACAATACCAGGTAGATAAAAATCACCACACGGCGGCTCTTCATCAGCTGGCTCAGTAAACCGCTTATAAGATCCCCGGCCGAAAGACCGATATAGCAGAACAGGGTGGCTTCGCCAATTTTAAGATCGGGCGAAAAGCCCATGTATTTTTTGAAATAACTTTCGCTCAGGCTTATCAGTACACCCACTACATACCACACGGGCAATCCTACACCTATGCAGTACAAAAAACGCCGGAAACGCTCCATATCCTTAAAAAGATAAAGGAACTCGCCCCTGCTTACGCGTTCATCGTTTTTTACTCCTGCAAACATTTTACTTTCCATCGTGCCTACCCGCAGCAGCAGAAGAGCCAGTCCCATAAGGCCACCTACATAGTACGATACTTTCCAGTCGGTTTTATCGGCTACCAGGTATCCAAATACGGCGCCCAGGGCTCCGAAGGTTACAATAATCATGGTACCAATACCCCGTTTGGTACGGTGCATCATTTCGCTTACAAGTGTTATACCGGCCCCCAGTTCCCCGGCAAGGCCCAGGCCTGCCACAAAGCGAATAAGGGCATATTGACTCAGGTTTTGCACATGCGCATTCAGGATATTAGCCAGCGAATACATCAGTATAGACCCGAAAAGTACTTTCAGGCGGCCCTTTTTATCGCCCAGTATACCCCATAGTATCCCTCCGATAAGCATACCGGCCATCTGCCAGTTAAAAAGAATAATTTCCTGCTCCTTTATATCTGCTGCACTTACTCCAATGGCCGCCAGGCTGGGCCCCTTTACAAAATTGAACAGGATAAGGTCGTAAATATCTACGAAATAGCCTAACGAGGCTACAACAATAAGCACTACCTGCTTGCGGCGGTCCATATATAATTACAGGTTCTTCAGAATTTGTTCGGAATAGTCCCAAAGCTTTTTAGCCAGTTCGGGGTTCTGGGCATCGGGCAGGGGGTCTTTCTCGCGCGATTCGTCGAAATAGCGACCGCTTACGCCGTTAAGCTCTTCGGCCGAAGCCAGAAAAACGCTGGTTTCGGCGCCTTTATCTTCACTTATGCCAGAGAGCAGGGCAAATGTATTCCAGGCAGCTCCCATAAAAGCATTGGTGTTTTTTGTACCTATTTTGGTACGTACCTTTCCCGGGTGCAGGCAGTTGGCAGTAAGCTGGGCCGGGTTATAGCGCCGGGCCAGTTCCAGCGTAAAAAGCACATTCATCAGTTTGCTTTTTTCGTAGGCCGAAAGCACAAAATAATCTTTTTCGCCCTGCAGGTTATCGAATTCAATTTTACCCTTGTAATGGCTTCCCGAACTTACATTTACAATACGGGCCGGAGCCGAATGCAGCAGCAGGGGCAGCAGCGCGGTAGTAAGGGTAAAATAGGCCATATGGTTCAGCGCAAAGGTTTTTTCGAGTCCTTCGCCTGTAAGTTCGCGCCGGGCATGTACCGCACCGGCATTGTTCAGCAGTACGTCCAGCCGTGGCAGATCGTTGCGTATATGTGCTGCGGTTTCCAGTATATTTTTCTGCAGGTACAGATCGCACAGGTAATAGCCGTGTGTACCTCCCGGGTTTATGTTCTTGAGCTGCTCCAGGGTTTGCCGGCAGGCTGCTTCGCTGCGCCCTATTATATATACGTTAAAGTCGAGCGCGGCCAGTTTTTCGGCCGTTTTACGACCAATACCCGAAGTGCCACCGGTAATTAATACAGTTTTTTTCATACACAAATCTCACAGTGAAGATATAATCCTTTTGGTAAAAAGCAAAAGCCCGTGTACTTTTGTGCATGCGAGTAGCAATAATAGGAGCATCGGGCCTGGTAGGAGGCAACTGCCTGCAGGTATTCGAAGGTAAAGGCTGGCAATGTCTGGGCACACATTTCGGGTTCGAAACAGAGCATACCCGGTATTTTAATACCCTGGAGCCGGAGCATGCTGCTAATCCGGACTGGGATACATTCCGGCCCGAAGTAATTATAAACTGTGGCGCACTTACCCATGTAGATTACTGCGAGCAGAACCCGGCCGAAAGCTTTTCGAAGACCGTACTCAGCAACCGCAATGTACTGGAACTTGCCCGCCGCTACAATGCCCGCATGGTGTATATTTCTACCGATTATGTGTTCGACGGGCAAAACGGCCCTTATACCGAAGATGCCCCGCAGAATCCACTGAGTGTATATGGTAAACATAAGCAGACCGCCGAGCAGGAAACACTTGCGGCCGGCCTGCAGTCCCTGGTACTGCGTATTACCAATGTATACGGCGACGAAATTCGGGGAAAGAATTTTGTGGCCAGGCTCCTGAATCAGCTGCGCGACGGCCAGGTACCCGATCTTGTTTTACCTTCCGACCAGTATGCCACACCTGTAAATGCCTGCGATCTGGCGCAGGCCCTGTACCTGTTGCTTCGCGATGGTAAAACAGGTGTATACCATATTGCCTCCACCGACTGGTTAAACCGGGTACAATTGGCTCAGAAAGTACTGTCTTTTTACCCTGAAGTACCATACCGCCTGCAGGCCATGCGTACGGCAGAAATGAAACAGCCCGCACAGCGGCCACTTTTTGGCGGCCTCATTGCACATAAATTCCTGTCAGAATACCCCGAATTCCGCTTTTCGGGTGTAGATATGTATCTTTTGTCTAAAATATAAATCATGCGCTCTTTCACTCATCTATCTTTGTATGTTGATGTTGAGTTATTATAATACATGAGAAATTTAACGGCACCCATTATATTCCTGTCTCTCCTTATTTTTTCTGAGTACTTCGCTTTTCGGGGCTTCAGGCTCTTTTTCAGCGACAGGGGAGCACGCATTTTCAGCTGGGCATGGTGGCTCTTTTTTGCGTTTGAGATCGCTCTTTTTATCCTAAGCCGTGGCTGGGACAATAATCTTCGCAACCTGGTTGTGAATTTTATTATGATTCTTTTTATTGTAAAACTGGTTGCCGCACTCACCGTATTTATAGGCGATGCCGTAGTTTGGGTACGCAGTCTGCTGGAATCCTTCGGCAGCACTTCGTCCGGGCAGGGAGTATCCCTTTCCAGGCGTAGTTTTGTAAGTAAAATGGCCCTGGGTATTTCGGCTATTCCTTTGCTGAGTATGACCTATGGTATACTGCGTACAGCCTTCGACTTCAAGCTGCACCGCGAAACCCTTCGCTTTCCCAATTTCCCGGATGCCTTTAACGGACTTAAGATCGTACAGATATCCGATATACATACCGGAAGTCTTATAAACACACATCAGCTCGAAAAAGCGGTAGACCTTATACTGGCCGAAAAGCCGGATATAATTGTTTTTACGGGCGATATTGTAAATAACCGTACTGATGAGGCCTGGCCTTATGCAAAGGTGCTGAGCCGGCTTAAAGCCCCTATGGGCGTGTATTCGGTGCTCGGGAACCACGATTATGGCGATTATGAAACCTGGGCTACAGAAGAGGCCCGCCAGAAGAACATGGACGACATGTACCGCCTGCACCGCGAACTGGGCTGGGAGCTGCTGCTGAACGAATCGCGCAGCTTTGAGAAGGATGGACAAAAATGGGCACTGCTGGGTGTGGAAAACTGGGGTGCCAACCTGCATTTTCCGCGTTACGGAAAGCTGAAACCAGCCCTGGAACAAGCCGCGGATGCACCGTTTAAGATCTTGCTATCGCACGATCCCTCGCACTGGAATGCCGAAGTAAACGACGGTAAAACCGATATCGATCTTGCACTGGCAGGACATACCCACGGCTTTCAGTTTGGAGTAGAAATACCAGGCCTTAAATGGAGTCCCTCGCAATATATTTATCCCCAATGGGCCGGACTGTACAACAAAGGCAAACAATTACTTTATGTAAACCGTGGGCTTGGCTGCCTCGGATATATGGGCCGTATTGGCATTCGTCCCGAAATTACGGTACTGGAATTTTTCAAGTCATAAAATCGCCTGAAGGCTTGCAGGTAAAGGCTTTTTGAGGTAATTTTAAACCTCCAAAATCATTCAGAAATACCTGCGTTTATGATACCAACCTGCATCGAATGCTCCGAACCCTTAAGGGGGAGGGCCGACAAGAAATTCTGCGATGATGTCTGTCGTACGGCATATCACAACCGGCTCAATAAAAACTCGAACCGGCTGGTACGTATTATCAACAGGCGTCTGCAGCAAAACCGCCGTATACTGGATATGCTCTGGAACGCACATCCCCTGCGCAGGGTACCTGCCGAAGTGCTGAGGCAGAACGGCTACGATTTCCGTTACAGCACACATATACGTAATTCCGAACCCGGCTCGCAGTATATTTTCTGTTACGATCTGGGGCTGAAAGTAACGGAGGACGGGCAGGAGTTCCAGCTCTTGAAGGAAGCACCTGCACCGCCCTCAGGCGTTAAATAACAATCAGGGTCGCAGAATAAAAATACCTGCTCTCCTGCATCAGGCAAATAAGCTGAACATAAGCTGCTTATTTGCAGTAAATATGTACAGGCCTGTATCGTAATATTTTTCAGATATTCGAAAAGCCCGTATATTGGGCTTGTATGTTTAATACGATTATTGTTGACGATGAAGAAAGCGGCGCCAATGTGCTCCGTTTACTCTGTGAAACCTACTTCCCCGAAATCCGCATCCTGAAAGTTTGCCTGGATATACAATGTGCCGAAAAGGCAATACGCGAACTTAAGCCCGATTTTGTATTCCTGGATATACAAATGCCCAGCGGTTCGGGTTTCGACCTGCTCGAAAGGCTCGAAACCATCGACTTTGCCATTATCTTTGTTACGGCATACGATCATTATGCCCTGCGGGCTCTTAAACTAAGTGCCGCCGACTACCTGCTGAAACCTGTAAGTAAAAACGATCTGGCTACCGCTATACAAAAAGGCGAACAAATGCTGAGGCTTATCCGTTCGGCATTGCCCGGTACACAAAACGAACTGCTTATACAGCGTAAAATAAATACCGAAACGCTTGTTATTAACAAATACAAGAAAGAATATATCGATTTTAAAGATATTATTTGTGTGGAGGCCGATTCGAACTATTCTATCGTGCATGGTACACAAAACCGGAAATACGTAATAAGCAAAACCCTGAAAGAGATCGACGAACTGCTCTGCGACGATCAGCACGATTTTCTGAGGGTGCACAAATCCTTTATTATAAATACACACCAGATTCTTGCACAGAAAAATATAAACGAGACGTTAGCCCTTACATTAACCAATAATATGACGGTAGAGGTTTCGAAACGGAAGAAAACCGAAATCCGCTATATTTTATCTGCTTCGCGCTAAACTTCCGGTAAAGCTCTATATTTATATCCAATGCCGGACGCATCTACGAGTCTTCGATTATTGTATACCGCCAGTATCCTGTTTCTGTTCCTGCAGGTTAGCTCATTTGCACAGACCGAAGCATTCAGGCATTTTGCCGTAGAACGTTTCCGGGGCGATCGTGAGCTGCCTTCGAACGAATTGTACTCTGTTGTAGAAGATGAGAAAGGAAACAAATGGATTGCTTCGGATGCCGGACTCATAAAAATCACCGGTAAAAAAGTACAGGTGCTCACGCGTAAAGACGGACTTCCGCAACAGGTAATTTATAAAGTATACTATCATAATAAGCGTATTTGGTGTACAGCTCAGAATGGTGTGTTTTTTTATATAGAGAATGACCGTATATACCCGCTCGACAGTCTTAGCCGGCGCATACAGGAAAGTACCGGTTTTCATGATATTATTTTTAATATGCTGTTCGAGGAAGACGGACATATATGCCTTACCTATGAAGGTTTTTATGGCTATATCCGCATCGATCCTACGCTGCAGCATTTCGAGAGTAAAGGTGTAGGAAAGCCCCTGGGAATGTATACCATACTAACGTCTGATGGCCAGCATCTATCGTTTAACAGCCGGCAACACAGCGCTATATTTCAGCTGTATATAGAACAGGACGGGAAACATTACAAGCTGGAGCACGATTCTTCTGTCACATTAAGCGGCCGCAAAATTATAAGTACTCCCGACAGCGACGGTATTCTTTATTTTACGAGTTTTAATACACTTCTGGCTTATAAAGGGGAAAAAAAAGTAGCACAGATCCGTTTTCCGGATAATATACTTTCGCTGAGCAGGATGGGCGATCTGTTGCTGGTTGGTGTTCATTCCGAAGGACTGTTTCTGGTGGATAAAACATTCCGGGTTAGCCAGATCCGCAAGCCGGCACTCAGTATAAGCAGTATTATGGTTGGCTCCGAAGGCTGCCTTTGGATAACCACGCTCGAAGACGGACTGTATGTATGTAAAAATACAGAAGCTGACATACGCTATGCAGGCCAGATTCCGGTATCGAATATAGTAAAGCTATCGGGGAATAAAATACATTATATACTTGCCTATAAAAAGCTTTGTTCGGAAGATGGCAAAGAAAAAGACGTGCACATAAAACAGATGAGGAGTGCCCCAGTAGAGCTTGAAAGGCCTAAGATACTTAATGCCTTTAGCATGAAGCTCAATGGCCGGGAACAGGATGTATTGCTTACCGGCTTCGGGCTTTATAGTTTCGATGGAAAGGATGCAAGGCCCCTTTTCCCGTATACCGCAAATCTCCCTTTTTATAAGAGCTTTGTAAAGACTGAGGAAGGCGCTTATTACGGAGCTATTACAAGCGTGTTTTTCTATCCGGATAATTTAAGCTGGAGCGATACACTGCGGCTGAATGATGGTATAACCGCGATGGAGCCCTACGGCAACCTGCTGCTGGTGAGTTTGCGCCTTAAAGGTATTGTTGCGGTATGGCTTAAAAACCGAAAGCTGCATAGCCTTACGCTGGGGCCGGGCGTACGTATAAACCATGTACTGCCTCTGGGAAAAGATTCTTTTGCCATAGCCACCAACGAATGGGGCTTTTATATTGCTGATATACGTACGCAGCAGCTGCAGCGCATCGAAAACACACCGCTTAGCGTAAGTAAAGTGAAGCAGCGAGGCTCTTACCTGTACCTGGGTACCAAAGAAGGTCTTTTTGTATACGACCTTGTCAGCCGCAGGCTTTCGGGTTATAACTCACAAAACTCGTATCCGTTTAACGAAATTGTGGATTTCGATATCACAGGCGATACCATATGGCTTGCCGGCCGCAGATATGTGTTGCGGCAACCGCTTGGCAGCCTGCAGAAAAAACACCGTTATCCCTCTATTTATATAAGTGCCGCTGAGGCTGGTAAAAAACACATCGGAAACCTTACCGAACTGCAACACCTGCAGTCCGACCAGGGTAACATCCGCCTGCTGATCGATAATCCTTCGTATCTTTATTACAGTTCGTCCGATTATCATTATACGGTGTATAACGAACAGGGAAAAGCCCTGTACAGCGATGTGTCGGATGTGCCGGAAATACGCGCAGATCTGCGGCCGGGAAAGTATCATATCCGTATCTTTGCCGCAGACAGATATCATAATGTACGCTCTGCCGATGTTATAGTAAAGCTGTTTATACATCCTGCCTTTTATCAAACCTGGTGGTTTCGCCTGATTATGCTTTTTCTTACGGCCGCCTTCATTTTTCTGGCTATACGTATCGCTACACGTATTATACGTGCCCGCGAAAGTAAACAGCGCCTGCTGCTGCAAAAAGTGAACGAACTGGAAGCTTTGGCCCTGCAGAGCCAGATGAACCCGCACTTTACCTTTAATGCCATTAACAGTATACAGGATTATATCTTAAGTAACAAGAATGAAGAGGCGCATCATTACCTGGCCGAATTTGCCAAACTTATACGTATGGTACTGATGCATAACCGTAAAAAAATGATTACGGTATCGGAAGAGATTAAACTGCTGCAAACTTACATAGGCCTGGAAGAACAGCGGCTTAAGGATCATATTGTGTTTGATGTGGATTTTGCAGAGAATACAGACCCGGACTCTATCTCGATTCCATCGATGCTTATGCAGCCTATTGTGGAAAATGCAATTTGGCACGGACTGCGTTTTAAGGAAGGTGAAAAACGCATACACATTAGTCTTAAGGTTTCCGGAGCACTTCTTTATATTATCATAACCGACAATGGTACAGGCCTTACTGAATCTGCATCGAAACACGTTTCGCAGGGACTGCTTATTATAAAGGAGCGCATTAAGTTACTGTATGATAAAGAACCTGAATTTGAATATTTTACTATAAATAATAATCCGGAACAACCCGGCGTTATTGTACGTATTGTTTTGCCGCTGATTGATGAGTTCGACTGATAGAGCCTTATTTACCGGAAAAAGCCTCATGCAGAGAATGAACAGACAAAGGGCAGGACACTGCTGATTATAAACAATACCCAGTGGGTAACCCTTTTGTAAAAATAAGATCGGGTTTTATTTTTACGTACTTTTGAATCACAGGATATTTACGTACGTATACACATGAAATCATATATATTTTCGGCTCTTTTTCTTATTTCGGGCATGGGTTATACTCACGCCCAGAACAGCACCTATGTATTATCTGATTTTTATGCCGATAATCCGGAGCTGGATCGTAAAACCGAACAGGTTTTCAGCGCTCTAAGCGATACACAGCGGGTAGGGCAGATGCTGGTGGCACCTGCCGGAGAGCTGGGCAGGCCCGAAGGGTTGCTGCTGCGCCTGGCAGCCGAAGGGAAAATAGGTTCGGTAAATTACCTCCGCGGTACACGCGAAGCACACGCCGCACTTATACGTAAACTGAACGAAGCTGCTGCCCGTGGCAAACAGCTGCCACTGCTGCATGGTATGGATGCCGAACCCGGTCTGCTTAAAGGACGTATTAAAGGTTCGGAACCTCTTTTGCCCGCAGCAGATATTAAAACCACAGAGGCTAACGAAACGGTAACCGCACTTATTAATAAAGAACTGCTGCAGCTGGGGATACGCCACAACTATGCCCCGGTATCGGATCTCGGTACGGCTAATGCAGCCATTCGCTCGCGCAGTTATGGCAGCAATATCGACTCGGTAATTCTCTTTAACCGTAATTTTATAAGTCTTACCCAGGATGCGGGTATTGTAGCCACAGCCAAGCATTTTCCGGGACACGGACTTGTTAGCGGCGATACACACAAACAATCGGTATATATAAGCGGCGAGCTTAAAGAACTGCCCGTATACCCGCCGCTGATCGAGCAGGGCGTGATTTCGGTGCTGGTAGGGCATATGACCATCGTAAACAACGATAAATACAATACCAACGGACTGCCTGCCAGTCTTTCGCGCAATATAGTAACCGGACTGCTTAAAGAAGAACTGGGCTTTAAAGGTATTGTTATTACCGATGCCCTAAATGCCATGAAAGCGGTAAATACCATAGATAATGCTGCACTTAAAGCATCTATGGCTGGCTGCGACCTTATCTGTATGCCATTGGATGAAGAAAAAGCACTGCTGTCGATACTTGCCGAAATGGATACCAACCCGGCTTACCGCGAACAGGTGTATACTTCCGTAAAAAAAATAATCCGTCTTAAGATCGTTCTGGGACTTATTCCCTGAAGCTGTACGTTTTTTGCAAGGGCGTAACATCAGATTGTTTTTTTTCGTATATTTAAGTATTATGACACCTGAACAGGCAAAGCTTTGGGAGCGTATACGGCTTTTCAGTCCGGACGAGCCGGGCGATGCCTATATCTTCAGCGAGCGTCTGGCATACGAAAACCGCTGGAGTTACGAATATGCCCTGAGGGCCCTGGAAGAATACAAAAGATTTATGTTCCTTATCTGCGCCTCCGGGCAGCAGCTTACTCCTTCCGACCAGGTAGACCAGGTGTGGCACCTGCATCTGCTTTATACAAAATCGTACTGGGACGAATTCTGCGAAACCATTCTCGGCCGTAAAGTGCACCATATGCCTACCCGTGGCGGACAGCAGGAATCAGCACGTTTTCAGCACCTGTACCGGCAAACCCTGGATATATACCGGCATTTTTCGGGCAGGCTGCCCCGGGAGATATATGGCCTGCAGCGGAGCCGGCAGTACAGGCAGTTAGGGATGTTCTGGTTGCGGAGGTTGCGGAGGCGAATAAGCTCTGGACACACTTCACTTTTAAATACCAGCCAGACTTTGTATCTTTGAAGAATACCCTCATTAGTTTATAAAACAAAAAGGTATGAAAAACAATGCAACAGCCGTCTGGACGGGCAGCGGAAAAGAGGGAAAAGGTATGCTGGGCACCCGCAGCAAGGTACTGAACAATACTCCGTATTCCTATGTAAGCCGTTTCGAAGGAAATGGCGAAACCAATCCCGAGGAGCTTATTGCTGCGGCTCATGCCGGATGCTTTGCCATGAAGCTCTCTTTCCTGCTCGATGCAGCCGGCTTCAGCGATAAAACCCTTCAGGTAAGCTGCGAAACCGATTTTGTGGCCGGGCAGCTTAAAAGTTCTACCCTTAGCGTACAGGCACAGATACCCGGCATCAGTAACGAGGAGTTTCAGGAACAATTGCAGGAAGCGGCTCGCAACTGCCCCGTATCGCTGCTGCTGAATACAGAAATAAAAGCCTTTGGTACACTTGCATGAACCGTATCGACCGCCTGTTTGGAATTATTACCCTGCTGCAGTCGCGCAGGTTTGTTACAGCCGAAGATATATCTTCTAAATTCGGTATAAGTATACGCACTGTATATCGCGATATAAAAGCCGTTGGCGAGTCGGGCATACCCGTATGTTTCGAGCCGGGCAAAGGCTATTGCATTATGCCGGGATATTTTCTGCCCCCTGTAAGTTTCAGTTCGGAAGAAGCCAATGCGCTGCTTATGGTAGAATCTATCGTGCAGGGTTTTTCCGACAGATCAATCAAAAATCATTACTCCGCAGCGCTGAATAAGGTAAAATCGGTGCTTAAGCATGCACAGAAAGAACGTATAGAAAGTCTGCAGAACAATATGATGTGGCAGCTTCCGTCCTGTTTTCTGAACGATTACGAACACCTTTCGCTTATACAGGATGCCGTGGCCGCCAGAAAAGCCCTGCTTATGGAGTATTGCAATAAGGAAGAAATACCGAGCAGCCGCGAAGTAGAACCTATAGGACTTATCTTTTATGCCATGAGCTGGCATATGATTGCCTGGTGCCATAAACGTAACGGATACCGCGACTTCAGGGTATCGCGCGTTCGCAGTCTTCGTTACAGCGGCAACAGCTTTGCTGAGGCTGAGCATATGAGCATTTCGGAATATATGAAACAGGTTCCGGTAGATTATTAAAAACGGCTGCCATAGGGTTGACAGCGGCGCATATTTTCTTTGCTGTAACAAATAAGAAAGAAAAAAAAGCTATGACAACCATTGAATTGTTTCGCAACGAACTGGAGCAGGAAGCTCAGACCACCCGCAAAATGCTTGAAAGAATACCGGACGAAAAATATGGCTGGGCACCACATCCGAAGAGTATGACCATTAAACAGCTGGCAACACACATTGCCGAACTGCCATCCTGGATACCCCTGGTATTTACTACCGAAGAGCTCGATTTTGCCACCAATCCGTACAAGCCTGTCGAAATTAACAATACCCGCGAGCTGCTGGAGTATTTCGAAACCAACCTGGAGCTGGCTCGTACACAATGGCAGCAGGNGAACGAAGACGACCTTGCCAGAACCTGGGTGCTGCGCAACGGAGATGATATCTATACCAAAAGCAGCAAAGCCGAATTTGCACGTGTTACTTATTCGCAGATCGTACACCACCGGGCACAGATGGGCGTTTTTCTGCGCCTGCTGGATGTACCTGTACCGGGCAGCTATGGGCCCAGTGCCGACGACCTTTCTTTTTAAGCGTTTATGATACCTGTAATTCTCATGATCCCGGGGTTATCCCGGGATTTTGTTATTTTTGAGAAAAGATATACCCTGTGAAAAAACTGCTTCTGGCCTTATTTCTGCTGCTTATAGGTATTGTATGCACATATCCGCAACGTGCAGGGAGTACAGGCGAAACACTATACTGCTGGGCGCAGAGGGGGATTAATATCCGCGAACGTCCCGATGTTTCGGCCCGTATCAGCGGTCGTATAAGTTACAGGCAAAGCTGCATACTGCAGGAAGAAACAGATGTACGCTATACCGATACACTTGTACGGGATGCTGAACTGAGCCTGGTACTCACAGATAACTGGCTGTATGTAAGGGCAGGAGAGAAGAGCGGTTATGTATTTGGTGCATACCTGTCGGCAAGGCCCGTAGGCAACCTCTATGGCCGCTTTGGCAATATAAGTCCGCAGGCAGGCAAAGACACACTTATAAATGGCAAAAAAGCACGCTGTGCCCGCCTGTATGCTGCAGATAAAAGTGTATATACACAAATACAGTCCGATGGCTGCGAAACAGAGCTATTCGACCTGAACCATACCAGCCTGAACGAGGCTATTCTGCTGCTGAGGGAAAGCTTTCCCGAGGAGGAACCGGAACACTGTCCCTTTCGCCTGCAGATGATAAGCCGCGATACCTGGTATTTCGAATCCTGCGAAGCTACCAGCGAACGTACTATTATGTACCGTAACGGAAAACTGCGTATTACCCTGGTAAACTGCAACTGATGTATATACGCTCAGGAAAAATCTGTATAGCAAACAAACTATTAAAAAAGCCTGCTTCCTTTTAATGCTGCTTCCTTTGTTCCGGAGAGCTTCGGAGCTGTTGTTGCAAAGAGCTATATTCTAAGGCTGGCAAAATACTTGAATATACCAGGAAAAACAGCATAAACGGTACTGGGTATGAACGGCAGAAAGACGGCAGCTGTAAGGCCCGGAACTGATTTCTCAAAATCTTAACAATCCGGCCTCTTTGCACATGCGCATATAATGTTATCTTCACCCACAGGTGAAAAAGCTAACAGGCATACTATTCTGCTGGGGCATACCGCTGCTGAGCGCGGTACTTATACTGCTTATTTCGTATATAAGGCCCGGAGGCTGGTTTATAGACCTGCTGGCATTCGGGGTTCCCGTTATATTATTGCTGAACCTTCTGCTGATACCACTTACGCTTATTTTTTCGCGCAGGTGGTATCACTGGAGTCCGGCCCTGCTGCTGCTGCTTATTTCGGTAAAACCCATACGCGAAACGGTAAATTTTCATAGCCGCAGCGATGATGCCGATTTCGATTTTACCGTAATGAGTTATAATATAGCTACCTTTAACCCGCAACGCATGCAGGATAAAAAGAGCGACAGTGATAACAATGCATACCTGTTTAACTGGCTCCGTAATAACCGCCCGCCGGATATACTGTGTTTGCAGGAGTTTTACCACAGCGACCTCGACGATTACGATAATACGCTCGACTCTATCCTGCGCATAGGCGATTACCGCTATTTTTACATGAATCCGGTATATAAGGATGAATTTAAGGGTATTTTCGGGGTTATTACTTTTTCTAAGTTCCGTTCGCTGAAGTCGGCACCCATAAAGTATGGCGAACATTACATGAACAAAGGCATTTACCACGATTTTGTAATTGGCGACGATACCGTACGCCTGCTCAACTTTCATCTCAATTCCATGAGTATACGCCTTAACCGCAGCGATACTCTCGGTTTTACAGAGGCTGTAAGCTATAATGTACGCAATATCTACAACCGCCTGCATTCGGGATACCACCAGCGCAAGGCCGAAATCGCCGAAGTACAGAAATTTATCGACGATTCGCCTTACAAAGTCATAGCCTGTGCCGATATGAATGCCATTCCGTATTCCTATACCTATCAAACCCTGCGTAAAACCCTGCGTAATTCCTTCGAGGATGCCGGCAGGGGATTTGGATTCTCGTATAACCGCTTCCCGTATTTTATACGTATCGATAACCAGTTTTACGACGAAAGACTGCAGATACGGTTCTTCCGGACCCACACCGAAATGAAAGCCTCTGACCATTATCCCATAGAAGCCGGATATTCTTTTCGGAAAAAATAGAGAATTATTTTTGTATAATTCGAAAAATATATATCTTTGCAACCTGATTGTTCGCCTCGAATGTTTCATTATTAATGCATGGAGGGTATACAAATGAAAGAACACACGCACATATCGCCCAATTGTTTCATTGCCCTGTAAGGCAGTAGCTTCCTTCTTTAATCTTTTTTACTGAAAGCAGGCTTCCTGCCCCTGAAACAGGCCGTACCATTACGGATATCTGCTGAAACACGACACATTTTATATTTTAATGTGCCCTGGAAAGAACTGCTCTTTCCTGTGCATATAACACTATACATTTTTTTGTATGGACAATTTGTATATGCCGTATTCAGAAGAATACAGCCGGATACGCTCTGCCCGTAACCGTAAGCGGAATGTGATACGGCAAAAACACAAAAATTATATAAAACTCTATAAAGAACGAAACCGTTTAGCTGACGAAATACATTCTATTCTGCCTAAAGCACTCGAAAAACCCTATCAGAAAGGCTGGGTGCGAAGTTTTGTATTGCGCGGCGACCAGTGGCAGACACCCCTGGCCGGATTTTACCATACGTTGCTGTCAAAAATAAACACAGTACACTATAGTATGGACAAACATTTCCGAAAGCCTGAAAAACGCAGACGCAAACATGTGTATACCATTGCGGAACAACAGCTGAAAGTGATCTGCAACTGGCAGTGGCAACAGAATGTTTATAAACTCAGCGAGCGGGAAAAAGCCTGCTTCCGGCCGGCCCTGCCCACACAAAAGCATCCGTATATACATTATGTGTTTGCTGAGCCCTGGCGCTTTGTGCTAAAAGTTAAACCGAATATGATAACACATATCCTGCCTAAAAATGCGGAGCTGGAGAGTGCTATGGCCCGTGTGGAAAATTACATTACAAGGCACAACCTGCAGGGTACCCTGAACCGCCTGAGAGGCGGAGGACGAAGCAGGTATACGCGTAAACCGCAGCCCGACCCGCTCCGCAACAAACCGCGGCACCTTATCGAAGAGGTATACCGCAACCAATAATTACAAAACAATTATGAGCAATTTAAGACCTAAAGACCTGAGTAAGATCGGGTATACAAACGACAAGGCAAGAAGTATTGCCATTGCCGTTATATCGAAACATTACAAGCACAGCAGCCGCGAAGAAATAACAGAACTGCTGGCCGCTCTGCTGCAAAACCCCGCAGCTTTTGCCAGTCACGAATTTTTACAGCCCCTGGCAGAAGTATTTACCGGCAAACCGGGCAGGGATGAGTTCCGGAGTTATACACTTAAGGACGAAACCGGCCCCCTTAAAATTTACGGGGCCCGAGGCATCGAAGCTTCTGCACGCAAACAGATGGAAACAGCCATGAGCCTGCCCGTAGTTATAAGCGGTGCGCTTATGCCCGATGCCCATACCGGCTACGGACTGCCTATCGGGGGTGTTATAGCCGCCGAAAATGCCCTTATCCCGTATGCTGTTGGCATGGATATCGGCTGCCGCATGGCTCTTACGGTTTTTGCCGAAGGAGCTGCCTACAACCGCCGCTTTTCTTACCAGATTAAAGAAGCGTTGAAAACGTATACGCATTTTGGTATGGAAGGTTCGCTGGAAACCCTGCCCGAACACGAAATAACGGACGATAAGCGTTTTGCATCCACAGAGTTGCTGCGCAGGCTGCAGCATAAGGCCGCCAGGCAGCTGGGAACTTCCGGCAACGGTAACCACTTTGTGGAGTTCGGCACTGTTGAGCTTTTTACAGGCAACAGCCTGGGCCTGGCTCCCGGCAATTATATGGCGCTGCTGTCGCATTCCGGCAGCAGAGGTCTGGGCGCAAACATAGCACAGCACTATACACAAATAGCTATGCATCAGTGCCGCCTGCCCAAACACGTACGTTCGCTGGCCTGGCTGTCGCTCGACACCTGGGCGGGTATAGAGTACCACATGGCCATGAACCTGGCCGGCGACTATGCAAGGGCCTGCCACCAGGTAATACATGCCGGCCTCAGCAAAGCCCTGGGACTTACGCCCCTGGCCCTGGTAGAGAACCATCATAACTTTGCCTGGGAAGAAGAGCTCAATGGTAAAAAGGTGTTTGTGCACCGCAAAGGCGCCACGCCCGCACACGAAGGCGAACTGGGCATTATTCCGGGTAGTATGACCACCGCCGCTTACCTGGTACGTGGCAAAGGCATACCCGAAAGCCTGAACTCGGCATCGCACGGTGCCGGCCGGGCTATGAGCCGGCAAAGGGCACGGGAAAATATGACACAGTCGGCCCTTAAAAAAATGCTGTCGGCAGCCGGGGTTACCCTTATCGGTGGCAGCACCGAAGAAAATCCTATGGCCTATAAAGACATAGAAACGGTAATGGCTGCCCAAACCGAACTGGTATATACCGAAGGCCGCTTTTTACCCTCTGTAGTACGTATGAACCGGGAATGATATGAAAACGAAACTCGTACAGATAAGCTCCGGTAAAGGGCCTGCCGAATGTGAAAGAGCGGCGGCCCGCGTACTCGAAAAATTTCTTAAAGAAGCCCGCAGCCTGGGTATACGGGCCGAAGTGCTGCACAAAACCAACGGATGTTTTAACGGTACCATACGCTCGGCACTGGTACGTACAGAAATTCCGGAGGGGAGCAGCTTCCCGGCAGGATGGGAGGGAAGTATACTGTGGATAGCAGATAGTCCGTACCGCCGTTATCACAAACGCCGTAACTGGTTTACCGGCTGCCGGGTGTTTGAGCTGCCGCCGGCATTTGCCTGGAACGAAAATGACCTGCGTTTCGAAACCTGCCGTTCTTCGGGACCGGGCGGACAGAACGTAAATAAGGTAGAAACCGCCGTACGCGGCATACACATGCCCACGGGAATACAGGTTATGGTGTCGGAATCGCGTTCGCAGCATCAGAATAAACAACTGTGCCGGCAACGCCTCAAAGAAAGGGTACAGGCCGCATACATACAACAACTGCAACAGGCAGAACAGGAACAGTGGCTCGAACACCATTCCCTGCAGCGGGGCAACCCGGTAAAAACCTTTGCAGAACCTTTATAGAAACGGGGAGGGGAAACCCTCCCTTTTCTTAGTACTCAGGCCAGGTTTACCTGTCCCAGCTGTTTGGTATAAATATCGCGATAGTAACCTTCCTGTTTACGCAGCTCTTCGGGACTACCCATCTGCACAATACGGCCCTGATCCAGCACTATTACAATATCGGCCTTACGCAGTGCCGAAACCCGGTGCGATACAAAAATAGAGGTGCGGCCTTTCATCATGCCGTCCAGGTTGGCCAGGATTATATCTTCGGTTTCGGCATCCACGGCCGAAAGACAATCGTCGAGGATCAGTATCTCGGGGTTTTTTATCAGGGCACGGGCTATAGATATGCGCTGCTTCTGTCCGCCCGAAAGTTTAATGCCGCGCTCGCCGATCAGGGTTTCAAAACGGTTGGGGAAGGCTTCTATATTATGCAGAACTCCGGCCATAGCCGCAGCGTTTTTTATATCCTGCTCTGTTACCTGTTTGTGTGTACCGAACATAATATTGTGTGCAATAGAATCGGAAAACAACTGTATTTCCTGGGGCACATAACCCACATGTTTGCGGTAATCGTCGAGGTTTATACTGTTTATAGGCTGTCCGTCTATACGTATCTGCCCGCTGCTTACGTCAAACATGCGCAGCAGCAGCTGGGTAAGGGTAGTTTTGCCACTGCCTGTGCGGCCGGTAATACCCAGGCGCTGACCGGGCTTCAGGCGAAAATGAATATCGTGCAGGGCTGTAATGCCGGTTTGCTCGTAGGTAAAATTCACATGCTCAAGGGCAATGTCGCCTTTGGGTATAAAAGGAACTTCGGGTTTGGGGTTACGGATCTCAGGTTCGGTATTCAGAAACTCGTCGATACGCAGCTGTGAGGCCCTTGCCTGTTGTACAATGGAAGTAACCCAGCCCAGGGTGGCCGTAGGCCAGGTAAGCATGTTTACGTACATAATAAATTCGGCAATAACGCCGGGACTGATGCGACCTTCCATTACTTCAATACCGCCCACATATATGGTAAGGGTGGTCGAAAGGCCTATCAGCAGCAATATTACCGGGAAAAAAAGTGCATCCATCTTTACCAGCTGCAGGTTTACTTTTTTGTAAGCCTCGGTTTCTGCTGCAAACTTATCGGAAAAGGCCCCGGTTATACCAAAGCTCTTCAGTACACGTATGCCGGAAAAAGCTTCCTGGGCAAAGGTACTCAGTGCCGACAGCCTTGTTTGCACTACACTGCTGCGTTTTAATATGTTACGGTTAATAAAGTAGATAAGTACCGCCATTACCGGCAGGGGACTTAACACAATTAACGTGAGTTTAACATCGATACCCAGCATAATGGTAAGGGTAATGATGAACATTACCAGCAGGTTGGCAAAATACATAATGGCCGGTCCTGTGTAATTCCTTACCTTGCTTACATCCTCGCTTATACGGGTCATAAGGTCGCCCGTGCTGTGCTTCTTATAAAAAGAGGTGCTCAGTTTCTGGTAATGACTGAAAATATCGTTTTTCTGGTCGTATTCGATGTGGCGGCTCATTACAATAATGGTTTGCCGCATATAAAACATAAAAAAACCTTTGAGCAGGGCCAGTACAAAAATGCACATAGCGCTTATTATTACCACACGCGGGCCGCTGGCTCCCTCAAATATCCACTGCAGTATGCGGTTAGGGTTCTCTTTCAGGGTGCCTGCCGCAAGGTCGGTTATAAGCCCCACAAAACGAGACTGGTATACCGAAAAAAAGTTCGAAAGTGTAACAAACACCAGCCCCAGGAAGAGGTATTTCTTATATTGTTTAAAGTATCTGTTTAGTTTCCAGAGCGTTTTCAAAATAACTTCGTGCGCTAAATTTATCGTATATTTGCCGGGCTTTTCGGGAAAGGGTACATCCCGGGAGCAAATTTACGGAATTAAAATTGTTTGTCTTATGATAGTGGAAGAACTTAACGTAAAAGAGATTACCACAGGGGTGCTAAGCCCTATGGCAGAGATGCAGCACGAGCAGTTATTGTTCTGCAACGATGCCAAAACCGGCCTTAAGGCCATTATTGCGGTACACAATACGGTACTGGGCCCTGCACTGGGCGGTACACGTATGTGGCCTTACAAGTCGGAGCAGGAAGCCCTTACCGATGTACTGCGCCTGTCGCGTGGTATGACTTATAAAGCAGCCGTTTCCGGCCTTAACCTCGGCGGCGGTAAAGCCGTAATAATCGGCGATGCCCGCACACAGAAATCAGAAGCTCTGCTGCGCCGCTTCGGCCAGTTTGTAAACGACCTGGGTGGTAAGTACATTACTGCCGAAGATGTGGGTATGACCTCTAAAGACATGGAATACATACACATGTCTACCAGTCATGTAAGCGGCCTGCCCGAAACTATGGGCGGCAGCGGTAACCCTTCGCCTGTAACAGCCTATGGTACCTATATGGGTATGAAAGCCTCGGCCAAACATGTATTCGGTACAGATAGCCTGGCCGGTAAAAAAGTACTGGTACAGGGCTGCGGAAGTGTAGGACAACACCTGGTAGATTACCTGGTAAAAGAAGGAGCCGATGTATTTGTAACCGATATTTTCGAAGATAAGATCGCCGAAACGGTGGCCAGATTCCGGGTAACGGCCGTAGATCCCAACAACTTCTATGGTATGGACTTCGATATTTATGCGCCCTGCGCCCTGGGAGCCACGCTTAACGACGATACCATTCCGCAGCTGAAATGCCGTATTGTTTCCGGTGCAGCCAATAACCAGCTTAAAGACGAAAGCATACATGCTGCAGCCCTGCGCGATAAAGGTATTGCCTATGCCCCCGATTTTGTAATCAATGCCGGCGGACTCATTAATGTATATTCCGAGCTGCTGGGGCATTACAACCTGGAAACAGCCATGCGCAAAACCGAACATATTTACGATGTAACGCTGCAGATACACCAGTACGCCTCCGAAAAAGGCATTACCACACTGGATGCAGCCAAGGCTATTGCCGAAAAACGTATCGAAGATATGGCGGCTCTCAAAACTCCTTTTTCAAGAAATTACTAAGAACAGCGAATGCTAAACAGACGACAGATACGCGTAAAAATAATGCAGGCCCTGTATGGTTTCCTGCAAACCGGTAACGATAACCTGGCTGCCGGCGAAAAGTCGCTGCTGCAATCGTTCGAACGCATATACGACCTGTATCTGCTTCAGTTTGCACTGCTGGCCGAGGTACATCGCTCGGCACTGCTCGAAAGAGAAGACAGCCGTAAAAAATTCCTGCCTACCGACGAGGATCGTATGGAAAGTACACCCTTTACGCGTAACAGTGTGTTTACCTGGATCGACGAATCGTCGAAACTGAGTCAGCTGCTGCATAAGCGTAAGCTCAGCTGGGCAAACTATCCCGATGCCGGCGACAAGCTCTTTAAAAAAATACGTTCCCTGGAATCGTACAAGGCCTATATCCATTCCGGCGAAAATACGGAAGAGAAAGACCGCGAGTTTATGGTACGCCTGTGCCGCACCCTGCTGGCCGAAGAGGAATTTCTGCTGAATATATACGACGACGAAAATATTCACTGGAACGACGATATCGACTTTGTGGTGCTGTGGCTCAGTAAAAGTATAGAGCAGTCGGAAACGGGCAGGGGACTGCGTGTATTCGACCTGTACAAAGACGAGGAAGAAGACAAGAAGTTTGCCGTGGATATATTCCGCGATACGGTACTGAACGAGCAGACCTACGAAGAATACATACGCGAATTTGCCCGTAACTGGGAAACCGAACGTATTGCCTTCCTGGATATGCTGCTCATGAAAATGGCCGTAAGTGAACTTATGTCTCAGCCCGGTATACCCGTAAAAGTAACCCTGAACGAGTACATAGAGCTGTCGAAAATGTTCAGCACCGCTAAAAGTAATGTGTTCATAAACGGTATTCTCGATAAAATAGTGCAAAAACTAAAAAGCGAGAATAAGCTGGTAAAGACCGGAAGAGGACTTATTGAAAATTAATATTATATATATACAAATGAAAAAGTTAAGCATATTCTGTGCAGCGGCCCTGCTGATGTTCTCCTGCGGAAGCAAAGAGCAAAACCTGGCCGACCTGGTATCGAACCCGGCTTCGGCCAGTGGTAGTGGTACATCGGCCGAGAATGCCGCACGGATCGAATTTGCCGAAACCGAATACAACTTCGGCGAAATTGTACAGGGCCAGGTAGTAGAACACAGCTTTAAGTTTAAAAATACGGGTAAGGTAGACCTGGTTATCAGCGATACCAAAACCACCTGTGGCTGCACTACGCCCGAGTGGCCCAAGAGCCCCATACCGGTGGGCGGTACAGGCGAAATAAAGGCTAAATTCGACAGTGCCGGTAAACTCGATAAGCAAAACAAGGTAATTACCGTTATAGCCAATACCGTTCCTACCGAAACCAAAATTACGCTTGTAGGTACCGTAATAGCACCTTAAAATCTTATAAAAGAGCAAAATAACAAATGAAAACTGCACAAATTTTATTTATGGCACCCCCGGCCGGACAGGAAGGCGGAAACCCGATTATGACCTTTGTAATGATGGGTCTTATTATCGTGGTATTCTATTTCTTTATGATCCGTCCGCAGATGAAACGTTCGAAGGAACAGAAAAAATTCCGCGAAAACCTCAAAGCAGGCGACCGTATTATTACCATCGGTGGTATACACGGCCGTATTATTGATATCCGTGAAAAAACGGTAATTATTGAATCGAACGAGAAAACACGTCTCGAAATAAGCCGCGAAGCCATCAGCCTCGACAGTGCCGGACTCATAAACGAGCAGCAGGCTAAATAAGCATAACGCACAAACACATAAAAAAAGGACTTTCCACATTGCTGAGAAAGTCCTTTTTTCTTTATAGACGACGTATTTTTTAAGGCGTTACCGTAAACTCGTGTGCGCCTTTTACCTGTATCTTATACCCGGTTTCGTACTCCAGTATAAACGGAGTAGGAGCTGTAACATTAGCATCGAACTGTTCGCCGATAGCCAGTTCCTTCGAATTTATTTCTTTTTCGTAGGCATATACCGTTTGCGAAGGAAAACTCTTACGGTATACCCTTATTTTTACAAACTCTAATTTAACCGCAGGATTTGTAAATGTAGCCACCACATTTACAGGATCCTGGTAGGTTTGTCCCTTGGCGGGTGACTGAAAATTTACTTTAGTGCCTTCGTTCTTCTTACAGGAATACAACGTAACCAGAAAAGCCAGACCTGCGGCCATAATAAACACCCTTTTACCTCTCTCCATACACAATTTAAGATGATACCCCCTATCACAAGAGTATGTTAACCTGTTTACGTAAAGAAAAGAAAATCGTTTCAGATTTTCTTAAAAAAACGTAGAATTACTATATATAAACGTTCAGGTACTTATAAATATGTGCTTAAAATGACCCGTTAACCGGCCCTGCCGCACGGTGTAAAGCACATATTAACAGGTACAAAAAAAGACATACCCGTTAAGTATGTCTTTTTTGTAAACCGAACTAAAAATACGACTACGGTTTTATGGTGAAATTGTGCTTTTTAGTGGTAACCACATCTTCGCCCGTTGTAATATCCAGCGTAAATACCGTGGCCGAGCTTACATTGGCAAAGATCGAATCTTCCACATGCACATGGTTCTCTTCCAGGTGATTGTCATAATCGAATACGATTACCGAAGGATCGTCCTTCTTATACACCTTAATCTCGATATCGTGCACCGGCTCATTCTCATTTTCGATGTGTACATGCAGGGGCACCGGACTGGTGTATTCCGTATTTTCCAGGGGCGAATCTACTTCAATAATATTGCCCTTGTTCTTCTTACATCCGGCCAATACAAGCCCTGCCACCGCTAAGGTGGAAATCAGAATCGTTTTTCTCATTGTTAATTTAAATTTATGGTAATTGTTTTTATATCAACATTGTACACACTGTCGTAAAGTACTACACGCAATTTGTAAGTGCCTTTGCTCCATGAAATGCCGCTGGTATCTACCGTAAAGGAAAAGCTGTCCGAACTGCCGCTGAGGTCTTCTGTGCCCTGTGCCAGTTTATTGTCGGAACCTTCCCGGGTTACATAATAATCGGCCTTAAGCAGGGCCTGGTTATCACTTGCATCAGCGGTTATGGTAAAGGAGCTACCCAGTGCAACAGTAAAGCCGTCGGCAGGGGAAGTAATGTTTAAAACGGGTGCATCTTCATCGGCAGGGTTGCGTATAACAAACGTACGCAGCTGAAACTCGCTCAGGTTACCTGCAGCGTCCACAGCCTGCACCACACAGTGATACGGACCGGCCCCGGCCGTGTCGGGTATGGCCACCGTTATGGTTTTCTGAGCTTCTGTACCAGTCAGGTCCTCGATGCGTATAGCGCTGAAGGGCGTATACGTGGCCTTTACATGCCCGTGTCCGTCGTAGGCATTGTGTATGTCTACCTTTACCTGGGCCAGTTCTTTATCGTCCCTGATCTGGGCAACGATTTCCAGGTTGGTTCCTACCAGTACCTCGGCACTGTCGGCAGGGGAGCTGAGGGTTAATTCGGGTTTGGCCTTATCGCGGCCTTTGCAGGCAGAAAGCAGCAAGGCACTTACAGCAGTTATAATCAGTATCTTCTTCATATATGCAACATTGTTGCAAATCTATTTACTTTTTATGGAACCACCAAACAAAAACTGCAGCGAGGCCGAAAAATTTCTGCCGGGTTCGGGTAAGCCCAGGTATCGCCAGCGGTTTACATGCGAAAAATAACGGGTATTAAGCAGGTTATTGGCGGAGAGGCTCAGGCGCAGCTGTTGCCTGCCGATTTTAGCCTGCAGCGAAACGCTGAGGTCGAGCAATATATAGCCCGGGGTGGCCAGCTCGTTGCGTGCGGTAAATACCTGCGGTGCAGCCCAGCGGCTTTGTATTCCGGTTTCTATCATCAGTCGCCGTTTCCATATATGCAGCTGGTATTCGGCGTTAATGCGGCCCGATGCAGGAGGGATAAAGGGGAAATTATACCCGTTTTCCATATTATAGGTATATACCCACTGGCCCTGTGTACTCAGGTGCAGGTTTTCGATGATGTGGTAATCGGCATAAAACTCCAGTCCGGTATGTATACCATCGGCCTGGTTATAGCGGTAAATAAGTCCGCCTTCGGGCAGGGGACTAAAACTGGCTGTAGGGTCGAGGAAGATGTAATTAAAGAAATAATTGAAAAAAGGCGATACATACATTTCCCATTTACGTCCCTGGCGGCCATAATACACATCGAACTGCAGTCCGCGTTCGGGCACCAGTGTACTGTCGCCCACCTCATGCCGGAAAGTGCCGTGGTGTACACCGTTGGCCGTCATTTCGGGGGCTGTGGGCATACGATAGCTGCTACCCAGGTTTATTTTAAGGTTGTGTTTTTTACGTAGTATGCGCGAGTAGCCGATACTGCCCGATACATTAGCAAATATACGGCGTATATGTGGCGACCGGAGATAACCCGATACCTGGCTGCCGCTGTTCAGGTAATAGGGAGTAGCCCGCTCATCGGCCTGGAGTCCGCCCGCATCGAAACGTAATCCGCCGTTGAGATAGGCCTTACCCGGAGTGCTTACCCATTTTCCGTAAGCAAATATGCCCGACTGCCAGCTGCGGAAATCAGGAATAAGAAAGGCAAAGCCTGCGCTGCGGTTCTGCTGCCATTGTCCGGAGGCACCATAAACGAGCGAAAGCCGTTCTGTAAGTTCGTGATGAAAACGCAGTGCTGCACTGGCTGTAAACAGCTGAAAGGCCAGCTCGGTGTTGCCCGATAGCGAAGGCCCGAAGCCATGATTATCCGGATTGGAGAGTTCCTGGCGGTCGTTGAACTGCACACCGGCATCCCATTCCAGCCAGTTTTTTTTTCCGGCCTGTATATTGGTGTTCCAGAGTATTTTATAGTGTTTTACGCGCTGTGCCGGCATTTCAATATTGCGGGCATTGCCATCGTCCTGCAGAGAATAGGCCTGGGGAATACCATGCGCTCCCGGGAACATACCGCTTTTCTGATCGAAATAGGAGAAGCGCAGGGAGCTGTATCCTTTAGCGAAACTATAGCCTGCCGTAACTGAGGCATTGCGTTCTCTGCCGGCTGTATTTTTAACCCTGCGGCCATTCAGGGGCAGCACAAAACTGTTGTATACAAAGGTATCGGAAGGAACCTTGTAATCGGCATAGTCTTGCGTGCTGAAACGTGCTTTTATCCAGAAGTTATTTTTATTTACCGAAAATGCAGCCGACTGGCCCCAGAGATTGTTTACCGAATTGAATTTCCCGAGCAGTGAGGCCGACCAGCTGTTGAGGGCAGGCGGAGGGCCGGGACGTATGTTTATGGCCCCGGTAATGGCATCGGAGCCATAGAGTATAGCGGCCGGACCTTTTATTACCTCTACACGTTCTACATCGCTGGCATCGATCTCCAGTCCGTGATCGCCGCCCCATTGCTGTCCTTCCTGTTTAATGCCGTTTTCGCTTACTACCACCCGGTTAAAACCCAGTCCGCGTATGGCAGGCTTACTTATGCCTATACCTGTATTCAGAGCCTGCACACCAGGTACACGCTCCAGGGCGGTGGCAAAGGTTTGACCGGTATTTTTCTGCAGATCTTCCTGCTGTAATACCTGTATGCTTTGCGAACGGTCGTTGAGCACACTTTTAGTGCCAAAGTCTTCTACCACCACTTTCTGCAGTTCCAGCTCGCCGGGTTCAAGCACTACCTTAAGCGCTGCACTCAATGGCAGTTCCACATGCAAATCGCTGCTTTTGAACCCCAGGAATGTAATATGCAGATGATAATGCCCGCTCTTAACCTTATCGTCGGCAAAATGCCCGTCGGCATCGGTAATGTATACCCGGTTCAGTTCATGTACAAATACGTGGGCTCCGAAAGCGGGAACGCCTGCGGCCGTTTGCACATAGCCGTGCAGCTGCGCCTGCAGAGACAGCGGAAGAAGCAGAAAAAGAAAAGAAAAACACCTGTGCAACATTGTTGCAAAAGTAAAGAATAAATCCGATCTGTATCTCTTTTACGTATATGAAAACAAATAATTATGAAATACGTTATATGTATATGAAAAAGCATGCATTTATATGCCTTGCCTTTGCGCTGCTTACTGCAGGATGCGGAAATGCGCAGACCGGACATGAAATTACTACAGATACCATGAATACATCTTCTGAAGATACTAACAGCTTTAAGGTGCAGAAGACCGATGCTGAATGGCGGGCCGTACTAAGCCCGGAGCGCTATGCCATACTGAGAGATAAGGGTACCGAACGCCCTTTCAGCGGCGAATTGCTCTTTAATGAGGAAAAGGGAGTATATACCTGTGCAGCCTGCGGCGAGGCTCTTTTTACATCGGATATGAAGTTCGATTCGCATTGCGGCTGGCCCAGTTTTGATAAGGAAATTGAAGGTAAGGTGATAAAACAGCCCGATTATTCGCATGGTATGGTTCGCACCGAAATACTGTGTGCAAAATGTGGTGGCCACCTGGGGCATATTTTCGACGACGGACCAACAGAAACGGGAATGCGTTACTGTGTAAACAGTCTTTCGCTCGATTTTGAGAAAAAGAAGGAAACAAATGGTTCAAAACCATAAGATACAGGGTATATGAATAATCAGGGGCTGCTTAGGCGGCCCTTTTTATTTTGGATACTTTGCCTATATTTAGTTCCGAAACAACACGAGTATATGAATTTACAGGACCTTAGCAACCTTATTGAATCCAGCCTGAAAGGTTTACAGGTGGATCCGGCCGCATGCCGTGGCGAAAAAAACGGCCAGTGGAGCGTAAAAATTAAAGACAGTACCGTGTGGCTCGACGGATTCAATTTCCAGACGGCCCCGGATAAATGGTATTTCCAGGTAATGAGCCCGGTATTTACCGTACCGCTGCAGCAGAATACCGAAATTATGACCGACCTGCTTGAATTTGCCTATAGCATGTATGGCTGTAACGTATGTAAAAAAGGCGACTGGTATTATGTGCTTTCCCTGCGCGAAGCCGACGGACTGGATCAGGGCGAGGTAGACCGGGCCATAGACCGTGTGGCGCATTACAGCAGCGATATTTATGCCAAGTTTACATTTAAGTATCCTGCCGCCTGGCCGCCTAAAACAAACGGATAGCTGCAGGATGCAATAAATCGTGTGCGACGAACCTATTTATATCCGTCGTTCTTTTTCCGGAAGCAGAACGCGGCGTTTACCTGCCGTTAAGCTCCTGGTAATACTCTTCCGGCGTAAGCCGCGACGTTTTTTTTACTTTGTATACCTGCAGGTACACCAGGGTACCGGCAGCCAGCAGAAAGAGTGCTGTTATGGCAATGATGCGGATTTGTTTTTTACTAAGAGTCATAATGCAAGCGTATTTTAGTTTAACAATTGGCACAGATAGATGCCTGTACCAGTTTGTAATATTGTAAGATTTGGGCTTTGGTGGCTCCCTCAGCAGGGGCCAGACCTAAGGTTTCGAACGTTACCACAAGGGTTTCGAAGAAATTGCAGCAACTCCAGTTTGTGGTTAGGTCGGTATTAAGTGTACAACAACTGGGCTGTTGCCGGGCTTCTGCAAGCTGGTATTCTCTTTCCTGCGCAAGCTCGCGGGAATATGAGATACATTTAGCCGGCGTATACCTGGAAGCAAGAATGTCCGCATTGGTTTTTATTAAGAAAATAGTACTCAGGGCTTCCGGGTGTGTCGGAGCCATTTTCTGTAAAGGTTTTATGGATTCATAAAGTGCAGAAACGTTAGGATCGCTCCTGAAATCAGCAATGGATTGCATTTCTGGATTATCATTCTTTGCACATCCGGTAAAACAGAGTAAAACAAGGGGGAATAAGAGTTTTTTCACAATAAATAAGAGTTGTATATGTTAATAAATAAAAGGTAAACTTTAGCTAAGTTAATAGTATGAATATTAACCTGCAAATTTTTCAAGTATTTTAGCATTAATTATTTATAAAACCTCCGGCGTATAATGGCATACAGAAGTATAAGGCACAGTATACCGGCTATTATGTAGCCCAGCAGGCTCCAGTAGGGCAGTCCGTACTGCGTCATATAGCGCGGCGGAAAAGGTACGGTGGCTGTAATGGAACTGCCTAATATAAGCGAGCATATAATAAAAGTAAGCACCAGGCGGTTGGTAATGCTGTCGAGCTTTTTAAGCAGGTAACCATAGCCCTGCAGTTCAACCTCGAAATGGATCTTGCCGCTGCGGGTCTGCTGCATAATCTCTTTCAGATCTACCGGTATACCGCTCAGGAAACTGCTTATCTGTTCGCCCCGGTACTGTATTTCGCTCCATATATTTTCGGGCGACAGCTGTTCTTCCACAATTTTGCGACCATAAGGCTTTATGTAATCGTAGGTTTTAAGCTGCGGATACATAATTTTGCCAATACCTTCCAGTATAGCCAGCGCTCTGAAAATAAGGAATATACCTGCTGGAACCACCATCTGGTAGCGCAGCATTACTTTCTGCAGCTGTGTGGTAAGTTCGGCAATACTGGCTTCGCTTACATCGAGTGTGGCATAATCGTCGATAAGTCCCTGCAGGTCGGTTTCCAGGGCCCGCATGTCTTTTACGTTATCGCTTATAGCCAGTTTTTTCATACTCAGGGCCATTTTGCGGGCATCTTCCTTAGCCATGGACACAAACACATTGGCAAAGGCTACTTTATCGCGCTTGCTCAGCTGCCCCACCATCCCAAAGTCGATAAGGCATATGGTTCCATCCTGGCGCACCAGTACATTACCCGGATGGGGGTCGGCATGGAAATAACCGTACTCGAATATCTGAGCCAGGTATATGTTTAACCCGGTTTCTACAGTTTTTTTTATATCCAGTCCCCATTCGCGCAACTGTTTTTTATCGGTAAACCTGCAACCGGATACAAACTCGATAATAAGCACTTTGCCGGTGCTGTATTTACGGAATACCCTGGGTATGTAAAAATCTTTGCGGTCTTTATAAAATTCCCTGAATTTCTGAATATTGCGTGCTTCGTTAGTGTAGTCGAGCTCTTTGCTCATACTACGTTCGAATACGTTTACAATATCCTGTGCATTCAATACGCCCTGTTTGCGCAGGTAACGGTCGGACCGTTTAACGATCTCCTGCAGCAGTTGCAGGTCGCGTTCTACGGTGGCCTGCACTTCGGGGCGCTGCACCTTAACCACCACTTCGGTACCGTCTATCAGGCAGGCACGGTGTACCTGGCCTATAGAAGCCGATGCCAGGGGTACATCGTTAAACCACTGAAACACTTCTTCTATGGGTCGGCCTATTTCCAGTTCTACCATGTTTCGGGCAGTTTCGCCATCGAAAGGAGGCACACGGTCCTGAAGTTTTTCAAATTCCTTAACCAGGCCGTCGGGTATAATATCGGGGCGGTTACTCAGCACCTGGGCCAGTTTTACAAAGGTAGGCCCCAGTTCTTCGGCGGCCATACGTATACGCTCGAAACGGGAATACTGAAGGGCAGGCTGTTCCTGCCGCATCCATTTCAGGCGCAGTGCTTCGGGTACCAGGTTACGCAGCGTACTGTTGGCAATAAGGTCTTCGAAACCATATTTTACAAATACGCTCATAATCTGCCTTAAGCGCCCGAGATTACGTATGGTGGAGTTGATTCCCAATGGCCAGATTGAATTAACGGTGCGTGAAGTTGTAAAAAAATGACGGAAATAAAAAGAAAGTCGTTATTTTTTATGTACTTCCAGCAGTTCCATCTCAAATATCATATTAGTAAAGGGTGGTACATGAGGCGGTACACCGGCTTCGCCAAAGGCCAGGAAATAGGGTACATATACTTTTACTCTTTCGCCTTCGCGCATATCCTTAAGTGCCTGATCCATACCAGATATACCGCCGTCACCTCCTATAATATAAAGCATAGGATCGTTCAGGGCATAGCTATTCTGTATCTCGCGGCCATCCAGGGTACGCTGTATCATGTGCAGTAACACTTCGTCGCCCCACTGGGCCTGCCTGCCTTTTCCGCTGCTTTCTGTAACCTTTACAATGCCAAAGCCGGTAGGAGCTTCGTTTACATTATTAGACGAAAGATAGGTACTGAACTCCGTCATAGCTTTTAAACGGCTTTCTTCGCGGCTCTGGTTCAGCCGTGCTTCATATTCGGCAGGAGTCAGAATATTTTGTATACCCACATAAAGCAGCACACGGGGTGTAATGCATGGCGGCCGCTGAATACCGTAATAGTTCAGGAAAAAGCTGTCGGCTGCACAGCGGAATACCACGCTATCGTTTACGCGCAGCAGGTGCAGAGCCTGGGTAAAATCGTAGGAATAGGCTGCCTGTCCGTTCTGGGCAAGGTAAAAGAAGCGTGTTTCTATTTGTTCGCAGGTAATGTCCCGGTCTTTTTCGTCCTTTACCTGCACATTCATATAGTAATAATCCGTTTCGCCAGAGGCTGCTTTCCCTTCTCCTTCGCGCAGTATTTTCATTTCCAAGCCTTTGGTCACTTCTTTATAAGAAGGCCCGCAGGATGTAGCCAGAACCAGTCCGCTAAACAGTATAATCCCGTATCCGAAAGCTTTTGTCATATATTTTTTAGCTTAATCTAATAATCCTTTCTTAGGGTACTCAAAAACAGAAAGTTTATTTACTTCATATAAAGTATTTTCCCAGGTATCAGTTTCAAGATCAACTACGGCACAGCCACAGGTTGGTATATTGTCGATACGTACATTGCATAAACCATTCACAAACCAGGTAAAACCGGGATTATGCCCAAACAGGAATACGGTATGCGCTTCGGGAGGCAGACTTTTAACTACTTCCATAAGCATTTCTTCATCAGCTTCATAAATGCGGTCATCTAACAATATTTCGGGCTCAAACCGAAATACTTTCGCAAATTTACGGGCGGTTTTACGGGCCCTCCTTGCGGGGCTGCTCACTAAGAGATCGGGACTAAAGCCCAGCTGACGTATTTTATCGGCCATAAGCGGGGCATCTACTTTACCGCGCTCGTTCAGGGGCCTTTCCATATCGCTTATGCCATTTTCAGCCCAGCTGCTTTTGGCATGACGTACAAACACAATTCTTTTCATGGGTATTAAGATCAAGCGTAAAAATAACTTTTAATAGCGGGAAAAAAAGCCTCCGAAAGGAGCTTTAAGGAAATTTATACAGAAAAAAGGTACTGACACCGTGGCAAAAGCCATGCATACGCACTGCCAAAATGGCGCACAAAAATAGTTATCCTCCGTTTTCGCTGGTTTCGCGGGCCTTGAAATCTTTGTATTCCTCAAAGCTGTCGCGTATATCTTCGATAAGTACCTTATGCTTTTTGTAATACGCAGCTGGGGCACCTACGGCAAAGCGAAAATAGTAGCGGGGAGCATCGCATACGGTAATATCATAAATCATTTCGCGGCCATCGAGTTTTCCGCTTACCAGCCCGTGCAGTCCCTGCATATAATCTACGCGGCACTCGGAGGGCTCTTCGGTTTTCATTTCCTGCAGAAACTCGCCAAACTGGTCGAGTTCGAGCTGGTAAATTTCGTCCAGCGTAAATGCCACTCCATAGGTGCGTTGCCCTTCTTTGGGCTCGTAACTTACAATAACCTCTATGGGCGTACGGTCGTTACCATTAAGTGTTACGGCCGCATTTTTCTTACGGTTTTCTACCTTATTCATCTCAACGGGTACCTCTATCGTAAATATTTCGTTCCCGTTAAAGGTTTTGTATTTACGGTCGTCTACACAGCCTGCCAGCAGTATTACGGAGAGTACTATGTTCAGTATGGTATATTGCCTCACAGTGCAAAAATAACAGGCATAAACGAATGCCAAGCAGGTATTATGCTGTTTAGCTATTTATTAACAGCTGCTGTATACGGCAAAGAGGCTTCAATACCAGAGGCCGGCATTCATTTCCGGTTCAGGCGCTGGTTTCGTTGCTTTCGTTATCGGGAGCCGAATTGCCGGGGTCGGGTGTTGTTTCCCGCTGTTCGGGCAATTTCCAGTAATCGTCCTCTTCCGTATCGGCCGTTTCGGGTTCCAGCTCCCAGCTATACCTGGGTCTCTCGGGCATTGCCGGTTTCATTACCAGGGCCGATATTACACCGGCTGCGGCACCGCAGGCATGGCCTTCCCAGGATATATTGCGGTTCAGGTTCATTTCAATCGGAAATACGCCCCATATCATAGAACCATAAAAGAACAGCGTAAATAAGCCAATGCCCTGTGCCTGCCTGTTTTTACTTACAAAACCGGCCGTTATGGCAAATGCAGCCAGTCCGTATACCACACCGCTGCTGCCGATTACATAGGCATCACGGGCTATAAACCAGGTCCACAGCCCCGAGGCTGCCCATATAAAAATGAGTACCGGCCAGAATATGTCGCGGAAATGACTTCCAAGCAGCCACAGCAAGGCAAATAAAGGAACGGAGTTCGACAGCAGGTGCATCAGATCGGCATGCAGAAAGGGGCTGAACAAAATACCCTGCAAACCGGAAATATTACGGGGCAGTATACCGTGTGTGCCCCAGTCGAAACCGCCAAGGTGCTCTGCTGCATATACCAGCACGGGTAGCATGGTAAGCATAAAACTCAGCAAAAGGTTTCTCCAGAAAGGTATGTTAATTTCTTTAGGCATAGTATAAACGGAACCGCTCAAATTTTGTTCCTTTGTTGTGTAATATGACAAATAGGCATTTATGAAACCTTTTCGCAGAAAACCAACCACCATTATCCTCATTTGCCTTGGTATAGTGTCTGTATTTTTATTTTTTGTAATATTTATGGCTGATTCCAAAACACTGAAAGTAGGGGACAAAGCACCCGATTTTACCCTGAACGATGCCGATGGCAACGTGGTGCGCCTTAGTACATTCCTGGGAAAGAAAAATATTGTGCTGTATTTTTATCCCAAGGACGAAACTCCGGGTTGTATGGCCCAGGCATGCAGTTTCAGAGATAGTTACGAAACCTTTAAAGACCTGGGAGCCGAAGTAATAGGTATTAGCGGCGACGACGAAATTTCGCACCGCAATTTTGTAAAGAAACACCGTTTGCCCTTTCTGCTGCTGAGCGACAGCAAAAATGAAGTGCGCAAGCAATACGGTGTACCTTCTACCTTTTTTCTGATACCCGGGCGTGTAACCTTTGTAATAGATAAAGAGGGTACCGTGCGCCACATATTTAACTCCCAGTTCAAAGCCGAAGAGCATGTTAGCCAGGCTATGAGCGTACTGAACCAGATATAAGCACATGCCGTCTACAAAAGTACTTACCGTGTGCCTGGGCAACATATGCCGCTCACCCATGGCCGAAGGAATATTACAGCATGCCGCAGGCAGCAGGGGTATACATCTGCAGCTCGACAGTGCCGGTACCGGTGGCTGGCATGCCGGCGAAGCCCCTGATAAAAGAGCGCAGGATTATATGAAAAGGCAGGGGATTGATATCTCTGCACTTCGTGCCCGGCAGTTTCGCCGCGAAGACCTGGATACATTCGACCATATACTGGTTATGGACCGCGATAACCTGCGCAATGTGCTCAGCCTGTGCAATACCGAAGCTCAGAAGGCTAAAGTACGCCTGATGTTAACATACTGGGAACAAAGTCCATCCGACGAAGTGCCCGATCCGTATTACGGAGGCGAAGAAGGTTTTGCGCTTGTTTACAACTGGGTGTGGAATGCTGCCCAGGCTTTCCTAAATACCATTGAGGCCGATGAGCGCTAAAGTGTACCTGATACCTAATGTACTGGCCGAGCATACGCATGCAGCCGTGTTTCCGCCTGATACAGGCGAGCGCATACGACATATACGGCATTTTGCCGTAGAAGACCCCAAAAGCGCCCGTGCTCTGCTTAAACACTGGGGACTGCCCCTGCAGGAACTGGAGTTTTACAGCATGCATGTGAAAAAGGGAGACATATCGGATATTATGGAATTAATGGCTGTTTGTGCCCGGGGCGAAGATATTGGTATACTGAGCGATGCCGGTTTGCCGGCTATTGCCGATCCCGGCGAAAACATTGTGCTGCTGGCACATAAAAAAGGCTACCAGGTTGTACCCCTGGTGGGGCCGGGCAGTATTTTCCTGGCACTGGCAGCAAGCGGACTGAACGGTGAAAAATTTATGTTCCACGGTTACTTGCCCAAAAGCGAGAGCGACCGCATTAAAGAACTGAAACGCCTCGAAAACGATTCGGAAAAATTCGGAACCACGCATATTTTTATCGAAACACCATACCGGAACAATGCACTGTGGAAGAACCTGCTGCAAACCCTGAAACCGGTTACCCGGATATGCATTGCCTCGCTAATCACTTCTGAACAGGAGCTTATCTCTACCAAAGAAGTACATGAGTGGAAAAAAACACCTGTAAATATAGATAATAAACCTACCGTATTCCTGATAGGCTCCTGAGCGGCCGCCCGGCAAACAGCAGGTACATGCCATAGACAAAGGCAGGGATCAGTCCCCATACTTTTACCTGGGCAGGATAGAGGTACTGCATACGGAAATGGATAGGAAACAGATCGGTAGAACTCAGCGAAATACAGATAAACGACTGAATTAAAATAATTTTAGGGATTAAACTCCTGTCCGATAAGATATAAAGCATTCCAATTCCCACTATAGCAATAATATATGTTGGTGATTCTGATTTGTGGTTAAACAGAACCATCCACATTAATAACAGGCTAACAATAAGATAAATAATATTACTTGCTTTACCTTGCCTATATAACCCTCCCAATACGATAAAAATCAATAAAATAAGACCCGAAAATGACAGATATATGCTCGGAAAAGGCGGGATGCCCAAAGAGCCCAGCACACTGTAAAGGCTCAGGTTATTTTCGTGCGGAAAATCGGTCCGCAACAGCTGTAACCAGGCTTTATATTGCTCCAGTATATATTCAGGTGAGGTCAGCAATACGGGCATTATCAGTAGAATAAGCATGCAGGAAGAAAAGGCGAGGAGTGTCTTCCAGGGCCGGGGCGAAAAGAATACCAGCAGTATGGCCAGTCCGCCGAAAATCTTTATATAAACCGATAGCGCCAGGCAAAAAGCAGCTAACCAGGTATTTCCTTTGCGATTCTCATATACAAAACAGATAATCAGTGCTGTAACCAGGGCATTACTTTGGGCATTGTGCAGAGAAGTAAGCAACTCGAGTAATATAAAAACATTGATAAACAGGAATGAAGACCGTTTATATTCAAGTAATTTATATAAAACATACAATAATGATAAGCTGTTCAGTAAGTTCCAAAGAGTAAGACCGGCCCAGTCGGGCAGAACAGAGAAGGGTGCCATAAGCAGGGCAAAGGTCGGGCTGTATTTATACAGATCGCCATACTCGGCCGGGTAATAAGTGTACAGAGGCGATTGAGAGAGCAGGTGTGTAAAGGACTGTTTAAAAATAAGGTAATTGTTATACGCAGTATGGTACTCGCCAAAGAACAACTCTTTAGGCAACAGTAGTTTTTGCACGCTGATAGTTATACTGAGCAGGGCCACAGCAGCAAATACCCAAACCGGATTTACCCGGGACATGCGTTCGGTCCATTTCATCCGGGGCAAATGTAGCAGAAATAAGCGATGAGCGGGGAGGATATGGGGGATATGGGGATATGAGTGAAGAGGATGTGGGATAATATGTAATATCTGTCCTTTTTATATGAACTTTTAGCAGCCTGTAAAAAGTTGAATAGCCGGAATATTAACTATTGCAACGGCTATTCGTAAAATATACAGAATGGTTATTTCTTCAGCAGGGTGCTGCGCAGCAACAGGCCCTGTTTGTTTTGCAGATCGATGAAATAAGCGCCCGGGGCCCAGGAAGCTGTGTTCAGCATATATGTATTGCCTTCTGCGATGTTCAGATTGGTTTCGTATACCGTTTGTCCGGCAGAATTTACGATGCGCAGGCGTTCGTATTTAACATCCTGGGGCAGGGTAAGGGTACACATGTCGGTAGCGGGGTTCGGGTACAGTTTCAGGGATAAACCTAGCGGAGCCGCTTCGTCTTTGCCCGCTAAGTGTTCAAAACGGAACATCCAGATATCGCCCTGTCCGTATTGAGGTACCTGTTTATCGCCACTTATATCTGATGCGCTCCAGGCTACCATCATGATGGAACCGTCGTTGTTCTGAAAGGATGTCACCGGACAATCTACTAAGGTTCCACCGATCACATATTGCCCAGTGATATTCCAATTCGCGTCCAAGTATACAAGCCAGGTGTCCAGCATTCCTATCGAGGGAATGGTTTTATCGCCGTCATTTCCGTCGGATACGAGCGTAAGCATAAATCCACCGTCCCAGAGCGGCTGGAGAGATACTGCTTTATCGGTACCGCTGGTTCCGAAGCTTTTAACTCTCAGTACATTCCAGCCCGATTTTCCTAATTCGGCCACCCATCCGTCCTCACCACCTTTATTGATATTGTTCACATTCATAATATGGGGTGAAGAGCTGGAACCCGTAACGTAAATATGACCGTTTATAAGGTCTGTATTGTAAAAATAATCGTCATGGCTGCCTCCCGTACAGTAGTCCATGTAAATAGTGCCGTCAAAACCCGTTTTTACAAACCATACATCGGTCAGGCCGAGCCCCGACATTAGTTTATCTCCCGAAGCCGGGGAGTTACTGTTTCCACAGAACAAAAGTCCGTCGTTGAGTGTCTTTACCTGTAAGCACCGATCCCTGCCGGACCCACCTATAGTCTTATCCCATAGTTTATTCCCGGATGAATCTACAGCCAGCACCCAAAAATCGTCACCACCGCGCGAATTTTCTGTTTTATCCATGGATGCGTCAGCAGCGCTGTAACCCGCCAATATAAGTACATTGCCGGGAGCTATGGTCATAGATGTAAGCACGTCTGGTTTATCAGACCCATAGACCTTCTGCCATAACACATTTCCATCCAGGTCCGTTTTTATAAGCCAATAGTCACCTCGGTCTGTTCCACTTCCATATACAGGCACTGTTTTAGAGCCGCTTTGCCCGGAGGCACTGCTGAACCCGAAATAAAGTGCATCCGGAAATTCGACCACAGCGCCCGTGAAGTCCTGCTCATCGCCACCGAAGGTCTTTTGCCACAGCGGATTTCCGTTTTGATCGGTTTTTATGACCCAGCCGTCACTACTTCCGTATGCCGGACTACTTTTTGTTCCTGACACGGGAGATGCGCTTTGAACTGCAAGCAGATAACTGCCATCCTGCATACGGATTACTCCCGGGAGAGTACCCTCTGATGCAGAACCGCCCAGCGACTGCTGCGACGTAATGGTTAACTGTGCCCGGCCCGCAGAGACCAGGCCCAAAAACAGGAGTGCCTGTAAAAAAATGGGGATAATGTGTTTCATAAAGTAGATAGTTGTAGTGTTTATGATTTAAATATACGTATCTGAATATTTAAGTTGCATTTTTAACAAACACACTCCCTTAGAATCTACCTTAAAGCTATGTCTGAAAAGGAATTCAGAGAAACAGACACTTTTAGCCATTTGTGGAAATAAAAACAAAAAAGCCCCGCTAACAGCGAGGCTTTGCATGTATATTTTAAAGAAAATGCCTTAGGCTTCGGTCTCTTCTTCGGTTTCTTTTTTGCCCTTCGATTTTACGATCTTCAGCTTCAGCTCGTCTTTAGCCTTATCGAAAGATACATTGATGGTATCGCCCTGTTCCAGGTTGGCATTTACGATTTCTTCGGCCATCGGATCTTCGAGATACTTCTGTATAGCCCGTTTAAGCGGACGTGCACCAAAATTACTGTCGTATCCCTTGTCGGCAATATAATCTTTGGCCTCTTTGCTTATCTTGAGCTTGTAGCCGCTCTGCTCCAGGCGCTTCATAAAGCCTTCCATCTCTACGTCGATGATCTTGAAGATATCTTCTTTGCTGAGACTGTTGAACATAATAATATCGTCCACACGGTTCAGGAATTCCGGGGCAAAGGCACGTTTCAGCGCACCCTGTATAACGCCCATGCTATGCTGCGACGACTGGGTTTCCTTGGCGCTGGTGCGGAAGCCCACACCCTGACCAAAGTCTTTCAGCTCGCGCGAACCGATGTTGGAGGTCATAATAACCACGGTATTCTTAAAGTCTACCTTACGGCCCAGGCTGTCGGTCATATGTCCGTCGTCGAGGCACTGCAGCAGCAGGTTAAATACATCAGGGTGGGCTTTTTCAATTTCGTCGAGCAGTACTACGCTGTAAGGTTTACGGCGCACTTTTTCGGTAAGCTGTCCGCCTTCTTCGTAACCCACATAACCCGGAGGCGCTCCTATGAGGCGCGATACCGAGAATTTTTCCATGTATTCGCTCATGTCTATACGTACCAGGGCTTCTTCGCTGTCGAACATATACTTGGCAATAACCTTGGCTAACTGTGTTTTACCAACACCGGTAGGGCCGAGGAAGATAAAGGAGCCGATGGGCTTGTTCGGATCTTTAAGACCGGCACGGTTACGCTGTATCGATTTTACCACTTTACGCACGGCTTCGTCCTGTCCGATCACTTTTTCGCGTATCAGCTCATACATTTTAGCCAGTTTATTCAGTTCGCTCTGGGCCACTTTATTTACCGGTATACCTGTCATCATGGCCACAACTTCGGCCACATTGTCTTCGGTTACGGTTTCGCGGTGCGCTTTGGTATCTTCTTCCCATTTCCGTTTTTCCTTTTCCAGTTCTTCGGAAATAAGGCGTTCCTTATCGCGCAGACGGGCTGCTTCCTCGTAGCGGGTATTGCGTACGGCCTTATTTTTTTCTTCGCGTACTTCCTCGATGCGTTTTTCCAGGTCTACAATGGCTGCAGGCACTTTAATATTGGTAATGTGTACGCGGGCTCCGGCCTCGTCGAGGGCATCTATGGCCTTATCGGGCAGAAAGCGGTCGGTAATATAGCGCGAAGTAAGCATTACGCAGGCTTTGAGCGCAGCCTCGGTGTAATTTACATTGTGATGGCTTTCGTACTTTTCGCGGATATTCTGCAGTATCTGCAGGGTTTCGTCCTCGCTGGTAGGCTCTACCATTACTTTCTGAAAGCGGCGGTCGAGAGCTCCGTCTTTTTCGATGTACTGGCGGTACTCGTCCAGCGTGGTAGCGCCGATGCACTGTATTTCGCCACGTGCCAGGGCCGGTTTAAACATATTGCTTGCATCCAGCGAACCGCTGGCACCACCGGCACCGATAATGGTGTGTATTTCGTCGATAAACAGGATTACATCCGGCGATTTTTCCAGCTCATTCATAAGCGCTTTCATACGCTCTTCGAACTGCCCGCGGTATTTGGTACCAGCAACCAGCGAAGCCAGGTCGAGCGATACAATACGTTTATCGAACAGTATACGCGCACATTTTTTCTGTGCAATGCGCAGGGCCAGTCCTTCGGCAATGGCCGATTTACCCACGCCCGGCTCTCCGATCAGTATCGGGTTATTCTTTTTGCGGCGGGAGAGGATCTGCGATACGCGCTCGATCTCTTTTTCGCGACCGATAATCGGGTCCAGCTTACCTTCCTCGGCCATACGGCTCAGGTCGCGGCCAAAATTATCCAGAACGGGGGTTTTCGATTTGGGATCGCCCGGTTTTTTGGGCGCGCTGTACATTTCCTCGTTTTCGTCGTCCGATGCCGATCCCGAAGTTTCGGAACGGAAATTATTCTCCGACAGACGATATTCAAATTCTTCTTTCACAGTTGCGTAGTCCACATTAAATGTTTTCAGTATCTTGGTAGCCACGCTGTCTTCATCTTTAAGAATGGCCAGCAGCAGGTGTTCGGTACCGATGATGGTACTGTTAAACACTTTGGCTTCCAGGTATGTAAGTTTCAGTGCTTTTTCCGCCTGTTTTACCAGGGGAATATTGTTCAGATTCACGGAGCGGGAAGCGCCGGGACGGATCGAATTCTCCACAGATTTCCGGAGTTCATTAAGCTGAATACCGAGACCCGTAAGTATTTTGATCGCCACGCCCTCTCCGTCGCGAATAAGGCCCAGAAGCAGGTGTTCGGTCCCTATATAGTCGTGCCCCAGCCGCATGGCCTCCTCGCGGCTGTAGGTAAGAACGTCCCGGACCCGGGGTGAGAATTTAGCATCCATAGCCTGTATTTATGATAAGTTAATATAGTGTATGTAAATAAACGCAGAAAATTCAAAAAAGTGCTATCTGTTTCAAGAATTTTGCTTAATTATAACGTAAGTAACAAAAGCTGAACCAAACTCATTTTCCTGCCAAATAGTCATATCCTGCATTCAAAAATACGACAGTGCAGGCATACCGGCACTGCAACGTATGCTTTTTGTTAACATGGCTCTGTGCAAATGGTTGAAAAAAGTATTTCCGAAAGCGGGCAGAAGATTGTATTTTCGTGAACTTTTTTTGGCGTACTGTGCGCCGGAGAAAAGGAACTAAACTTAGACAGGAATGGCAGACAACGAGGAAAACGTGATCCCCGAAGAGAACAACAACGACGGTCGCATTATAGCGATCAATATCGAAGATGAAATGAAGACAGCCTACATCGACTATTCGATGTCGGTTATTGTTTCCCGTGCACTGCCCGATGTAAGGGACGGGCTTAAACCTGTACACCGCCGCGTGTTGTATGGTATGCTGGAACTGGGCGTACTGAGCAACAGGCCTTATAAAAAATCGGCTCGTATCGTAGGTGAGGTACTGGGTAAGTATCACCCGCACGGCGACAGCAGCGTGTACGATACCATGGTGCGTATGGCCCAGCACTGGAGCCTGCGCTATCCGCTGGTAGACGGGCAGGGTAACTTCGGTTCCATCGATGGCGACCCGCCGGCGGCCATGCGTTATACCGAGGCCCGCCTGCGGAAAATAGCCGAAGAGATGCTGAGCGATATTGAGAAAAATACGGTAGATATGCGTCTTAACTTCGACGACTCGCTCGAAGAGCCTACCGTACTGCCTGCCGCTATACCCAACCTGCTGGTAAACGGTTCTGCCGGTATTGCCGTAGGTATGGCCACCAATATGGCCCCGCATAACCTCAGTGAAGTAATCGACGGTATTGTGGCTTATATCGATAACCGCGATATAACCGTGGAAGAGCTGATGAGATATGTAAAAGCCCCCGATTTTCCTACCGGAGGTATTATATATGGCTACGAAGGAGTAAAAGATGCCTTCCTCACCGGCCGCGGCCGTGTAATAATGCGCGCCAAAGCCCATTTCGAAACCCTGGATGGAGGCCGCGAAGCCATTATCGTAACCGAGATCCCGTACCAGATTAATAAGGAAGAAATGCGCGAGAAGACCAATGATCTGATCGCCGATAAAAAACTGGAAGGACTGGTATACGTGCGCGACGAGAGCGACCGCCACGGTATGCGCCTGGTATATGAACTGAAGCGCGATGCCATTCCGAATGTGGTACTGAACAACCTGTACAAGCATACTCCGCTGCAGACCTCTTTCAGCGTAAATAACATTGCACTGGTTAAAGGCCGTCCGCAGATGCTGAACCTGCGCGACCTGATACTGCACTACGTAGATCACCGCCACGAAGTACTGGTACGCCGTACGCGCTACGACCTGGAACAGGCCGAAAAACGTGCGCATATACTGGAAGGTTTGCTCATTGCACTCGACCATATAGACGAGGTAATAGCCCTGATACGTGCTTCGGCTACACCCGAAATTGCCCGCGAAGGCCTTATGAGCACCTTTAACCTGTCGGAAATACAGGCCCGCGCCATACTGGATATGCGCCTGCAGCGCCTTACCGGACTGGAACGCGATAAGCTGAAGGAAGAGTACGACGACCTGATGAAAATGATTAACTGGTTCAGGGAACTGCTTGGCGACGAAGCCCTGCGTATGGCCGAAATCAGGAAAGAAATGCTGCTGATAAAGGAGAAGTACGGCGACGAACGTCGTTCCGAAATCGTATACAGCGGCGAAGATATGCGTATTGAGGACCTGATTGCCGATGAGGCCATGGCCATTACCATTTCGCATAAAGGCTATATTAAACGTACACCGCTGGTGGATTACCGCCGCCAGAACCGCGGAGGTACAGGAAGCCGTGCAAGCGGTACCCGCGACGAAGATTTCCTGGAACACCTTATTATTGCCACCGCACACGACTATATGCTTTTCTTTACCGAGAAAGGCCGCTGCTACTGGCTGCGCGTGTTCGAGATACCCGAAGGCGATAAAACCGCCAAGGGCCGTCCTATACAGAACATGATAAATATCGAAAGCGACGATAAGATAAAAGCTTACATAAACGTAAAAACGCTTTCGGACGAAGATTATCTTAAAAACAACTACATAGTAATGTGTACCCGCCGCGGTACCATTAAAAAGACTACGCTCGAGGCCTATTCGCGTCCGCGCAGCAATGGTATTAATGCCATTAATGTACGCGAAGGCGACGAGCTGATAGAGGCACGCCTTACCAATGATAACAGCGAAATTATTATTGCCATCCGCAGCGGCCGTGCCATCCGTTTCCCCGAAAACAAAGTGCGTCCTATGGGGCGTACCGCTACAGGTGTACGGGGTATTTCGCTCGATAACGAAAAAGACGAAGTAATCGGGATGATCTGCGTAAACAACCCCGAAAACAACATCCTGGTCGTATCCGAAAAAGGCTACGGAAAACAGTCGGCACTGGAAGATTACCGCATAACCAACCGAGGCGGAAAAGGGGTTAAGACCATGAAAGTTACCGACAAAACCGGGGAACTGGTATCGGTGCTGGAAGTAACCAACGACGAAGACCTGATGATTATTACCAAAAAAGGTACACTCATCCGTCTGAGCCTGGAATCGCTGCGTGTAATGGGCCGTGCCACACAAGGGGTACGTCTTATTAATCTTAAAGGCAGCGACAGCATTGCCGCCATCGCTAAAGTGCCTGCCGAGATCAACGAAGACGAAGAGCTTCAGGAAACCATGACCGAAGACGAGGTGGTTGAAGGACAGGCAAGTACCGATGGTTTCAGCAATCCCGATAACGAAGGCATAGACGAAGAACCAAAAGGAGAGGAGCCGGCAGAGTAAAGCCGACAACCAGCCTTTTTTGTTTGTTTTTAGTTAACAGGATAGGCTTATATTTGATTTTGAAAGTAATTTGAACAACGAACACTATTGAATCAGAGAATGAAAAAGATTGTATTATTTTTAGCGGCGGCCCTGGGAAGTTTCGGTATAGCTTCCGCACAGGAAGGTAAGGTACTGGAAGCCTATGAATCGATGAGCATATACCGTTCCGAGCTGGGCAGCGGTAATGTAGATATTGCCATTAAGAACCTGCTCGATGCCAAAGAAGCCATTGATGCGGCATCGCAGGACCCGCGCACCTCTGTTAAATCCAAAACATGGAAGCGCCGTGCCGAGGTATATCTTACCATTTTGTCAGATACCAATAAGAGCTCGCGGATCGTGCCCCTGCAGCCTACGGCACTCGACGAGGTAATTATTTCCATAAAAAAGGCGCGCACGGTTGAAGTAAACGAACGTACCGGCAAGCCCAAGATCTTTGAAGAAGATCAGCTGAATATGATGGTACGTACCATTACCTATATGGCTAATATGAGTGGTATGCAGGCTGCCGAGAAAAATATGAACGACGTGGCTGCCGTGATCTTCGAAAAATCGTTCGATCTGAGCGAAAGCGGTGGTATTGTAGACACCAATGCCCTGGTAAATGCCTTTATCAGCGCCAATAAGGCCTGGGACGAAACCGACGATGCCAAAAAGAAAGTAGAAATGCAGGATCTTGCACTGCGCCTTGGTAAGCGTATTATCGAATACAAATTTACCGATGCGCCTCTGTACAATGCTATTGCCGATGTATACCTGGCCAAAGGCGATACTGCCTCAGCCCTTAAAACCATTGCCGATGCACGTAAAGAGTTTCCGCAGGAAGCCGGTTTTATTACGTCAGAGTTTAACCTGTACTTTAGCATGAAGCAGATGGATCGTGCCCAGAAAGCTCTGGACGAGGCCATGGTAGCCTATAAAGACGATCCTAAAATGCTGCGGAATCTTAAGTTCAATGCCGGATACATCTACGACCAGAAAAAAGATTACGAAAAAGCCCGCAAATACTACCAAGAGGCGATAGATCTGGATCCCAACTTCCTGGAAGCCATGAACAACCTGGCCGGTACATACCTCGAAGAAGCCAATCCCATGATAAACGAGATGAATTCGCTGCCACTGAACGAAACCGTCAAGTACAAGGAAATGAAGCAGAAAGCTCAGGCATTGTATGCCAAAGCCGGTGTAATACTCGAAAAAGTATATGCACAACAGCCCAGTCCAAAACTGAAAAGAACACTTGCCGATCTGTTTGGTTTTCTTGGCGACGAAGAAAAAGAAATATTCTACACCAAAGAATAAGTGTACAACAGCATATTATTTAAAGAAGCCATCTTTCGGGATGGCTTTTTTAATGTAAGCAAGGCAGAGCAGGAGCTGCGGTTACTAAGAAAGCCTGATATCACGGAGAGGTACAGCACGGAGTTGCTTGCAGCATACGGGTGGAGCTTATCCTTTCTTTACTTTACATAATAAAAATTATAAGACAAAATAAGCCTCGCATAAATGCCAGGATGTCCTAATAATCATCCGAGCTGTTTTACATGCCTCAAATAAGATAATGCTTTACAAAGCCAATGCAATGCCCCAATTTATTTCTTTTACTCAGAGCACATTTAAAGAATAATTTTCCACGCCCGCTATTGGCACATTTGTAAGCCGCACAAAAGTCCACGCATAAATCAAAGCTTGTAAAAGAGCCAATTTATGCCAACGCTGCTTAATAAACAGAATATAAACACAAAAAATCTTCCTATAAAAACTTGTAAATTGATAACTTTTAAGTTAACTTTACAAAGTGAATAGTCAAAGAAAAATCATTTTTCACGAACACTATTTTATTGACTTCTACGTGGAGCAATCTGAAAAGGTACAGGAAAAGATTGAGTATGTTTTTAAAATTATTCGTACTGTTCAGAATGTTCCTAAAAAGTTTCTCGACCATATGACAGGAACTGACGGGCTTTACGAAATACGAATAGAATTTGAGAGCAACATTTATCGAATATTTTGCTGCTTCGACAAAGGAAATTTGGTAGTGCTGTTTAATGCGTTTCAAAAGAAAACACAAAAGACACCGAGAAAGAAAATTGATTTGGCTTTGAAACTGAAAGACGAATATTTTAACTCAAAAAATAAAAAGTAATGAGTAAGGAAAAAATCAGGAATGCTAAGAACTTTGATGAGTTATTAGACATTAAGTACGGAAAAATCGGTACTGAAAGACGTGACGAATTTGAAGAAAAGGCTCAATATTATGTAATCAGTGAAATGCTGAAAGAAGCCCGAAAAGAAGCGAATATGACACAGGAACAGTTAGCCGAAAAAGTCGGAACTAAGAAAAGTTATATTTCACGGCTTGAAAACGGAAAATGCGACATCCAGCTTTCTACGCTTTACAGAATTTTTGAGTTTGGGCTTGGAAAACGTATAAACCTTTTAATCGGGTAATTACTATAGAAACCACCATCTATGGCAAAAATGCTCCCGGCATTAGAATATTCTGAGTTTCTCTGTATTTACTCTTTTTCAGATTTTTAGGAGAGTTTACTCCGGCTTTACATGCCTTAAGGCACCACAAATCGGGCACTGCCGCTTTCGGTACGTATAATGTACAGCCCCGGTTTTAGTTCGGGCATATAGAGCGTATGCTTTTCTGCCGGCAACATTCCGCTGCGGATAACTATTCCGTTTATATCGTAAATATGGTAGTATGAGGCAGCTTCGCTCTCGATATGCAATGTGGCTCCGCTGAGCGGATTGGGATAAATATGCAGTACCTTTTGCTGGAGCTGAAACGGAACCACGGATACGCCCGGTGTATCCATGCCGAAACCTTCACGAATGTAATTATTTACGCGTTGTGCCGTATAACGCTCGTCCCAGCTGCCCTTAGCCATTTGCCTGCGCAGGTTTATAAACTCCTGCAGTCCGCCACTCCCGCCAACAGATGCGAGGTATGTAGCTATATTTCGCTCCGGATCGGAATAAGATACCTGCTGCTGTGCAGAACCCGTTTCGGAACTGGCAGAAAGCCAGCTGCTGTAGTTACCGGCTGCAAACCAGTCGGCCGCATTTACTACATTATGATAACGGTTGGCACTGAAAGACAGGGTGGAAAATGAACCATTGGTGTTTACGCAGTAAGCCTGCGGATTCGGAAGCTGTATATCGTTACTGTCGACCCGGTTTGTACCGGCCCTGTTGCCTCCGAACTGTATGCCGGAACCTATGTCGAAGCCGGAGGTCTGGTTGTTTCCCCAGCGATAGATAATGTTTTTAAGTATGTGTACATTTTCGGTATGATCGAGCCCGATGGCCGTATTATAGGTACCGGTATCGGTAAAATGTGCCACAATATTATGGTGTACATTTACATTGCGCACCCGGTCGATGGTAATACCGTTACCGGCATCGAAGGACTCTACCCGCGCACCCAGCACAACATTATAGCTTATATCTCCGGAAACACCTTCGGTTGGCCAGTTTATCTGGCCCGGATCGAAAGACCCCATAAAAATATTGCGCGGATTGTACAGCAGCAGGTTATTTTCTACCTGTCCGCCGCAACGCGCTCCTATACCTACCGCCGAAGCACGGGATACAATATTATTGCGGAATACCAGGTTGGAACAGCTGGACTGGAAATAGGTATTATGACTGAATCCCGAAGCACCGGCTCCCGGTATACCTGCATTCCAGCCATTATGGTCGATAAGGTTTTCTTCGAACAGGATACTGTCTACCCGGTGCATATATACGCCCCCTCCGCCTCCACCGGTTTTGTACCCGTCTGCAATAATATTGCGGCGGGCTGTAAAGCCACTGTGCGTATAACCGGGCGCCCCGCTGTAATCCTGCACGGTAATCTGCATGCTGAAGCGGCTGAAATAGCAGTCTTCGACCAGGAAGGAACGGAACGGTGCATTCAGTATATACACGGCACTGGGTTCATCGGCACCGCTACGGGTATGAGGCTCGGCATAAAGTCCGCTGAGCGCAATATAGGATGCGGCCCCGGAAAAGGCAATAAGGTGCGCTGCACCCGTAAGTACACGCGGACGTTGCGGGCTGCTGCCATAACTCCCGAACAGCATGGGTTCGTTAGCGTTACGCCCACTTATATTCAACGTACCAAAATGCTGATCGCTAAAGGTATCACCTTTTTTTAGCAGTATCCAGTCGGGAAAACCGTTACGAAGCTGTGTCCTGGCGGCACTGATGGTTTTGTAGGCCTGTATGACACCTGCCGGCAGAAAAGGGTTGCCCCCCACCTGCGCATCGCCGGGGGCATATACCTGGGCACTGGCATCGTTGCCATCCGTATCGCTCACATAAATGATACGCGCATCTGCCGGGGCTGTAAACTGCGTCCAGCCATCCACAAGCGGCAACTGTGCCGACAGGGAAACCGATACCAGGTAAAGTATGGCTATGGGAATTAAGAGCAGGATTTTTTTCATAAGCGAAGCTTCGTTATTGGTTTCCGGGTGAAAATAAGTAATTATGTCCATATCAGGTTCAGGTGCAGCTAAATAATACTCTTTTCAGCGGCCGATAAACCATCACAGCCGTTGGTATATGGGCCTTCTGCTCTGTTTATGCAGGCGGAGCCATCTTCCCCGGCCACATACCGTATGCGCGAATACCATTTTTATTACATTTGAAGTATATTCTGCCAGTGCAGAATTTAAAAAACGAGAGATTATGTCAACAGTTATCCCGGGCCAAACGCCGGGTTCTGCCACCTGGCAAACCCATGAGGTACAGAACCAGTATACCGAGTACAGCGATTACAACCTGTTTCTGAGCGACCCTTTGCTGCGCGAATACCTGGAACGCACTGGAGCGCACTGGGCCATACCCGAGCTGGAGCATACAGGTGCGGCTATGGGTAGCGCACAGGCCATGCAGCTGGGGCAAACAGCCAATGTATATACACCCGTACTGAAAGCATTCGACAGCCGCGGTAACCGTATCGACCAGGTAGAATTTCATCCTGCCTGGCACTGGTTTATGGAATATACCAAAAAAGCCGGGCTTATCTCCCGCCCTTTCGAAGACGAAAAGCCCGGCCGCTGGGCTTTTTCTGCCATTAACTTTATGCTGCAGGCCCAAACCGAAGACGGCTCCCTGTGTCCGGCTACCATGACGCAGGCGGCCATTCCCGTACTGAAAAAAGAACCTGCACTTTGGGAGCAGCTTCGCAGCAAGCTCCTGAGCCGCGAATACGACCCGCGCGACCTGCCTCTTGAACAAAAGAGCTCGATATGGATCGGTATGGGTATGACCGAAAAACAGGGTGGCTCCGACGTACGCTCAAACACCACCACGGCAAAGCCCCTGGCTAAACCCGGCCGCGGAGAAGCCTATCTGCTGCGCGGACATAAATGGTTTTTTTCGGCCCCCATGTGCGATGCCCACCTGGTAGTGGCCCAAACCGCCGAAAGTGCCACGCCGGCCTGTTTTTTTGTACCGCGTTTTAAACCGGACGGAACAAAGAACAATATTCACATACAGCGTCTTAAAGATAAAGTAGGCAATAAGAGCAATTCCAGCAGCGAAGTAGAATTCCACGATGCCTGGGGCATACTCATCGGCGAAGAAGGCCGGGGCATACCCACCATTATTGAAATGGCCACCTATACCCGGCTCTGCTGCGTATTAGGCAGCAGCGGTATTATACGCCAGGCCACAGTGCAGGCCATTGCCTATACACGTAAACGCCGGGCCTTTGGCAAAACCCTGTACCAACAGGCTCTGATGCGCAGCGTACTGTGCGACCTTGCCCTGGAAAGCGAGGCCGCAACCCTTACCGCACTGCGCCTGTCCGAAGCTTTTGAGAAAGGCGACAGCGATCCCCTGTCGAAAGCCTTTAAACGCTTTATTACCCCGGCTGCCAAATACTGGGTATGTAAGCGGGCCATAAGCGTTACGGCCGAAGCCATGGAAGTATTCGGCGGTAACGGCTATGTAGAAGAAGGCATTATGGGGCGCCTGTTCCGCGAGGCCCCTGTAAATTCGATTTGGGAAGGTTCCGGCAATATTATGTGCCTGGATGTGCTGCGGGCCATGCAAAAAGAGCCCGAAACAGCTACGCTGATACTTACCGAGCTAAAGCGTATGGCCGCCGGACATACCGTGCTGCTGGAAGCCATAAAACAGCTGCTGAGCCTGTTTCGGGAAGAACCCGCCACCCTGGAAGCCCGGGCTCGGCACCTTACAGAACGCCTGATGCTGCTGGTACAGGCCTGCCTGTTGTACGAATATTCGCCGGCTTTTGTAAGCGAAGCCTTTATACGTACACGTATACAGCAAGGTATAAGCGCCACCTTCGGGGCGCTGCACATAGCAGATGCCGATACGGAAGCCATATTACAACGGGCATTGCCAGAATTGTAAGGGGCGTTATAGCATATATCCTAAACGGCATTTTAAGTTATACACTTAATTTTGTATCTTTGATTCTTAACGAAGTAAAACAGGAAAAGCCAGGATTATGCCGTCTAAAAAACAAAAAACAGATTCTGATGAACGTAATTCTCTGCTTAAATCGGCAGCAAATGCATCGCAAAATGCCCAACGGGTATCTCAGGCTCTGGGATTAAGTATTCAGATTATATCCGAAAACAGGCTTTTAGAAAAACATCCGGATGGAAGTATTAAGGAGATAAAAAAAATCAGTAAAATACCTTCCCTAAAATCCGGATTAAAAAAAGGCAGTAAAATATGCCTGAAGTAAAAAGGTTACGTGTCTTTGCCGGTCCAAATGGATCTGGAAAATCAGCTCTTTTTGAAGAATTTAGCACCATTTACAAGTCGGGAGTTTTTATAAATGCAGATAAACTTGAGAAAGAAATTTCATCTTCAGGCTTTTTAAATCTTCGGCAGTTTGGATTACAACTCACAGAAAATGATTTGCAGAACTTTCTTAGCTTGCCTGAATCCCAATCACTCATTGAAAAATCACATCAGGCAGGGCATCGTATTAATCTCACAATAAATGATAATGTGCTGATTGATAACTCTCAAGATTCGCATAGCTATGAAGCATCATTAATTGCATCATTCCTGCGAGCTATGCTCATTAGGGCTAAACATAACTTTGCTTTCGAAACGGTTATGAGTCATGAATCTAAACTTAATGAACTGCATACAGCGAAAACAAATGGATATAAAGTGTACTTTTATTTTATTTGTCTGGATGATCCCGAGTTAAATATCTTAAGAGTGCAGGACCGGGTAAATAAAGGCGGACATAACGTATCACCCGACAGAGTTCATGATCGGTACCATAAAACACTTAACCTGCTTTTACCAGCAATTCGTTTAGCTGATAAAAGTTATCTGTTTGATAACTCAGAATCTATGTTACTTATTGCCGAGGCTCAACAAGATACCTTGACAACTGCCGTTGATCAAAATTGCTTGCCAAACTGGTTTACACAATATGTAATTAACCGATCTTAATCAATTAATTACGCCTGGCATAAACACCATTTACAAACACCATATCTAACTCTACACTGTTTTATATTTGTGCCTACAACAGTAATCTGTTAATTTCGTAGTATATGCAACATACAGCACATTCGGCCGGCGTACTTTTTATATACGGCATTTTCCTAATCGTTTGCGGCATTGTAGCCGTAACATTTATAGGCAGCCGTGCCAAAACGGCTGTTATATCCGGTACATTTTCAGGCATCCTGGCCATCGGCTGCGGATACTTTATAAGCCGGGGGCACAGCTGGGCTTACCCGCTGGGTCTTATACTAAGCCTGGCCTTACTCTGTGTATTTTCGTGGCGCTGCACCAAAACCCTGTTTACGGTATTCGAAATGATTCCCGAAAAGCATCCCCAGCTTAAAGGCAAAGGCATTGCCTTTCTTATTATAGGCTGCATGGCACTTATTTCGCTGCTGAGTTTCCTGCTGCAGCTGTACCTGTATAAGCCAGCCCTGGGATTTATTTAAGCATTTGCACGGGCATGCTCAAGGGCGGCCAGGTCCATTTTCTGCATTTGGAGCATAGCCTGCATTACAGCACCTGCTTTGGCGGCATCGGGGTCGGTAAGCATTTTGTCGAGGCCCCTGGGCACCACCTGCCAGGCTAGTCCGAAGCGATCGTTAAGCCAGCCGCAGGGCATCTGTTTGCCTCCTTCGCTCAGCGTATTCCAGTAATGGTCTATCTCCTCCTGGGTATCGCATTGTATCATCAGCGACCATGCATCGCTGAACGGAACCAGCGGACCGCCGTTAAAAAAAATATACTCAGAGCCAAACAGGCTGAATGTGGCCGACATAAGCGTTCCGGCAGGCAAAGGCGCATGCTGGCCATAGCGTGTTTCGCCCAGTACCTGTAAATGCTCCTTAAAAGCAGTTCTGTAAAGCGTTAAGGCTTCTTCGGCATTACCCGGAAATAATAAAAACGGGGTTACTTTTTGCATAATCGTTTCTGTTATTAGTTTAAGTACAGCAAACCTACAACAGTGCCTGCACAAACGGGCGGTGCAAAAACGCCAACCTGCGGGGTAATTTGCGACAGAATATTTACCTGAGCCGCACAAACCAGCTGTATTCGGGTATACTGAACTCCTGAATGCCATAGCCGCCAGTGGACGGAAAGGAAGAATACAGTTCCATGGTACCGGCAGCCACATTTATACTTTTTACAATGCCGCAATGGCCCCACGACAACGGGTACCAGAACTGTACAAAATCGCCTGGCAATACATCGGAAGTACTATTCAGTGCCATTCCCCTGCCGTTTGCCGTAAGCGCATAATAAACACCCCGTGGCAGGGGCGAATCGTTGGCAATAAGCGTATAAACATTCTCTTTTACGATAATGCGAATGCGCTTTTTATCCTCTGCCGTTAAGGTAAAAAAGTGTCCTAATATGCCTATAACAAATTCGGTACAAACAGCCTTTTCGTACGTTGGGGATATCTGAGGGCCATATTTTTCTGCTGCCAGCAGTACCTCCCTGTTCTTTTGCGGCAGAGAATCGTACTGGGCCGAAAGCCGGCAAAAAGGAAGCGAACAAAACAGCAGAAATACAATCCGGATAAGCAGCATGATAGTCTATAATTCTGATAGACAATATATAAAATGCTACCCGAAATAACAAATGTAGACATCTGTGTAAAATAAGATATTGAGTTAACGGGACAAACATTACGATTGCTCAATATCTTTAACGACTTAACATATATCCGAAAATCAGCCTTAGCTTTACATCGGAAAGCCCGCACTACAGATCACCCTGCTGTTGCTATCACTAATTTTCTGGCAGTTGTACCGTTTGTATAAGCAGACTGTATTTGTGAGCATGTATCGGGCGGCGAACTTGTGCGCTTATCAACCCGGGCCGCTGTGGCCCATGTTCGTTCCGCCTCCTCTTATATCATAACGTTAAGAAAAGTTCATCTTCTAATCCGGATGGGCTTTTCTGCTTTAAGGCCCTTATTGATACAGGTAAAAACACCTGCTTTTTAAAACACGGAAATTCGCTCTTGTTTAGACTACACTACGGCAGTACTTTTACCAGCGTTTAGTCCCGTTACGGCTTTCGGCTGAAGCCCCAGGCATTCAGACAAAAAGAAACAGAACTGCATGAAAAAAGCATATAATAACCCGGCACGGGGCTGCCACACCAAAATAAAAGCCTCCCTCTCTACCTCTCATCATCGTTTCCAACATGTTGAACCTTCTATGACCTCCGGAATCCGGACTGAATAGTCCGGATCCGGCGGCAGAAGCTCTCCCTTATCCGTTATGCTTTATCAAACCTCGGTAATTTTGCCCTATATAACTTTTGCTTCGGCGGCTTTGTTCCTTGCCGGCGCGGCCTGGCAACGCTACGGTCGTTTGCAGCCTGCCATGCGCATACTACCCTGGCTACTGTCCCTTATGTTAACATTTGTGCTGCTGATACAGCTAATATGGCCGGGACTGTACGATGTTTTTCCGGTGCTTTATGTATACACTCTGCTCGAAGCCGGGCTTATAACTCTTTATTTCCGGAAACTGCTGAGTGGTTTTGTGCCCGACCTGCTGCTGTGGATCGGCTTTCTGCTTTTTAGTGTACTTACACTCGTATATGCCACATACCAGCCTCAGAACCGGCAGCCGGATATGCTGCCCCGCTGCGTGGAAGGCCTGTGTGTAATTGTGCTCTGTGCAGCCAGCTATTACCGCATGTTACAGCAGCTACGCATTAAAAAACTATACCGCGATCCTGTTTTTATTGTAAACATAGGCCTGCTGCTGTATTTTTCGGAACCGATCTTTCAGCTTATTATTCATCCTTATATGTCGGCACTGCATCCGAGTATCCCCGAGCCGGAGTGGATACTGCACGGCTTATCGAGCCTGCTGCTGTTCGTTTTTGTTTTTGTAGGTCTGCTGCAGGAACCGCACAAATACGCCTGAAAAGGGGGCTTATAAAGCCTGGCAGAACCACTGTAAAACCAGTAAACTTGCGTACTTTTGCGCTATGAAGTTACCGGATAAAGGGTCGGCACGGAGTCTGAAGCAGTTTTTACTGAGCCAGTATTTTTACGATGGCCTTAAAATTACATTCGGTGTGGTATCTCCTGCCCTGCTGCTTAATTTCTTTGGTATGCCCGAAACGGGTATCACCATTTCGCTGGGTGCCCTGTATGTAAGTATTACCGATAACCCCGGGCCGGTGCATCATAAACGCAATGCCCTGCTGGCTGCGAACCTGCTTATTTTCCTGGTGGCGCTGCTCATTGGCTTTACCAACCACAGCAGCTGGCTGCTGGCTCTCGAAATACCGCTGCTCTGCTTCCTGTTGTCGATGTTTACGGTATATGGTGCCCGTGCTTCTTCGGTTGGCATCGCCGGCCTCCTGGTACTTATTATTGGTATCGACCAGCACCTTTCACCTGCCGAAACCCTCCAGCATGCTCTGTTTCTGCTGTGTGGCGGAACCTGGTATGCCCTGTTCAGCCAGTCGCTTTCGCAGATGATTCCGTACCGGCCGGCAGAACAAACCCTGGGCGAATGCATGGAAAAAGTAGCTGATTACATACGCATTAAAGCGGCCTTTTACGATCCGGAACAGGATATTGAACAAAATGAAAAGAGCCTGCTCGACCAGCAGGTGCTGGTATACCAGGAAATTGACAACGTACGCGAACTGGTGTTTAAAACACGTAAGTTGCTTAAGGATTCCAGCGAGCGGGGCAACCTGCTTATTATGACCTTTATAGATGTTATAGACCTGTACGAGAAGGCCACGGAAAGTCATCTCGATTACCGCCGCATACGCAGTGAGTTTGGCGAACTGCCCGTTATACACCGCTACCGGCAACTGATAGAGGAGCTGGCACGCGATCTGCGCTACATAGGTATTTGCATACACAACCACGAAGAGCCTGCCCGCGGCCCGCGTAACGAAGCACTGCTCGATTCGGTAAAAAAAGACCTGGAACAGCTGAATGCCAGCGGCACCAATACCCTGCTGCTTACCAAAGTATGGCTTAATATACGGGCTATTTCGCAGCGAATTGATAAAATATACAGTTACCAGGGACAAATGCCTACAGTTCCTGAACACCGCCGCAACGAACTGGAACGCTTTACCACGCACCAGAAACTGGATCTTAAAGTGTTTCGCGATAACCTGAGCCTGCGCTCGGCTGTTTTCCGCCATTCCCTGCGTGTGGCCCTGGTATGCCTGGGCGCTTTTATCCTGGCGCGTAACCTGTATACCGGCCATCACAGTTACTGGATATTGTTAACCATTATTGTAATTCTGAAGCCAGGTTTCAGCCAGACTAAAAAGCGGAATTACGAACGTATACTGGGTACCGTAGCCGGCGGTTTACTGGGTATAGGCATACTTTACCTTGTGCACGATACCCAGCTGCGCTTCTGGCTGCTGGTATTATTTATGCTGCTGTGTTACAGCTTTATACGTATACAATACGTACTCAGTGTGTTTTTTATGACCCCCTTTATACTTATCCTGTTCAGCTTTATCGGCCATAACGACAGTATGCTGCTGGTACGCGAACGTATTATGGATACTTTTATAGGGGCCGGTATAGCTGCACTGGCCAGTTATTTTATACTCCCCAGCTGGGAAGCCTCGCAGATACGCAGTATGATGGCCGATATGGTATTACGCAACCTGCAATACCTGAAATGTGCCCTGGAACTGAAACACGACGATTTTGCAAGTCAGAGCGCCTACCGGGTGGCCCGTAAAGAAGTATATGTAAGCGCTTCTAACCTGGGTTCTGCCTTTCAGCGGATGCTGAATGAACCCAAAAGCAAGCGCCTGTACGTAAACGAGGCCAACCGCTTTATACTGCTTAATACGGTGTTTTCGTCCTGTGTGGCAGCACTTTCGTCGCGTATGGAGCAACAGGAGAAGCTGAGCGATGCCCAGGTACGCGATCTGCGTAAAATATTCCACACCATGCGCGGCGCTTACCAGGCCGTTTCCGGGAAAGAGAGCGATGTGCAGGAACCCCGTATGGAACCTTTACACGATACGCACAAAGAGAACGATGCTCTTTTTATACAAATGATGCAGGTAAGTGCCGATCTTAAGAAACTAGCCGCACTTATAGAGCCTGAAAATACGCAGAAAGAGAACTATCCGGGCAATAAGACGTCCTGACAGGCTCAGGGTCTTACGATCCGCCGGCCGTTCCGGTCAGTCCATTCGCCCTGCGCTATACCGTCTGTAAAGGTGCAGTATCCGCTTACATCCCCTTTTTCGTCATACTGGAACCATTTTCCGGCAGGCACTCCGTTTTTGTATTCCATGTGCATTTTCAGCGTTCCGTCGGGATAATATTCATTCCAGTCGCCCTGCATTTTGCCGTCCCGGATGGTATATTGCTGTAACAGCTGTCCGTCCGGGTAAAAGGATTCAAACACACCGTCTGCCGGCAACTCTTCATTTATATGCAACAGCATGAATTTTCCTGTATAACGGTACCCGCTCGTCTGAAGCTGGCCGTTCGGGTAAAATTCCCGGTAATGATATACGTTCGTTAAGGTATCGGTGTCTTCTATCCTACGGATTATCAGACTATCCCGTTCTTTTCCGTACATAAGGCGGCTTTGCTGGACACCGTTTCCGAACATAACGATTTCCAGCATATATTCATTTTCGTACAGGTAGGGACCCTGAGCCGGCTTTTTATTTATATACGTTTTCCAGTCTTCGTACTGTATATATACATCGCTTTTCCGGTTCTTTTTTCCTTCTGTGGTATAGGACGAGGGCCATCGGGGCAGCTGCTCCCATTGCGGAGGCCGTTGCTGGTATACTGACTGAGGCGTAAACGCCGGGCCCGGGAAACCATTCGCCATTCTTGCTTTTATTGCGCCCGGCCTTACGGCGAACGAATCGATGCGCAGCGTTCCACGGCCTGCTTCTATATTGACAGGCAGGTGTAATGGATCGTCGAAGGAATACATCCGCTCAAAGCTCAGCTGCCAGTGGTATGTTTCCATCCGGTGATCGTATGAAAACGCTACATTTTCCGGCTCTTCGTGCAGGCCTGCCGCACGGCACAGGGAACGGGCGCTGTCCAGCGATATCCAGGCCGAAGGACAATGAAAAGGCAAACGTATCCTGCCGCCGCGGCCCATGGTCACTTCCGAGGTATACAAACCAATGCCGGACGCAGTATCGCGGAAGCTGATAAAAAACGTATAGGGAGTATGGTAGCGATACTTTTCGTAGCGGAAAAAGCGGCTGCCCTTCACCATTTCGCCACCGGATACAAACAGCCGGGAATACATAGCAGGGCCGGCCGTTTCCAGCAGGTGCGCCTGTAGTTTGCGGCGTAGTTTCACTGGAATTTCTTCAAAAGAATAGGGTGTAGCCGGTTCGTAGTTGCCCATTTCGGTGGAATACGCATACTGCCAGGCCCAGCCTTCGCGCCGGAGCAGGTAATCCGGGTCTTTTTGTTTCAGCTGAAGCACGATCGTATCCTGCACGGCCTCTATCGACCGGTAATCCAGCCGATAGCCGTCGGCTTCCGTCTTAAGCGAATACGCCGCCCGGGGCCTGAATTTTTCCGGGGAAAGCCTGATAATGCCCGAAGAATCGGCATTGGAAAAATCTTCGAGATAATCGCCGTTACGCAGCAGGCTCACCCAGGCATTGGGCATTTTGCGATCCAGGGAATCGTACACAATGATGTAAAAATTTTTAGTTTCCTGGGAGAAGAGGTCAAAAACGTTGCTTAAAAACAACAATACAATGATGAAAAACGTTTTTTTCAAGGTCTGAATAACTATTTGGGTGTATCCAGAACGAAAAAACAGGCTTTTCGTGTATAACGACCATTTTTTTATTCACTGCTCCAGGTCTCCAGGTACAGATCTTCCACCTTTTTGCGGGCCCAGGGTGTTTTGCGCAGGAAGGTCAGGCTCGATTTTACACTGGGATTTTCGTTAAAACAGCGGATATTAATACGGCGGCCCAGCTCCTGCCAGCCATAATAGTCATGCAGTTGCACCACAATGGTTTCGAGCGTTTTCCCGTGCAGGGGATTGTTCGGCTGTGTCATGCCTCAAAAATACAAAAGCCCGCCATATGGCAGGCCTTTGCTCGTATTTTAGTTTTGATTATTGATTTTTAAGTAGCGCACGTATTTCTGAAAGTGTCACTTCTTGTATCAGCTTTCCGTCCGAGTACACTACGCTTAGCATTCCGCCTGCCTCTTCTTCCCGGCTCACGCGGTCTTTCATTCCCGTAATGCGGCCATTTTCGCCCTCTACACGCATCAGGCCCCGGGCCGATTGTTTGGTGCCGTCGTCTGTTTTGGGGTCTTTAAATATTTCGCGGCCTTCGCCGTTTACTTCGCCATAGGTAGCCTTCATGGCAAAACCAAATACATCTCGCGTGGCATACTGATAGGTATACGAACCTATACCGAATACCACATTGGTAGAGGCAAACCCTTTGTCGTACAGGCGCCGGCAGATATTTTCGCAGCGTTCGAGGGTTATACTGTCGCCATAAATAAGCCCTATGTGCGGATCGAGCAGTTTAAAACCCTTTGCAGATGTACTGCCGCCAAAGGTTTCCCACAGGCACTCCACGGCTCCTTTATGTTCAGGGCTGCCGGGCAGGGCATCGGGGTCACCACAGATAATCTTTACCGGGTCGCCCGAATCGGGGCGGATAACTACTTTACCGTTGCGTGCCAGTATTTCGGGTTTGAGTGCAGGTACATATTCTGTAATTACCTTCCAGAAATCCCAGGTATCCGAAACAATGCTAACCACACCTGCCGGATAGATATGCGAAATAAGACGGCGGAAAGTTTCTATTTCACTATCCTGTGTGCCCATGCACATTACCGAGTGCTCGGTTGCAGGCACACTGCCGCCAACGATCTCTTTTTCGCAATCGGCTCCGTAATACTTTTCCATGAAGTCGATAGCCGGTATGGTGTCGGTACCCGTAAAGCTCAGCAGGTGTCCGGCACCGCTTAGCATGGCTGCTTCGAGTCCTGCCATACCTCTGAAGCTAAAATCGTGTCCCTGCCAGGGAACAAAAGCGCTATCGCCATCGCTGAGCTCTGCATAAGCATCTAGTTTTTTGCGGTATTCGCGTGCTATAGTAGCGCTGGTGCAGGGCATCCATATAATACAGGACAGTATGGTCTCCAGGAAATTGGTGATCCAGAAAAATTCAGGTATGGTATTACGTATGGTAAACATTGGCACCCGAAAAGGCACTACCGTCCCCTCGGGCAGGGCTTTTATCTCCACCGGCAGGTAACCCAGGCGGTGTAAAGCCTCTATATGTTCGTAGGTAATGGCATCGGGCCCCAGATAAGCCGAAATACGGCGACGGTACTCTGCCAGTACCTCCTGTTCGGGACGACTGAAAAAATGGGTGTTAAAATCTTCGATAAGGTACTTTTTTATAAAGTACTGTAATCCGAAAAACACAACGCCATCCACGTTTCCGAGGCGACTTTTGCGGGGTGTCCAGTTCGAATAAACCAATTCGGTGCCTTCCGGGTATTGGCGGCGATGATCTACCTTGTAGCCGTCGGCCAGGTGCAATGTATTCATAGATTTTGTATTTGTTTGGTTATATTAAAGCCTAAAAAGGCCACTGCTGAAAGGGATACAGGTAACTCCGGGCAGATCGCCGGCCAGGAACGAGTCGGAACAGTAAATTTCGTCATACATCATGCGCAGCGCTTCGGTTCCCCGGCTGAATATTCCGTGCGATACCACCAGTATAAGCTTTCCGGCATTTTTAGCCCGCAGCTGCTCTGCCAAACCAATAAAAGTGCCTCCGCCATCGCATATATCGTCTGCCACCACACAGGTTTGGCCCTGCAAATCGCCGGCATACACGGTAAAGTGCGATAATTTTCCCGTGCTTACATCGCGGCGTTTGCTGCATTCTGTTACAGGCCGGCCTCCCAGGGCTTCCGACAATTTATATATTTTTTTCAGGGCTCCGCCATCCGGCGATACCAGCATATAGCTTTCGTATGCTTCCAATGCCCTGCGAACCAGCGTATAGTTTGGTATTACCACGCAATTATTCAGCAAGGCCGGAGCCACTTCCGAGTGTGCATCAAACAGGTATACACGGTTAAATCCCACCGAATTTACCAGGCTGGCATACACCTTAACACTCAGCGGTTCGCCCGGAACCATAACCCTGTCCTGGCGGGCAGCAGGAAAGTAAGGTATAAAAAGCTGCAACCGCTCTATGCCAAAGCGTTTCAGAGCATCCGCAGCCAGCAGTATAAGGCCCATATCTTCAAAAGAACGGGCACGGCAGCAGATCATAACTTCATCCTCCGGGTTCAGCGCTTCGCGTATCAGCAAATGCGGCTCTCCCCCGCTAAAAGTAAAGCGCTCTATGTCGATACCTTTTCCAAAAGGCTCAAACTGTGCATCTAAATTCAGGAATTTCATTTTGTGTAATTATTACGCAAATATAGTTCTAAAAGTGAAAGGTATTCTTATTTTGTGTAATTTTAACACAAATTGAATATTTCAGGGATTTTACAAAATTTCCAGTACCATGCCCTGCTGTCTGCGCTCGTTATACTTATCACGGTTAAACCGGTACAGGCCGGCAGGCCGGCCCACTCCCACACTTTTTTCGTTCAGTTCGTCCAGTATACCCAGGCTCATAAACTTCTTTTTAAAGTTGCGGCGGTCAACAGGTCTTTGCAGCACACATTCGTACAGCTGCTGCAGTTCGGAGAAGGGAAATTTTTCGTCGAGCAGTTCCAGGCCCAGCGGTTCATAGCTTAGTTTAGCCTGCAGGCGCTGCAGGGCTTTGGCAATTATATGTGTATGGTCGAAAGCCAGTGCGGGCAACTGTTCCATGGCAAACCAACGTGCATCGGCAGCATCGGTACTGGCCTGCAGAGCTTGTCCGTTACGTTTTACGAGTGCAAAATACGCTACCGATATAACCCTTTTGCGCGGATCGCGCTCCGGATCGCCAAAAGTATACAGCTGTTCCATATAATTTACGCGCAGCGAGGTTTCTTCTTCCAGTTCGCGTTGTACGGCCTGTTCCAGCGATTCGTGCTCCAGCACAAAGCCTCCCGGAAGCGCCCAGCTGCCGGCAAAGGGTTCTGTTTTACGTTGTATAAGCAGCAGGCACAGCCCTTTACGGGCTTCATAACCAAACACTACTGCATCTGTGGCTACCTGTATGGCCATAAGCTTTATGTAGTTTTAACAATAATACACAAAAAACAGGACTTGCAGCCTATCAGGTAAAACTACCTGTATAGCAAAACAGGCAATTATACGCTTACATGATTTTTATGTTTACTTCACTTTTGTAATGCTAAATGAAAGCGTAGCAGAATGGGAAAATCGAGAACCATTGAACGAATGCTGGAGCAGAAACCGGAGTTCCGCATTTTTATTGCGGATGCAGAGGCTTTGTTAAGGGCCGAAAGTGCCGAGCTTGCTTACCGGCTGGATACGATGGCTGTTGATTATTACCACAGGAAAAGCTGGCTGTTGCGGGATGTATTTTCGGGCTATTTCAGCGATTTCCGGGATATGGAACCTGCCTGTGCCGAAATGCTGCGACCCGATCTGCAGGCGCTGAGTGCCCGTATTTATACTGCAGAAAGCGGCAGCCGGCAGTTATCTGTACCGGGTATGCCGGTAAAAGACCTGGAGTTATATGCTACAGGGCGTTCGGTAGAAATGGCTGCGGATATATGGCAGCACATGGAAGCTACACAAAGCGATACAGGCAGCGGACACATAGCACTGGGTTATGGCCTGCGTTTGTTTATGGGAATTAAACGCAGTATAATACCCGATGCCCTGCCCCTTTCGGGACGCGAAATAACGCATACCCTGTGCCTGTTTAAGCTTTGTTTTTCGGAAGAAGAATACCTGCGGTACATACCCGTAGGTTATCAGAAGCTATACCAGGGTGCATTGGAATCTGCCGCACAGCGCATGAGCCGCTTGCTGGATGAATTCGGCCAGGATGATATAAGTACCGAAGTCTTTGAAAAACGCTCTGTTTACTGGGAAAAACTGATGAGTGATTACCGCAGGAAACTGGAAGAGCTAACCAGGAAACAAGAAAAACTGCTAAAAGAATATAGTAACCTGTAACCATTAACATAACACACGTTTATTAACACCACATTTCGTTTATCCTTTCCACCGTACACAACGGAAAACAGCCGTGTTCCCATGCGGCTGTTTTTATTACAATTTTCAGGCCCTCTATCCTGCGCTAACCCGGCCAAACTATCACCAACGGGATTTCTCTCTGCACTTTTCCCGCTTTGGACTAGTTACAGCACCGGGCCTGTAATTCAGAACCAGCGAACTGCCCTTTTACACAGGTAAATAAAATATAGTAAAATATACACCGGCCCGGAATATGCGTATGTGCAGGAGATACTTTTTCATAGTTTAGTCCTGGCGATTTACTCCTCCACATCAAAGAGTTTGTTCTGTATGGCAAAGCGAACCAATCCGGCGGTATTGCGCACCCCGGTTTTTGTCAGCAGGTTGTTCCGGTGTCCTTCCACGGTGCGGTGGCTTATAAACAGACGCTCCGCAATTTCGGGCATGGTGTATTCCTGGCAGATAAGTTGCAGTATCTCCTTTTCCCGTTTTGTCAGAACAATTCCATACCCGGAGACTGCGACTTTCTTGCCGGGATTAAGCACATGGGCATGCATAGCCTGAATCATAAGATTATTATAGTACACACCGGAATGATATACATTACAGATGGTGGTATATACGTCTTCGGGTTCGCTGTCTTTTACCAGATATCCGCTCGCTCCTTTTTCCATCATATGCAGCACAAAGCGTTCTTCGCGCAGGGCTGACAATACAATGATGCGCAACTCGGGAAAACGGTCTTTAAGCTCCTCTATGGCCGTAAGTCCGTCCATACCGGGCATACGTAAATCCAGCAGTACGATATCCGGTAATTCTGCAGTCTTTTCCAGGCCGGCAAGTAATTCATTACCATCCGAAGCTTCCATAACTACTTCGAGTCCTTCGAACGTTTTAAGCAGGGACACCATTCCTCTGCGGAACAGCAGCTGATCATCTGCAATGGCTATACGAATCATTTTCATGTTAATTGGGTATAAGGTATACGCATACGTGCCTGCATGCCTTTTCCGGGTTCGGAGCTAAATGTTATATTTCCCAGCAGAGCCGAAATGCGGCTTTCCATATTACTGAATCCCAATCCGTTTCCCTGTCCGTTCGGGTCAAAGCCTTTACCGTCGTCGGAATAAAAGCCTTCGATGTATTGGTTTCTGTAATATATATGCACGGCTATGTGCTTGCAGGCACTGTGTTTAAGTGTATTATTTATAAGTTCGGTATATACGCGGTATATGGCCATTTCGGTTTTGGTATCGAGCCGCAGCGACTGCAGGTCGTCGATTTCGGTTTCTACAAGTAACTCTTCGGATACAGACAGCTGCCGGCAGAAATCGCCCAGGGCATGATACAGCCCGAAACGGGCCAGCGCGGGCGGCGAAAGGTCGTGTGCAATGCGTCGTATTCCTGAAATGGCAATATCGATCAGTTCTTTGGTTTCGAGCAGGGCCGGATGTTCCGACTGTTTCATTACACTATACAGGTTCAGCCGCGCAGCGGCCAGTACGGCCCCGGTATCGTCGTGCAGATCTTCGGAAAAACGTTTGCGTTCCATTTCCTGTACATCAATACTGTTCTGCAGCAGGCGCAAGCGATGCTCGATCTCAAGCTTCCGCATATCGTTCTGGTGCTTTATACGGCGGTTCTGGTAATAAATAATGGCCGAAACAACGGTAAGCGCCAGGATAAACATACCCATAGTGCCAGCAATAAGAATAAAATAGATATTTTCCGTTATGTCCGTTTCCATAAGCCAATAGCCACCAATATATACAGTATTATCATAAATAAGGCATGCAGGGCCCATAACATATGCCTTGCCTCTGTTGGAATACTGCGTACATAATTACTTAATGTGAACAGAAAAAAAGATACGGAAAAATACAGGAAATACCCTGTATTGATCCAGAAAAATGAGCGGTTGAAAATGAGTGTTTCATTCTTGTCGGATAAAATCAGAAAATATCCTGCCGCACAATATGCAAGCATTAACAAGGCTCCCAGGCTGCGGGCATAGGAGTTCATCTGGTAAATATCCTGCAGGTATAATGCATTATATACGGCAAAAGCCGCAAAAAGCAAACCTGTTATAGCTGCCAGGATATGTACCGTACGGCTTTTCCAGTGCAATGCATAGTAGGCGGAAAGAAACAGAAATTCGCTTACCGTGTATATATGCAGCAGGGGCAGATTATTCTGCTTCCTGTGCCACATATAAGCTGCCACAAAATTAACAATGGCCGCAAGGCATATGTGTACAATAAGTACCCTGCCGGCTACCGGACTTTTGCGGAAAAGCAAAAGTCCGGTGATAGCAGGTAGTAATGTAGCAAACGGCGAATTTTTTATAATCTCATTTGCAATTTCCTTCATTATTCTTCATCACCGGGAAGTATGCCGGTATAAAGTGGGCTTGTAAGGTCGCAGGTACTTGGGCATGGCATCGAGAAGTCGTATACACCCGGGTTTTCGCCTACGATAATATCGTCGCCGGCTTCGTTTACTGCTACCAGTACAAGGCGCATATCGCCGCTTGCCGTAGCTGTGTCTTTACCAATGTAGATACGTATTCCGCAGAAACCTTTTTCGTTCAGCAGCGCCATAATGTCGTCTTTGCTTACTTTAAAAGCTCTTTTTGCTCCGTCGTGCGGCTGCAGGGGCTTGTTCAGATTGGTATATTCCACCCAGTTCTGGGTAAGGTCAACAGCCTCTGCAAGAGGGATTTTAACGAGATACTTTCCGAATGGATTTTTGTTTTCTGGTTCCATAAAAAACGATAGATTTAAATTAGAATTTGATTGCTAAGATAAAAATATTCGGACTTAAAAAAGTTTAGTGTGCAGGTGTACGACCAGTAAATAAAATTTCAGGGAACCTACCCTGAAATTTCACTGATTTACACAAAACAATGACTGTGAATCATCTGCAATGAAAAAGAGGATGGTTTGTCCTTCTGCTACCCGGTTTCGGGATTGCTTAAATTGTAACATATATGCCAAAAAAATCTTACTATTTCGTAACATTTAGCCTGAAAATTGTTGTTTCGTATAAGCATTATAGCTACTGAAAACGGCGGCTCTGAGCATATGAACTGATATACGAATTTAAGGGCCCCTTCCCTTAGCAATGCCCGGCATCCGAAACTTATGTACCTTTACGCCATGCAGCACGAAGCAAATCCGCAGCTGGCGGAAAATCTGGCCCGCCTGGGCATAAGCAGCCTCAATCCCATGCAGCAGGCAACAAGGGAGTATTTTATGTCTGAGAACAAGCTGGTATTATTATCGGCCACCGGATCGGGTAAGACACTTGCGTTTCTGCTGCCCCTGTTAGAGGCTTTACAACCCGCCATACGCAATAAGGTTCAGGCACTGGTACTTTCGCCCTCGCGCGAATTAGCCCTGCAAACGGAGCAGGTATTCCGCAGCCTGCGCAGTTCGTATAAAATAAGCTGTTTTTATGGCGGCCACCTTATGAAAACGGAAAAACAAAGCCTGCAACAGGCCCCGGCCGTTATTACCGGTACACCCGGCCGCATAGCCGACCACCTGCGCCGTAATACCTTTCGTACCGATGGAATACAGATACTGGTTATAGACGAATTCGACAAAGCCCTGGAGCTGGGTTTTGAGGAAGATATGCGCTTTATACACAGCTGCCTGCCCGCATTGCGTAAACGTATACTTACTTCGGCCACCACGGCGGTAGATGTACCGGCCTTTATGCAGATGGAGGATGCCCGTTACCTTAATTTTCTGCCGCAAACGGCTCCTGCACGACTGGAACTGTTTCGCGTAAATGTACAACCCTCGCTGTACAACAGTCTGCTGCAGCTTTTATGCCATGCCGGCAGCGATTCGGCACTGGTATTCTGCAACTTTAAGGAAAAAACGGCCGAAGTTAGTGCCTGGCTAAGCAGTAAGGGTATTGAGAATGCCGTCTTTCACGGCGGACTGGAACAGGACGAACGGGAACGCAGCCTGGTAAAATTCCGCAACGGCAGTGTACGCGTACTTATATGTACCGACCTGGCTGCACGTGGACTGGATATACCGGCCGTAAAACACATTATACATCTGCAGCTGCCTCCGCACGAAGATAGTTTTATACACCGCAACGGCCGCACGGCCCGCATGCATACCGAAGGCTCGGCCTATTTTTTCGAAGAAAAAGGACTGCCTGCATGGCTGCCCAAAGATGTACCCCTGTTCGAGCCCGATGCAACACTGCCCATGCCTCCCCTTCCCGATTTTGTTACCCTGTATATAGGCAAGGGTAAAAAAGATAAACTGCGTAAGCTGGATATTGTGGGTTTTCTGTCGCAGAAAGGCGGACTGGAAAAAGACGACCTGGGACTGGTAGAGATGAAAGACTTTTTTTCCTATGCGGCCGTACGGCGGCACAGAGTAAAAGATTTGCTGAAGCGCACCGCGGGCGAGCGCATTAAAAATATGCAGGTAAAAATGGAAATAAGCCGTTAAATACTGCTTATCTACTGCTTACTTTAGAGTCTCTTTTTTCGTATTCAGATCGAAGGAACCATCTCTTTTATCTTTCTGAATTTTTACAATACCAGAACGGCTGGGCACGCCGATATAATTGTACTCGAACGGGATAACCACATTGCCCAGGGTATCTATATAGCCCCATTTACCAGCCTTTTCCAGTATAATATACCCCTCTTCCATTACCAGGCGACGGTTGCTGCTGCTAAAGCCTGTTTCGCTGATCTCGTCTTTTTGTACGTCGGTAATTTCCTTAAAGTTTGTAAACTGGAAATCGATCTTTGTTTCATTGTTTGCGTTAATAAAGCCGTATAGTTTTCCTTTCTGTACCAGGGCTATACCATGCTCAAAATCGTAAGCAAAATTGTAGGTACAGGGTATTACTTCGCGGCCGTTACGGTCTGCAAAGCCCCAGCTGCCCCCTTTTTGCACGGCAGCCAGCCCGTTACTTCCCCAGCGGCCTATTTTATCGTATACAAATGGTAATACTTCTTCGCCTTTACTGTTGAGTATACCCCACTTTTTATAGTTTTTCTGCAGTTTTACAAGTCCTCCGTTAAAACCTTTGCTATCTGTATATTCCATGGGTATTACCATCTTTCCGGTGCTATCGAGATACCCGATGCGGGGATTGGCAATTTCGAAATACCCGCCGGCAAAGTCGCGGATAAAATAATCGTTTTCGCAAGGCAACACCTGTTCGCCTTTTTCATTTATTATGCCGTGTTTTTCCTTTCCGTCGGAGCCTAACTGCGAAACCACACAATAGCCGTTACGAAACTCATGTGCATTATGATAGGTAGTTCCATTAAACAGCTTATTGCCCGATGCATCCGTAAAAAAACGGCCTCCGTTAGGACTGCCTGCTCTTTTAATGCTATGCCATAAAGGTTCGGTTATACCGGCAGATGCAGCAGCAGGAGCCGGCGCATCTGTAGTATTCTGTGCGTCTTGCCGGGAGCCGCTACAGGCTGTATATAAAAAAAGAGCTGCCCATACAGGCAAAAGGTAAATCGGTCTCTTTTTCATAAGGTATGTTTACATAAGGGTTTACTTTTGCAGGCTGAGCTCGATGGTATTTTTATTTTCGATGCGGGTACGCTGGTCAAATACAAAATCCATATAAGCGGCATTGCCTGCCTTACCTGAAATTTCGCGGCTGACACGTCCCTTTTCGGCTCCGGAAACATCTGATACCTTTGCCTGTATCTTTCCGCTGAAATCTTTTTCGTAGATCAGATAAAGCACAAATGCATTGTGGGTGCCGTTACCGGAATCTTCCACCGTGTAAGTACCCGTGCTAAGACCGGCGGCCTTAAGCTCGTCGGAGAGTATTATCTTACAGTCGGTAGCGGCTTCTACCCCCTGCCCTACACCGGAGAAAAACTCGCCGGCCGATTTACCTACCATTTCGCCACCTTTACCGATGGCGTTGCCGGTATCTTTACTGATACCGCCGCATGAATGAAGTGTAATCAGGGATATAAGTGCAGCGAATAAAGTATATTTTTTCATAAAATCAGAATGTGTATTAACGTCGTTTGCAACAGGCATCGAGTTTTTCATAACCTGTGGCGGAAGGCTTCTGCCCGTCGGCTTCAAAACCTGCCGAGGCTATAGCTTTGCGTATAGCTTCCGGAGTGGTTTTAGCGCTTTTGTAACTTACCAGTATTGTATTCTGCTCCGGCTTTACCTTTACGCTGCGAACGCCTTTTACTTCGAAAAGGGCATTCTGTATACGCAGATCGCAGCTTTCGCACTGCAGGCAATGGTCGCAGTAAATACTGGTTTTAACCTCAAGTGTCTGCGCCTTTTGAGCCCGCAGGGATACAAGGGCCGACATAAAAAAGAACGCCAGTAAAATAAGGTGTTTCATCTCAGAATTATGTGTTTGGGTTATACACGTAAAGATAATAAGTTTTTTTAACCCGCACGGTATACAACCCACAGAAGTACCGTACACAATACAAACCCTGCAACTATGTATAACAGGGCTGTTCGCTCTTTTTTGCGTACATATGCCGATTCGGCCCTGATCTGCTCTTTCAGCCGGGTCCACTCTTCCGGGCTGAGCTTTTTTTCGGATAACTGCATTCCTTTAAGACCTCCGGTATGCCGCAGATTTGCTTTTCGGGATCTCATAACCTCGTTATTCCGAAGCCCGTTAATCATACTCTGTATACTGCCAAAAGCCCCCATCCGTAAAAGATACAAAAAAATCAGCGTTCCTGCAAATGTCCTATAGAATGCCTTACCAGGGCTCCCATACTGCTGCACTGCATAAATGCGGTATCGTTGTAGTGTGCGGCCAGCTCCGTACGCAACTGTTCCAGCTTGGCTGCTGTAGAAAGAACATCGGGTTCCATTTGCTCCAGCAAGGCATTCAGCTGTACACGTGCGGCTCTGCTGCGCCGCAGTATAAGGGCGCGCTCTTCTTTGCGGTATTGTTCTATATTACCATCGCTCAGCAGTTCGCCTACCAGCTTTACCAGGGGATTATTCTCCTTAAAAAAGCGTGGCTGATATACATTACGGCGGCCTTCGTAACATTGCTGATCGAAGTCGATGGCACGTATACGAAACTGTACCTCTTCGAAATCGGGTGTAATATCGAACACATAGTTATAGCTGCGCATATCGCCCAGCAGGCGTACAAAACAGCGTTCATTGAACTTTACAAATTCCTTGGCTATACGTACTTTGTTAAATTCGGGGTTGGGCAGGTAACTGCGTATAAACTGGTCGCCCGGGATGCCGGCAATGTGTTCTTCTACCAGGGTTGATCTGTCGCAGAAATAATGAATACGCTCCGGCGAAAGAATGTGTTCCAGTTCCAGTCCGTACACGCGCGATGCATCTGCTTTTTTTATATAGAAATAATCGTAATTATCGTTAAAGTTATTTACAATGCGTATCCGAAACGGGTGCGAATTACCGAAGGTACAGTAATCTATACGTTCTATATGCAGGTGCTGCATATGTTCGGTGCTGCCGTCTTCGGCCTTTAGTATGGCATATATCTGCTTAAGGCCGGTATGCAGCTCTTCCATATCACCCTGGCTATATAAGGCGGTTTGCCAGAGGGTATCGTTGCCATGCTTGTCGTATACGGGCAGTTTTTCGCGGAAGTGCAGCAGGTCTTCGTACATTACAGGCAGCGATGTACTGCGCCCGTAGTACTGCAGGTATGCTCTGAGTCCTGCACTAAGGCCGTAAAATGGTTTCTTTTTCGATATCTCGGTATCTTCTGTGCTGCTCATATATGCGAAGTTCGTAAAAGCGATGAAATAAAAAAGAGAAGATCGGCACGATCTTCTCTTTGTGGTACAGGTGTTTGTTTGTCTTATGGTATATGATTTGTTTTTACTGTACGCTTATTTTACGTATGGTTGTGCCTTTGGCACCTGTTATCTGCAGCCAGTATATACCGGCTGTGCAGGCCGAAAGATCGATACTCTGCCGGTTACCTGCACTGTAATTACGGTCGAGCAGGCGTTTGCCGCTTATGTCGTATAGCTGTATGCGCGAAAGGGCTTCGGCCTCTACCCAAACAAGGTCGCCGGCCGGGTTTGGATATACCGATACGGGAAAAAGGTCGTCCTGCTGCAGCGATACCGAAGGCGATATTACCTGGGTATAGGTGTTGCTGCCACAGGCTCCGCTAACGGTAAGCGTAATGGTATAGGTGCCGTTTTGTGCATAGGTATGGAATATGGTAGGCTGGTTGTGCGTAAGCTGTGTGCCATCGCCAAAATCCCACTGGTACGAAGTAGCAGCACCATCGAGTGCCGTAAATACGTAGTTAAGACCGTTTTGCCCGGTAGTAAACTGAGCCGAGGGAGCCGTATCTACCACTACCACAAAAGGAACCGATGTTTTGGAACAGCCCAGCGAATCGGTTACGGTTACCGTATAAGCACCGGCCGTACTTACCTGTACCTGTGGCGTTTGCTCGCCTGTACTCCAGTGGTAAGCTGCAAAACTACCGCATTGCAGGTTCAGGCTCTGTCCTTCGCAGATATGTGCCGGCGAATTTTGGGTACTTTGTATGGCGGGATTAAAAAATACAGGGTCGCTTATGGTTACCTGGGTTACTTTTTCGCAACCGGCCTGGTCGGTAATGTAGGCATAATAAGTACCGGCCGAAAGGCCTGTATGGGTATTGCCGGTAGTACCATCGAACCACTGTATGCTGTAAGGCGGCCGGGGGCCTTGTACCTGCAGGCTGGCCGAGCCGTCGGCACCGCCGTTGCAGGTGGGCGACTGGCTGTTTGCCTGTACCGAAAACGGAGTGTATCCCTTGGTTTTGTATTCGGAATCTATTACCAGGTTGTTTTTATTAATTACGTTAAAACGTACCGAATCCTGGTTTACAAAAAATTTTACATAAATATTATCCAGTATGGCAAGCTGTATTTCGGGGTGATTGGCATACTGGATATTGGCATTTACATTGCCATCGCCGGCCGAACCGGAGGTAATGTATTTTACGCCGTTTTTTTCGCCTTTTTCGTACAGGTGCGAGTGGCCTACCAGCACATAATCTACCTTATACTGCTCGAACAGAGGCACCAGGTGCTGGCGTACCATTACATTACCGGTAAACTGGTAATAATCGCCACCGAGGAAGGGCGGAATGGAATAGTCTACTCCCCAGTAATTGGTCCAGGGCCCTTCGTGGAAATAGATAAAAGTCCATTTGCGGTCGTTACAGCGCAGCTGGTCTTCCAGCCACATATACTGCGGCGATCCGGCGCGGAAGTCGGTCCACCAGCGGTCTTCGATATCGGCCTGGTTTACGGGAAAAGTAGTGGGATCGAATGGTGTTATTACATCCAGGGCAATAAAAAGGGCATCGCCCCAGGTAAAGGAATAGTAGCGTTCTGAGCTATCGGCATTATTATGCGGAAGATAAAACTCCTGCATATAGGTAAGGCCGTTATTGGCATAGATATCGTGGTTGCCAATGGCGGTATAGTGGCATTCCCTGGAAAGCATTTTGGTGCTGGTACCGTTGTTGTAGACATTAAAAAAAACATCGTCGTAATTATCGCCGCCACTGGCCGAGCTTACATGGGGCACGCCACCCTGGTCTATATCGCCGCATACAACGGCAAATTCGGCATTATCGGCTTCCATAAGCGCACCTATCTGCTGCTGCATACTGCTGTTAAAACCGCAGTCGCCGTACTGAATAAAGGAGAACTGCTGCTGGGAAGAATCGTTGGCGGTTTTGAAATATTCGGAAGCCTGCAGCACACCGTTGGCGTATATACGGTAGTAGTATACCGTATTGGGCTGCAGACCGCCCAGGGTAAGAGCGTGGCGTGTGGTTGCGGCACCAGTTTCGTACAGCGAGTCGGTAGTAACACCGGGCGAGGTGCCGAATGCTACCGAGCCGGTGGCAGGTTGTGGCGTTTTAAACGCAATGATGGTACTGTAGGGCGTGGTGTTCTGCACATACGGATAACGGCTGAGCTGAGCGGCAGCGTTGAATGTGCTGAGTGAAAATAACAGATACAGGGCCTTTTTCACAGTGGTGTATTTTTACGTATAAAATTAACAATTTGATAATACTGGCACAAGGGTTCAAAAAAAAGCTGCTGAGCAATACAGCAGCTTTTTGTAAGCAGATCGAAATTCTATAAACGTTCAAAAATTCCGGCGGCACCCTGGCCCGTACCTACGCACATGGTAACCATACCGTATTTCTGCTGGGTGCGTTTAAGCTCGCTCAGCACCTGTACGGTAAGTTTGGTTCCGGTACAACCCAGCGGGTGTCCCAGGGCAATAGCGCCTCCGTTGGGGTTTACCTTAGCGGGGTCGAGACCCAGTTCGCGTACGATGGCCAGTGACTGTGAGGCAAAGGCCTCGTTCAGTTCTATTACACCGATATCGTTTTTGGTAAGTCCTGCTTTTTCCAGGGCTTTCGGAATGGCATAGATGGGGCCAACACCCATAATAGCCGGTTCCAGTCCAACGGCAGCGTATGAAACCATACGGGCTACCGGTTCGATACCGAGCTCTTTCATAAATTTTTCGCTCATCAGGAGTACAAAAGCGGCTCCGTCTGAAGTTTGTGAGGCATTACCGGCAGTTACGGTACCATCGGCCATAAATACCGGACGCAGTCTGGCCAGCGCAGCCAGGTTACTGTCGGCACGCGGACCTTCGTCTACACTTACCTCATAGGATTTTTCCTTACGTTTACCGGCTTCGTCTTTATAGATCTGTTTTACGGTAATGGGCGCTATCTGGTCGGCAAAATGGCCCGATTTAAGTGCATTAACGGCACGTTCGTGGCTTTGCAGACTAAATGCATCCTGATCTTCGCGCGATACCTTGTAGCGCTTGGCTACTTCTTCGGCGGTAAGACCCATACCCCAGTAATAGGTAGGAAAATCTTTGGCATATTCGAAATTGGGAACGATGCGCCAGCCCCCGAAAGGTATCGGGCTCATCGATTCGGCACCGCCGGCCAGTATACAGTCGGCCTGACCGCTGCGGATCTTGGCATCGGCAATGGCAATGGCCTCCAGTCCGGAAGCACAGTAACGGTTAATGGTCATACCCGGCACGGTATCGGTTTTAAGTCCCATAAGGGATATCATACGACCCATATTCAGCCCCTGTTCAGCTTCGGGTGTGGCATTACCAACGATTACGTCTTCGATGCGGTTTACATCGAGCTGAGGAAAATCGGCCAGCAGTTTCTGAATTACCTGAACGGCCAGGTCGTCGGGACGTAAAAAACGGTATGAGCCGCGGGGAGCCTTTCCTACCGCACTTCTGTATCCGCCTACTATATATGATGTGCTCATTGTTCTGATTTTTTAATTTGTGTTTAAGATCAACAGATAAATGCGTATTAGTTACGGAGTGGTTTACCGGTTTTAAGTGTATGCTGTATACGCTCCAGCGTTTTGCGGTTACCCAGCAGGCTTAGGAAGGCCTCACGTTCCAGGTCGAGCAGGTATTGCTCGCTTACCACGGTACGCTCGCTGAGGTCGCCTCCGCAGAGTACATAACCCAGTTTCTGGGAAATAAGCACGTCGTGCTCGCTGATATAATGCCCGCTGTACATACTGTTTGCACCGGCATATACCACACCCAGGCCTTCGCGGCCCAGAACGGTAATATCGTTACGCTGCGGCTTTTGCACATAGCCGGCTTCGGCCAGGCGCAGTACTTCGCGTTTCGCTTCCTGCAGCTGGTGATCGATATTGGTAACCACCTTATCCTGTCCCGGACGGAAAATACCCAGGTTAAAGGCTTCGTAAGCACTGGTGGCTACTTTGGCCTGTCCTATGGTAAGGAAACGGTTTTTAAGCGTAGGGATGCGTATATCTTCATCTCTCAGTTCGTCGCTTACGCGCAGGGCAAACTCCTTGGTTCCGCCGCCGCCGGGTATTACACCCACGCCCACTTCTACCAGTCCTATATACGTTTCTGCTGCAGCTACTACGGCATCGGCATGCAGGCAAAGCTCGCAGCCACCGCCCAGGGTAAGTCCGTGCGGAGCCACAACCACCGGAATGGCGCTGTAACGTACACGCATGGTAGCATTCTGGAATGCTTTTATGGCAAAATTAAGCTCGTCCCACTCCTCTTCTGCGGCCAGCATAAGCACCATAGCCAGGTTGGCTCCGGCAGAGAAATTATCGCCCTGGTTACCGATAACCAAACCATTATAGCCCTGGTTTTCGGCAATATCAATGGCTTTGTGTATACCCTGCAGTACTTCGCCGCCTATCGAGTTCATTTTGGTGTGGAACTCGAGGTTAAGTACGCCGTCGCCCAGATCGAACAAGGTAGTACCGCTGTTGCTCCATACCTTTTTGGTATCGCGGATATTATTCAGGATAATAAAGTTATCGCGACCCGGAATTACTTTGTACGATTTACTGTGCAGATCGTAATACAGTGTTTTTCCGTTCTCGATCTTGTAAAAGCTTTCGAAACCGGCCGATAGCATTTCGTATACCCATGCTGAGGCTTTGTTACCAGCCTCTTCCATTTTTTCAACAGCCCATTTAACGCCTACGGCATCCCACATGGCAAAAGGCCCGATCTGCCAGCCGAAACCGGCCTTCATGGCATCGTCTACCTTATAAATATCGTCGGTAATTTCCGGTACGCGGTTGCTCACATACTGGAACAGGGCAAAATTGGTTTTGCGGTAAAAATCGCCGGCCGTGTCTTTGCCGTTCATCAGTACCTTTATGCGGTCGCTCAGCTTATCTACCTGTTTGGCAGCTTCGAGCGTAGCAAATTTCACTTTTTTCTGCGGAACATATTCCAGGGTATCCAGGTTGAGCGAATAAATTTCGCCGTCGGCCATTTTCTTAAAGAAGCCCTGTTTTGTTTTTTGTCCCAGCCATTTGTTCTCGATCATTTTGCTGAGATATCCCGGCAGTTCGAAATAGGCTTTGGCCTCATCATCAGGCAGGTTGGCCTTAAGACCATTGGCTACGTTAACCAGGGTGTCGAGCCCTACCACATCGGCCGTACGGAAAGTGGCCGATTTGGGCCTGCCCAGTACCGGACCGGTAAGTTTATCAATTTCTTCGATGGTAAGTCCCAGCTCTTTAATGTTATGAAACAGAGCCATAATACCAAATACCCCGATACGGTTGGCAATAAAAGCCGGTGTATCTTTACACAATACGGTTGTTTTGCCCAGTATACGGCTTCCGTATTCCATAAAGAAATCGATTACTTCGGGGTTTGTTTTGCTGGAAGGAATTATTTCCAGCAGGCGCAGGTAACGGGGCGGATTAAAGAAGTGTGTTCCGCAGAAGTTTGCCTGGAAATCGGCACTGCGGCCTTCGATAAGCAGCTCCATAGGTATACCCGAAGTATTCGAGGTAATGAGTGTACCCGGTTTGCGGTACTTTTCTACCTGCTCGTATACAATCTTTTTAATATCAAGGCGCTCTACCACTACTTCAATTACCCAGTCGCAGCCGGCAATAAGGTTCATATCGTCCTCAAAATTACCCAGCTGTATACGGGAAGCGAATTTTTTATCGTAAAGCGGTGCCGGGTTCAGTTTGGCTGCACTGTCGAACGCCGTTTTTACAATACGGTTGCGTACAACCTTATCGCTGAGTTTAAGTCCTTTTTTCTCTTCTTCGGGAAGCAGCTCTTTTGGCGCTATGTCCAGAAGCACTACTTCGAGCCCGATTCCTGCCATGTGCATGGCAATTTGAGATCCCATAACACCCGACCCGAGTACGGCGGCCTTGCGGATACGTCTTTTAGATAGAACGTTACCCGTGTACGCAGGGGATGTACTTACTGCTGTCATTTCCATGAAGTTCTATTTTATTTCGTTAAAACAATATTTGCTCTTTTTCGATAAGCTCGTTAATGCGCTTCATTACCTTTATAAAGGTGCGCAGTTCCGGCTCGGGAATCGATAATTTTATATAATTATTGAAATGCTTTACGGTATCGCGGGCTATATCCCGTTTTTCCTTGCCAAGCTCTGTAAGCATAATACGCACCAGGCGGCGGTCTTCTTCATCGGCCTTACGGTAAATAAGCCCTTTTTCTTCCAGTGTACGCAGCATACGTGTAAGCGAACGGGGTTCCATTCCCAGCAAAGGAGCTATTTTGGTGGCCGGTGTGCCGTTATCTACATCAATATTTAGCAATACAAAGCCTATGGCTGTGGTAATATCGTATTGCTGGGCCACATTGTTGTACATACGCGACACCAGGTGCCAGGTGTACTTTATATTAAAATCGACGGTATCTTCCCTTTTCATAACGGTAAATCTTCACAAATATAAAAAAAATGTTATGCGTGCATAATAACAGATGCGCTCTGTGCATAAATTTCTTTTAAGCGGTACAAATAAAAAAGGCCTTCGTTTCCGAAGGCCTTCACTATAAGTGGAATTACAGTTATTTTTTTATCAGTTTCTGTGTATAAACTTCTTTACCGATGCTTACGTTCACAGAGTAGATACCTGTGCTGAGGTTCTGTACATCAATATTGATGTTGTTATAACCGGCATTCAGGTTCAGGTTGCTCATCATTACGGTTTTACCGGTAATATCGATCACCTGCAGTGTACCTTCGGCAGCAGCAGAAGCATTAATGCTAACATTGGCATTGCTTACGGCAGGGTTTGGATATACGGATACCACATTGTTTACTTTAATATCTTCCACGCTCAGATCAGCAGGCAGGCTTGTGGGGATCTGGAAATACAGTATCTCGTTATCGCCGGCAGGATCTTCATCGCCGCGTACGCTAAGGCCCGGAGTACCGTCACGCTGGCATACGATATGAATTACGTTGTTTTCGATATTGCGGTTTATGCTGGCGAATACATACTCGCCGAACTGGAACTGTGTAGGTATGTGGTAAGGAGCATCCCATGTATTGCCACCGTCAGCAGATTTCATAATGTACATATGGCGGTAGAACTGGAAAGGATCCATTCCGTCGTTCAGGGTTTCCATTACGGCAGAATAAGCCAGGTACAGGGTACCTGAAGCGTCGATACCTACAGAAGGCCAGGTAGAAAGGCTCTGATAGTACAGTGCCAGGTTCGCCTGGGCAGCATAATCGTCGAGAAGAACACCGCTGCCGTCGATATCAAGGGCACCTGTAATGGTGTCGATCTGCGAAGGATTGTCGTCTCTCCAGTAAGCCAGACCGTTTGTACCCGGGAAGAAGCTGCTGTTGGCATCTGCAGCCGGATCATCATCAAGGTAACGCATCAGACCAAAGAAGGCATGTACCACGCCATTACCATCGATAATTACGGCACCGCTTGCATCGGAGTTGCTGATGGTATCAGCGATCATATCGCCGTTTACATCAGAGATAGAACCTGCGGCAACGGTAGAGTATTTACCCAGACCCGGATCGATGATGTTTGTGCGGGTCCATGTGTTACCTCCGTCGGTAGATTTGATAAGGAAAGTAGGATTGTAATCGTCGGTAACCAGGATAGCAACGGTATTACCGCTGGCATCGATGCTGTAACCGTCGGCGCTGAAACCGTAGTTCAGGCTCGAATCCAGGGCAGGTATAATCTGGTCTGTAATACTCCAGGTAACACCACCGTCGGTAGAGCGGTGATAGTAAAGCGGACTTGTAAGACCGGCAACGGGAGACACATCAGGGTTACCACATGTTATTACGTGTACGGTATTACCCGACACGGCAGCACGGGGCCACAGACCGCTCAGAGCCACATCGGCATCCGTATCCCAGGTTGCGCCACCTTTGGTAGCACGACGCAGCACGTGTACTGTATTGGTAGTACCCTGGTGCGAAAGAATAAGCTCGGCGGTTGCACCTACCTTTACGATGTTGGGCCATCCGGTACGTACAGAGGCCTCTTCGCGGGCGGCAGGAACTGCGCGCCATTCAGAAGCGGCATTCATGTAGTTGTAGCCGGTACCACGGTTTGCAAACGCAGGAGCAGCCGTTCCGTAGGTCCATGTGGCACCTATCGTCTGATCGCTGTAATTCACAATACGTGAACAAAGACTTCCGTTTGTCTGAAGGTCATATACGGTACTACCGATCTGGTAGCCGATTTCAAAACCTGTGTTCTTGTTGTTTACATAGGGATTAGCCGGGGCCGCAAGTGCACCCAGTATCTCATTCCCTGTCATCGCCTTTCGGTTCAGTGTAGCTGCTGCCTTTGAGGCATCAGCCTTCACGGCGGCCTGTTGCGCAAACGCAAAGCCCGACATGAATACCATTCCTGTCAATAGTACTTGTTTTTTCATACGCATTCTTAAAGTTTTAACTCAAACAAATTTAATAAAAAAGAAATAGAATAATAACCTTTTTTTGCATTCTTATTTCACTTTATATCATTAATTCGCTGTTATTCAGGTAAAAAAGCTGTATACTATTTAAAAACGTTGTTTTTTGACGTTTTTTTTTTCGTATTCACAAATCAGATATTATCTTTGCACTCGCTTTAAAACGGTGGTTGTAGCTCAGTTGGTTAGAGCACCAGATTGTGGTTCTGGGGGTCGTCGGTTCGAACCCGATCATCCACCCTGCTAAAAAAGACAAACCGTTCCGCTTTCCGTGGAACGGTTTTTTTATACAGCAAAATCTGCCTTTACTTACATAAAAAAGCCCCCTCACCTCAGGCGAAGGGGCTAAATATATTTGTATTACACTTAATTATTCGGCGTAGATTTTTTCTACCAGGTGTGCGTATTTAGCCAGTATGGGCTTACGCTTCAGCTTAAGGGTGGGTGTCATTTCACCACCATCTATACTCCACTCGTTGGGAATCAGTTCGAATTTTTTAATTTTTTCCCATTGCCCGAAGCCTTCGTTGTACTTGGTAACCTGGCTCTGGTACAGGTCTATCACATCGTGCGAGGCTACCAGATCGGCACGGGTATTGTAACTGATGCCATTGTCCTTTGCCCATTTTTCCAGTATTTCCCAGGCGGGTACAATAAGTGCAGAGGGGAACTTGCGGTTTTCGCCAAGTACCATAATCTGCTCTATATATACACTTTCCTTGAATTTATTTTCCATAGGCTGCGGGGCAATGTATTTACCGCCGCTGGTTTTAAACACTTCTTTCTTACGATCGGTTATTTTAAGAAATTTTCCGTCTACCATTTTACCTACATCTCCGGTATGGAACCAGCCTTCGCTGTCGATAACCTCTGCCGTAAGATCGGGACGGTTGTAATAGCCCATCATTACGTTTGGACCTTTTACCAGTATTTCGCCTTCGCCTTCGGCGTATTCGCCGCCACTGGTATCAATCTTTACCTCTACCTCACGGAAAAGCGTACCTACGGTTCCGAAGCAGCGATTGGCTTCGTCGATGCGGTTTACGGTAATTACGGGCGATGTTTCGGTTAGTCCGTATCCTTCCAGTACAATAATCTTGGCGGCTGTAAATACGCGTGCCAGGCGGGGTTGCAGTGCTGCAGCACCCGATACGATAAGTTTAACATTACCGCCCAGTGCTTCGCGCCATTTGCTGAATATAAGCTTATCGGCAATTTTTAACTGGAAATGATACCAGCTGCCGTTCTTTCCGCCCAGTTCGTAGCGCAGCCCCAGATCGAGCGCCCAGAAGAACAGTTTGTGTTTTATGCCTGTAAGCTCGTGTCCTTTGGCTACAATTTTATCGTAAACTTTTTCGAGCAGGCGCGGTACGGTAGAAAAACAGTCGGGCTGTATCTCTTTCAGATTGTCGCCTATGGTTTCCATACTTTCGGCATAATACACACCAATGCCTTTAAGCATATATATATGGAATATGGTACGCTCGAAAATATGGCAGAGCGGCAGAAAGCTCAGCGCTTTCATATTGGTATCGTAAATGGTAAAGGCATCGTCTACACCGGTAACGGCATTGCTCATAATATTCCTGTGCGACAGCATAACACCTTTTGGCAAACCAGTGGTACCACTGGTATAGATGAGTGTAAGCAGATCGGTTTCGGCAATGGAGGCCGAAATTTCCTGCACCTGTTCAGGAACCGGGTTTTGCTTGCCGGCATCCTGTATGGCTGTCCATTTATTAAGCCCGGCCACACTTTCGAAGGTATATACCGATTCCAGCGAGCTTACCTGACTTTTTGCCTCGGCTACCTTTTCGGCATATTCGGCATTTTCCACAAAAACCATTTTGCTTTGCGAATCCTGTAGTATAAATGCATAATCGGATGCACTAAGCGTAGGATACATGGGCACCGTAATAACTCCTATCTGGGCACAGGCCAGGTCTATAAAATTCCATTCCGGGCGGTTTCCCGAAATAATAGCCACCTTATCACCCCTGCGTATACCACTTGCAAGTAACCCGTAACTTACCTCATTAATAATCTGTACAAACTCGTCGGTGCTGAATTTTTTCCATTCTCCTTTTCTCTTGTAAGCAACGGTATCGGCACGGTTGTGCTTTTCCTTCAGGTAGGGTAAGATGTCAAATGTACGGGTAAGACTCATGATGCTGTTTCTTTTAGTTTTATTTCAGCCCTAATGTAGCATAAGTGCGAAAAAAAAAGAAATATTCCTGTAACTTTTCCTGAAAGGCCCTGTACATGGCTCATTATTAAGGCCGAAAATATAGGCCGCCGCATTATGAAACTCTTATCTTTTTATTATGTTTACAACCTGTAACCTGTAACACAATGTTTGAAGACAATTTTATATTCGGCATAAAATTAGTAGATACACTCTCGCTGAAAGAAACCGTGCTGAAGTACCTCTTTAACCTTATACCGGCTCTGTTTGTGTGCTGGTTCCTGTATTTTAAGAATCATAAGAAAAAAGAGTACTTTTTTACGCTGATGATGTTCAACACGCTTATTTTCTTTGTGTGTCTGCTGCTGAACAGCGTTAAAATAAAAATGGGCTTTGCATTCGGGCTCTTTGCGCTGTTCGGGCTGCTGCGCTACCGTTCGGGTTCGCTGCCACTGAAAGAGATGACCTACCTTTTTGCGCTGATTGTAATTGCGGTGGTAAATGCACTTATGAACGAACGCATAAGTCTTACCGAAATCGGTTTTTTTAACCTGGTAATGATTGTGCTTACCTATATACTGGAACGTTTTACCTACGAACCGGAGTTAAAGCTGAAAATTATGCATATTGCCGATGTGGAGATTGTAAAATATGAGAACAGCGAGGAGCTAAAGCGCCGTATACAGGAAATAACAGGCATATATCCACATAAGGTTGAGGTGGGCGAAATTGACCTGATAAAGCATAAATCTGAAGTAAAATTCTGGTACGAGGATAAAGATCCGGCTAAGGTTAGAGCAAAGCAGGCCTCATAAGCGTATACGCACAATACGGCCTCCGCTGCCTGCGGCATAAAAGCTGCGGCCTGTTTCTCTTACCAGCACATGAAAACCTTCTTTTAACAATGGCTGCCAGCTACGGGCGGCATCGTACGAAATATCGGTGCCCGAGGGCCCTGTACATACCCATATACGTTTCGAAAGCGCTATAACGGACGAACGGTATCCGCCGGTACCGTCTGCCAGCTGCCAGTGCTTTCCTTTATCGGTACTATAACACAGGGTGCTGTCGCTGAAGCCGGGCCGGGTATAATCGCCACCGGCCACCACATACATTTTTCCTTTTACTGCGAGCGAATAGGCCCCTTTGCTGGGACTGCCCGCCTGCAGGGGCAGCGGCATACGCCGTATTCCGGATCTCAGGCGTTGCAGCAGCGAAGGTTGCGGGCCGCCACTTACCCAAAGCCAGCGTTGTTTGCCCCGGTAGTACATACAGGAACCGCTGGCAGCAAAAGAAGCCTCGCCTGCTTTTACGCCAGGCATAGCCAGCATTACCCAGGAATGTCCGCCGTCTTTGGTATATAAAAAGCGGAAAAGACCGTACATGGGGTCGCAAAGCACTAATCCATCGCCGGGAGATGCAAAATGAATATCGTCGGCAAAAAAAGCAGAATCTCTTTCCATATATATACAGTCGCCGGCAGCGTTGTACAAACCGCATGAATCGCCGGCACTCAGCAACAGCAGACTTCCGTCGGCACGTTTGTGTATATCTCTGAAATCTTTCTCCGGATGCGGGAATGGTATCCTGCGTCCGTTGTCCCAGATAAAAGAATGGCTGCCTGCTGCCAGTAATCCGCCCTTGGGGGTATATACAAGTCCGCGTATACTTATACCGGCCTCACGGTGCAGGGTATCTGCCTGCAGCTGTGCATATATATCTGAAGTAAGGAAACAGAACAGTATCAGCAGTATATATTTCATTTTTTATGGCCCATTTCCTTGCGCAAAAATGCGGCCGTATATCCTTTTTTACAGCCCAGCATTTCCTGCGGACTTCCTTCAAATACCACGGTTCCGCCCCCCTGCCCGCCTTCGGGCCCGATGTCGATAATATGATCGGCACATTTTATTACATCCAGGTTATGTTCAATAACAATAATGGTATTACCACGTCCGGCCAGCTCGTTCAGTACGTCGAGCAATATGCGTATATCTTCGAAATGGAGTCCTGTGGTAGGTTCGTCGAGTATATATATGGTATTACCGGTATCTTTTTTATTGAGTTCCGAAGCCAGCTTTATGCGTTGCGCCTCTCCGCCCGAAAGGGTAACGGCACTCTGCCCCAGGGTAATGTATCCCAGGCCTATATCGCACAGGGTTTTTAGCTTGCGGTAAATCTGAGGTACGGGTTCGAAAAAGGCAGTAGCTGCCTCAATGTTCATATCCAGCACATCGCTGATGCTTTTTCCCTTGTAGCGTACTTCCAGCGTTTCGCGGTTGTAGCGTTTGCCGTTACAGGTTTCGCAGAGCACATGTACATCGGGCAGGAAATTCATTTCTATGGTACGCACTCCGGCCCCCTGGCAGGTTTCGCAGCGGCCGCCCTTTACATTAAATGAAAAACGACCCGGTTTATAGCCGCGTATGCGGGCCTCTGGCAGCTCGGCAAACAGGCTGCGGATATCGTCGAACAGTTTGGTATAGGTAGCTGGGTTACTGCGTGGTGTACGCCCTATGGGACTCTGGTCGATGCTTATTACCTTATCTACATGTTCCAGGCCTTTTATCTTTTTATACGGAAGCGGCTTTTCTACCGAATTATAAAAGTGCTGACTGAGTACCGGCTGTAATGTTTCGCGCACCAGGCTCGATTTACCACTGCCCGAAACGCCCGTTACCACAATAAACTTATTCAGCGGAAACTTAACGCTTATATTCTTGAGGTTATGGCCTGTAGCACCGCTCAGCTCTATATATTTTCCGTTTCCGCCGCGCGGTTTGCCGGGTGCTTTTATCTCCTTTTGGCCGTTCAGGTACTGAGCCGTAACGGTATGTGCCTGCTGTATCTTTTGCGGAGGGCCTTCGCTTACGATACGTCCGCCGTGAATACCAGCCCCCGGCCCTATATCCACCACATGATCGGCTGCCAGTATCATATCCTTGTCGTGCTCTACCACAATAACCGAGTTACCGCCTTCTACCAGGCGCCGCAGCGAATCAATAAGCTTGTCGTTATCGCGCTGGTGCAGGCCTATACTGGGTTCGTCCAGTATATACAGCACCCCGGTAAGCTGCGAACCAATCTGTGTGGCCAGGCGTATACGCTGACTTTCGCCACCCGAAAGGGTACCTGCAGCACGGTCGAGGGTAAGATAATCCAGGCCTATATCCAGCAAAAAGCCTACGCGCTTGCGTATCTCTTTCAGTACTTCGCGGGCAATAATGGCCTGGCGTTCGCCAAGGCGGCCTTCCAAACCGCCGAGCCAATCGTTCAGCGCCACCACATCCAGCGATGCCAGTTCAAATATATTGCGGCCGTCGATGCGGAAATGCAGGGCCTCCTTCTTAAGGCGGCTGCCACCACACTCCCCGCAGGTTTTACGTTCCATAAAGCTCATGGCCCAGCGGGCCAGCGGAGCGCTGTTATCCTCTTCTACCTGGCGTTGTATAAACTGAGCAATCCCTTCGAACTGCATACGGGTGGTATGTATACCTTCGCTGTCTTCGCTGCGCACCATTTCTTCCGTACCATATAATATGGCATTGAGTCCTTCCTCCGGAATATCTTCGATAGGTGTGGTTAGCGTAAATTCGTGGTTCTTACCAATCTGCTCCAGCTGCTTATAAATCCAGGTACCGGTACTATCCTTCAGCGGAGCTATACCACCCTGTTTAATACTTTTTTTAGGATCCGGGATAATTTTCGACTGCTCCAGTTCCAGTACGGTACCCAGTCCGTTGCATTTCGGACAGGCTCCGTATGGCGAGTTAAACGAAAACAGGTTCGGAGCGGGTTCGTCGTAAGAGATACCGCTGGTAGGACACATCAGGTGCCGGCTAAAGTGGCGTACCGCCGCTTTTTTATCTGCCGCACTGCATACCATAATGCTGCCCTTGCCCTGTTTCAGTGCCGATTGCAGCGAACGCCGCAGACGTGTGGCGTTTTTCTCCGTTATATCCAGTGTATCAATTACAACTTCAATATCGTGCACCTTATACCGGTCCAGCTTCATGCCAAACGATATATCTGCAATACGGCCATCGATACGGGCACTTATATAGCCGCTTTTACGGATTTTATCCAGCAGTTCGCGGTAATGTCCCTTACGGCCTTTTACCACAGGAGCCAGCAGGTGCAGTTCCTGTCCGCTGTAATCGCGCATAATCCAGTCAAATATCTGCTCATCCGTAAAGCGCACCATTGCTTCGCCCGTAACATACGAATAGGCCTGGCCCGTACGGGCAAAAAGCAGGCGCAGAAAATCGTAAATTTCCGTAACGGTACCCACTGTACTGCGCGGATTGCGGCTGGTGGTTTTTTGCTCGATCGATATAACCGGGCTCAGTCCGTTTATCTTATCCACGTCGGGCCGTTCGCCGCTGCCCAGGAACTGCCGCGCATACGACGAAAAACTTTCCAGGTAACGGCGCTGCCCTTCGGCATAAATGGTATCAAAGGCCAGGCTGCTTTTTCCGCTGCCGCTTAAACCCGTAAATACCACCAGTTTATTGCGGGGCAGGTTCAGCGATACATTTTTAAGGTTATGCTCCCTGGCTCCGTATATTTCAATCTGTTCTTCCACGTAATAATCCTTACTGTAAATAAAAGCAACTGCAAATTTCAACCTTTGCACATCATAAAGCAAATAAAAGTACGGGCACGAACATTTGTTCAAAAAGCGCGTTAAATTTTAAGAGTTCTTTCACACTTCAACTTTTTTTTAAGCAAAACTTAAGTAAAGCAGGCTTACAAAAGCCCGCGCCGATTGTTATTTTTGTGAAAATTCCGGAAAAAGGAAAAAAGACGTTTATGCAAAGTATAGGAAATTACCATAAAAAAGGGTTATACCAAAGGGTAAATAACTATCTTTTAAGCGTTTTTAACGGGGGGGCTTCAAAATCCTCAATTAGCACCTAATTTGTACCAATGGAGCACAGAGCAAATTACAGACTACTCATAAACAAAGCCTTTAAGCTGTTGCGCCACGACCGGCGCATTGTAATAAAACTACTTATATACGCTGCCCTTGCCGGGGCACTCAACTTAACGCTGCCACTGGGTATACAATCCATTATAGGCCTGGTTATGGGTGCGCGCATTTCCGCCTCGCTGGCCGTACTTATAGGCATTGTAATACTGGGCACCCTTTTTGCCGGCTGGGTAACCATACTGCAGATGCAGCTGGCCGAGCACCTGCAGCAGAAAATATTCCAGTATTCCGTAACTGAGTTCTCCTACAAAATTCCGCGTATAAAACTGGAAGCTCTGCGCGGAAAGTATGCGCCTTCCTTCGTAAACCGTTTTCTCGATACCACCACTATACAGAAAGCCCTTCCCAAAATCCTGCTCGACCTGAGTGCGGCCGTTCTGCAGATTATTTTCTGCCTTATTCTTCTTTCGGTATACCATGTGGCCTTTATTGTATTCAGTATTATGCTGTTTATTGCCCTGGTGCTGCTGCTGCGCATTACCGGCATGAAGGCCATCGACTCCAGCATTGCCGAAAGTAAATACAAATACCGCATTCTGTACTGGCTGCAGGAAGTATCAAGGGCCTTAGGCACTTTTAAGCTGGCAGGCGGCTCCAAGCTGCCCAACTATAAATCCGAAGAGCTTTCGCGCAGGTATTTCCATTTTCGTAAAAAGCGCTTCTTTATACTGGTGCGCCAGTACTGGATTATTATTTCCTTCAAAACCGTAATTACAGGTGCCCTGCTTATACTGGGGGCCGGCCTGGTGTTGCAGGAACAGATAAATCTGGGGCAGTTTGTAGCTTCTGAAATTATTATTATCCTGTTACTTACCGCTGTAGAAAAACTCATTATAAACCTCGACAGTATTTACGATGTACTTACCGCTGTAGAAAAGCTGTCGTCGGTTACCGATATGGAGCTGGAAGAAGAAAAAGGGCTCAATATTACCGAGCTTGGCTTTAGCGGCGGTTTTAAGGTAGATGTAATCAACCTTTCGTACCGTATCGGGCAAAAGCAGGTGCTCGACAATATAAACTTCAGTGCCCTTCCCGGCGAGCGGGTGGCCATTGTAGGTATGAGCGGCAGCGGTAAATCTACCCTGCTAAGCATTATTCCGTTCCTGTACCACAACTACGAAGGTGTTGTATCCATAAACGATATTTCCATACGCAATATAAACCCCGACGACCTGCGCTCCAAGCTCGACGGCAACTACTCGCACGAAACCATTTTTTACGGTACGGTAGAAGAAAATATACGCCTGAGCCGTCCGGATATTTCGATACAAAGAATGTTAGAGGTTTGCGAACAGCTCGATCTGCTGAATTTTATAAAATCGCTGCCCGAAGGTTTCGATACCAAGCTTATATACAACGATGCCAACCTGCCCAAACGTTTTGTAGAAAAGATAATACTGGCCCGTAACCTGGTAGAGGCTCCGCAGCTGCTGCTGCTCGAAGACTTTTCCCTCGACGATTTCGAAGGCGAAGGCGACCGGATTATGGGTATACTCGATAAACTGAAAAGCGAAACCACCATCATTGCCACCACCAACGATCTTACATTTACCAAGGCATGCGACAAAATGGTGTTGCTCGAAAATGGTAAAATGAGCTTTTTCGGCAGCGTAAAAGAAGGACTCACAAATCCACAGGTACTTAAAAATTTGTATTAAGATGAAAGGACTGTTTGAGGATAAAGACGAAAATGTGATAAGCTGTGCCCTTAGCGACAACGAAATATATCAGCCACGGCGTGCCATGAAATTGTCGCGCTGGATAAGCATACTGATAGGCATAGCCTTTCTGTGCCTGTTTTTACCCTGGACACAGAATTTTACCGCTACCGGCAAAGTAACCACCCTGCGGCCCGAAGATCGCCCGCAGCAGGTACAGGCCACCATTGCCGGACGTATTGAAAAATGGTACATAAAAGAAGGCGATGCCGTAAAAAAAGGCGATACCCTGGTAAAGCTGAGCGAGATAAAAACCGAATACTTCGATCCCAACCTGATACCCCGTACCGAACTTTCGCTCAAAAGTAAAGAAATGAGTGCCGAAAGCTACGAAAGCAAGGTACAGGCCCTGGATATGCAGATAAGCGCCCTGAGCCAGAACATGCCCCTGAAGCTGGAGCAGGCCCGCAACAAGGTAAAACAGGCCCAGCTTAAGGTACAGAGCGACAGCCTGAATGCTGTTGCCGCCGACACCGCCATGCGCGTAGCCCGCCTGCAGATTGACCGCGCCCGGCAGCTGTTTGCCGAAGGCATAAAACCGCGTACCGAATACGAAGACAAACTGAATAAGTTCCAGGAAAGCAGCGCCAAACTGCTGAAAGCCGAAAACGATTACATTATCAGCAAAAACGAACTGCTGAATGCCCAGATTGAGCTGAATACACTCGTGAATGACTTCCGCGAGAAGATAGCCAAGGCCGAGAGCGATAAATCGTCTGCACAGAGTATGGCCTACAGCACCGAATCGGAAATTGCCAAGATGCAGAGCGACCTTACCAATTACATTATACGTTCGGGCTACTACTATATATTAGCCCCGCAGGATGGCTACGTGGTTACCACCATGAAAGCCGGTGTAGGCGAAACCGTAAAAGAAACCGATCCGCTGGCCACCATATTGCCCAGCTCTGCTGCCGAACGTGCCGTAGAACTGTATATCGACCCCGTAGATATGCCCCTGCTGCGTATAGGCAAACACGTACGCCTGCAGTTCGACGGCTGGCCAGCCTTTGTGTTTAACGGGTGGCCCGGTACTTCGTTCGGTACCTTTGGCGGCGAAATTGCCGTTATTGACCGCAATATTTCGGCCAACGGCAAATACCGCATACTCGTAAAACCCGATATAAACGATAAAACATTAACAGGCCTGGTGCTTAAGCAGACCAAGGAAGGCAAAAACTGGCCCGAGGAAGTACGCGTAGGTACCGGTGCATATGGCATACTGCTGCTCAATAATGTACCTTTATACCGCGAGATATGGCGACGTATAAATGCCTTCCCGCCAGAGTTTTACCAGCCCGAAGATGCAGCGGCCGGAGGAAAGGAGGCTAAAAAGTGATACGTAAATACGTACTGCTCATCTTCCTTATCCTGGGCCCGGTGGTATTGCCGGGCCGCAGCCAGACACCCGACAGTGTGCTTACCCGGGGCGATTTTGTACGCATCGTAAAAATGCATCACCCCATAGTACGGCAGGCCACACTTACCCGCGAAATAGGTCGTATGGAATACCTTATGGCCCGCGGAGCTTTCGATCCTGTACTTTCGGTAGACTGGGACAATAAACGCTACAACTCTACCGAATACTGGCGCCTCTTCAGCAGCGAACTAAAAGTTCCGGTATGGGCCGGTATCGATCTTAAGGCAGGATACGAACAAAACCAGGGAACCTATATCAGCGACGAACGTACCGTACCCGCCAACGGACTGGCCTACGCCGGGGTAAGCATCGATCTGCTTAAAAACCTGCTGGGCAGCGAACGCTTACTTGCTGTGCAGCAGGGCCGTATGATGCGCGATATATCGCTGAACGAACAGAAAAACATCCTAAACAACCTGTTCCTGGCTGCCGAAGAAGCCTACCGCGAATGGAGCCGGGCCTACGAAACCCGTACGCTGCTGCAACGTTATGTTGATATTTCGCGTATCCGCTTCCAGGCTGTAAAACGCGGCTACGAAACCGGTGCATTCCCTGCCATAGATACTACCGAAGCCCTTATACAACTGCAAAACCGCGAATTTATGCTGGCCGATGCTCAGCTGGCCGAAATACGTGCCCGTAACATCGCATCCCTTTTTGTGTGGAGCGACGGTTATATACCCGTGGAGCTGGATCGTATTTATCCGCAGCCATCCGGTATAAGCAACTGGAACTTTACCCAGGACAGCCTTAGCACTTCGCTGGCACTGCTACCCTTCCATCCCGAATATCAGCAGAAAAACCTGAAGATACGCATGTACGAGTTCGAACGCAGGTATGCCTTTAACAGTATACTGCCCAAACTGCAGGTACAATACAATTTTCTGGCACAGCCGGTAGGTAATAATCCTGCACAGTGGAACTTTACAGGTTTCAACAACAATTTTAAATACGGTATCCATTTCAAATATCCCATACTGATGCGCGAAGGCCTGGGCAAATACGGAGCCACCAAGGCCAAACTCGAAAGCAGTATGTACGATGCCGATATTAAACTGCTGCAGCTTAAGGGAAAACTTTCTACCGTGTTTAATGAAGGCAGTACCTATGCCTACCAAACCGAGCTGTACCGGCGTACCGTAGAAAATTACCAGCGCCTGCTCGACGCCGAAATACGTAAGTTCGATCTTGGTGAAAGCTCTCTTTTCCTGCTTAATTCAAGGGAAAGTAAACTGATTGAAAGCCAGCAGAAACTGATAGAGCTGAGCAATAAGAATGCCGTGGCACGTATAAAATTCATGCATGCCACCGGAAATTTATTCGAGAAGTATGAGTAATATTACAGCGCTTTTATGAACCACAGATACCTGTATATTATTCTGGGCTGTATTCTGGGCTGTTTTTATGCCTGCGGACCGGGTATAAAAGAAACGCCTATAAAGCTGAGCCGCGAAGAATATGTAGCGCCTTTTCAGAACCAGTACGACAACCTGAACTACGAAATAAGCCTGCTCGAAAAAGAATACCAGTCCCTGCAGCAGCGTTTCGATACGCATAAATCGGTACACAGCGACTCGCTCCGGTACCTCAGCTACTACCGCCGTTTCGATGTGGTACAGAACGAAACCGGCAAGGTACTCGATGCCATACGCCAGATCGAAGACGGACTTATTGCCTCCCTGCTTAAAAACGGGCTCGATACCCTGAGCGATCCCGAACATTTACGGCTGGTATACATACGCAACCCGCAGAGCAACGAAATAAACAAAAGCTATTTTAAGAGCTTTGCCGATAATATAGGCTCCGAATTAAACATGGAAATAGGTGCATACAACAAAAAAATGCACTCGTCCAAAGTACTCGAAACACCTGGCGACTCTTCGGTGGTACTTATTTTTTCGCGCCTGTACGATAAACCCGATCCCAATAATTCAGAACCCTTTTACTGGGAAGATTTTTCCCTGATAAATGTTCCCATTGTATCCTGCCTTACCGAACTCAAAAGTTTACGGGTACGGGTACTTAAAACCGGACTTTCTGCAGGCCGGTACGTATACAGCCGCATGAATGCCATGGCATTCCGCTTTAGTTCTGTGGCCCTTTACATGGATGCCGAAAGCAGGCAGGTGCGTAAAAACGAGAACGTAAAAATACATATGGGTATGCGGGCCTGGAACGAAAACGAGAATCCCGTAATTGTTATAAACGGCGATACCGCCACCCGTTTCGAAAACGGTGAGGCCATATATACCTATAAACCCCGCAAAAGCGGCATACAAAAGCTGAAAGGCGAAATGTTCTATACCGATCCGCGTACCGGTAAGGAACAAAGTGCCTCCACTTCTATTATACTGCGGGTAAGCGAATAAACCGGTTTACAGTTTTGTTTTTACACGGGCCCAGTCTTTCAGTTGCCAGTGTGTATGTGCCGTACAGATAAGGTTACGCTCGTTATCGTACAGCTCTACCTTAAGTACCTGTACCGTTTTTTCAGCTCCTTCCAGTTCTTCTTTAATACGTGCAAGTTCCTCTTCGCTGATACGGAAAATACCGTGCACCGGTTTTTTGGCCTGGTAGGTATAGTCCATTTCCAGCCGCTGCAGTATATAGCGATACTTTTTAGGATCGAGATGCCGTGCCAGCGAAAGTCCGCATACATACTCCGAAGCAGTAGCCAGGGCACAGGCGTGTATGCCCTTCAGGTGATTCATATTACGGCGTTTATACGGGATACTTACTTTCAACTGCCAGTTATCCAGTACATCTATACGGAAACGGTGCGGACTGTTAAAGGGTATAACCCGCCACAAAATCCTGTTCAGCAGGAAATTATAAAAGGATGAATGTTGCGCTTTATACAGGATGCTTTCGATGTTCATAGTGGTGTTTTTATTCCGGTTTAAGTTCCGTAAAGGTTTTATCGTCGTATACAAAAATAATCTTAACTACTTTTTTTTCAGCAGAGGCAAAAGCTGCGTAAGAATTAGCAGCACCCGGCCCAGACTGTAACTGTGAAGGTGCTGACAGCGGTTGAGGCTCGCGGGGCTGTTCCGGCACTTCGGGCTGCCCGTATTCTTCCGGAAACATTTCGGCCAGCTGCGACAATATATCCAGCTGCCGCCCGGGCTGTTTACCGGCAGTGGCCATTTCGGCCTGCGGTTCCGGTGTTTTGCCGCTGTACATAAGTCCGTTACCGGTAAACAACCAGTTTGCATTTACATAAGGCATTTCCAGCAGCAGCTTCTCAATAAAATCGGCCCCGGGTTTATTACGGCCAGCCAGTATATGGCTCAGCGCCGAACGCAGCACCCCGATACGATCGGCAAAGGTAGAAGCGGTTAGCCCTTCGGATACGATCAGTTCTTTTATACGTTGATTGATACCTTCCACAGCTCAAATATACGGAATTTACAAATGTCCCAAACTACTGAAAATGAATGTAATTTAAAAATGTAATCTTTGATTTACTTTTGTAAAAAGAAGCCCGCACATATAAATTAAAATCGGCCCTCGTTAACTAAAAAAAACTTTATATAATTAATATAATATTTTGATTAATAGTAATATAAATAAAAATATGATCTGTGTAATAATCGCCGAATTGGCCGGATTACGTTTGTATACACAAATATAAATGCAAAGAATCCTTTGAAAACCGGGAGATTTACTATTTTTATACAAGGTCTTTTGTGAATAAACCAACCTGAATTTATTATTTAGATAAAACATATAATTAGATGATAATTAAAGATTTAATCTCAAAAAAATATCTGTTTGTAAGTCTGCTTATCCTGTCTGTTTACATATTTAAGACTCCCCTTTTTGCCCAGGAGCGTTCAGTTTCGCCTTTCCGGAGCGATTTCAGGGCAGATACTTTCGACATACGCCGGACAGACCTTTACCTGAACATTACCGACTTTACCAATAAGACCATTTCCGGCTATGCCGAACTAAAAGTTGGCTTTAAGGCAAACGGGGTAAACTATCTCCCACTCGACCTTATGCAGTCTTTAACGGTAGACAGTGTACTGCTGCCGAATGCAGCTCTTACATGGCAGCACCAGAACAACCGGCTGCGCATCAGTTTACCTGTGCAGAATACCGGCGATACCCTGTTGCTTAAAATTTATTATGGTGGCGAGGCTATTACAGGCAACAGCAACTTTGGAGGTTTTTACTGGACAGGCGGTTATGCCTTTAACCTGGGGGTAAGCCTGAACGATATTCCACATTCGGCCGGCCGCTTCTGGTTTCCCTGCATCGACGATTTTAATGTTAAGAGCCTGTACGCTTATCATATAGAAGTTACTCCCCCGCACAAGGCCATCTGCGGAGGTATGCTCAGTTCGGTGCAGCCCCTGCCCGGCGGTAACCAGGTATACCACTGGGAGCTTAACCTGCCTGTACCGGCTTACCTGGCTTCGGTAAATGTAAATGCCTACGAGCAGGTAAACCTGTCGTACCAGTCGCTGTACGGTGGGCTTATACCCATGCATTTACATGCTTTGGCGGCAGATACCAGCTCGCTGAAGAACTCTTTTGTAAATCTTTCGGCAGCCATGCATTGTTACGAAAACCGTTTCGGACCGTATATTTTCCCGCGTGTGGGTTACAGCCTGGTGCCTTTTAACGGCGGAGCTATGGAGCATGCCTGTAATATTGCCTACCCTCGTATTGCGGCGAATGGCAGCAATACCTACCAGACTCTTATGGCACACGAACTGTCGCACCACTGGTGGGGCGATAATACCACCTGCGAAACGGCAGAAGAAATGTGGCTGAACGAAGGTTTTGCCTCTTTTAGCGAACTGCTGTTCCTGGAAGATGTGGTATCGGCCCAGAGTGCTTACGATGCCTACCTCGAAAACCAGGATATGGTGCTGGATAAAGCACATACCAACGATGGAGGTTACTGGCCGCTGAGTGGTGTACCGCAAAGCGATACATATGGTACACATACCTATGTAAAAGGTGCCAATGTAATACGGAGCTTGCGTACCTATATGGGCGACAGCCTGTTTTATGCGGGTATGAAGGATGTACAGTCGGCCTTTATGCTGCGCACACTAAATACCGAAGATTTTATAGGCAGCCTGGAAAACAGCACACAGCTGAACCTACAGGATTTTAAGAACGACTGGCTGCTGCAGCCGGGTTTTGCCACTTTTACGCTGGATAGTTTCCGCTGGCAGAACAATGTGTGCAACGTGCATGTGCGGCAAAGAAACCGGGCCGTAAACCATCCCTACAGCCAGGTTCCGCTGTATATTACCTGTATAGGTGCAGCCCGGCAGACCTATACAACGCTGGTAAACCATAACGGCATTTACAGCTCATACAGTTTTGCCCTGCCTTTTGAGCCCCGTGTAATTGCGCTTAACCGCAGGCATCCCCTGGCCCTGGCCACTATGGGAGCCGAAATAGAGATAAGCAGTACGGGTAATTTTCAGTTCCCCTATACCCGGGCCATGCTGCGCGTACAGAACGCCGGCAGCGACAGCACCTTTATCCGTATCGACAATCACCGTGTTGCGCCCGAAGCCACTATTACCATAAACGACAGCCTGTGGATATCGCCCGGACGTTACTGGACCATACAGGGTATACGGGGCAGCGGTTTTAATGCCAGTCTTTCGCTTAATGTAAACGGGGCTATAAACGGCTACGATGCCGGCATTATAACTACGGCCGATAAACTGCGCATTGTTTACCGCAAAGATGCTTCCGAGCCCTGGACCGTATACAGCGACGATACGGTTATGATATTCAACCCGGCTTCGAAAAAAGGCAGCATCGATGCCCGTAATGTTAAATTCGGCGATTATGCCGTGGCTGCGGTACGCAGCGACCTGGGCCTTACTCCTGCCAGCAACGGCACTGATAGCCGGCAAATACGGGTATGGCCCAACCCTGCCCAGGCAACCCTGAACTTTCCGGCAGAGCTCGAACTACCGGCCCATATAACCATAAGCGACGCCTCCGGTAAAAAAGTAATGCAGCTTTTGCTGAAAGAGCATCAGCTGAATACCGGCAGCTTAAAGCCAGGCCTGTATAATATTATGATCCGCGACCCGCATAAAACACAATTTCATGCTAACTTTGTAAAACAGTAACACAAACACCATAAAACCTTCACCATGAATTTAGTTGCATTATCGGTACCTATATTCCTTCTCCTTATTGCCATTGAGTTCGTTACGGGCCTGGTGCGCCACAGGAAAATATATTCGTTCAGCGATTTTGTAACCAATATAAGCTGCGGCATCGGGCAGCAGGTGCTGGGTGCTTTTTTTGCCATACTTACTTTTGTAGCTTACCGTTATATATACGAAGAGTGGCGCCTGTTTACCATCCCCGACACCTGGTATTATGCACTGCTGCTTTTTATCGGGGTCGACTTTTTTTATTACTGGTTTCACCGGCTCAGTCACGAAATAAATGCCATATGGGCCACACATATTGTACACCATCAGAGCGAAGAGTATAACCTGAGCGTGGCATTGCGCCAGTCATGGTTCCAGACCTGCTTTAGCTGGGTATTCTACATCCCGCTTTCGCTGCTTGGGTTTTCGCCCGGTCTTATGGTTATTATTGTAGCCCTTAACACGCTGTATCAGTTCTGGATACATACAAGGCTCATACGCACTATGGGGCCTTTCGAATGGATCTTTAACACGCCTTCGCACCATCGGGTGCATCATGGCAGCAATCCCAAATACATCGATAAAAATCATGCCGGAACACTTATTATATGGGATCGTTTGTTTGGCACCTTCCAGAAAGAGGAAGAAGAAGTTGTGTATGGTATTACCACTCCGCTGCGCAGCTGGGATCCTTTCAGGGCTAATTTTCATTACTGGCAGGAGCTTGCGCAGCATGCGGCAAAGGCACGGGGTTTAGATAAGCTGCGTATGTTCCTTAAAGGACCGGGCTGGTTCCCTGCCGAACAGGGAGGCTTTAAAAGTCCGCCGGAGATCGATGCCGCCCGTTTTGTAAAATTTGCTATAGCTACGCCACCCAGGGTACAGGGCTATGTATTTATACAGTTCCTTTTTACCATAGGCGCCGTTACCTATTATATGTTTTTTGCCAACGAATGGATACTGAGCGAGGGCTTTAGCCAGATTGGCCGTTGCAGTGCACTGGCAGCATTTATACTGCTTACTATATTCAGCCTGGGAGCCCTGCTCGAAAACCGCAGCTACGGCTGGCCTGTAGAAATGTTGCGCCTGGTGGGAGGTATGGCGCTTATGCTGCTTTTCCACGACGAAAGCTGGTTCGCGGCCATGCTGCTGCTTTATCCTGCATTGCAGCTTATACTGCTGGCCTATGTTTTCCTGCCCGTATTTTTCCCACACACCAGCAACCACACATCCCGTAAAACACGTATAAAAACTACCTGATTCCATTTATGTTCTCCATTTCCCGCTTTCGTTTCCTGTTTTTCAGCATCCTGCTGCTCGAGATTCTGTTCGAAATAATTTCAGATAACCGTACCGGCGTATATATAACCAAACCACTGCTTATGCTGTCGCTGTTATTGTGGCTGCAGCAGCGGAGCGGACTCTGGAAAGACAGCCGGCGCTGGCTAACCCTGGGTTTTGTATTTAGTTTGCTGGGCGATGTATTGCTGATGTTCCGCAACGATAACCTGTTTGTTTTTGGCCTGGCAGCCTTCCTGGTGGCCCATGTATTTTATATTGTTTGTTTCTTCAGCGAAATACGGGGCAAAAGCGGCTTTACTCCCACAGCCGCCCTGCTGCGCTTTATCCCTTTTCTTATATTCTACAGCGTATTTATGTGGATAGCCGTACCCAGAATACAGCAGACCGATGCCGGCCTCAGCATACCCGTAATGGTATATGCCTTTGTAATATGCCTTATGGGCTGGAGTGCCAGCCTGCGGCAGAACGTGGTAAGTAAAACCTCTTTTGTAATGGTACTTACAGGTGCCATACTGTTTATACTTTCCGATTCGTTTATTGCCATTAATAAATTCCTGCTGCCCTTCGAGGCCTCCCCCGTGGTAATTATGGCTCTTTACGGTGCCGGCCAGTATGCCATTGCACATGGTTTTATACGGCAACACCCTGTGCAGGAGCAATAAAAAAGCAGCTCTGCTCTTGCAGAAGTGAAAAAAAATTCTATATTTGTAGAATAAACCTTAACCAATCCTTAATGACCATATCCTTTGCTGGTACCCACGTGGTACATCATATTCTATCCGTTTTTTTCCCCTCCCGGGCATATTATCTGCGCTGTGCCGCAGCCATACCCGTTCCTGTTCCCGAATCTTCATACGCTATATACGTATCCTTAAAAGGGAAAGGAGGTGCCGCACAACAATAAACCATGCATACAACCCGGCACTCTGTCACCGCCAAACAGTTCACAAACCATTATTAAATCCTTAAAAAAACCGCTGAAATGATGAGCGAAAAATTTAATGTTCAGGAATTTCTGAAACAGGCTTCAGCCGACGGGCTGATAAATCTGGATATTACCCTTAAACAGGCTGTAACATCCAAATCATTCGGATACTTAAACGGCTTTGCCGATCCCTGGGACTGGTGGTGCGGAAGCGACCTGCGTCACCTCATTATCTGGCGTGGTCCCCGTGTACGCATCGAAGATGTACTCGTAGGAAACCTGAGGCTTAACGAAGGTCTGCGCGAAAGTCTGCAGATTAACAATACGCTGGCCGAGCGTCTTGCGGCCTCCCTGGGTAAATAAACATCTGCAAATCCGGCGGCAGGCACAAGGTTCTGCCGCCTTTATTTTTTTCTGTATGAGCATACTTAACATTCCTGCACAAAAAGAATTACTGATACGGCTTGAGTACACCATTGAGTTTATGCTTAAGCATTACGAGCAGCTCCCTGTCTATATTCCCATATGGAAACAGATGGAATACAGCGGTTTTGAGCATAAGGTATCGAGCGAATTTGCCCTGCTGCTGATGCTGGCTGCCCGTGTACCTTCGCCCGGCAGTACCCTGCCGCTGCTTATACAAACAGCCGGCGAAAAAATTGCAGCACGTATGCGCACTGCTGCTCACCTGGACGAAATCCGTAAATCGCCCCAGAAGGCTGCTACTATGGCTCAATGCCATATTTACCTGAGCCTGGCCGGACTGCCCGATGCCGAATGGGACCATTGCATACGCCTGCTGCTTAAGAAAGGGTACGGCGATGTAAGCGACCGCGCCTTTTACCGCCTTTTCGACAAAAACTGGTTTCGCTCCCTGCTGAACGAACCGGCCGGAGATGCCTCCGCCCTGCTCCCGCTTTCGCTGCTCAACAGCCGTTTTCATCCGGCATACATGGAAATAAACGATGCCTATGCCTTTACTCATATATTAATGTACATGAGCGATTTCGGGCTTAAAGATATAAGCCCCGGCATGCAGCAAATTCCGCTGAAAGAGCTGGTACAAAGCGCCATTATGTTTGAGCTGAGCGAAGAAAATCACGACCTGCTGAGCGAGTTCCTTATGAACTATGTTTTTATAAGCGACGAATGGGATACCATAAGCTTACTGGGCTGGAAATACCTTACACATACCTGGGATTCTATGAGCTTTTTACCAGGCCCTTCGCTGGAACCCGAAGTGTTCGAACGGCTCGAAGGCGAAGTACGCAGCGCCTATGCCTTTAAAGAGATATACCACACCAACCTGGTGGCTGCCGCCCTGTGCGCGGTATTGCTGTATCGCCCCCTGCAAGCATGCGGCAGTGTAAACGTATCCTGCAACAACCCTCGCCGGCCCGATTTCGATGGCTTTTTACATACAGCTGCCACACATTATACCATCCCTCCCGCATACGATACTCTGCCCGCCGCCGATACCGAACAACTATGGCAGCTGTTACAGCAACAGATAGGACGTAACCCGCCCCCGGCATGGCTCTCTTTTCTGCAGCAGGGAGTGAGCAATACACAGGAGCTTGGTTACACGCTGGCACTTACAGCCTGTACCCTGGGCATACGTAACGAAAATATAGCCCTGCTGTACCAGGGTATGCTGCTCTTAGCATCCTCAGAACAAGGGATGACCCACACCCTGAGCGAGGCCTTTGAGTTTTTCCTGAACCGGCAGGATGCCAGGGGCCGCCTGCCGGAGTATATAGAGCAGAGCGGATTACTGCCCCGTATACTGCAGCTGGCACAGTATTGCAGGCTGGCATACGGCATACAACAGCCACAAATGCATGAATAAGAAGCATACAAGGCACGCAGGTATGCCCAAAAACATGTACATTTGCGCTTACTTTTTATGAAGCATAATACCCTGTTCCTGCTCATTATATATGTTTGCACCGCCGCTGCCTGTACACGGAGCGGAGCTGTACAGAATACCATTCCGGTAAGCGACGATGCAAAAGCCGGCGACGATACCCTGCGCTGCACACTGCTTTTTGCAGGCGACCTTATGAACCACGGTCCGCAGATAAAAGCCGCCTGGAACAGCAGCAACAGCACTTACAGTTACGATACCTGCTACTACTTTCTTAAGCCGCTTATACAAAGTGCTGATCTGGCCATTGCCAACCTGGAGGTAACACTGGGCGGTGCCCCCTATACCGGCTACCCCATGTTCAGTGCACCCGATGCCTATGCTCAGGCTGTAAAAAATGCCGGTTTCGATCTGCTGCAAACAGCCAATAACCACAGCTGCGACCGCAAAAAAACAGGTGTTATACGTACACTCGACCAGCTGGATTCGCTGCAACTCCTGCATACCGGTACCTTTCGCAACCAGGCCGAACGCGACTCGCTGTACCCGCTGCTATTCGAAAAAAACGGCTTCCGCTTTTGCATGCTCAATGCCAGCTACGGCACCAATGGCTTGCCCGTACCCGAGCCTACCGTAGTAAACCTGCTCGATTCCGTGCAGCTGAAGCAGGATTTTGCCCGGGCGCGCAACTCCGGTGCCGATCTTATTATAATGACGGTACACTGGGGCCTGGAATACCAGCGCCAGCCCTCGGCAGAGCAGAAAAAATGGGCCGATTTCTTTATTAGGGAGGGAGCAGACCTTATTATTGGTTCCCACCCGCATGTGGTGCAAACCTACGAGCTGCGCGAAGCATATGGTAAAAAAGTGCCTGTTTTTTACTCGCTGGGTAATTTTATATCGAACCAGCGCGAACGGTATAAGGACGGAGGCATTATGGCCCGGGTACACCTGAAAAAGGCAGCAGGAATAACACAGATAAGCCTGGTTGAATATACCCCCGTATGGGTGCAGAAGCAAATGAGCCCTAAAGTGGTATACCGGCTTATTCCTCCCGGTTTTGAAGGCGACAGTATATTAAGCACTGCCGACCGCAGCCTGTACCGTGTATTTACCGAAGATACCCGCAAACATCTTGCAAATCTGCCCCGCTTTTAACGGGTTTCTTTTTTCCATTTCCGGAAAGCCCCGAGCACATAGCGCCTGCGCAGGAAAATACCCCAGCCTGCAGCTGTAAAAAAGGTAAACAGTGCATATACAGCCGCCGGTATGGCTGCCTGCGGCGAGTTAAG
>JGI11944J13513_1000016_pt1 | contig 202649 bp, 161 predicted proteins | sample TerdegcoTASludge_FD_13513 | JGI IMG/M metagenome (IMG submission 13513) | reverse complement strand
AAAGGCAGTATTATCGGAAAGTTTCATAACTGCATCGAGTAATATCAAATGTCCCGTGCTACTAATAGGTAAAAATTCTGTCAATCCCTCTACAATCCCGAAAACTGCACTTTTAATAAGCGATAAAATCATCCTTTTTCTCCTACTGTTGACCTTTAAGCTCTTTTATCTTTAAAATAAAAACTTCAACCTATAATCTTCAATCTGTAACCTAAAATCCTTTATCTTAAATTTTCTACCTCTTTTTGATTATATCTTACTGATATTTCTAACTCTGATATCTCTAAGTACGCTTTATCTAATCAAAATTAAATCTATTGTAAATATTTTTCTCTTTTTCTTTCTTTTTCTCTTCCTTTTTCTTATGCCCAGACCGCCCCACCACCCACCCAAAAAGATAAAGGGAGGGAAAGGGAGAGGGGGAAATTAAGGAATAGTATAAAAAAATAGAGGAAATGGAAGAAAATGGAAAAATGGACAACTTAAAGTGTTTGAAAATATTCTTTAATTTTTAATGACATTAATTTTCTTCTTATTTCTAAAAATTCTTGATAATGTTTAGCATCCATTTCAAAAATATCTTCTGGAATACAATGCATTTTCATATTTTGTTTTAACTCATCAAGTGATACTATCCCACCATATTTTAATCTTGAGCCATTGCATTGATCTAATATTTCTTTAAAATAAACATCTGGTGCTTTGGAACCAATAGTAATATTTATTTCACTTTGAGCCATTACATAGTTAGCTATTTGATTGTACATTCCTTTATCAAAACCTTGTTTTTTTAAATATTCCCTAGGAAATAAATGATGTACATCTCCTTTTAATGTTATTAAATCTTGAACTGTTATATCTTTAGATAAAAAGCCTTTGTCATTATTTTTAACTTGTGATGCTAAATATACATGAAATAATGGACTACTAGCTACTGAAGTATTCATTTGTTGAGGCAAACTTAAATCCCAAAAAGCATCTGATAACTCAGCTTCCAATGTATTTTTTATATAATCTTCTGGATTTTCAGCTATCTTTTTAATATCATAGTCAAATTGAGATTCAGCAGAACCTGAATATCGGCTTGTTAAGACAGATAAAACAAACCATTTTCTTACTAAAGATTCTATAATGGCTTGGTTATAACCTAACTCTTTTAAAGTCAAATAAAGAACATAGGAAAAATTTACTGCATTTTTTGATCTTATCATTGAACTATCAATAAAGCCAGCTGAACGGATTATCATTAAAAATTTTTTAAAATTGCTTTCGTTTATATAATCTTTAATACCAAGAGAAAGCATATCAAAAGATTTTTCTGCAATTTCCTCTTCATAATCTCGAGTTTCAAAATTACGACCAGATAATAAAGCTACTAAATCTTGTATTTTTCCTCTTTTAAATTTATATGTAAAGGCAACTCGAAGCATATCGGTATATAAAGGGTCGTATAAATCACTATTTTCATCTTTTAACCAAGACATTTTTTGAAAATATTCGGTTTCTGTGAAATCCTTATCTTTTTCAATTAATTGATAATAAAAATCTGGTTCTGCTGCCATATGACAAAAGTAATCAATAGCTTTTCTTAATATATTTCCTTTATATGTTTCATTAACAGTAATTTTAGACATAGCAAAATCAGCTTGACTAAGCAAACTACCAGCTGAGTTAATTCTTATAAATATTTCTGTTACAGTATCAATATCTAAGTCAGAACTAAGTTCGATAAGACCTATAGGATTATTAACAGTTCCTCTTAAAGATTCAATAGATGTATAAATAGAATCAAAATCTTCCAAATTATTAACCTTACAATAAGAACTGACAAATTGGTGTAACTTAAAACTTCCATTAAATATTTCACTTATATTAGCTATCCATTTTGAATCTTTTTGAATAGCTGAGTTTGTGACTTCAAATTTTTGTTCAATTGGATTAAAGGCAATTGAAATGGTAACAGTTTCATATTCTTTGTTTATTATTTTATAACCTAAAATTGAAGTCATAAGAGCTGCAACACGCTGTTGACCATCTATCAATATTCTTTTCCCTTGAGAAATAGTCCCATCTTTTAGTTTAACATTAGGATTTCGCCAAGCAATAAGATATCCAACAGGATAACCTTGATAAAGAGAATCAAGAAAATCTCTAACTTGTGTTGAATTCCAAACAAATGGTCTTTGTATTTCTGGTATAGCAATTTCACCACTCTGTACCCATGTAAGAATATGTTGCACTGGGTATTGATTTACAGAATATTTTTGAATAATCATAATAATTTACCTTTTTCTATAATTTTTATTTCTTCCTCTGTCAAGTCATACAACTTATATACTAACTCATCGATTTCCCTTTCCCAATTACTTGTATCTGCATTTTTATTTTGTTTTTTTGCTTCCACAATTTTATCTACCAGCGCCTCGATTTGCGAAACAATGGGCTGGTTGGCGGACGTGATGGGGGGAATTTCAAAATTTTGAACATATTGTGCTAACATCCTAAACTGTCTTCGCTGTAATTGTGTAACATGTTTTTTTACAAGACGATTGCCAAGTTTAGAATTCAAAATACCTAAGATGTATTTTAAATTTTTTCCAGTCATAATATATGCCGTATTTAGAACTACACCAGGATCTTTCCAGAAGGAGTAACTCGGAAAAGGATAACCTTCATCCCAATTATCTGTCATTATTTCAATATACACCACCTTCTCCTTCTCAAACTCGGGGTAGTAGGCGCAAGCACGTAATTCCCACCAATAATCGCCCTGGTCGTCTCGTTTTTTTGCTTTTGCTTCAAATGGCTTTAAATAATTAATCAAGGATGGAAATGTTTCGTCAATAAATTCTTTAGCATTTTTGTTACCCCTGTTTTGATTTGTCCAACCGGCTGGGATAACTATCACCCATAACCCCGCCCACTCGTAATAATATCTTTTAATGTCTCTGCCGCGAAGGATGGGCTTGATGATGGCTTCCGTACGTCGGCGTTCGTCTTCGTCTTTGCAGTTCGCAAGTATCTCATTACGCTTTTCGGTGGTGATGATAAAGGCTTCGTTGAGACCTGTTAATACTCCACGATAAATTTTAACATCCCAATCTTTGAGTGGTTTACCAATGCGTTCGATTTTTTCTTTGAGTCGTTGCTCGGCATCGCTGCCTATAAACCAGGTATCATTAGTTAGTTTATTTAATATAACCACTTTTTCTTTTAAGCACTTTATTAAATCTTGTTTTTTATCTTTATAGGTTAGTGCCAATAGATTTTTTTTATTTTCCGATTTTTGTATCGATAGGATATTTGTATCAACTGTTGCGTTTTCAAATACACCAGGTCCTAAATCTATTAAAATCTTAGGGTTGTATTTTAGGAAAAACTTTCTAAGACTTTCACCATAACCCGCACGCATCCATTTATTTGATGTTATATAGCAAAGATGTCCATTTTGTTTTAAAAATTTCATTCCTCTTTCATAAAAGAGACAATAAATATCTCCAGTTCGTTCGAATGTTTCATATTTTTGGTCTTTGTAAAAATCAGCATACTTGTCTTTACTATTAAAAGCATTTTGTAACTGTATATACGGCGGATTCCCTATCACAATATCAAAACCATCTTTTACTCCAAACATCCAAAAAGGATCGAACCAATCAGAAGATGTATTAATATGGTAAGGATCCCATTTTGCTATTTGAAGTAATTTTCCTTTAATCTGTTCTTGAAAATTTTTGCCTTGTTCATTTAAATAAGTTGATTCTATCTTTCTTCTTATATCGCCATCTTTCTTTTTTAACTCATCCTTTTTCTTTATATCACTTGTTAAAAAATATTGATCTCTTATTTCAAATAAATCATTTTCAAGTTTTGCATATATTTCTGAATCGAAAAGATTATTATCTTCATCTTCATTATTTAAAGATATCAAAGTATTTGCACAAACAAGTTTTGTTTCAAGGTTAGGAAGTGGTTCAAGTCCAAAATTTTGGGAATTTTTATCTATCTTTTCATCTACAAGTAAAGATATAAAAAATCTTAGTTTAGATATCTGTATCGCTATTTGCTGTATATCTACTCCAAAAAGACAATGTTGTATTATGTAAAGTTTTCTTCCATAATCAAGTTCATTATTATTAAAATTCTCATTTACCTTATTTATAAATTCTTCTCTTAATGATGGATCAAAAATATTTTTCTTAATAGCTTCTATATTTTTTTCTTTCCACTTTTTATTATGAGGATCAAGTTTACTTAAAATAAATGTTAACTTATGTAAAGCACTCATTAAAAAAGCACCAGATCCGACAGCTGGATCCAAAATTTTGATCTTTTCTATTAAATCAATAATTTCATCAGTTTGTTTTTCATCAAATGGATTTTCTGTTTTATTAATATCAAACAAATCTGATAGTTTTTCATCGAGATTAGTTATTTTATCTTGTAATTTACTCTTAAAATATTCTAATAAAGATGTTTCAACCATATATTCAACAATTTCTCTTGGGGTATAAAAGCTTCCTGTGGCTTTTCTTGCTGTAGTGGATGTCTCAGGGTTATAGCTAGCTAAAAGATTTTCAAAAACTTTACCTAAAAGTTCTGGATCAAGTGCGACTTCTTGATCTATTGGATTATTTTCTTCTATAGTAAAATTGTAGGATTTTAATATCTTTATTATTCCTTTAACATTTATTTTACTATAACTTTTATCCTGGTAATATTCATAAAGGTCTGCAATATCATTTTCAGCAAAAAAAAGATAGTTTGGAATTTTCGCTTGATTATTTGGGTATTCTGTAAAACCATCTATATAAGTATATCTTCCATTTTCATTTAATGGATGTCCTGTTTCCATATCAAGACATTCAAAAAGACCACCATTTAAAAAAGGAATTTGACTAAATATCTCTTTAATTTTGCTCTTATCTTTAAATTCAGAGTGATATTTAAATGTTTGTTTTATTTTTTTAGAATCTATGAAATTTTTTGCTGGTTCATATTTTCTTTCATTTATAGGGGTATTCAATGTTGCGAAAAATAAATTTTGTAAAATAGCATTATAATAGTTGTAATTTTTTCTATCAAAATTGTTCAACAATTCTTTTAAACTTTTCTCATCAAATAAAATATCTGGAATTAAAGACTTCTCCTTCATAAACCATATAAATATTAACCTAGTAATAAGTCTTAATAATCCGATATTTCTACCATTTTTTTCAAATTCGCAATCATCTGGAAATTTAGCATTTTTCAAAGCCCAGAAATACCAGTTTGCAATCTCTCGGTAAAATTCTTTTGTGACTTTCTCTACACTAAAAGCCTCTATTATATTATTAATACTTGAAAAGTCAGCTTCTGAAAACTGAGAGATAAATGTCTTATTTGTCTGCTCTTTACTTACATAGTATGTATATCTTTTAAAATCACTAAAGCCTCTTTTACCTTTTCCATATTGGATTTCATAAACTAAAGATAATCTAAAATTACTATTATCATCGTAAAAAATAAAAAATCCACCTATATATTTGTTTTCTGTTTTTAAATATGTTTTTGCAAGTTCATATTGCCTCTTTTTTCCACTTCTTTCTTTTAATTCATTTTTTACCTTGCTGACAACAATGCAAATATCACCTTCTTCAAGTTCCATTTCTCCAAAAAGATACAGAGTCTCAAAAATACTTTTTTCACTATTATATTTCATTAAGTTTTCATAAAGATAATATATATCTTCTTCAAGTGGCTTAAATGTTCTGTTTTGAATTGATCTAAATAGTTCTTTTAATGAATCAAAAGAAAAATTCTCTGTTAAACTTCTTACAATTTCAGATAATGCTTCTTTTTGAATTAAACTTGAATTTTCATTATTATTCATATATCTTCCCATCTTCTTTTTTATTTTCAATATTATCAATGAATAATTAATTCTTCTTTTTTATTTTCAAAAGCAATAATTATCTCTTTTTGAACTTTATTTATTCTAGCTTTTTCAATCTCAAGAAAATCTTCTCCTATAAGATCTCTTATATTAATTATTTCTTTAATTGCCTCATCTGCATCATTTTCATTTCTAATTTCTGAATTAATCTTAGCTATCCTTCTTAAAGTATAGTCTGAAAGAGTACCATAGTCTGTCATATCTTCTCTAAGATCCATCAAAAATTTTCTTATATTATCAAAATTTTTTTGATATTCCTTATTGTTTAATAAATTTTTTATATTGTTTAATGCTTTAACATAAATACTTTGTTCACTAGAAGCTCCTTTTCTAGGATTTTTATATTCTTTTATCTTTTCATATGAATCCCAAAATCTAGAGTCAATTTCAATAGATTTTTCATCTTTATCGCATTCTATCATGTTTAATATAGATTCAATAGGCATTTCATTAATTGTATTTGTTTGATAATCATTTACTATTGAAAAAAGCCTATTTTTCTTAAAAACTACTATTAGGTTATTAAAATCATTTAATCTTGAAACCTTTATTCTTTTTGGAATATTTTTTAAATTTTTAATGATATCTGGATACTGTTCCTTTAGTTTAAGATATTTCTCAAGTATTGTTGTAAAAAGGCTTTCACTTTCGAATTTTTCTGGATTTTGTACAAGTTTAGAGTACAGTTTAGAAGCAGTAGGAATCTCTTCTGTATCAAAAATTTTTACATCTTCTCCCAAAATGGTATGAATCATAAACATCTTGTTTTGTGCTATTTCTCTACTTTTAATTATATCAGCACCTTTTTGTGTAGGAAAAAAGTTTACTATATATAACTTATTAAAAACCTTTTTGCTTATTCTATTAATTCTTCCAAGTCTCTGTATTACACGAACAGGGTTCCAAGGTATATCATAGTTAATAATCATTCCAGCTCTATTAAGATTGAATCCTTCAGATATCTTATCCGTACCAAGTAAAATATCATAATCATCTTTTTGATCCTTTACACCTGTTTTACCATAAGATGCATCGAAGTTTGCATATATATCTGTAATCTTTTTGTCAGATATTTGACCATGAATGGTTAATACTCTAAAATTATCTTTTTCAAGCTCTTGGGAAATATGTTTAACTGTATCTGCAAATTCAGAAAAAATTATGATTTTTCTTTTTGGTTCACCTTTTTCTGGTTTTTTATTAAGTTCTTCCTTCAACTTCTCTTTAAGACAATAAATTTTAGGATCATTTTCAGTAATATTAAGCTTCTCAATCTTTTCCAATATATATGAGAAAAGTTGTATATCATTTTTAATATCATTGATAAACTTTTCTGGTTGTTTAAATTCACTTATAAGATATGGCTTTAAGTTTCTTGGTAAAACATCAGTGTCATTTTCATATTTCTTAAAGAATTCATTTTCATATTCTATGACCATTTCCTCAATATTTTCATAATCTTCTTCTGAGACTTCATTAGCTTTATCTATCAGATCTCTAATCAAAAAATATTTACCTTGAAGAGGATTTCCTTTTCCAGTCATAGTTATGAATTTCAATACTTTTTCATTAATAGACTTAAAATTTTCGATACTTTTTTTGAATGCTCCAAATGAGCTTTCAAATCTTCTGACTAATATTCTTCTCATTAAATCAAAAAGGTTTTTCTGTTGTATCAACTCTCTATTTTTTTCAAGCAACTTTTCATTTAAATTTTCCTCATTCTTCCCTTTTATTAGTTCTTCAGATGAAAATACCCCTTCTTCATAATGGAATGGTCTATAAATAGCTCCAGTAAATTTACCATTCTCTTCTGGGTCTGAAAATAATTTATTTATAATTTCATCATAGAAATCTAATTGTTTTTCATCAAGTTCATAAAACCATTCTATAGGATCCATTACTTCTGGAAGTTCTTTAACCTCATCCTTATATCTAGGGTTTTTTAGTAAATCTATTCTATTTCTTCTTATTATAATAGGTTCGATTATGCTTCTAATCTCATTTGCAGCGGTTGCAGTTCTTTTTTTAACTTTTTCAAGGTTGATTTTTTCTTCATCAAAATATTTCTTATATAACTTCTTAGCTTTTTCAAACTTATCTTTTTCTTTAGAATTAAAATATTTTGTTATGTATCCTAGATCTTTGAAAATTGTTTTATAACCAATAAAAATAGCCTCAATGTTATCGTCAAAAGCAAGATTGGACTGTCTAGGTATTGTAAAAAGCTTTAATAAAGCAAAAATATCTGAAGGTTTATTATTAAAAGGTGTTGCCGTTAAAAGAATGACTATCTTTCCTCTACAGATATTTTTAAGATATTCATAGTTTTGAGTATCTTCATTTCTAAATCTATGAGCCTCATCTATGACTATTACTTCAATATTAGAATTATTTTTTACATAGTTTGAAATGTTTTCAAGATTACCACAAGAATATGCATCCCATCCATACAATTCAAAATCATTTAAATATTTTCTCCATCCACTTTTTTTATATTCATCTCCAATGAGGTTAGGTGGGCATATTACTATACCTATTTTTTGAAGTTGTTTTGCTATCAAACAAGTTATAACTGTTTTACCAAGTCCAACAACATCTGATAATATAACTCCTTGATATTTTTCAATGATATTTAATGCAAGATTTACAGCATCGAGTTGATATTTATAAGATTTGTATCCCTTATCTTCCATTAAAAGTTTTGTTTGTTCTGAAAAATTTTTAAAATCATAACTTTCAATATAGGATTGAAGAATATAAAGATAAGATTCGAAGGGAGTGAATTGCTTAAGGTGAGTTTCATTTTTAATGATATCTATAAGTTGATTCTTTACTTTATCATCTTCAGTTATTTCAATTGATTTTGACCATAAATTATCGAAGTAATTTTCTGCATCTTCACAACCAAAATCCGAAATTTCAACATTAAATTCATTTTGCTCTTCAAGACCTGCTTTTGTAAGATTACTGCTACCTGTTATAAAAACAGATTTTCTAATTTGATTTTCACCTAACTTAAAAAGGTATAATTTAGAATGATTTGGATCATAAGTTTTTCGAATTGTAATAGAACCATCCAGTATCTTATTTAAAAAAAAGAATATTCTATTAACAAATTTCTCATTATCGAAATCATCAGAATTAATTGAGTTTTTAACTGATTTAAAAAAGCTATCAATATGTTCTTCTTTAGAATACTTTTTAGCTTTTTTATTAAAATACTCTACAATATGATAATTTATCTTATCAACATCAAGCCCAACAAGAATTTTTATTGGTAAGTCTTGTTTTGATTTTAATGCTTCAAAAAGTGAATCTATCCCAGAAAAATAAAAAAAACCCACAAGAAACTTTAATTCTTTACTAAGGAAAACAAGTTCTTTTATTCTGTCAGCAAGTTTTTTTGATCCAGTATTCGATATAAAATTTGACATTGTCTTTCCTTATTTAATAATAAATGTTAAAAATCTTGAAAAATTTAAGTATTAAAGCAATTAAATTATTAAATTATTTTAAAAAAAAGCAAATACCTTTTTTATTCTTTTTCTTGCTTTTTTATTTGTTTTATAAAGCAATATAATACAAAGCAGTATAATCTTTTTTATTTATTATTAACTTAAATTTATTTAATATCATTTTTTCATTTGATCACTTCAAAAATTCTTTGCAAAAATGCTCAAATTATATTATATAATCTATTGAATAATAGTTAAAAAATGTCATAGAAAATTTTGTTTGATGATAACAAATTTCTTATTCTATATTAATAGATTTTTATTTGATTTTAGTAAATGTTTTATTTGATTTTACAAAAATTTTTCGATTTTACAAAATTTTTTACTTAAAGTTAATAAATTTGGGGGAAATCATAAAGTAACAATTTATTTAATTTTTATCCATTATTGATATTTATATAAAATCATTAAAGGATTTTTTTATATGAAAGATGAATATATTAAATTAGACAGTCTTGCAGAAGATTTATTCATAGAGATTTTTACAGATACTTTTGGGTTAGAAAAAACAACTTATCTTTTTATTCAATATCTGATTGTAGATATTTATGGGAACAATAGATTTATAGATTTTGCTTTATTACATGACTATCATAAAATAGCGATAGAAATAGATGGAGAAAGATATCACAATCCATATAGAATAAATGAAAGTAAATATCTTGATGATCTATTGAAACAAAATAGCTTAATATATAAAGATTGGAAGGTTTATAGATGGACATATAAACAACTTAAAGAAGAAAGGGAAAAGGTTAAGGATCAATTATTAACTTTTTTAGGAGAATTACCCCTTTTTAAGGAATTTGAAGATTTTTTACCTAAACAAAAGGGTAGAGCAATCGTATTGAAAGAACATCAGGAAGAAGCTCTTGAAAATCTTGATATTATGAGAAAAAATGGTGAAAGTATCGCTCTTTTATATCATGCAACAGGTACTGGTAAAACTATAACTGCAATTAGCGATGCTAAAAGGTTAAACGGAAGAACTTTATATCTTGCGCATACAAAAGAATTGGTTTATCAAACAAAAGAGAAATTTGCAGAATTTTGGCCAGAAAAAGAGGTTGGAGTTTATATTGCAGAAAATAGAAATAAGAATTCATATATTGTTTGCGGAAGTGTTCAAAGTGTGAGTCAAAATATAGAGAATTTCAAACCTGAGGAATTTGATTATATAATTGTTGATGAGGCTCATCATGGAGCTGCTGATACTTATAAAAAAATATTAAATTATTTTAAGCCTAAATTTACTTTAGGATTGACCGCTACACCTGAAAGAATGGACGGAGAAGATATACTTGAGTTATTTAAAAATATTGCACATAAATTGGATTTAAAAACAGCAATTGAAATAGGTGAATTAGTTCCAATACGATGCATAAGAGTTAAAACAAATGTAGATATTTCGAATGTCAGATTTAATGGAATAACATATAATTCTCAAGACCTGGAAAGTAAAATATTTATTCCAGAAAGAAATAATATAATAGTAAACACTTATTTAAATTATGTAAAAAATAAAAAAACTGTCATATTTTGTGCTTCAGTTAATCATGCTAATCTTATAGCAAATATGCTTAAAGAAAATAATATTAACTCTTATGCTGTTTCAGGATTAATGAATTTAAATGAAAGACAAAAGATATTAAATGAATATGAATATGGAGATGCAAATGTATTATGTGCTTGTGATTTGTTAAATGAAGGATGGGATAGCCCAAGAACCGAGGTTTTATTTATGGCAAGGCCAACAATGTCGAAAACTATATATCTTCAACAGTTAGGAAGAGGAACTAGAAAATATAAAGGAAAAGAATATTTAATAGTTTTCGATTTTATAGATAATGCAAATATGTTTAATACTCCTTTATCTTTGCATAGAGTTTTTAATATCGATAAATATAGACCAGGGGAATATGTTTTAGCTCCTGAAAGTCTTAAAAATATTGAAAACAATATGCTAAAAAGAGGAGAAAAGCCCACAGTATATTTAGATTTCCCAGTAGATATAATGGATTATGAATATATAGATTTATTTAATTGGCAGGAAGAGGTAAAAAATCTAATATCCCAGTTAGAATTTGTTAGAATGGTAGAAGTTCAGCAGGAAACGATATCAAAATATATAAAAGAAGGCAAAATAAAACCAGATTTACAGGTTCCAATCGGACAAAAGTTTATCAATTTTTTTAAAAAGGAAACAATAGAAAAATATGCTAAACAGTATAATTGGAAGATTATAGATCAAAATAATATAAAAGAAATATTTTTAGAAAATGTCAAAAAAATGGATATGACATATTCATATAAGCCAGTTATATTAAAAGCTATGCTTGAATGTTGCAATGAACACGGAAAAGCATTAATTGAAGATATAGTAGATTATTTTATTAAATTTTATAATATTAGGAAAATAAATGGACTTTATGTTGAAAAACCTGATAGCATATATTGTAAAGATCCAATTGATAGAAAATCGGTGAAGAGAAATATTTTTGAAAACCCTTTTAAAAGATTTGAAGATATGAAATTTTTAAGAAAGAGTAAAGACATAGAATATATAGAATTCAATCCTTATATATGGAACATACTTTCAGATGAAGAAAAATATTGGATAAAATCTATATGCGACGAAAAACTTAATGAATATTATGCCAAATTAACAAAATAATTTTTAATAAAATGGCTTGAAAAACCATCTTCCAATTCAGTTTTAAATATCTTTCTTTATTCTCATTATTGAAGATCTTTAATTAAAAAATTTTATAAATAAATATTGCTATTCATATTGTATAGATATTTTTTTATGAATATTTGCTTTGTAAATATATTAAAATAAAATCAAAATTCTAATATATATTAAATATTTTGAACAAGCAAATTTCATTACTTATTATAAAAAGTATCATCTATAATTTTAATCTATCTTATAAAAAAATGCCGGGTAAATCCAACCCAGCCCTTTTTGTAAAAAAATAATGTTTTGTTATTTTTTATTCTATTTTATAATAATTAATGTCCACAAAGCTCTCACAATATTATCTCCAACCCCCAGCTGGCCATAATAACTACTTCCAGTTCCCCATAGATTTCCATCTTCATTTAAAGCTAAACTATGATTATCATCTGGTCCTATATGAAAAATCATTAGAATTATTGTAATATAATTAATATTTTATTTTCTCTTTCTCGATGCTACATCAAATATTACTGCACTGACCAAGACTAGTCCACGAATAACATACTGAAGTGAAATATCTGTTCCTAAAAGGTTCATTCCATTCATCAGTGACATATATACAAGAGCACCGATTAGAGAACCAGTAATGGATCCTATACCTCCTGCTGCTGAAACCCCACCTATGTAACAGGCGGCTATAGCATCTAGTTCAAATAATGTTCCAGCTTGAGGAGTTGCAGATTTTAATCTTGCGGTAAATAAAATACCAGATAGGGCAGATAATACTCCCATAGAAATAAANACAAATAATGTTATCTTTTTTACATTTATACCAGAAAGTTCAGCTGCTTCTGGATTTCCCCCAACAGCNTAAATATGTCTTCCAAGAACAGTTTTCCTTGTTATAAAATCATAGATCAAAACTACAGCCATCATTACAACAAAAGTCCATGATAGCCCGTTATACCCAGATAGAATCCATGTAATATAGATCATTATCGCAGATAGTAAAAATAACTGGATGATAAAGACAGATGCTGGTAGTACCTCAAAGTTGTATCTTTGCTTTCTTTTCCTGCTTAAAATCTGAGATATGACCATGATTATAGTAGTAATTATTCCGATTAAAAATGTCGTTTTGTGGAGACCAGGGAGTATATTTATCTTGGAAAGTAGATCTGGAATATATCCAGTTCCAATAGCGTTAAAGGTTTCATTTGGTATTATTATGGTACCAGTTGAAGCAGTTATTAGCATCAAGGCACCTCTATATATAAGCCATCCAGCCAAAGAAGAAACAAAGGCTGGAATACCTAGTGAAGCGACTGGAAGTCCAGTTAAAAAGCCAGCAAATCCACCCAAAACCATTGCACTGACTATAGTTAGCCATACAGGGAAATGGAACCTTGTTAGTAAAACCGCTGCTACAGCTCCTAAGAAACCTGATAGGAACCCAACAGATAGGTCAATATGCCTTATGATAATTACCAAAGTCATACCAGTTGCAAGAACGGCAATATAACCAGTTTGGTTTATCAAGTTAGCTATATTTCTTGAAGAGATGAAATTTCCATTTGAAAGTATTGTGAAGATTATCATTATGACAACAAGTGCGATATACATTGAATAATTTCTAATGTTTTTCTTAACAAGATTTTTCAAATCATCTATAAGCATTTTTTACTCCCAAAGTTTTTTATGCGAAAATTTTCACCTAGTTATGAAACAGTACTTTAAGAATCACAGTATATTAAGAATCAATCTATTTTAAGAATCAGTACATAGTAGCAAGTTCTATAACTCTTTCCTGAGTTGCTTCATCTCTACTGAGTTGTCCAGCAAGTTTTCCATTTGAAATAACATATATTCTATCTGACATTCCAAGGATCTCTGGTAACTCGGAGGATATCATTATTATACTCATACCTTGACTTACAAGATCATTCATTATATTATAGATCTCATATTTTGAACCGACATCGATACCTCTTGTTGGTTCATCCAATATTAGCAGAGAGGGGGAGGCAAAAAGCCATTTTGCTATAGATACTTTTTGCTGATTTCCACCAGAAAGGTAATTGACAAGTTGAAGTATCGAAGGAGTCTTTATTCTTAAAGATTTTACATAGGATTCGGCAGATATAATCTCTTCTTCATCAATGACCACACCTAATTTGCTCGCTACCTTTTTTTGATTTGCAAGAACTATATTATTTTTTACATTTTGAATCAATATCAATCCATTTTTCTTCCTATCTTCAGAAGCATAAGCAAGGCCAGCCTTTATAGCAGTTGATGGATGATGGAATTTTAAAGATTTACCTTTAAATATTATCTCACCATTTATTACATACCCATCTGGGTTACCAAATATACTTCTTGCAAATTCTGTTCTTCCAGAACCAACAAGACCTGCAAGTCCAACTATTTCTCTTTCTTTTACTTCAATATTTATATCACTTAGAATTTTTCTATCTTTTTTTAAATCAATAGCATTCCAATTATTTACCTTAAATACAACTTTATCAGAAGGTTTAGTTTTCCTTTCTGGAAAAATATTTTCTATTGATCTTCCAACCATATTTTTTATTAAAATCTGCTCGGTGATATCGTCTTTACCTTTTTCAAGAGTGCATATTGTTTTTCCATCTCGTAAAACAGTTATTGATTCTCCAATATCAAGTACCTCTTTGAGTTTATGTGAAATTAAAATAGATGTAACACCTTGANCTTTAAGTTTCCTTATTATATTTAATAAATTTTTACAGTCCTCTTCATTCAAAGCAGCNGTAGGCTCATCTAATATCAAAAGTCTTGCTTTCCTATAAAGTGCTTTAGCAATTTCTACAAGTTGTTGTTGACCTATACCAAGTTCTTTAATCTTTTCTGTTGGGTTTATATTTAAATGAACAAGTTCAAGAAGTGATGAAGCTGTTTTTATCATTTCATGGACATCTATGGATATTCCTTTTGTTTTTTCATGACCAAGCATGATATTTTCGTAGATAGTCATTTCTGGAACTAATGCAAGTTCTTGATAGATTATTCCTATTCCAGCGAGTTCACTATCCTTTATCGAGTTAAACTTTACCTGTTTTCCTTCAAAAAAAATAGAACCTTCAAATTGACTTTGTGGATAAACTCCACTTAAGATTTTCATTAAAGTCGATTTCCCAGCGCCATTTTCTCCAACAAGGCAATGGATCTCTCCTTTTTTTACTGAAAAATTTACATCACTTAAAGCAACAACTCCTGGAAATGTTTTAGTTATATTTTTCATTTCAAGAATATAATTATTCATTAGTTCTCCTTGCAAGTATGAATTTAAGATGCCAGCATATAAAATACTGGCATCTTAAAATGAAATTTGATTAAAATTCACTAAAAATTTTGCAAAAAGTAGAAATAAAAAGCAAACATAAAATTATAATCCAGTGAATTTATCGGCAGGCCAATATCCAGAGTCGATGATCTCTTTTTTAACATTTTCTTTTGTTACAATAGTGATAGAAGTTGGTTTTGCTGGAACATCTTTTACACCATTGTTGTATGTTTTTGTAACAGGTGGCTCTGAGCCTTTTAAATATGCAAGAGCAGCATCTATAGCATCTTTTACAAGGAGTCTAACATCTTTTAATACGGTCATGGATTGTTTACCATCAATAATATATTGAATAGAAGCTATTTCTGCATCTTGACCTGTTATATAGTATTTTTTTACATCTTTATCTGCTGCAAAAGCATCTGCAATAGCCCTTGCTGTCCCATCGTTAGGAGCACAAATATAGACAGTACCTTTTGCTTTAGCATCAACAGCTGTTAAGTTTGCTTCTGCTTTACTCTTTGCATCGTTGAAATTCCAGTTTGTTGTTACCTGACCAATTATTTGAGACATTTCATCCCTTGTTAGATTCGCTTTGTTTTTCAATGCTATAGCTTTATCTGAATTTCTAACTATAAAGGTGCCATCTGCAATTTTAGGCTGTAAAACACTCCAAGCACCTTCAAAGAATATAAAAGAGTTGTTGTCACTTGCAGCACCAGCATAAAGATATAGATTGTTTCCTTTTGATCCAGCTGGAACTTGAGAAACAAGATACTGTCCCCATGCCGCACCGACTTGAAAACTATCGAATGTTACATAGTAATCTACAGCATCAGTATCTCTGATTAACCTATCATATGAAATGACTTTAACACCTGCTTTATGTGCAAGTTCAGCAGCAGCTGCGGCAGCAGTACCATCATGTGGGCAAATGATGAGAACTTTTATCCCTTCGGCAATGAGTGCTTCTACATTTGCCTTTTCTTTAGCTGAATCTCCTTGGCTAAAGAGAACTTTGGCTGAAAAACCAGCATTCTTAAGAGCATCTAAGAATCTTGTCTGGTCTTGAATCCATCTTGGTTCATCTTTTGTTGGAAGCACAATACCAACAGCGGTTGTCTTTTTCTGGCAGCTAGTAAAGATAAAACCAAAGATAAATAGAACTAGTGCAAAGATGATGAGAACTTTTTTGAAATTCATAAAACCTCCTTAAGGTCTTATATAAACAATGACTACTTTTATATTAATTAAATAAAAATAATTTACAACAATATTTAAACATATTTTTAAAATAAATTTCAAATTTTTAGTTTTTATTTTTTTAATTTTTAATTTTTTTAATTAAATCCATGACTTTACATCCCATAAATTCAAAATATTGCATTCCACAATTTAATATTTAAATTCTATCTTTAACTCATTAACTATTGAATAAAAAAATCTTTGTATCAATAAATACTTAAATGAATAAATCTTTGAATTAATAACAACTTGAATAAATAAATTTTTAAATCCTTAACTGATTAAATAAATAAATCTTCGAATCAATGATTGATTGAATAAATAACTATTTTAATCAAAAACTACAAATGGTTAGACTTAATTTTGCATTTTGAAATTAAAATTAAAAATCAAATTCTATTCAAAAATATTAATACAAATCCTTATAGATAAAAGGGGCGAAAAATTAAATTTATAAAATTTTACCTAAGCGGTATTATGTAGTGGTATTAAGTTTTTATAAAGATTTTTTTTAAGACTTTTATAAGGATTTTATATTAAGATTTTATATTTTATATTAAGACTTTTATAGGTTCTGCTTTTTAAAATAAACTTAAATAGATTGATATCAAACATGTTGGGTGGGTGGTGGGGTGGTCTGAGGCAAAAAATTTATTAAAAAATATTAAAAAATACTTGACAGATATTTTAAACTTTATATTTTCACAAAGCTTAGCGAATAAAGAAGCAATTCAAAAATTAGGGAGATTATGATGAATCTTAAAAAGAGAAACTATTTTAATTCATTTTTTGGACTTACAATGACATAATCCTGTTTCTCTTTAATATTCTAAGTCAAAAATAAAAATAAAAGTTATAACAAAAATAAGTTATAGCAAGAGCTATAACAAGAAAGTTATAAATTGTAAAAACGAATAATAAAAAGAATATTAGATGAAGCAGGGTTAGACTTTTAAGGTTAGATCCTGTTTCATTTTTATTTTAAATACTATTTTTAAATAGCAGATGAAACGCCTGGATCTAACCAGGCGTTTTTTTTGCAAAAAGGGAAAAATTATGGAAAAAATGCAAATTATTAAAACTACAAAGGCACAAGATACGATTTTAGAAATCATTAAAAAACATTGGATAGTATTATTTTTATCTATAGTGATAATGATGTCTACTACAGGAATAGGTATTTACCTTCCAGTAATTGTTAAACATGCGATTGATGAAAATATTATGGCAAAAAACCTAAATGGTCTTAAGCAGGATGCTATTGTTTTCCTTGCTTGTTTGATAACTCTATCTTTGCTCACATTTTTTAGCATCTACATTACTGAGTTATTTGGACAAAGATTTCTATTTGATTTGAAGCAAAGACTTTTTGCCCATATACTTCACGGAAAGATTGCAGTTTTTGATAAACATCCAGTTGGAAGGCTTATTTCTAGGATAGAATCTGATGGTGAAAGCTTAAGAGAGTTTTTTACCCATAGCGTAATATCCATTTTATCTGATATTCTTTTATGTATTGGAATGATTATAGTGCTATTTAGGTATTCTTATGCTTTAACTTTACTTATTATACCTATAATTGTTTTGCTTTTTATCTTTTCATTTTGGTATCAAAAATCTGTTGCTCCATTTTGGGTAAATTTAAGAAAGATAAATTCCGCTCTTTTCGGGTATTTCTCTGATTTTATTAAGGGGCATTCTATTTTAAGACTATTTCATAAAAAACCATGGGCTTTTACAAAGGTGAATGAAAGTCTTGAAAAGAAATATAAAAATGAAATTAGAGGTGGTCTTTTCGACTCTATCTATTTTAATTCACTTCAGATTTTTGAAGCTGTAAGTATCTCTTTAATACTATGGTATGGAGGAGTCAAGGCTTTAAGCAATAAGATTACCATCGGAACAATAATACTATTTGTCACTTACATGAAACAATTTTTTGGTCCGATTCGAAATCTTTCCTCTCAGTTTCAGATTTTTCAAAAGGCTTTTGCTTCAGTAAAAAGGATAGATGGCGTATTTGATATGGAAACAGAGGAGATAAAAAATAGTAGTAAGAAGGATTTTAATGAAAAAATAACATTCTCTAATGTCAGCTTCGCATATCCTATTATAAAAATAGATGAACAGGATAAAAACTTAGGACAAAATATCCTTGAAAAAGCGAAAGTTGAAAGTGATAACGAAACAATAAAGGCAGATGAAGATGAAAACAAATATAAATACGAAGATAAAAATGGAAATGAAGAATTTTACAAAGAAAAAAAAGAAGAGCAAAAAGAAGAGAAGCTTATCAATGCCCTTAATGATATAAGTTTTACGATAAGAAAAGGAGAAAAGGTAGGCATTGTCGGAAGGACTGGTTGTGGTAAGACTACAATAGCTTCACTTTTACTAAAATTCTATGATGGATATAGAGGTTCTATAAAGATAGATGATTTAGAACTTTCAGATATCTCTTATGAAGATGTTAGAACACTTATCGGAGCTGTTTTTCAAGATACCTTCCTTTTCCCTGATACTATATTTAACAATATTGTTCTCGATAGTAAGATTAGTGAACAAAAGGTGAATCAAGCGATAGATGAACTTGGTGTCAGAGCAATATTCGATAACTTTATTGATGGGCTAAAAACTGTTATCAAAGAAGATGGAACAAATATTTCTTCTGGAGAAAAGCAGCTTATTGCACTTTTAAGGATATATATAAAGGATCCTCAAATCTTTCTTCTTGATGAAGCGACTTCTTCTGTTGATAATATTACTGAAAATCTTATTTACCAAGCTCTCGAGAAGATCTTAAAAAATAGAACAGCCATAATAATCGCCCATAGATTATCTACGATAGAGTTCTGCGACAGGATTTTATGCTTTCACCAAGGACATCTTGTTGAAGCAGGTACTAAAGATGAACTTTTATTAAAGGGTGGATACTTTGCAAATCTCTATAAAAGTTATAAAGATGGGCAAGCAAAACAGGTTGTTTCTGCTTAAAATTTTTAAATTAAAATTACAACAGTTTAAACTCAAAAGGATTGATTTATGGAAATTACTAAAATGGAAATCAACAAAAAAGAAAGTCAAAAATTTACTTTATTTCAAAGACTACGATATATATTTACGGTCTGGAGCGAGCATAAAACAAGGATTTTTTTACTTGTAGTTCTTTCACTTATAAATACTGCCGCAAGCACTGTCTATCCTCTTTTGCTTAGATATATAATAGATAACTTAGGCAAAGCAGGTTCTGTTAACTCTATTTATAATGCTATTGCTTTAATCATCGCAAGTTCTATTGTAGCTGCAACCTTTTATTCCATGCTTCAGATGAATAGGGTATATACAAATATGTCTTTTACCTGGAAGATAACTTTATCTTTATTAAACTGGGTTTTAAGACAGAAGAGGCAGTTTTTTCACTCATTTTCACATGGAGAGCTTTTAACAAGGCTTACAGATGATGTTGAAAAAATATCATGGCAACTATGTTCAGGGATTTTTAGATTCTTTGATGCATTATCTATTATCTCTTTCTCCCTTTTCTTTATGTTTGGTTTCTCTTGGAAATTAACATTATTTGTAATCCTTCCTATCGCTGTGATAATGGTTATAATGGTTCTATTTGATGAAACATGGGAAAAGCTTTTTGAAACCTTGCAGGAAAAGATATCTACAGTCAACAATACAATTGAAAAGACCTTTGCTTCTATAAAAGTTATAAAAAGCAATAAAATGGAAAGTTTTGCTAAAAAAGAGTTTAATCAGATCATGAAAACAAGGAGAACTTCGGAGATGAAACTTTCCTTTTTTCATGGACTCTGGCATTCACTCGATTTAATAATAAACTATAGTGCACTTCTTCTAATAATTATTTTAGGAGGGAAGCAAGTCATAGAAAGCAAACTTACTCTTGGAACATTCATTGCCTTTTTACAATACTTTTATCTTATGTTTGATTATCTTTATTCCTTCGCATACTTTTTTGTCGAGATGAAAAGAACTTTAGTTTCAATAGGAAGGCATTGTGAATTGTTTTTCTTCAAAAATGAAAAACTTGATACTAATGAAAATTTTAGTGAGATTCAAAAAGCGGATAAATTTGATCTAAAGCCATTCTTTGATAACTCATTAAAATATGATGAATTAACAGAAGATGGCAAAACTTTTATTGAAGAGATTCATTCTGTTAGATTTGAAGATATTAGCTTGCAAATAAAAGATAGAAAGATACTTGATTCAGTCTCTTTTTCATTGAAAAAAGGGCAGATTATAGGTATAACTGGTGAAATTGGTTCTGGAAAATCTATATGCATGCATATATTGGCTGGGCTTGAGAACCCAACAAGTGGAAAGATTTTCATAAATGATATTCCCTTTGAAAATATTGATATGAATTCATATCAGAATCAAGTTGGTTTTGTGTTTCAAGAACCTCAACTTTTCTCTGTTTCTGTTAAAGAAAACATTGTTCTGCCTCAGGAAAATGAATCAGAAATGCTTTACTCAAAATATCTTAAAAGAAAATTTCTCGGGACTTATATCCCATTAAAACCTGTTTCTGAAAAGATGGAGTTTGTTTTCGACTATGATAAAGATCTTTTCGACCATGCAATTTCTATAGCAAGTTTAAATGATGATATAAAATCTTTTGCAAAAGGGATAGATACGCAGGTGGGTCCAAGGGGTTATACCCTTTCTGGAGGGCAGAGGGAGAGAATCACAATAGCAAGAGCTGTTTATAAAAATCCATCTCTCTTTATCTTCGATGATTCAACAAGATCACTAGATTATGAAACAGAGCAGAAGGTTTTGGCAGCTATAAGAAAAAATAACAAGAATGCCATAATAATAATAATAACACAAAGAATAAGATCTATTGTATTTACAGATGAGATTTTTCTATTTAAAAATGGTAAAATAATTGCTAAAGGAAAGCACAATCAACTACTTGAAAAATCTGAGGATTATAAAGAGCTTTATGAAAAAGAGATGGTAAATCAATAGAATTTTACTAACCGCATGATATTGAAGTTATAACTAGAAATAGTGTTTTTTAATAAGAAATAGTGTTTTTAATAAAAAATGGTGTCTTTTAATTTTATTTGATTTTTCATAATATTTCTTTAATATATTAGTTAGATTTATTAAATTGCAGTAAAGATTTCGTATCGTATTAATTTGAAAATTTCTAACTAATAAGGAAATATTTATGAAAAAAATACTTATAACTGATGTAACTTTAAGAGATGCCCATCAGTCACTTATAGCCACAAGATTAAAAACTGAAGATATGTTGCCAATAGCCCCAGTTATGAACTCTATAGGTTTTTTTTCCATGGAAGTCTGGGGTGGAGCAACATTCGATACAGCCATAAGATTCTTAAATGAAGATCCATGGCAAAGGTTAAGACAACTAAAAGCAGTTTTGCCAAATACACCATTGCAGATGCTTTTAAGAGGCCAAAATCTCGTAGGATATCGGCACTACGCAGATGATATTGTAGAAAACTTCATTTTTAAAGCAGCTGAGTATGGAATAGATATTTTCAGAATTTTTGATGCATTAAATGATTTTAGAAACTTGCAAAAGGCTGTTGAAACAGTTAAAAAGGTTGGAAAACATGCACAAGGGACGATTTCCTATACCATTTCTCCTGTTCATACTATAGAAACATTTGTACAAAATGCTAAAGATTTGAAGAATATGGGTGTTGATTCAATATGTATCAAAGATATGGCTGGACTTCTACTTCCAGAGCAGACTTATGACCTTATTAAAGCTATAAAAGAAGCCGTTGATCTTCCTTTAGCACTTCATTCGCATGCTACAAGTGGAGTTAGTGTTGCAACCTTATTGAAAGGGATAGAAGCTGGTGCAGATATCATCGATACAGCAATATCTTCAATGTCAATGCAGACTTCCCATTCACCAACCGAAGCAATGGTAGCCTGCCTAAAAGATACTCCATATGATACTGGTTTAGACCTTGAACTTTTAAATGATATAGCTAAATATTTTTCTAAGGTAAGAGAAAAATACCATGAATATGAAACAAATACTATAGTGGATACCAAGATCTTTTTATATCAGGTCCCAGGCGGAATGCTTTCAAATCTTGAAAGTCAACTTAAGCAACAAAATGCTTATGAAAAATATGAAGAAGTTCTTCATGAAATACCTCAAGTTAGAAAAGATTTCGGATATCCACCACTTGTTACCCCAACTTCTCAGATTGTTGGTACTCAAGCAGTCATAAATGTTTTAGCAGGACAAAGATATAAGACTTTAACAAATGAATCAAAAAATCTCTTGATAGGAAATTATGGAAAGACTCCAGCAGAACCAGATCCAGAACTTGTTAAAAGAGCCTTGAAAGAACTTGGTCTTGAAAAAACCGTGACTATGCGGCCAGCCGATCTTATAAAACCAGAACTCGATTTAATGATTGAAAAAACAAAAGAGATTCAGAAAAAAACAAAAGTAACTCTTGAAGATGTTCTTACTTATGCTCTATTTCCACATATTGCCCCAGCTTTTTTTGAAACAAGAAATAATCCTCCTGCTGCTACAACTCAAAAAGAAAAGGCAGAAGAAAAGCAAATAGGTAAAGATGAAGTTAAAGGTTATCTTGTTAACTTTGAAGGGCATGAATTTAAGATACTTGTAAAGGAAGTTGAACCTGAAAAATTGGCTTTATCTTCCATAGGTATGGTTATGAGTAATGTTATCAATCAAGCACAAAATCTTAAAACTGAAATAACTAGCCCTAAAGCCGAAGAAAACGCAAAAACAATTAACAAACCTCAAGTTGAAGAGCAAAAAGTTGCCCAACCTTCAGCTGAAAAACCAAAAGATACTATTATCTCACCAGTAACAGGGACAGTTTTAAAGATATTAAAAGAAAATGGTGAACAAGTTAAAAGCGGTGATGTTGTTCTTACTCTTGAGGCTATGAAGGTAGAATTCGAAATAAAAGCACAAGTTGATGGGAAAGTGAAAATTCTTGTCTCAAAAGGTGATGTTGTTCAATCTGAAGATCCACTTTGTGAAATATATTAAACCTTATAAATCTGGAGAAAAATTATTAAAAAAGAGCAAAAGCTTGAAATATTAAAACAACTACTTCAACCAGTGTATTATGAAGATAGCTTTGATTATGAAGGGAATAGAGTGAAATTTTCGGTCTCTTCCGAAAGAGGGCTCGAATTTTTAAGTGATGGGATAAATCAATACCATAGATCTGGATTTAAAAGATGTGTTTCAGAAGATAAAAAAAGGACTTTCGATATTTTTTATCAATATTGGCTTACAAATCCATCAAATCCATCAATTTTATTCTTCCATGGAAATGCTGAAAATTCTTGCACTCATCCTAAATTTTTTTATCATCTTTTATTAAAAGGATTTAATATCTTTACATTTGACAATATCGGTCATGGTTCATCTTCTGGACTTAGAGGTTCGATAGAAAAGTATTCTGATTATTTAAATGTTGCAGATCAGATGTATGAATATTTCAACAATGAAAAAATAAAGAATACAAAAATTCAAAATAAAAAAGATGATAAAAAGCAAAATAAGAGTAAAGATAAAGAAAATAACAAGTTTATTGACGAAAATAGATGGATAATAATCGGGTTTTCTTTTGGTGGACTTATTACAGCAGATTTTTCACTAAGTACTAACTTTTCGCAGATTAAAGATGTTATCCTATTTTCACCATGGTTTGCAACCCACAAAAGGCTTATAAATAATTTAACAAAACTTTATTTATATATTTTTCATAGATTTTTTAGTCCTAAAAATTTGATGAACTATAAAATTCAAGAAGATGTTTTGAAAATGGACACTGAAAGTTATATTAAGTTAAATAAAAATCTCACAGACAATGAAGAATTCTTAAGGATAAGGAAAAAAGATATAAGGATATTTAGGGTCATCTCAAAAAAAAGACTTGCTGAAATATACAAATCCCAATTAAGATTACTAAAAACAAAAAATACAAAGAACCTAAATTTTTACCTTTTTTTACCAGAAAAAGATATAATTGCAGATTCAAATATTTCTCAAAAAATAATTAAAAACTTCAATGGAGAAGTTATTAATTTAAAAGATTGTTATCATGATTTTCTAGATTATTCTGACGGTAGATGGGAAGATTTTTCAAAAAAGTTAAATATTTGTTTGACAAAAATAGTTAAATAGTTACTAATTACTTGAAAAAGCTTTTTTACTATCAGGAGTTAATAAGATGAATCCTACAGAAAATCACAAAAGTTATGATGAACTTAAAGAGTATATTGAAAAGGTTAAAGGTAATCAAGGTGTATTAATCGGAGTACTTCATAAAGCTCAGGAAATCTTTGGTTATCTTCCAGTAGAAGTTCAAAAATTCATCGCTTATCACCTCAATCTTCCTTTTTCACAGGTCTATGGTGTTGTTACTTTTTATAACTTTTTCTCTATGAAACCGAAGGGGAAAAATGTTATAAATGTATGTCTTGGAACTGCTTGCTATGTTAAAGGAGCAGAAAGAGTTGTAAATGATTTTGAAGATGCTTTAGGCATTAAAATGGGTGATACAACAAAAGATATGAAATTTACTCTTTCTTCTGCAAGATGTTTTGGCGCATGTGGTTTGGCTCCAGCAGTTATGGTCAACGAAGAGGTCTTCGGTAATGTTGATAAAAAGAAAATCGAACAGATCTTAAAACAATTCGGAGGTTAGTTGGAAGAACTTTCTTTGCATATACTTGATATTGTTGAAAATTCTGTTGCTGCAAAAGCTACGAAAATTAATATCGAAATATACCGAAACGATAAGGTAAACCTTTTGACCATAAAAATAAGGGATAATGGTAAGGGGATAGATAAAGAACTTTTACAGCAAATAGAATCACCCTTTTATACCTCAAAAAAGGAGAGGAAGATAAAAGTAGGACTTGGGATACCACTTTTTAAGTTTTCAGCATTGCAAAGTAATGGTTCTTTTAATATAGATTCCAAAAAAGGTGAGTTTACGGAAATAACCGCTTCTTTTCAACTGGATAACATAGATAGACCGCCTTTAGGGGATATATATAACACTATTTTAGGTATAATTATAGCTCATCAGGATATTGACTTTTATATAAAAATTGAAAATAATGGAAAGGTTTTTGACTTTTCCACAAAAGAAGTTAAAGATACCATAGGAGATATACCATTTTCATATCCTGATGTTTATGAATTTCTTACTAAAAATATTGAAGAAGGAATTTGGCAAATAGGGTTAAACCCCAAAAAAGTCTATTAAAAATATTAAAGATACTTAGTTTATAAAAAATGGAGGAAACATGAAATCACTCGAAGAATTGAAGAAAATCAGAGAAAAAGCACAACAGGATTTAGCTCTTAGAAATAAGAATGCAAAAGTCAAATTAATTGTTGGAATGGGAACTTCTGGTATAGCTGCTGGGGCTAGAGAAATATTAAAGACTTTAGTTGAAGAAATAACTAAAAATAATCTCACAGATGTTATAGTTACTCAAACTGGAGAAAAAGGTTTTTCATCTGCAGAACCTATTGTAGAGGTTGAGGAAGAAGGAAAAGATAGAGTTATCTATGGTAATGTAACTGTTGATATTGCAAAAGAAATAGTAAAAGAACATATTATTGGTGGTAAAGTATTAGTTCAATATACAATTACAAAATAGATGATAAAATTATATTAAGGTAGGATATATGATTACAACTAGATTGAATGTATTGGTTTGCTCTGGTGCTGCCTGCTTATCCGCTCATTCAAAAGATGTTAAAGATGAGATGCTAAATCAAATAAAGATTCATAAACTTGAAAATGAAGTTAAAATCATAGAAACTGGATGTATGGGTCCTTGCGAAATGGGTCCTATTGTTTTAGTCTATCCAGAAGGAACATTTTATAAAAAAGTTACAAAAGAAGATGTCGCTGAAATTGTAGAGCAGCACTTCTTAAAGGGTAGAGTTGTTAAAAGACTTCTTTACCAAACATCAGATGCCCAAAAGGTTCTTGAAACACATAAGGAAGTCGAGTTTTTTAAAAAGCAGCAAAAGATCGTTCTTAAAAATTGTGGTGTTATAAATCCAGAATCTTTAGAGGAATATATTGCTACAGATGGTTATATGGCTCTTGGTAAAGTTCTTACTGAAATGAAACCAGATCAAGTCATAGCCGAAATCTTAGAATCTGGTTTAAGAGGTAGAGGTGGCGGTGGATTTCCTACTGGCTTAAAATGGAAACTTACAGCTGCCGAAAAAGACCCGGTAAAATATGTCGTTTGTAATGCCGATGAAGGGGATCCTGGTGCTTTTATGGACAGATCTGTTTTGGAAGGCGATCCTCATTCTGTTATTGAAGGTATGGCAATATGTGCCTATGCCATTGGTGCAAAAAAGGGTTATGTTTATGTTAGAGCAGAATATCCACTTGCAATTAAAAGACTAGATTTCGCCATAAAACAAGCAAGAAATGAAGGTTTACTTGGTGAAAATATTTTTGGAACAGATTTTTCATTTGACCTTGAGATAAGGATGGGTGCAGGTGCATTTGTTTGTGGAGAAGAAACCGCGTTACTTCGCTCCATAGAAGGATTTAGAGGAACTCCTGTTCCAAAACCTCCTTTTCCTGCACAGAAAGGTCTTTGGGGAAAACCAACTGTCATAAATAATGTTGAAACTTTTGCCAATGTAAGACATATTATATTAAATGGAGCAAAATGGTTTTCCAGCATCGGAACCGAAAAATCAAAAGGCACAAAAGTCTTTGCTCTTTCTGGAAAGATTAAAAACTCTGGTCTTGCCGAAGTTCCTATGGGAACAACTATTCGTGAACTAGTATATGAAATTGGTGGTGGAATCCCAAATAATAAAAAATTCAAAGCTGTTCAATTTGGTGGACCATCTGGTGGTTGTATTAAAGCAGATTATCTTGACACTCCAATAGATTACGAGTCATTAACAGCACTTGGTGCGATGATGGGTTCTGGTGGTTGTATAGTCATGGACGAAGATAACTGTATGGTCAATACAGCCAAATTCTTCCTCGAATTTACTTCATTTGAATCTTGTGGTAAGTGTGTTCCTTGTAGAGTTGGAACAAAACAGATGTACAATATCTTGGATAAGATAACCAAAGGTGAAGGAACTATGGAAGATTTAGATACATTACAGAAACTTGGGGAAGATATAAGAAGAACAGCCCTTTGTGGTCTTGGTCAAACAGCACCAAATCCAGTCTTATCCACACTAAAACATTTTAGAAAAGAGTATGAAGATCATATACTTCATGGTATTTGTGAAGCAAAGGTATGTAAAGATTTAATATACTATGAAATTGACCCTGAAATATGCAAAAAATGTGGTCTTTGTGCTAAAAAATGCCCTTCAAACTGTATTACTGGTGAAATAAGAAAGACACCATTTGAAATTACCCAAAAAGATTGCGTAAAATGCGGAACATGTTTTGAAGTATGTCCTTTTGATGCTATAAGCAAAAAAACTGGTGTAAAAAAGGAAAAACCAGTAGAAGCACTCAAAGAAAAAGATCATGAAGATTACTATGAGATTTAATTTTTCTTAAATTGTTTTATAAAAAAAGCTGCCATTAAAAAGGCAGCTTTTTTTATAAAAAGAAAAGAAAATAAATTTTTTTATTATACTTAAAATAAAATGGGAAATATAGATTTTAAATTGAAAACTAAGAAAATTAAAAAATAAAAAAAGTTAAAAACTAATATAGTTTAAAAAATCAAAAAATTTGGAAAATAAGAAAAGTTAAATGGTATCTCGGAAGAAGGAATATTATAGGAATAGGGATAAGATAAATACTATAAATAAAAATCCTACTATACCAAGTAATATATATATCAAAGAAGTTTGAGCCTTCGAAGCTTTTTTTTGTTTCTTGGTGGTTTCTGATTTTGCTTGAATTTTAGCAGCATCAAATGTCATAACCTGTTCTGTATACATTTTTACCTTTACTTTTTCTTCTTCGATCAATTTCCCATAAGTATTTTCATCTAACTTGATGAGTAATATATAGTTGTTATTTAAATCTATACGGACTTCTAAAACTTCACCCTTTATTGGGACAAGTTTATCATCAACAAGGGCATTGAAATAATTTATGTAATCTTTATAACGATCGAATGATGGATCGATATAAACATAAATCAAATCTTGTGGGACAATTTCATATATGGGTTTACCTGATACAGGTGCTAATGCTGGTTTAATGGGGATAAGATTTACTCCTGGAGGAATATCAAAATCTACTGTCTCTTCAGCAGTTTGCAAAAGAGATTCTGGATTTATTGTTATGGTAGATTGCGCTTGCATTTCTAAACTATCTTCGAAATATTTAATAATTTCAGCTTTGCAATCTCCATTTCCAAATGTTCTATTTATATTTTCTAATAATAGAGTTTGAAATTTTTCAAAATCATTACTTATAAGATCAACAAGATAGGAAACATCTTCATTCATAAACAATTTTTCAATGCCAGCAACTATTGATTTTGAATAAGTAACATTATTTTTGCCTTCGAACGAAAGTTGCAAAATCTCTTTGTATACTTCTTGCCATGAACGACTTATAGAAGAGTTGTAAAAAGTTGGGATCCTTGAAACTATAACATCACACTTTTCCATTATTTTGAGTTCGGAATCAATGACTATGATGAAGACACCATAGAAATTCATATTTTCAGATCTTGTTCTACCTTTTAATATAACAAACCTACTCATATAGTGCGACCTTCAATGATTTTTTACTTTCTTTATAAGTTTGTAACATATTTTTCTATTAAGTCAAATTTTTTAATATAAATAAGTAGTATTGACAAATATTTTTTTATTGTTGGACTTGTTAAGAGAAGGAGCAATGAAATAAAATGAAATTATACTATGAAATTTATGGTTGTGAAATGAATAAATCCCAAGCATTTTCATTGCAAAACTTCCTTGAAAAAAATAATCACAATACTGTAAGTGATATAAAACAAGCCGATGTCATATTAATCTTTACTTGTAGCGTAAGATACACCGCGGAGCAAAGAGCTATTGGAAGATTGCATTATTTCAAGTTTTTGAAAAAAGATAGACCCGAATTAAAGGTAATAATCTTAGGTTGCTTATCTGAACAGGAGAATACTTATTTTTTTGAAAAAAATTTGGCGGATCTTGTTATTGGAACAGTGAATCATCAACATATACTCAATTATTTAAATTCATTAGAAAACAACTATGAAATAGATATAAATCAATATTTTGATTTAACTTCAAGTATAAAAAGCAAGATTGATTATCTTGATTCATATATAGACCCTCAACATCCATTTAAGTCTTTTGTAACAATCATACATGGTTGCTCAAACTTTTGTTCTTACTGCATTGTTCCATACCTTAGAGGTAAAGAAATATCTAGAAAAAAAGAAGATATTTTAAGAGATATTAAACATCTTGCAGAGATCGGAGTTAAAGAGATAGTACTTTTAGGACAAAATGTTAATGCTTATGGGATCGATATCCAAACTTGCACATTTAGTGAACTTTTAAATGAAATTACAAAAATAGATGGAATAGAGCTTGTTTCTTTTTTATCTTCTCACCCAAAAGATTTTTCTGATGATTTGATTGAAGCTGTTTCTTTTAACCCTAAAATATCCAAAATAGTTCATCTTCCTTTGCAATCTGGTTCTAATGCAATTTTAAGCAAAATGAACAGAAAATATGACATCGAAAGATATCTATCTATAGTTGAAAAATTAAAAAGTAAAAATGGTGAAATTCAATTTTCTACTGATATAATTGTAGGGTTTCCAGATGAAACCGAAGATGATTTCAGTCAAACATTAAGTATTGTTAAAAATGTCAAATATCTCGATATTTTCACCTATAGGTATTCCGAAAGGAAGTTAAAGGTTAGAAAATATCCAGATAATATTAATGAAGATATTAAACTAAAGAGACTTTCAGAACTCATTGAATTAAAAGAAGAGATTGGTAGAATAATCCGAGTAAATCAAATAGGAAAAATTAAAAAAGCATTAATTGTCGAAGAAAGTAAAAATGATAAGGATAAAAAACTTTTTAAGACTTTTGATGGTTTTTTTGGCGTAATTAATTCGAACAAAAAACCAGGCAGCATATTAAATGTTGAAATAAAATCCATAAAGGGCAATACTTTAATTTCCTAAGCTTTTTTACTGCAATACTTAGTTGAAATTAACTAAGATTGTCCTAAAATAATATCAAATAATAGATGATGAGACTAAAAATAAAAAAATACTTTATTATAACCTTGGTTTTTTCTTTTATACTTATTGGTTTATTACTTATATTTAATGAAAACTTAAATACTCAAACTTCAGATGAAACAGAATTTAAGCTTTTTTTAAATCTCGTAATTCAAAATTCCACCAAAGCAAAAGAATCTGGATATTCTTTTATAAAAAAATATCCCAATTCAAGTTTTGTAGCTGATGTGCTTTATTACCTTTCCTTTATAGAGCAGGATTATTTTCAAAATATTATAAATTTAAAAAAAGTAGTACTGTACTATCCTTATTCTTTATGGCGCGAGTCATCTCTCATTAAGATTTTGTCGATATACCTATTACATGGTAATTTTTTACAGATTGATCAGTGGTACTTATATTATCTAGATAACTTTTCCATAAAGAATAGAAGGTGGGAAGTTGAAATTATCTACTTAAAAAGCCTATATCAGCAAAAAAAATATGACCTTTTAAGTGAAAAAATAGATGGTCACTTGAAAGATGCGAATAATTATCAACTTCTTTCTTACTGTATTTTGCTCAAAGCAATATTATTAAAAGAAAAGAATCTAGTTTTAGCGAAGAAATATTTTCTTTGTGGCATAACCATGTTTTCCGAATCTAATCATTACGAGTCTTTCATATATGAACTCTATAAAATAGGCAATAGAGATGAAAAACCATTCTATGCCAATATACTTATAAACAAAAGGATTTTTATAACTTTAAATGAAAATGAAAAGGATGAGATAAATAAATATGCGTCTTTAAAAACAAGTTTTATACCAGATAAAGTCATAATTAAAGAATATATCAGAAATTACTACTATATTTTACTTGGTTATAGTTCTGATATGCAGAAAATAAAAGAGATACAAGAATCATTTAAAAAAATAGGGATCGAGGTGTTTTATAAAAGTATAAATGAGTCAATATACCAGATATATATTGGTTATTATCATTTTAAATCAGATGCTCAAGATACTTTACTTAAGATTTCAAAAGCTGGATTTAGTGGACAACTTAACTTCGTCGATTATTCTTATTAATTATATTATAGAGTAAGGTTATAGAGTAAGACATGAACCTTAATGAATCAGTATTAAATAGCAAATCTACTTCAATTTCAAATGAATCGAAGAAAAAGCTTAATCTTATTGATCCAGTATCAATTGTTAAGGGAATTGGAGAAGAATCAGTTAAACTTCTTGAAAAGCTATCTATCTATACTGTCTGGGATTTAATAACCTATTTTCCAAAAAGATTTTTTGACTTTAAGATAAATAATAAGGTTATTGATGATTCAGATCAAAATCAATTATTATTGTTAAAGGTAGTAAATAAAGAATATAAAGGCAGAAATGGAAGTATTTTAACTATTTTTTGTCAGGATTTTGAAAATAACTTTATCGAGCTTCTCTGCTTTAATAGAAATTTTTATGAACAATATGCCATTCCTGGCTCTAATATTTATGCTTTCGGAAAATTTAAGCGAAAGATGTATAGCTCTCATTTTATTTCATCTTCATTTAAAATAATCTCCCCAAAATTGGCGGATGAATTTGATTTTTTCCCAAACTATAGATTGACAAAAGGATTATCTACTTTTATTCTTGCTAGGTTTATTAAATCTGCACTTTTTCAATATAAAGAAATATTACATGAAATTTTGCCTGTTTCTTTAATTGAAAAATATAAATTTCCACCATTTTATGAAATAATCTATACTTTACACTTTCCAAAAGACTTAGAACTCTTTGAAAAAGCAAGAAAAATCTATGCATACTATGAATTTTTTATTTATATGGTAAAAATATCTTTATTTAAGAAAAAATATAAAGGCAAGGTAGAACCAAGAAATATTATTTCTGGCAAATTACAAAAAGAATTTATTGAAAAACTACCATTTGTCTTGACAGAAGATCAATTAAGAGCAATAGACGAATTAAATCTTGAATATAATGGTAATTACCTTATAAATACTTTAATTCACGGGGATGTTGGTTCTGGCAAGACGATTGTCTCTTTCTCATTTTTATTGAACTATATAGAAGCAGGCTACCAAGCTGCTTTTATGGCACCAACTGAAATATTGGCTAAGCAGCATTATAATAACTTTCTTGCACTATGTCCGCAAATAAAATCATCCTTTTTATCATCCTCCCTTAGAAAATCTGAAAAAGAGAAAATATATAGAGAACTCGAATCTGGTAAAATTAATGTGCTATTTGGAACTCATTCTATTATTACAGATAATGTAAATTTTAAAAATCTTAAAGTAGCTATTATTGATGAACAGCAACAATTTGGAGTGAATCAGAGGATAAAGCTTAGACAAAAAGGAAAAGATGTGGATCTTCTAGTTCTTTCTGCGACTCCTATACCAAGAACTGTATATCTTACCTTATACGGAGATTTAAACATAATAACAATCAAACATTTACCTAAAAATAGAAAACAGGTTAAAACATACTTTTTATATGAAAATGAATCGAATCGTCTAGTAGAATTAATAGAAAAAGAGTTGTCTATCGGTAATACTGGTTTTTTTGTTTACCCAGTGATAGAAGAAGATAATGAATTAGAACTAAAATCTGCTAAAGAAATGTTCGAAAAGATAAAAAAGTTATTTAATAAATACAAAGTTGAATTGATCCATGGTCAAATGAAAGATGATCAAATAGATGAAATTATGAATGATTTTAAGGAAAAAAAGTTCCAAATACTTGTTTCAACTACAATAATAGCAGTAGGTATAGATATACCACATTCAACTTTTATAGTTATAGAAGAAGCCCAAAGATTTGGTTTATCTACCTTGCATCAGTTAAGAGGTAGAGTAGGGAGGAATGATAAACCTTCTATATGTGTTTTGACATGTCCTAAAAGTATATCTGATATTGCAAGACAAAGGGTTTCCAAATTATGCGAAACAACCGATGGCTTTGAAATAGCAGAGTTCGACTTAAAATTAAGGGGACCTGGAGAAGTCTTTGGGACTAAGCAATCTGGAGAAATAAATTTTAAGTTAGCAGATTTTGTAAAGGATCATAATCTTTTTAAGTATGCTTTAGAAGATGCAAAACAGATTATTGAAAAGGATCCTTTTTTACAACAGGAGGAAAGCTTTAACTTAAAAAACTATTTAAGAGAAATTGAAAATGTAACTGATATTTTTTTGCTTTCTGGTTAAATTTGATTTTTTTATTTTATATTTTATTATCAAAATAAGGATGTTGGAGTATATTATGAACAAAAAAATTCTTTTAATATTTATAGTACTTTTCTTAATTATTTTGTTATCTGCAGGAGGTTGTAAAACCACAGAATCTACCACACAGCAGCAACAAACAACAGATCAACAGCAGCAAACAACTGAAGAAACCACTCAACAGCAAACTACTGAAGAAAACAAAACACAAACAGAAGAAACCCAAACTCAAACCATTCCTACTTTTGATGAAGAAGAAGCATCTAAGTTGATGGATCAGACTAAACTTGAAATTGCCAAAGCACAACAAATGGGTGCTGAAGAATATTCATCCGAACTATTTAGGCAAGCCATGGAGCTTTTTGCACAGGCCGAAGAAGTTTATAATCAAAAACAAGATTTTGAAACATATAAACAGCTTATTGAAAAAGCAAGAGCTACTGCGCAGCTTGCATATACAGAAGCAGCACAAAAGAAATATAAGGAAAGTAAAGATCAACTTTTAAAATTAAAACAAGAAACGGCAAATTTATCTTCTCAGCAATACTATATAGATGACTTTTCTAATGCGGAAATTTTATATCAACAAGCCGAAGAACTATTTGCTAAACAAGATTATGTCGCGGCATTAAATAAACTTGAAGAAGCAAAAAAGATATACAAAAAAATCAATGATGATTATTCTCTTGATAAAAATTATGTTTATTCAGAATTTCCAAAGATTTTAAGCCTTCAAAAAGAACTGATAGATAAAAAAATAACAACAATATATTCTGAAGATTATGAAAAGTTCCAAGAATTTTTTGCCCAATTAAAAAGCAAAATTGATCAACAGGATTTTAAAGCAGCGAAAGAACTTTTACAGATGTCATATATTTTTGGTAGAAATCTGATAGAACGCTATAATCAAGCTGTACAGATTATTAATCAAACTGAAGCTAGTAGATATCTATTTCAAGCAAAACAGGCTTATGACATAGCTAAAGAAAAAGAAAAAACATTTAATGAAGATCAACTTAAACTCTTATTAGAAATGGAGTCTCTTATAAATAAGGCTGAAGATGCTCTGAAAAATCAAATCTTTTCTGATACCATGAATTTCTCCAAAGAAGCGATGAAGATTTATTTGAAGATAATGTATAATGAATCAAATAAAGTCAAAACTTATACCGTAAGACTCATACCAGAAAGAAGAGATTGTTTATGGAGAATAGCTGGTTATACATTCATTTATAATAATCCATTTTTATGGCCATTGATATGGATTGCTAACCTAGATACCATAACAAATCCAGATCTTATTTTCCCAGGACAGGTTTTAATTATTCCTCCTTTACCACAATAATAAAAAACAAAATATATTTTAAATTTACAGTAAGGGGGGGAAGATGGAGAAAAAAAATATTTATGTTGAGGATTTATTTCCCTCAGATAATCTTGATTATATAGAAACTAGATTTAATGATTTAAGAATAAGATTAGTATGTAACGATTGCGGATATAAATTCTTTTCAAAAAGAAACTATTCTTTTGTAGACAATTTAGAAGGTTATGATGAACTTATTGATGGCGTAAGATGTCCAAATTGTGGATCTAAAGATGTTGAAGAGATTTAATCTTTGCCTAAAAGTTCATTATAACTAGGAAGATTATGCGAGTTACCTTATTTATTTCTTTAAGATACCTCTCTGGAAAAAAGGAAAATGGTATTTTTTCTTTCTTCTCGATAATGTCAATTATTGGTATAATCTTAGGAGTAGCAGCTTTAATATCTGTTATTTCTGTGATGAATGGATTTCAAGAAAACATTAAAGAAAAAACTATCTCATTACAATCTTTTCATTTGATAATCCATTCTTTTGATCCTCAAGGTTTTTATTATGATGAATTTGTTAAAAACTTAATAGATATAAAGCATATTGAAGGAATATATCCTTTTATAGAAACTGCCGTGCTATTTTCTATAGACGGATATACAAATGGTACCTTGCTAAGAGGTTATGATAAAAGCTTTTTTTCTTCAAAAACTTTTAAATCAAATTCAATATTGGTAAATGGTTCTTTTGAAGAATTGGATTCTAATGGATTTTTAGCTGTCGGCGATCAATTTGCTTTCTTATATGGTACTAGAATAAATAGTAAAATAATCCTTACGGTATTTACTGACTCAATATTTCAACCAAAGATCAAATTATTTACGGTAAAAGCGAATTATAAGACTGGATACTATCCTATCGATTCATCGGTACTATTTACTACAATAGAAAATGCTCAGCAACTTTTATCTATGAATGGAAAATGCACATCCATAGGTATTATGGTTGATAATTTGAAAAATGTTGAAAAAGTTAAAAAAGAGGTTATCAATAAGATCCCATTTGGCAAAGTATATGTAAACACATGGTTTGAAGAGAATAGAAATACATATTCGGCTCTTCAGAATGAAAAAACTTTGATGTTTTTTATTGTTTTTATGATAATCATTGTATCTTCTTTTTATATAATCTCCTCTCAGGTCATGACTGTTATAAACAAGCAAAAAGAGATAGGAATACTAAAAGCTATTGGTTTTACTCCAAATGATATAAATAACATATTTCTACTAAATGGTATAATCATAGGTCTATTAGGAGTTTTATTAGGCACATCACTTGGTTTTATTATTTCTATGAATCTCGATTCTATATTTCAAATAATCGAAAATTTTGTAAATGGATTTATTTCAATTGTTTTTTACTTCATAAACATATTTGATAGATCCATTGTACAACCAAGATTTCAAATATTTTCAAGAGATGTTTATTACTTTGATAAAGTTCCAGTAAGTATTAGATTACATGAGGTTATTTTAATTAATCTTGCAACATTTATCCTTGTTTTTTTATCTTCGTTAATACCTGCTAGAAAAGCAGCAGTAGTCAAACCCAAAGAGGTTATTCATAATGAGTGAAGTATTGAAAATTGAAAATTTAACCAAACATTACATAAATAATCAGGAAGAGATAGAAGTACTAAATAACATTAATTTAAGTGTATATGAATCCGAAACTATCTCCATCCAAGGGATATCTGGAGTCGGTAAGACTACACTATTAAACTTAATAGGTGGTTTTGATTCTCCGACTGATGGTAAAATCTACATAGACAATGAAGATATAACAGTAATGAATGAAACCGAACTTGCACATCTTAGAAATAGAAAAATAGGGTATATTTTTCAGTCCTTTTATCTATTAGAAGAATTAAATATTCTTGAAAATATAATATTGCCTGCTTTGAAACTTGGAACTTCCAAAACTGAAGCAATCGAAAGAGGATATCAAATCTCTAAATTTATTGGCATAGAAAAAAGATTAAAACATTATCCCTCAGAAATTTCTGGTGGAGAAAAACAACGAGCCGCTATAGCTAGAGCAATTATTAATAATCCTAAAATTATATGTGCTGATGAACCTACTGGAAATTTAGATTCGAAGCATAAAGGTATAATTTCAGATTTACTTTTTTCCATTGTAGAAAATAATAAGCAAACTTTAATTTTAGTAACACATGAAGAAGACCTTGCAAAGAAATGTAAAGCAAGATATTTAATAGAAAACTGCTCTTTAATTAAGAACTAAATTTGATTTTTATCTTTTTTTAATTATATTTATATTGATGTTACATTTATTTTAACCTAATAAAATATAATTGTAGGAATATATGGTTAGAGAAATAGAAGGATATTCAGAAGAATTGAAGAAACTGATTGAAGAAATCGCAAAAAATATAGCGATTGAAATGAAATCTTCTTCGATTCAACCAGGTCATTTGCTTCTTGGTATGATCAGAGAGAAACTTGGATTGTCTTATTTTATAATTTCTTATATAGTTAAAGATAATATTTATTCGTTAGAGCAAGAAATAACCGATCAACTATATAAAAACTCAAATTCTAATCTATCTATTTTTCCATCTGTTGATTTTTCAAATATTACAAAGACATATCTGCAATATGCAAAGCAGATAATGGCTCAATTAAATGATAGTATTTTAAGGGTAGATCACCTGCTTTTAGCTATAGTAATGCATCTTCATACTACAGATCCATCGTTAGACAGAGTTTTACAATCTTACAATTTAACATTTCAAAATATAATGAAGCTAATAGAAATATTTGGTGATAATCCTCTATTAAAAATAAGGGTAAAACCAAAATCAACATTTCCCACACCAGTTGCAGATAAATTTTGTAAAGATTTTACCGAACTTGCATGGAAAGGCGAACTGGATCCTATTATAGGAAGAGAAAAAGAAATTTATCGATTAATGCAAGTTTTAATGAGAAAAATGAAGAATAATCCAGTATTGATAGGTTATCCAGGAGTTGGCAAGACGGCTATTGTCGAAGGTTTCGCCCAGTATATTGTATCTTCTCAAGTTCCAGAAAAATTAAAAAATAAAAGAATTATTAAAATGGATATGGGCTTTATTGTAGCTGGAACAAAATATAGGGGAGAATTCGAAGATAGGCTAACGAAGATACTAAAGGATATAGAAAAGGCTCAAAATGTTATTTTATTTATAGATGAAATACATACTATCGTCGGAGCTGGTGGAGCCGAAGGTGCGATTGATGCTTCAAATATATTAAAACCTTTTTTAGCAAGAGGTTCTATCCAGATAATTGGAGCAACAACTTTTGATGATTATAAAAAGCATATTGAAAAAGATAAAGCACTCGAAAGAAGATTACAACCTATTGTTGTTGATGAGCCAACACCTGAAGAAACAATAAAAATACTTGAAGGATTGAAATTAACATATGAACTTCATCATAATGTCATCTATGATGAAAATTCTATTAAAAAAATAGTAGATCTTTCAAAAAAATATATCACAGGACGATATCTACCAGATAAAGCAATAGATGTAATGGATGAATGTGGTGCTTCTGTTAATCTTGAAAATGGACTACCTCCACCTTTACTAATTCAAACTTCTAAAAAAATAGAGAATCTTATCAAACTAAAAGAATCATATTTTCTAATGAATGAATTTCAAAAGTTGCCTAAAGTGCAAAGTGATATAAATGAACTTTACAATCTTTATATTCAAGAACAGGCAAAATGGGGAAATCAAGTTTCAACAAGAATCTCTGTCATTACAGAAGAGATTGTATTGCAGGTAATTTCTAAAATGACTGGAATAAAAGCTGAAAAAATGCAACAAGAAGAAGCATCCCGTTTGATTTTAATGGAACAGACTCTTTCAAAGGTTATTGTTGGTCAAAATGAGGCGATAACAGCCATTTCTCGTTCAATAAAAAGAGGAAGATTAGGAATAAAGAAGGAAAAAAAACCTATTGGATCTTTTATCTTTTTAGGTCCAACTGGAGTTGGAAAGACAGAAGTAGCAAGAAGATTAGCAGAATTCTTATTTGGTTCTAAGGATGCATTGATAAGAATTGATATGTCAGATTACATGGAAAGACACACCATTTCCAGATTGGTTGGAGCACCTCCTGGATATGTTGGTTACGAGGAAGGGGGAATTCTTACAGATTTAGTGAGAAGAAAACCTTATTCAATAATACTATTCGATGAAATAGAAAAGGCTCATCATGACTTTTTTAATATGTTGCTACAAATATTAGAAGAAGGGGAATTAATAGATAATTTTGGAAATAAGGTAGATTTTAAGAATACCATAATAATTATGACATCCAATATAGGTTCTAAAGATATTCTACAATATCGAACTCCGGGCTTTGATATAAACCCACAGGAAGAACTTGATTTTGAAGATATCAAGAAAAAGGTACTGTATCAGGTTCAAAAATCATTTAATCCAGAATTCCTTAATAGAATTGACGAGTTAATAGTCTTCCATCCTTTGACTGTTGAAAATCTTTATCAAATAATTGATTTGATGATAGCAGAGGTTAACGAATCATTAAAAGACCACTCTCTTTTTATAACAGTTGATCAATCTGCTAAAGATTTTCTAATCAAGAAAGGATTCGATAAAAAATATGGTGCCAGACCTTTAAGAAGAGTAATTCAAAGAGAAATAGAAGATAAAATTGCTCAGATGATGCTAGATCAACAAATCAAAGAAAATGATCTTATTGAAATAAGTATTAATGAAAGTGAAAACCTTACTTTTGTAGTAAAAAACAAAGAGCAAATGGTAATTGATGAAAAGACAATATCACACATTTAATATATTAAATTGCTTCATAAAATTACTTGTTTTCTTCCTTGCTTTTATTAATATTACCCTATATACTAATGCTCAAGATTTTGATCAGTTGGCAGATTGGGAAAAATTATATCTGTATAATTTGTACAATGCTACCATTTTTCAGATCAATAATATACAAGATATTTCTTCCGATTTGAAAAATTATGTAATTGGGACCTGTTACTATTTCATAGGCGACTATGACTTGGCCGAATATTACTTAAAACAAGTTTCAACTCATCTTTTTAAGTATAAACATGATCCAGTGGCTTTTTATCTTGGAATAATATATTTTTTTAAAAACGATTTTCTCATTTCCGCAACTTATTTTAATGAAATATCAGCAAATTATGATTCATTAATTGAAGCTGGTAAATTTATTTATTACTTTAGTTTAGCTTTAATCGAAATAGGTAAGCAAGATTTAGCGCTAAAATTTTTAAAGATTGGTCTTGAAAGCAACTATGATTTTTATAAACAATATTATAGTTTCACAATTGCAAAAATATACTATAACTTGCAGGATTATTTAAAAGCAGCAAGTGAGTTTGAAAATTTCCTCTATTTATATTCCGATTCCTCATTAGCAGATGATACCCTATATTATCTTGGTAAATCTTATTATAACTTAAAAGATTTTAAAAATGCAAAAAAGGCTTTTTCTTCAATAATAAATCTATATAGAAACTCAGAATATTATTATTCTTCCCTATTTTATCTTGGTCAAATCACTGGTAATAAAATTTATTTAGAAGAAATAATTTTGAAAAATCAATCTTTTGACTTAATCGATTATGTTTATTATTATCTTGCAAAATTATATTATGAAGAAAATCAAAATGATAAAGCCTACCAATATTTTACCCAATCTTTTATAAAAACCAAAAATCAATTATTAAAATATAATTGTATTGTCTATATAATTAAAATCAAAGGTGACATTCCAATTTCCTATCTTGAAGAGTTAAATCCTAATCAAAGAAAACCTATTCTTCAATATATTCTAAGTAATTATTTCTATTTTAAACAATATGATAAGATATTGGAATATGAAAAAAGTGCATTTTCTAAGGAAATTTTATCTGACCCAGTTACTTTAGGTATTTTAGGCAAAACTTATTTGGAAACACAGGATATTAGTAAAGCATTGAATTTTTTCTTAGAAGCATTGAAATACAATCCACTAGATTATAAATTATACTTTTTTATAGGTTACTGTTATTATAGGTTAGAGGATTATGAAAATGCACAAAAATTGTTCAATAAAGTAATATTAGAAAATGGCATCGAACCATATTATGGTTACTATTCTTATCTATATCTAGGAATTTTAGAATTAAAAAAGGGCAATTATAAAAATTCTTCCTCTTTTTTTGAACAAATTTTGTTAAAATATCCGACTTTTAAATCTATTGGTGAAGTATATTATTTTATGTCAATTGTATATTATAATCTTAAAGATTTTAGGAAAGCACTTTCAGCAATAGAATTTGCTTATGCTTCAAATATTTTAGGTAAAATGCGTTTAGCAATCATATCTCAATATACTATAGTAATGATGAGATTTGATTTAGAAAAAACACAACAATTATTTAATGAATACGAAAATGTGAGTGATAATAATAGTTCAATATATTCTTTAGCAATTAAAATCGCTGAATATTATTTCTCACTTAATAAGTATGACCTTTCCCTTTATTTTTACGATAAGGCTTTTAAGTATTGTGAGCAACAGAATCAAAAACTTGATATTACTTTACAGTTAATCTCAATTTATTACAATACTCAAAAGTATGAAACTGCATTTTTAATTTTAAAGGATTTAGTTGATCAAAATATCGATTATAGAAAAAAAGATATATTATTTTACTATTTTAATGTAGCGATTCAAATCAAGAACTTAGAAGCTGCTAGTTTAATACTAAAACTAAACAATTTACAGATAAAAGATTATAGCAACTTCATTATTCAATTTCTAAGTATATTTAAGGAAAAAAATCAATTTAATGAAGCAGTAAGTTTTATAGACAAACTGTTAAACAATTTCAATGACCTAGACAGTTACATTAAATATGAACTGATGCTTAACAAGGCTTTAATTTTGATGGAAATGAATAAAGTGGATCAAGCTTTTGATCAGTTTCAAAAGATTTATCAACTTTTTGATGATAAACAAAAAGATCTAGAACTGTACTTAATAGATTGTGCAATTAAGATTAAATATTATGATTTTCTGATACAAAAAATCCCTGTTTTATTTTCCTATAATGATCAGATACTTGATACAAATTCCTTTTATCTAATCTTAAAATTATACTTTATTGGGAAAATTGATGAACAGTTTATTAAAGGACTTAATGAAAAAAATCTTATAAAACAGGATGATATAAGATTTACAATTTTCTTTATCTATATCAATAATAAATTAAATATTAAAAAACAACAGGAATTGCTTAAACCATATCTTACATCTAAAAATTCAACCACTACATATTGGGCTAGGTTATTTTATTCTATTGCTTTATTTGAATCTAAAGATTATAAAAATTCAAAATTACTCTTAGAATCTTTGATACAATTTTCAGATGATATGCAAAAAGAATTGATCTATTACTTTTTATACTTGATAGAAAATCAAGAAGGGAAGGAGAAAAAATATTGGGATATACTTATAAAAGAGTATCCTTTTTCTTTATTTATATAATTTTTATACTCTTTTTATTGAATAGTCTTTCAACTTATGGCCAGGACAGTGATTCAATTTATATAGAAACCATGACAATAAGCATAGATTCACAAGAACTATTAAATCTTGAACAAGAAATTTCTGAAATTCCAATTGATTATGATCTATTAACTCTTACCGAGAATTTTATCACTTCGTATGAACAATTATCCTTAAATGTTATTCAGTTTAAGTATGACCAAAATTTTTACTTTTCTAATCTATTATATTCAACTTTATGGGGATATAGAACTGTCTTGTATTATTCTTCAAACTTTGGTTCATCTTTTTTTCAAGGTTTTAATATTTCAGAGGTTTTTCCATACCTACCATTTTTCGCTTTTCATCTTTTCAAAAATAACTTTGAACTTCAAAAAAAGTTTATAAATTGGTCTATTTATTACAAATTTTATTTTGAATCCTTCAATTTACCTAAAGTTACTCAATTAAATTCTTTCTCAAGTATCTTGACTCAACAAGAAATTGTAGGGAAAAACAACAATTTTGATTTTACCTTATCGATACAGACTTTGTCATTGAAACCAAACTATGACTTTTATTTACTTGAAAAGTTCCATATCAATTATTTGATATTTTTTAGTGATAGTATTTATAGTAAAATAAGTATAAATCAGTTTTTCGAAAGATATTTTAGCGTAAAACCAGAATTAGCTATATTTTATAATTTTTCTACGATTGATATTGGATTTGGAGTTTCTTATGATATTTTCTTAAAAACCATAAATGGGTTTTTCAATCTATATTATAATGATCAAAAGATAAAAATGTCATTATCGTTCGAAAAACTCACCGATTATCAGTTTAATAATGATAAATATACTATAATTTCAGATGAAAATTGGTGTTTATATCAAGACATCTTAAATTTGGCTGTCGGATTTTTATATAGACAAGATGTTTTTTCTTTTTCTACGAAATTTCAATACTCATATTTCTATAAAATGCCAATAAAAATATATAATGAACAGGAAAACATTTTTAATATAATTCAGATGGTAAATTCTTGGTCTATCGATTGGTCAGCTGATATTGATTGGAAAATAAATCCTATTTTTGGCCTTTCTTTTAATTTTTATTTAAACTTACCTTCATATTTTCTTTCTAACTCTTTAATAATGCAAAGTATTATTGAAACATATTTAAAAGTAAATGTAAAATCGTATTTTTACTTAAATGATAAATCTATTTTAAGTTTTATAGTTAATTCTGAGATAATTAGAAAATATATTGGAGAAAATGATCCAATATATAATATTCAGATTGAGTATAAATTTAATAATGCAGATTTTGAAATTAATTTAACATTTACTTTAAATTTAGTTTCTTTTTACATTTTACCATCTATCGAATCGCCAATTATCAATCTAGCTGCTATTACTCAGTTTTATTTTTAATAGCTATTCTCCCAAAATAATATAGAAAAAAATGGAGGCAAAATGGATTATTTAGTCAAAGGCGGTCCAGTAATGATACCTCTTTTCTTAGTATCGTTATTGGCTTTAACACTTATAATTGAAAGATTTCTATACTTTAAGAAGAACGATGATTTTAATGAAAATGATTTTAAAATAATCAAGGCTATGATAATTATAAAAAATTATTCAGAAGCTAAATCGTATCTCAGTAAATTTTTATCTCCCATAGCAAAAACGGCTCTTATGCTTATCGATTCAGTAGAACTTAGTAAAGATGATAGAGAAAATTTGCTTGATATCGAAAGCATGAAACAGGAGAGAGTCATCAATCGATTTTTACCAATATTGAAAATATTACCGAATTTAGCAACTTTATTGGGTTTGCTCGGGACAGTTACAGGTATGATTAAAAACTTTATGATAGTTGCCCAGATTGGCACAGGAGATCCTACTGCTTTAGCTTCTGGTATTTCCGAAGCTCTGATTACAACCGCTACTGGTTTAATAATAGCTATACCAACAGTATTTTTCTATACTCTTTTAGATAATAAGGCAGATAATCTTGAAAAAAGGTTATATATATTTATTAATGAAATAAATAAAATTATCCTCTAAGATATGCCTATTTTAATTTTATTATTTGTTATTTTACTAGTGTTTTCAGCTTTTTTTTCCTCGACAGAAACGATGTTTTATCTTTCTGATGAAAAGATAAAGAATCAGTATATTAAAATTAACAACGATCTGTTCTTAATCTTTATTTTAATATCTAATACTCTTGTTAATATTTTCATAGGCATAATTTCAGAAAAAATCTTTGACCAATACCTATTAAAAGGTAAATCTATTTTATTTACTATAGGTCTTACCACTTTTATTTTACTATTTTTTGGGGAAATAATTCCTAAAAGAATGGCTTTAATTATATATCCGTTTTTGAACAGACAATTTTTTTATATAATGCAAAAGTGGATAAATGCGGTTAGATTTTTTGAAAAAGTCATTAATATTTTTATAAAACCCCTTACAAAAATAAATCAAGAAGACAAGATTTTTACTGTAAAAGAAATCAAAGATGCTTTATATGATGGAATCAAAAATGGTTATTTTAATCCAATACAGGCATACTTGATTTCAAATCTTGTTTCACAATCACTATCAACAGTTAAAGATAATATGATTCATTATACTGATATCCCTTTTATAACTATTGATAGTAATATCAATGAAGTTTATGATTCTTTTAAGAAAACAGATATATCTAAGCTTCCTGTTCTCTCCAAAAATATGAAGAATATTTATGGTTATATTTCTAAAGGTGAAATATTGAACTTGCTTGTAGAAAATAAAAAAAGCGAAACTATAACCATTAAATCTATTATTAAACCTTTAGATATGATTTATGAATATGAAAACATTGAATTAGCTATTAAAAGATTTATTGAAAAGGAAGATACGATTTTAGGTGTTTATGATGAACATTTTCAATTTTGTGGAATATTGGATTACTATAAGATTATAGATAATATGCTTTTTAATTTTTCTACAAATTTTTCTAAGAAATTCCCTTTAAATATTCAATCAAATATTTCTTGTAGATCTCTATATTATAACTATGATATAGAAATTAAAGATGAAGATTTTGATTTAAGCTTAAATGATTTGATATTGAACAATCTTGGAAAGATCCCCCAAGAAGGTGATTATATTATTTATCAAAAATATAAATTTACTATTTCTAAGATAAAGAATAAAAAAATATCCCATGTTATTATTACTAAAGAGCAGTAGATGGAATATTCAATATTTTTAATTTTATTTTTATTGATTTTATCTGGATTTTTTGCTGGAATAGAAACTGCATTCTTATCATTAGATCTATTTTTTATTGAGATAAAAACTGAAAAAAAACACAAATTTTCACTGATATATCATGTTCTTAAAAAACCTCATATTATCGTAACAACGATTCTAATAGGCACAAATATTGCTTTAATTGCTACAACTCAGATATTATCAAGATACTTAAATCAAAATAATTTATTCGATAAGATATTTTTGTACTTTATTTTTCCTATAATCACGCTAATTATAGCCGAAATTTATCCAAAAATTTTATTTTCTAAGATTTCATATACCATTTCCAAAATATTGGTATATCCATATTTTATCTTTCAAATAATATTAAGTCCTATAGTTTTTATTTTTAATTTGATTTCAAAGATTTTTGAACTTCTATTTTCTTCAAAGACAACTTCATTAGATAAGATACAGAATGAAGAAATTAAAAATATTTTAGCTTCTTCATTAAAAAATAAAATTTCTCAAGCAAATCTTTATATTGAAGATGCAATAAAATTTGATGAATTGAAAATATATGATATTCAAAAACCAATATTCTCATTACCTTCATTAATATTTGATGAAAATGGCAAATTGGACATTTCAATCTTGTTTGAAAATTGGGAAAAAAATTTTGCGGTTTATGATGAAAAAAATAATTTTTTAGGTATTATAAATTCAGATGCAGTTTTCAATTCAGAAAAAATTCAGAAATTTTTTACTTTAGAGGAAATTCCTCTCTTAAATAATATTCCAGTTATTTATGAAGGTAAAAATTTACTTAATGCCCTTGAATTACTAAATAAATCCAAATCATCAATTTTAATTACAATAGATGAATTTGGTCAAAGAAGTGGTATTATAACTAAAGTTGATCTATTTTCCTATATCTCCAAAACAATGGTATCTAAAGATGATTCTTATAAGTATAATATAAAGAAAGTTGGTGAAAATACTTATATTGTACCAGGTTTTTCAGAGTTGGCAAATCTTAGTAGAACCATCGGTATAAATATTGAAGATGATTACTATCATACTTTTAATGGTTATTTAATTCATACACTTGGTAAAATCCCAAAAGAAGGAGAAGTATTTATTATAAATAATAACTTAGAAATAAGAGTTGTAAGTGCAAATAAGAAGTTTGTTGAAAAGGCAATAGTAAAGATAACCGATACAAAAAAGGAAAGAAGTACTAAATGAAAAATGAACATCTAATTGAAGATTTAATGTATCCAGATCCAGATTTTATTAAAATAATCAGTAAATATGGTATAAATATAGAATTTGGTGAGGAGGTAAAAAAAGAGATTGAAGTTTTACAGGATTTTAAAATACCCGAAATAGAGTTTAATAAAAGAAAAGATTTACGAACCTTATTTATTATTACTATGGATAGTATCAATGCTAAAGATTTTGATGATGCATATTCATTAAAATATGAAAACAATCTCTGGACTTTATGGGTTCATATTGCTGATGTTTCATATTTTGTAAAAAAAGACTCCCATTTGGATAAAATCGCACAAAAAAGAGGGAATTCATATTACTTGGGACCAAATGTCGTTCATATGTTACCTCCAATACTTTCTGAAAATCTTTGCTCATTAAAAGAAAATGAGGATAGATTAGCAGTAACATGTGAAATGCAGTTGGATGAAAATGGTTCAATAATTAGATATGATATTTATAGATCTATCATAAATGTAAAAGCAAGAATTCCGTATGAAATAGGAAATCAAATTTTAAATGAGACAAAAGATGAAAGGGATGAAAAATATAGCTTTTTATTGCTTTCTCAAAAATTACAGAAAATCCTTTTTGATAATAGAATAAATGATGGTTCTTTGAATTTTGATTTTCCTGACTATATTTATTTTTTTAAGGATGATTATATTATTCCATTTGATATTATAAGATATGAAAGAGGTATTTGCGAAAGGATAATCGAAGAATTCATGCTTTGCGCAAACAAAGTGATAGCTACAGCTGGAAGTAAGCTCAGTAGTTTTATTTATAGAATACATGATAAACCAGACGAAGTTTCATCAAGACAAAAAGATCTTGAAATTTCTAATAAACTAACCCATAAAAAGATTAATGAAATCTTAAAAACTTTTAAAAATACAGATAAGCAATTTGCAGTAGAAACTATGATTTTAAAATCATTAAAACGTGCTAATTATGATAATAAGAATATAGGGCATTTTGGTTTAAATTTTGAAAAATACACCCATTTCACTTCACCAATTCGAAGATATAGCGATCTTGTGACACATAGACTTGTTCTAGGAGAAAAATATGACACTAAGGAACTAAAGCAGATCTCCATTTTAACTTCAATAACAGAACAGATAGCAAATTCAGCAGAGGAAGAATATAGTAAAATTAAAAATGCCCATTTCTTAAAAAGATACCTAAAAAGTCTTTTTAAGGTTAGTGTGGTTGGAGTTATCCCAAAGGGAGTTTTTTGTAGGATTGAAAAATATGGTTGTGAAGGATTACTTTCCTTTAAAGAGTTGAAAGAAAAAGGATATACATATAATAAAAAGCTAAATATATTTGAAAATGTTAGAACTAAAAAAGTTATTAAAATTGGAACTAACTTAGAACTATTTTTGATAAGATCTGATCCAAAAAATGGATTTATAGACTTTGGTTTCAATAATGATACAAATAAAAAGATGAAAACCGATAAAGGAAAAAGAAAAAATGGCAAGAAGAATCAAAAAAAGAGAAGGCATTCAAGTCGATATGACACCTCTTATTGATATGATGTTCTTATTAATTATATTTTTCTTGATAGCAACAAGTTTTCAAACATATAAAAAAATAAGTGTTACGCTTCCAGGTTCTGAAACTGGAGAAAATCCTGCCAATGAACCTTTTATAATAACAATTTTAAGAGATGAAAGTATTTTGATTGAAGAACAAAAATATACCTTATCCCAATTTAATGAATACTTAAAAAATAATTTAAGTAGCCTATCTTCCCGTCAAATATACCTAAATGCCGATAGAGATGTTAGTTATGAAACAATAATTAAAATATTAGATATTTTAAGGAAAAATTCATTACAATCGATTTCATTAGGAGTAAAACCATACTGATTAAATATGAAAATTGATAATAGTATTTCAAAATCCTTTATACTATCATTTGTTTTTCATATTATTTTAATAGTTATTTTTTCTTTTATTTTACATTTACCTTCTTTTGATCAAAACATAAATTTAAAACCTGTTAACATTGAATTACAGAGTGATCTGAATTTTTCCCAAACAAATGCAGCATTTCAAACTCAAACTTTAAAGCAGGAAGAAAAAAAAATCGAACAGAAATCCATTGAAAAAAATATCGATATAAAGTCTGAAAAATCTGAATCAAAGAGTATCGATTCTAAAAAATTAATCGATAAATCAATACAAACAGAAAATAAACCTCTTATAACTCCTATTGAATCAAAGAAGGAAGAAGAACAACAAAAAGATATCATCACTGCAAGTCAATCAGATTCATCAAATATACCCAGTTCAACTCAAACTAATGATTCCCAAGATTCTAGTTCTGATGATATAGTTCAACAATTATTGACTTCTGGATTACAGGATGAATCTTCCCAAAACTCGAAAGATAATATTCAATGGAATTCTGGAGTGAATAGATGGACTGTAAAAAAAATAAAACCTATTTTGCCAAAAAAATATCAGGAAAAAGGTAATACCATATCTTGTAAAATTTATATTGAAATTAATAAATTTGGATCGGTAATATCTGCAATTATAGTTCAATCTACTGGTTATCCAGACCTTGATCAATATATAATATCCATAATAAAAGATTGGAAGTTTAACCAGGTTACCTATGATAAAGTAGATTCTGGTTACATTACTATAATTTTTGTAGTTTCTTAACCTTGATCAATTTGTTTTTGATTGACTTTTCAATATAAAAATGTAGAAGAAACTTAGAGAAGAAATTAGTTATCCTAAGGAGTAATAAATGTTTTTTAAATCAAGGAAATTTTTCTTTTTTCTTTTAATTATCTTAATTTTTATTTTTGCAAATATAAATCTTTATGCTCAACAATCAACTTCAGTAGAGGACTTTTTAGGTAAAAAAATATCAAAAATAATTATAAACGGCTTGAATATTGTGACTAAAGAAGAAATATTGTTTCTACTTCCCGTTAAAGTTGGAGACACATTAACTTATTCAGGCTTAAACGATATTATACCTGTTCTATATAAAACTGAATATTTTAAATCAATAAAATATGAATTATCTTTCGATGTCGATGATTCTGTCATCATTACCATTGATGTCGTTGAAAGAGAATTAATAAATAAAGTTCAGATTGAAGGAAATAAAGCTTTATCAAAAGATAAGATTTCAGAAGTATTGATAGTTCAACCTGGTGATTTCATATCGGATACAAAATTAAAAAAGACAATTGAATTGATTAAAAATCTCTATCTTAATGAAGGATATGAAGCTCCTGATATCGAATACTCTATAGAAAAAAACCAAGATAGTAATTCTGTAAATGTTATTCTTAAAATAACTGAAAAGAAAAGATATATCATTAAAGGTATAATTTTTGAAGGAAATAAAGTCTTTAGTGAAAAAGAAATTTTAAAAGTAATTCAAACAAAGAAGCAGTTTAAATTTATTTTTGAGTTCAATAAAGGGGTTCTTAATCAGGGTAAGCTAGATGAGGATTTAAAATCTATAGCAAAACTTTATTATACTAAAGGTTATCTTGATGTTGAAGTCACTGTAAAGGATATAAAAGTTACTGAAACAGAAAAAGAAAAGCAACTTATATTAATCATATCTATTGTTGAAGGGGAGCAATATACATTGAATTCTTTTACAATAACTGGAAACAAGTTGTTTTCTCTTGAAGAATTCTTAAAAGCAGAATATGTAAGTCCAAATGTTATCTATAATAAAGTTGCTATTGCATCTTTAGCAGAACAAATAAGACAATATTATGGGAATTATGGATATGTTTTTGCTAATGTAGATGTTGAAGAAACTATTGACTATGTCAACAGGAAAGTAGATGTAATTGTAACTATCTCAGAAAATCAAAGGGCGCATATTGAAAAAATTATTGTAAAGGGAAATACAAAGACAAAAGATTATGTTATTATTAGAGAACTCATGATTCAGGAAGGCGAAACCTTTAGCATAGATAAAATTAGACAATCAATTTATAACCTGTATAACACTCAGTATTTTAGCGCTGTAGATGTACAATTTCAACCAGGTTCTGATGATACATTAATAAATCTAATAATCGCTGTTGAGGAAAAAAATACAGGACAATTCAAATTTGGTGCTACATTTTCACCAGGTATAGAAAATAGTTTTGGATTAACAGGTAGTATTGCTGAACCAAATTTCTTAGGTTTAGGCTTACAAATTTCAGCAGATTTATCAATATATCTTGATAATAAGTATATTTTAACATTGTCTTATCTTGATAAATGGTTTTTGGGTGAACCAATACAGTTTGGTATAAGTCTTTCTGGTTCAGTTGCACAAAGCTCCACATATGTTGATAATGATCAAAATAATGAGCCGGATGTGGATCCCGAAGATACCGATACTTATCTCACAATGAATTATTGGCAAGATAAATTCGGACTTTCTTTTACTTTTGGTAAAAGATGGAGACCATATTTTTCCTTAATTGGTTATCTTTCTTCAAATTTAGTAAGATATCATAGTGTCGATGGAGTTACAGATATACCTTATGTTTCTGAATATGCTTTCAAACCATTTATTGAATTTGCAAATGGAAATGATAACTACTGGTCATATTCTAGTTCTATATCTATTCTTGCAAAATATGATACAAGAGATTACTATCTATTTCCAACTAAAGGATTCTTTATTAAAGGAATGCTTGGTTATTATGGGGGAATCCTATTTGGTGATTCTCAGTTTATAAAGTTAAATCTTGGCTTTAATATTAATCAGTCTTTATTCTGGAAATTTGTTTTATCCTTTAATACTTCGCTTGATTTTATTTTCCCACAACTAGATGGTCAAATAGCCATAGCTCCAGAAGATCTTTTATACATAAATGGTTACACAGATGTTAGAGGTTGGAAAATAAAGATGGATCCATATTATGGCAAAGCAAAAGGTGTTTTTTCAATCGAACTACAAAGAGAGATTATTACTCAAATGTTATCTTTTGCTAGCTTTATTGATGTTGGATATTTATTGTCTTCTCCATCAGATTTAATGTTGATTAATCCATCAAATCTATTTGGTACTATGGGATTTGGAATAAAAATTCAAATACCACAACTTCCATTAAGACTATTTTTAACACATCCTTTTGTAATTACTTCCAGTGGTCAAATAGATTTTCTCAAGACATCATTCTGGTATTGGGATTTTACTTTAACGATAGGAGATATTTTTACATTTTAATTTTATATTTTGATAATTTAGAAATTAACAATTTTTGGAGGAAGAATGAGTAAAAAAAGAATACTTATTCCTCTTTTATTACTAATTTTAATCTTACTTACCTTTTTATCTGCAGATTTCATTAAAGTTGCAGTAGTTGATATGGAATTTGTTTTAAAAGAATATAAGATAACACTTGTAGATATCAAAAGACAGTTTTATATTGATGAAATGACCTTGAAATTTGAAAAGATTAAAGCCGAAATAGATGCTATAAATCAAAAACTTTCAAGTCCTAATTTGACTTCCGAAGAAAAAACAAAACTAGAACAAAATAGACAAGATAAGTTAAATGAAGTAATTCAGCTAAGAGATTACTATAAAAAGTTAGATGAAGATTTACAACAAAATAGGCAAAAATATATAATGGAAGATATATATTTCTCAATAAAAAAAGTATGTGAAAAGAAAGGTTATGCTTTAGCTTTTGATTCTAAGATGGTAGGTATTTTGTTTTATGCTGACTACATAGATATTTCTAAAGATGTTCTTGAATATTTATTTATAATGATAGTAAGATTTTTAAAAGATAATAATGTTACAAATCCTGAAAGATATGGTATAGATCCAAATCTTTACAAACAATATCAATAGAGAGAATTTTTTATATAAATTTTATGATTAAATACATTAAAAAAGAACATTTTGTTAATGAATTAAGTCAATTTGCAAAGATTAAAATACTCGGAAATGATCAAAATACTTTTTCAGATATTTCGAATTTAGATGATATAAAAAATAATTCTTTAATCTATGTTAGCGAAATTAGATTTTTTGAAATAGCTTGTAATTCTAGAGCTTCAGCAATAATTATTCCATATACTTTGGAAGAAAAAGCTAAAGAAATTATAAAGATAGATCCAGTAAAAACATTCATTTTATACGAAAATCCAAAGTTACTATTTACATATGCTACTTCTTTTTTTAAGAAAAGAATCCCTAATTATGGTATTGATAAAAATGTTATAACCAAATCTAATTTAGATGAAACAAATGTTGAGATAAATCCGTATGTGACAATAGGTGAAAATGTAGTAATAGAAAAAGATGTCATAATAGATTCATTCGTATCTATAGGAGACAATTGCATTATTAAAGAGGGAACCATAATTTTTTCTGGTGTCAAAATATATGAAAATTGTGAAATTGGAAAAAATTGCATAATTCATGCAAATACCGTAATTGGTGCTGATGGTTTTGGTTTTGTATCAAATGGAGAAAACTACCAAAAAATTGAGCATCTTGGAAGAGTTATTATAGAGGATAATGTAGAGATAGGAGCAAATTGCTCTATAGATAGAGCGACTTTAGGTGAAACAAGGATTAAAAAAGGAACAAAAATTGATAATCTTGTACAAATCGCTCACAATGTAACCATAGGTGAGAATTCAATTATTTGCGCTCAAGTTGGGATTGCTGGCGGAGCAAAAATTGGAAAACAAGTCACTTTTGCAGGACAAGTTGGGGTTTCAGACCATGCAATTGTAGAAGATAATGTGATAGTCGGCGCTCAAGCAGGTCTTACAACTAAAAAATATGAGAAAAATTCCTTTTTATTAGGAACACCTGCTATTGACGCAATGAAATTTAAAAAGTCTATTGTTTTATTTTCTCAACTTCCAGATATAGTTAAAAAGTTGTATGAAATCGAAAACCTAATGAATGAGATAAAAAATAAAAGTAAAGATTAAAATATAGGAAATCTTTATGAATAAAATCGAAAAAAATTGTAAAATTTCTGAAGATTTAATAATAGGGGATGGAAATCAGATAGGTTCAAATGTCATAATAAAGGAAGGATGTGTAATTGGAAATAATAATATTATTTTAGATAATACTATTATTGGCCCTTATGTCAAGATGGGAGATAATAATGAAATAGGCTATTTTACTTATTTAGGAGGAGATCCTCAAGATCATGATTTTATAAAAAATTCAATATCATATGTTGAAATAGGGAATAATAATATTATAAGAGAATATGTTACAATCCATAGAGGAACAAAAGAAAACTCAAAAACCATAATTAGAGATAATAATTTTTTAATGTCTTATGTTCATTTAGGACATAATGATATTGTGGGAAGCAACTGTACCTTTACAAATCTTGTTCAACTCTCAGGTTATGTTGAAGTTGAAGATAATGTAGTTTGGGGTGGTATGTCTGGAGCACATCAATTCTGTAAAATTGGTGCTTATACAATGGTTGGTGGAAAATCATATATAAATAAAGATATATTGCCGTATTCCTTGATTTTCGGAACTCCTGCAAATATTATAGGAATAAATTCTGTTGGATTAAGAAGAGCGGGATTTAGTTCGGAAGATAGAGAAATAATAAAAACACTATTTCATATTATTTATAATAGCGGTTTAGGTTTTTCTAAAGCAATTGAAAAAATAAGAAATGAGTATTCTGGTAACATCTATGCTGAAAAGATACTAAATTTTATCGAAAGAAGTAAAAGAGGATTGGCAGCCTTTGGATATAACAAATCAGAAAATGGATAGAACAAGGATATTATGTATAGATTGGGGTAAAAAAAAATTAGGTCTAGCAATTTCAGATCCTTTTAATTCTTATGCTATCCCATTAAAACCATTGATAAATAATGATAATATATATAGAGAGATTATAAAAACATTAAAAGAATATAGAATAAATTTAATTGTGATCGGATATCCTTTATTGGAAAATAATCAAGAAACAAAAATGTGCAAAATTATAAAGGATTTCTCTGAAATATTAAAAAATGAATTAATAAAGGAAAAGATTAGTACTGAGATTTATTTGCAAAATGAATTTTATAGTACAAAAAATGCTAAAAATCTCGCGCAAAATTTTGAATCAAGCAAGAAAAATTGGGAAATTTTTAAAGATTCTTACTCCGCAAAAGTCATTTTAGAAGATTTTTTATTTGATAATTTTATTAAAAAAAAGAATTAATAAAGTTGTTGAAAAAAATCAACATCAATGTGAATAATCATAACATTTCTGATAACATAAAATCTTGTTTGCTTTGATAATTCTAATAAAAGAGAAAATAAAATTTAGGTATAAAAATTGCTTATATTTAAGAGATGAAAAGAAATACAATTAAGAAAACAATAACCAGAAGCGGTATTTCAATACATAACGGTAAGATTTGCTCAATAACATGTAGACCATCTTACTATAATAAAGGTATAATTTTCTATAATATAGCTAAAGATCCATATAAACTTTATCCTATTCCATTATCTCCTTTTGCTGTTTCAAGTACAAATAATAGTACCTCTTTAGGCATTAAAAATACGATAAATACTGTTGAACATCTTTTATCTGCCCTTTCCATGTTTTACATCTCTGATCTTATTATCGAAGTGGATGGAGATGAAATACCAATACTAGATGGTTCAGCATATTCTTTTGTTGAAATGATTAAAGAAGCTGGTATTGAAGAACTTGACGAAGAACAAGATATATTAAAAATTACTTATCCAGTGTGGATTGTTTCTGAAGATAAATATATCATTGCAATGCCTTCATCAAAATTTTCTATTACCTATAGCATAGATTTCAGTTCTAAAAGTCAACTCTTACCATATCAAGTTGTATATCTTACTTTAGATACAGATACCTTTATTAAAGAGATATCTAGAGCTCGAACATTTGGATTCTTAGAAGATATAGAACATCTTAAAAATAATAATCTTGCTCTAGGCGGTAGTCTTGATAATGCTCTTATTTTTACCAAAGAGGGTATATTAAATAAAGAAACTAGATATCAAAATGAAGCTATTAGACATAAAATTCTTGACCTTATAGGAGATTTGTACCTTTTAGGTAGACCTATTGAAGGACATATTATAGCTCACAAAGCTGGACATAACTTAGATGTAAGATTCGCTAAAAAGCTTTATTGGAATGAAATAAATAGAGAAAATGCTGAAAATATTCAAAAAATTCTAGATGATTTTGAAAATATCTCCAATAAATTAAAAATTTCTATCAGAGAAAATTTTTAAGCTTGATGAAAATCTAGTTTCTATAAATTTCTGTTTATTTAAAACTATATATCATAATTAATCTCAAATTTAATAATTAGATGATTATTGAATACAATCTTTTTATAAAATAATTAATAAAATTCATATCTTCAATTTAAATTTTTAAATTTTTGTGTATCTTATTTTTATCTATGGAAGGATACAATTCAGTCGAAAAAATATTTTCCAAAAATGCTATAAAAGCCTTAAAAGATTCTCTCAATAAAAGCAATGAAAATGAAATATTTTGGGGGTGCAATCTAGATGAATCAAAACAATTAATTGATTCTGTTGAAACAATATTTTTTGGTTCTAATCATTCTGTTTTGTTTGATAAGAAAAATGCTATCAAGTACGACCTTGTTTTACATAATCATCCAAATAATATAATTGAACCTTCAGAAGAAGATCAAATAATAGCTCACAGTTGTATAAATATGGCTGTAGGTTTTGCAATAATTGACAATGAACTAATTAATTGTTATGTTATTGTTCCTCCAAAGTCAATTGTTAAGAGAAAAAAAGTAAAAGATTTAGAAGTAGAAAAAATATTAAAAAATCCATCTCAATCTTTATTAGATATATTACCAAATTACAAGATAAGAGAAAGTCAAATTGAATTATCCAAGTTAATACAAAATATTATAAATGACGATAAAGTTGGTTTTATAGAGGCTCCTACAGGGATAGGAAAGTCATTGGCATATTTAATACCATCTTTTTTATATATAAAGAAAAATAATGTGAAAATCATAGTATCTACTTATACAAAAAATCTTCAAAATCAATTGATTAAAAAAGATATACCTTCTGTTATTAAAATATTAAATCAGAATATATCTGTAGAAGTTGCATATGGTCGACAAAATTATTTATGCTTGCTTTCTTATTCAAACTTTAAAGAAAACTTCAACTTTTTATTTTATGAATCTATAGAGTCTGAAGTCATGCAACGACTTGAACATTGGGTAAAAAAAACCAATAATGGTCTTCTATTGGAACTAAATGGGAATTATGAAAAAAGGGTAATTGATGAGATAAGAAGCAATTCCAATCTATGTCTTTCGACAAAATGCAAATATTTTAATGAATGTTTTTATTATAATGCAAGAAGAAGGTTAAATAATGCAGATATAATAGTGGCAAATCATCATCTTCTGCTTTCATATGAATTGAATGAAGATTTTTCGGATTTTTTCCCAATATATAACACAATAATTTTTGATGAAGGTCACAATTTGCCAGATGTTATTGAGAGTATTTCAACTTATACATTTTCTACATTTGAAATTCAGAAAAAACTATATAAATTGGTGCAAATATCAAATAAAAAAAAGGGTTTATTACAGCTATTAGATGACAATCTTTCAAAAAGCAATCTTCAAAATTCTACCGCTGGCAAAAAGATATTAAGATTATCTGAAGATATTCAAAAGCAGATAGTCGAATTACAGCAACTGGTGTCAAATATCCAAAATCTAACAACTTACGAAATAATGAATATAATAAACTCATATAAGTCAGAAAATTCAAAATTAAAAGTATTGGTGAATTTAACAGATTTAACAAAAAAGAATCCAGAAATTTTGAAAAAGATATTTGATTCCTTAGTAGAAACTTTTGATAATATAAAATTATTTACAGATTCAGTTTCTTTATTGTTAGGAATACTTGAAATCTTATTAGATAAAGGTGAAGATAGTGAACTAGAGTTATCTTTTTTGCAATATTTATATGGAAATATAAAATCAATAGTGAGATTTTTCCTTAATATTAATGATTTTTATCATGAATTTCAAAAGCTATTAGAAAATAGTCAAAAGGTTGAAAAATACTTAAAAGTACTATGGTTTGAAATTAACAATAATATTATAGACTTTTATTTTTACAATGAAGAAAAAGGATTAACTTTTAATGATATCATCCAGACTAAAGCAAAATCGTCTATATTCATTTCAGCAACTTTAGCTACAGAAAATTCTTTTAACTATATTAAAGAACAATTGACATTGAACGAGGATATAAAGAAAAATTCAATAGATAGAATATTTCCATCAATATTTCCATATGAAAAAAATTCATCTTTTTTCATAATAAAGGGAATAAATCCTCTTGATAGAAGCAGTTATAAAAATAATATTTCAGATATAATATTACAAGTCTTGTCATATACAAAAGCTAAGACAATGATATTGACAACAGCATATAGCGATATAAATGATATATCTGAAGCTGTAAAAAAGAATAATAAAGAGATTAAACTTTTAGTTCAAAATACAAATTCGATCAATAATTCGTTACTTGATGAATTCAAAAAGGATAGTAAATCAGTACTATTGGTAAATATGGGTTTTTGGGAAGGTATAGATCTTATTGGGAAAAATCTAGAAATTCTTATAATAAGTAAGCTACCTTTTAAAGTTCCCGATACTCCAATACTTAAGGCTAGAACAGAGAGAATGGATAATCTTGGACAAAATTCTTTTTTTAAGTTATCTTTGCCATATGCAATCATTAAACTAAAACAAGGTTTTGGTAGATTAATAAGATCGGAAGATGAGACTGGGATTTGTATACTTTTAGATGATAGGGTCATTTCTAAAAATTATGGTTATTTAATTTTAGATTCACTACCAAAAGCAAAAATAGAGATAATTGAAAAAGAGCAATTTTTAAACAAGTTCATTGAAAGATGTAAAGAACTTGAAATTTAAAAATAATGGACTTATATTCTTTTTGCTTAAATAAAAAATTGGTGTAAATAAGTAAATGTATGAATAATAAAAAATCTTTTATTATTAAAAAGTTTTGTGTTATTATTATAATTTTTGCTTTAATATTTGTTTTTCAAAACAACATATCAGCCGATACAAAACCTCAAATACCTTCCGATAAAATAAAATACTATGAAGATGTTCTCTTATATGGAACTGAAGAAGAACTTCAAAAAGCATTAAGTGAATTGCTACTTTATGATGTAACTCCACTTTTAAATCAACTCTTAAATTTATTAAATTCCTCTATTAAACCTTCTATTAAAATTGCCATAATAAACTGTATTAGATCTTTAAAAGAAAAAGCAAAAGTAATTGCTCCTTCCTTAAAAGTTATAATAACAGATAAATATGCAGACAAGAACCTACTTGCAGTAACTATTTTGGCTTGCGGTGAACTTGGATTAATTGAATTTGAAGATGATCTTTTCAATATTTTTAATGATAAGGTTTATAAAGATGATATTAATATATTAAAAAACATTTTAATAGCTCTTGGTAAAATGCAGTCTAAAAAATATATAGATCAAATATTTTCATACCTTATCGATTCTAAGAATAATTCTGAAATTCGTTCAGCAGCAGCCTTATATTTTTCTGAATTCGATAGTATAGATATAAAGTATATTCAAAAATTCAATGAGATAGTTATAGATAAAACAGAAAATTCATTTATAAGAAGATATTTGTTATATGCTTTATCAAAATATAAAGATCAATCTTCTTATGAATTTATAGTCAAGGCAATAAGCGATGAAGACCCATATATTCAAATATATGCTGCAAGAGCATTAAAGGAATATAAATCTGATGAAGCAATTTCTGTTCTATTAAATGCTTTGAGAAGTAACAACCCATCAGTAAGAGTTGAAGTTTTAAATCTTCTTGGAGAAATAAAAAGTCTTGAACCTATTGATGCTATTGTTTATAAAATAATGAATGATAAGGATAATAATGTAAGAAAAGCGGCAAGGGAAGCTTTTTTAAAAATTATTGAAGCTAATAAAAATGCTAATTTTACACCAGAGCAAGCTGAAACAATCAAAAATACTTTACTGTATATTTTTAAATATGATCCATTGGAATCCAATAGGTTGAGAGCAAAACAATTATTATTAGAAATTTTTAAAATGAATGTATAATTTCATGTAATAATTAATGATTAATTTACTTATTTATAATCAAAAAGGGGTAAAAAATGCCAGATAATGAAAAGTTAAAAGAAAAAGAAAAACTACTTGATTCAACGATTGAAGCAATAAAGCGACAATTTGGTGAAGGTTCAATAATGAAATATGGGGAAAACAAACATCCCGATATTGAGGTCATTCCAACTGGATCTTTAGCATTAGATATAGCTCTTGGAATAGGTGGATTACCTAGAGGTAGAATTATAGAAATATACGGTGCTGAATCTTCTGGTAAGACTACTTTAGCGCTTCATTGCATCGCTGAAGCACAAAAATTAGGAGGAGTAGCTGCATTTATAGATGCAGAACATGCACTAGATCCATTATATGCACAAAAACTTGGCGTCAAAATAGAAGATCTCATTATATCCCAGCCAGATAATGGAGAACAGGCTCTTGAAATTACAGACGCATTGATTAAATCTCAGGCGGTTGATTTAATTGTTATTGACTCGGTTGCCGCATTGGTTCCAAAATCAGAGATCGAAGGTGATATGGGTGATTCATTCATCGGTACACAAGCAAGATTGATGTCTCAAGCTATGAGAAAACTTACTGGTTCTATTTCAAAATCAAACTCTATTCTTTTATTCATAAATCAAGTTAGAATGAAGATTTCTTCCATTCCTTTTGGTAATCCTGAAACAACTCCCGGTGGACTTGCTTTGAAATTCTATTCATCAATAATTATCAATATTAAAAAATTAGAAAATATAACCCAAGGCGAAGAGACTTTAGGCTCTGGTGTTAAAATGACAGTTAAAAAAAATAAGTTGTCTCCTCCATTCAAAGTTGCGGAAACGGTTCTTTTATATGAAAAAGGTTTTTCAAAAGAACTTGAACTTCTTGAACTTGGAACTAAATTAGATCTAATCAAAAAAACTGGAACCTGGTTCAGTTATCAAGATATAAAACTTGGTCAGGGTAAATTGAATGCCGCTGCTTTTTTAACAGATAACAAAGAAATATCATTAGAAATTGAAAACAAAATTAGAGAATATTATCAATTAAAACCAGTTCAACCCTTGAACAACATAACAGTTGAAAATAAAGTACAAGAAGAAGCGAAAAAGGGTAAGAAGAATGGCTGAGAAGGAAAGGATTAAGGTAGGAATATCTGGAAGTCTAGGTCAGATGAATCAATCAATTATTAATTTAATACTAAAAGATGAAACCATGGTATTATCATCATTATTTGAACCATATAAAAAAGTTTCTGAGCAAGATTATATTTTGGTTTCAACTGAAAAATTGTTTCATTCAAATGACATAAATATATTAGAAAATTCAGATATCATTCTAGATTTTTCCCATGATAGTAATACTTTTAATCTTTTATCTTTCGCTGAAAGAAATAAGAAAAAACTTGTTATCGGTACAACAAAATTATCCAATCAGACATTTGATTTGATGAGAAAAGTTTCCAAAAATATTCCTGTTTTTTATTCACCAAATATGAGTTATGGTATAAATGCTTTTTTTTCATTGATACCTTCATTTTTAGAAAAATTCAAAGATTTTGATATTGAGATTATTGAAAAACATCATAGAAGAAAAAAAGATGCACCTTCTGGAACAGCTCTGAAAATGTTAGAAATAATCAAAAATAAGAAAAAAGACTATGTTCCAATTTTTGATAGAACTAATCTAGATAGACAAAGAGAAAATAACGAAATAGGGATCTGCTCTATAAGAGGTGGTGGAGTCTATGGAAATCATACAATTCTTTTCTTAAGTGAAAGCGAAGAGATAGAAATTACCCATAGAACACTTAATAAAGATTCTTTGGCTAAAGGTGCACTATTAGCTTTAAAATATATAAATAATAAGACAAATGGTCTATTTTTTTATGATGATATCTTTAAGGAAAATTAAAATAGTCAATATATATTGGAATAAAAATGAAGAGTAATATAATAGAAATTTTATTAATTTTGGGTTCCTCTAAAGAGAACGGTGATCAAATAATTAAAAATGCCTCTATTGAAATTTCTAAGTATTTTTTTATTAAAAAGCAAACAAAGATTGTTAAGACATCTTCCTATCAAGTTGATTATACTACTTTTTTTTATAATCAAGCAATTGTTATTGAGTCTAATTTTTCAGTTCACAGTATTTTAAAAAGAATGCAAAAGATAGAAAGAAGTTTTGGGCAAAAGAAGAAAAATCAATTTTGGGGGGACAGAATTTTAGATATTGACATCATATTTGTTGGAGAATTATTATACTACGATTCAACAATTAATATTCCTCACGAAGGGATATACTCAAGGCAATATATAAAAGATTTTATTAATGAAATAGGATGGAAAAATGAAAAATTTCAGTAACTTTCCTAAGAAAAAAAGACAACAACAACCTTTGGTTTTAATAACAGCATATTCCTATTCTTTCGCTAAAATTATAGATGATATCGAACAAATAGATGCAATATTAGTAGGAGATTCTGTTGCTAATGTTGAATATGGATATAATTCAACTTTGCCAATTACTTTTGAACAGATGCTGAACCATGTTTCTATAGTTTCAAGAACATGCGTTAATAAACCAGTTATCGCAGATATGCCTTTTCTTTCCTATGGAGTTTCGCTTAAAGATTCTTTATCAAATTGTGGAAGAATGGTAAAAGAGGGTGGAGCAAATGCGGTGAAAATTGAGGGAGGAAAGATTTTCGGAGAACTCATATATAAATTGACATCTATAGGTGTTCCAGTTATGGGACATATTGGTTTAAAACCTCAACATTATAATATGATGGGCGGATATAAAATAGCTGGTAAAACCGATGATGAAATAGAAGAACTTATAGATGATGCTATTACTCTTGAACAAGCCGGGGCTTTTTCTTTGATTTTAGAATGTGTTACAGAAGAAGCTTCTAAAGCTATAACAAGCTCGGTATCAATACCAACAATAGGTATTGGTTCTGGTAAATACTGTGATGGACAGATATGTGTTTTAAATGACTTACTTGGATTATCTTCATATATTCCTTCATTTATGGAAAAATATGTTGATTTGGCAACATTATCAAAAGAAGCCATAGAAAAATGGGCTGATGATGTAGTTGGAGGAAAATTCCCCAAAAATGCTTATCATAAAAGTTAATAAGTAAAAGGGTTAAATAAGATAAAAAGGTTAATTTATGGAAATAATAAAAGATTCTAAAGAGATGCAAGATAAGATCTTAATATTAAAAAAGAGAAATAAAAGTATTGGTTTTGTTCCTACAATGGGTGCCCTTCATGAAGGGCATCTTTCTTTAATAAAGCAAGCAAAAAAAGAGAATGAAATTGTAGTGGTATCAATATTTGTGAATCCTAAGCAATTTGGTCCTAATGAAGATTATAGTAAATATCCAAGGGTTCATGATCAAGATATATCTTTATGTGACAAGGAATCTGTTGATTTTATTTTTTTACCACAAGAAAGTACCTTTTATGATCCCGATCATTTAACCTATGTCGAAGTAGAAAATCTTAGCAACCTACATTGTGGGAAGAGTAGACCAGGGCATTTTAGGGGAGTAACAACTGTAGTTGCAAAATTATTTAATATTGTTCAACCAGATAGAGCTTATTTCGGTAAAAAAGATTTTCAACAACTGATCATAATAAAAAAAATGGTCGAAGATCTATCATTTCCAATTGAGATTATTGGTTGTCCAATAGTTAGAGATTTCGATGGTTTAGCTTTATCGTCGAGAAATAAATATCTCACTACGGAAGAAAGAAAAATTGCATTAAAAATTTCTCAAACTCTTTTTAGAGCAAAAGAATCAATTTTGAAAAATGAAAATGATTCACAGGTTATATACAATAAGATTTATGAAGAATTAAACAGTACCGAAGGAATAAAGATAGATTACATAAGCATTGTGGATGATAAATTTTTACAACCTGTAAATATTATTACCAAAAATACTGTTATTTTAATTGCGTGTTTCGTTGGCTCTACTAGATTAATTGATAATTTACATTGTTCAGATTTTTTAAATTAAGCATATTTTGTTAGTTGTATTTATTTGACTTTTTATAAATGTTTGTATACTTTCGTAGACATCAATTCTCAAAGGATAATAATTATGCATGAAAAAACATTAGATTTTAAAAAAGAGGTGGAAAATTCATTACGAAATATCAAGGAACCAAGACCAAATAAAATAATTAAAGGAAAAATTATTTCAATAACTCCCACTGAAGTATTTATTGATATCGATTGGACTTCAGAAATAATAATACCTATTGAAGAATTTAAACAATCACCTATAGTTGGTGATTATGTAGACATCTACTGCTTTTTAGATAAAGAAAATGAAATCCAATTTAGCAAATCAAAAGCAGATGAAATAAAAAAAAGAGATGATATTTTTCAAAAATATAAAAATAGTATCCCTGTTGAAGGTAAAATAATTTCAGTTTCAAAAGATAAAAAAACTTTCTCAGTAGATTTGGATGGATTAAAGGCTATTTGTTATACAGATAATCTTATTAAAGATTCTCATGAGGATCCTTCTTCTTTAATTGAAAAACAATTTAAATTTATAATTAAATCAATTAATTCAAACAGAATTGTATTATCTCACAAAGATTACCTAATAAATCAAACAAGAATAGAAAGAGAAAGATTTTTTAAAGAACAAAAAGTGGGTAATATAGTTGATGGCATAGTGAAAAAAATTGTTGAAGATAATAAAGGTATAGAAGTTGATCTTGGTGGTTTCAGCGGTTTTGTGCCGGTTTCGGAAATTTCTTATTCTAAATATAAACCCATTGAAGAAACAGTTCAAATAGGTGAAAAATTAAAATTAAAAATCATAGATTTAGATAGAGATCAAAATAAAATAATATTATCCTTAAAGAGAATAAAACCAAACCCATGGTTTTCAGTTTCTATTAAAAAAGATGATGTAATTAAAGGTGTAGTTAGGGAAAATACTGATAATGGAATAATTGTTGAGATTGAAGAAGGAGTGACTGGTTTTATCTATAAAAAAGATTTTTCCTGGTTCGAATCAACTGAGGAAGAACATAAAAATATAAAAAAGGATTCATATATTGAAGCAAAAGTTCTATCTGTAGATAAGAAAAATAGAAAGATTTCCCTTGGATTGAAACAGTTGACTATTCATCCCTGGGATCAATATGTAGAAAATCACAAAGAAAAAACTGTTGTTAAAGGTAAAATTGCTAGAGTTGTTGATTTTGGGTTTTTTATTGAATTAGATAAAGGGGTAGATGGATTACTTCATAAGAATGAATTGGATTGGATAAAACAGGAAGAAATTTACAAAGAGTTAAGTGAAAAATTAGGTAAAGAAATTGATGTTTTAATTGATAGTATCAATAAGGATAAAAAACAAATTTCTCTATCAATAAAAAAATTGAGTGATGATCCATGGAAAATAGTACAGACTAATTATCCAGTAAATTCTATAGTAGAGGTTATTATTTCAGAAATTGAAGAAAAAAGAATGAAAGCTGTTCTTTTTGAAAAAATAGATGCGATTATTCCTATTTCTGAAGCTTCTTTGGATACAATTTACTCTTTAAAAGATTCTTTTAAGATTGGAGACAAAGTTACGGCGAAAGTTAAAAAAATTGAACCCAAAAAAGGTTCAGTACTACTTTCTATAAAAGATTATCAGCAGCAGCAACAAGAAAATGAGATCAAAGAATATAAATATGATTCTCAGGTTTCTAAAGTAACATTTGCAGATTTAATAAAAAAATAGAGAAAAGTAATGCTAGAAATTGAAAAGATTACTAAAATTCTAGAAGTATTTTCTACTTTGACAAAATCAGTTCAAATAGAAGAACTGTTGAAGTTAATAATTGATAATGCTACAAATGTAATAGAAGCTGAAGCATCATCATTGCTATTATATGATGATGAGAGAGAGAATCTTTATTTCTATATAGTTACAGGTGAAAAAAGGGATGCCATTAAAAGACAAGCTTACGAACTTAAACCAGGCCAAGGTATAGCTGGTTGGGTAGCAAAATATGGATCTCCCTTAATAGTAAACAAAGTAGAGGAGGATCCAAGGTTTTTTCCAGATATTTCAAAGGAGATTCAATTTAAAACAAGAAATATTCTTTGTACACCTTTAATAATCGAAGAAACAATAATAGGTGTAATTGAACTATTAAATAAAATAGGTGGAGATTTTACTGAAGAAGATCAGATTCTTCTAACAGCTTTTTCGAAACAGTGTTCTATTCTTATTCAGCAAAAAAGATTATATCATCAATTAAAAAATAAGACAGAATACTTAGAATCTCAATTAAATACTTACAAATTATCTAGAAAAATAATTGGAGAATCTCCAATTTTAAAAGAAAAATTTAAGATGGCGGAAATAGTAGCGAATTCGGATTCTACAGTTTTACTTCAAGGCGAATCTGGAACTGGAAAAGAGTTATTTGCTGAATTAATTCACAATCTTTCAAAAAGGAAATCAAAACCATTTGTGAAAGTTAATTGCGCAGCAATTCCAGAAACATTACTAGAATCTGAATTGTTTGGATATAGCAAGGGTGCTTTTACTGGAGCGATAAAGGATACTATAGGTAAATTAGAGCTCGCAGATGGGGGAACAGTTTTCTTAGATGAAATAGGGGAAATTCCATTATCTACTCAAGCTAAATTACTTCGTTTTTTGGAATCTAAAGAAATCCAAAAATTAGGCTCCAATTTACCCTCAACTGTAAATGTAAGAATTATAGCAGCAACAAATAAAGATTTGCCTCAGGAAGTAGCAAATAAAAGATTTAGAGAAGATTTATACTATAGATTAAATGTTTTTCCTATATACCTTCCACCATTAAGAGATAGAATAGAAGACATACCTATATTAGCCAATCATTTTATTGAAAAATATAATAAAGAACTTAATAAACATATAAATTCTTTATCAGAAGCTGCCTTAAAGAAATTAACTGACTATCATTGGCCTGGAAATATTAGGGAATTAGAAAATATAATTGAGAGATCTTGCGTTCTATGTGAGGGGAATGAAATTACAGAAGAACAGATTCTATTGAATGTTAAAAACCCCACACCTGCAATCTCATCAGATCAAATAATCCCATTAAAAGATGCAATAAACAAATTTAAAAAAGACTATATAACTGATGTATTAAATAAATATAATTGGAAACAAAATGAAACTGCTAAGCAACTTGATATTCAAAGAACATACCTTTCAAGACTAATTAAAGAGTTAAATATAAATAAGAATTAAAATTATTTTAGGAGTATTTATGAAGCAATTGAATAGACCAATTAGAAAAAATTATCCTACAAATTTTAGCTACAATGTCGATTTACTTTTTTATTACTTAAAGAAAAATAGGTTACTTTTTATAATTATCTTTGCAATAATTATTGTATCAACTATTGGGATCTTTACATATAGTCTAATTGTTCAAAACAATGCAAAAAAATCCTTAATATTAATGGAATCTGTTTATGACAATGTGACATTATATATAGATAAATATAGTACAATAAACAATAAAAAAGAGTTGAGGGGAAATATTAACCCAGTATTAGAAAAAATAATAAAAAAATATCCAAACACTTTGGAATATTCTAGAGCTCATTATTATCTTGGGTTAATGGACTATTTAGATGGGAATTATGAAAGTTGTATAACTCACTTGAAGAAGATTTTAAATAAAAATACTCATTTCTCTGTAAATGTATATTTCGGTTTAATTCAATCTTACTTAAGTATCAATGATTTTGAAAATGCTGAAAAATATGCCCATTTGATGTATAAGAAGTTTAAGAAAAATAACTTTGGAGCTTTAGCATGCTATTTATTGGGTAAAATTTATGAGATCCAAAAGGATTCTCAAAAAGCATTAGAATACTATCATAAAATTGAAAAAGATTATGGTTCCTCATACCTTGCTATGGATCAAAAAATTAAAAACAATATTCTTTTATATGAAATTGAAAGTAAAATGTTGCCAAATATTGAATAAGTATTATTATAAAAATATAAAAAAAAATAGTATTTTCAAAAAAAAGAGGCAACAATGAATTTAAAGGGATTGAAAAAGAATAAACTAGTGGTCCCTATATTCATAGCTATTTTTGTTTCATTAGTAATTATTTTGTTATATTATGTTTTTATCTCATTTGATAGATCTACCATTTTTGATTTGTTCACAGATTTAAAAATCCCTGGTTCGGCACCTAAAGAGGTAAAAGAAGGAATTGAAGTAACCCAGGAAAATCCAAATGTACTTCCATCCATCGAACTAGTAATTGTCGATGCCAGATCTTTACAAGCGGATAAAATGGGTGAATGGCCATTCCCTCGATGGATGTATATTCCAGTTATAGAATCTTTTATAGATTCGAAGGGGAATCCAATACCTAATGGAGTCGTATTAGATATAGCATTCCTTTCAAAAAGATCGGAACAAGTGCAAACTCCCCAAAACTTAAAAGAAAGTGAAGACAAATTACTTGCCAATGCGATTAAGAAACTTGGTAAAGTATACATGCAGTTTTATCTCGAAGCTAAAAAATCTAATACTACATATGGTGAATATGAATCTGAATATATAAAGAATAATTATTCTATCCCTCTTTCTAAGGCAAAATATAAAGGACAAATATTAAATGAATCTCTTACTCAATACTTGAATTCATTGTATTGGAAAGAAATTATCCCTCCATATAAAGAATATATTGGCTCTGAAAAAGCTTTTGGAACACCTTCCACAGTATCTTTACAGGATCAAATTGTAAGATTTTTTCCATTAGTATATGTTTATGACAATAATATATATTTTAATCAGGTATTTTTGTATTATTTAGATAGAATCGGTGTTTCTTTTAAAGATGTTGAAATTGATTTTGGTCGTTATATTACTATTCCTTCAAAGAATGTTAAGATTCCTATTGATATATATGGTCAAATGCGGTTGAATTATGTTGGAAACGCTGGATCTTTATTTCATGGAATATCTATATATGATCTGTACAATCCAGATCAAATTGATAAAGAAACTAAAGAGATATATTTCAAGGATAAAGATATCTTTATTGGGGTTTATACAACGGGAGCTGCTCGAGACTATAAACCTACTCCTGCAGGCATGATGTATGGAGTTGAATGGCTTGCTTTAGCTTTTAATCAATTGATGCAAAATTCATTCTATTACGAGTTACCTTATATTTATTCAGTATTAATAATTTTGCTTATGTCGTTGATTGTTATGGTAATCATTTCAAGATTCTCAACTCTAAGATCTTATTTATTTGTTGGAATAATTCTTTTTGTTTATTCGTTCGCTTCATTTTGGCTATTTAAGAAAAATATTTTAATACCCTATTCATCGGTAGTTTTATCAATCTTATTGTCCTTTATAGGATTAATTGCTTATCGAATTCTTACAGAAGAAAAAGAAAAAAAATTTATTAGGAATACTTTTTCAAACTTTGTATCTAAAGTTATTGTTGATGAACTTTTAAAACACCCAGAAATGATTAAGCTTGGCGGTGAAAGAAAAGAAATAACCGTTTTATTTTCAGATATAAGAAGTTTCACGACATTATCTGAAAAGTATCAACCTGAAGAAATTGTAGGAATCTTAAATAATTATCTTTCAAGGATGACAACTACAATTTTTAAGTATGAAGGTACTTTGGATAAATATGTTGGTGATGAAATCATGGCTTTTTGGAATGCCCCACTTCCTCAAGAAGATCATGCTACTTTGGCATGTTTAACAGCTCTTGAAATGATGAAGGAATTAAATTTATTTAATCAAGAAATGCCCCCTGAATATAGATTAAATATAGGAATTGGTATTAATACTGGTGAGGCAATCGTCGGTAACATGGGTTCTACAAGTAGAATGGATTATACTTTGATAGGAGATACAGTCAATACTGGCGCTAGATTGGAAGGTACCAACAAAGTTTACAGTACAAATATTATAATTTCAGAATTTACTTACGATAAGGTAAAAGATTTTTTTGTTTGCAGACTTCTAGATAAGATAAAGGTAAAAGGGAAAAGCATTCCAGTATCGATTTATGAGCTTCTAGATGTAAAAGAAGACTTTGATGTTGAAGGTTTATTGAAAAAATATAAAAAAGTTAAAGCTTAATAATAACCAGTTACTTTATGGTAATATCTAAAAAGATTTTTCTTGTAATTTTTCTTGTTTTTATTTTTGTTTCTTATCTATTCTATTTTTTAGGTTGTGGAATTCCAGAGGTGCTTCCATCATTAAATATACCTATTGCTGATATTAATTCAGTAAGCATAGAGGACATTTCTGAATTTGAGACTAAATATATTATTTTTACATGCACAAATAATGAATCCTACTTCCAAGGTTATTATTTCTTTTATAGAGATTCATCAAATTTTTTAAATCAAGCTTCATTTAGTTATTTTGATCAAGATTTAAAAAAATGGGTAATTATTGATAGTATTCCATTAGAAAGTGAATTATTAGAGTTTAAAATAATGAAAAATTTTCCATTCACATTTTATTTCAGCAAATCATCTTACCCATATTCATCGAATGGTGGTTCAATAAGAGATACTTACCTTATTGTGCAAAAAGATAATGAAAATAATTTATCCGATCTATATACAAAAGGGAAATCACTTACTATCTATTTAATACCAATAGGTAAAGATTCTAATGGTCCTTATGTTTATACCCCAGCCTTTTCCACTTCTTCAAATAGAGTAATATTTAATTTTAAGTGAGGGATGAATGCAATATAATATTTTAAACGACCCAGTCATTAGATTTATTTTTCATATACTTTTTTATTCCATAATTGGTTTTGGTAGTGCTTTATACTTTTATTATTTTTTAAAAAAGAAATTTAATACCAATTTTTGGTTTTTACTTGCCGTTTTTTTTGGATTAATAGGGGCAGCATTAGGTTCATATTTTTTAAATGATTTATTTAAAATACTAACTCAATGGCCACTTGGAATTAATACACTTGCGACCCTGTTTGGCGCATTTTTTCTTATAGGAATCTATTCTTTTATCTCTTCAATTAAATCTTAATTGGTATTAGAATTGGAGCAGCCACAACTCGCATTGCTTGAACAACAAGAGTTTTCCTCTTTCTTTTTATTTTTATAATCTGTGCAATAAAAACCACTTCCCTTAAATAATATTCCACTTCCTGCTGAAAAAACTTTTTTTACATTTTCAGAACCACAATTTGGACAATTCGTTTTATGTTCTTCAGTCATTGAAAACCATTTTTCAAAATTATTATTGCAATCATCACAATGAAATTCGTAAGTTGGCATAAACCCTCCAGAAATTTAATTTTTAGAAAAATTTTTTAATAATTTTCTTATTTTATCTAGATTTATATATACAAAAAGAGAAGCTAAAATAATAAATATACCAAAAATTTTATTTAAGCCAACATTTTCAAATAAAATAATGCTATTTAAAAGTAAAACAACGATTGGTTTTAAATAAAATACTAAAGAAACCTTTACTGCGTCAAGATTTTTTAATGCATAAAAATATGTTATATATGCTAAACCTGTTACACCAAAAGAGAGTGTAGATAATAATACAATTTTTTCAAGATTGATATTACTAATAAATATAAAAATATCGTTTTTATAAAGGATAAAAGATAAAATAATAAGTAACAAACCATTGAAAGAGAATGAAACTGAATTTAAAGTAACAGATGAAACCTTTTTTAAAAGTTTCTTACTTAAAATTGTATATAATGCAAAGCTTATAGATGCTATAATGGCTAAAAAAATAGAGATGCTATTATCACCTTTTCTTTTTTATATATGACAATGAAAATTCCAAAAACACCTATTAATAAAAGTATTAGCTGGATAAAATCAAAAAGAAGATTTTTAGATTTATTATCACTTTTTTTGTTGAAGGTTTTTTCTAAAAATGTTTGAATTATAAAAACGAAGACTGGATTCGAACTTATTATTATGGCAGAGGTGGTTGCATTACCTAGTTTCACTGCAAATTGCAATGACAGCATCGCAATACATACATTTAAAAAACCAGTTAATAGGATCTGTAATTTTTGATTGAATTTTAATATGGTAAATTCACTAATAATATCTTTGAAAAACAAGAATAGAATAAATAATCCACCCAAAAAAAATCTTATTCCAGTTAGAACTATAGAATTCAATTCAATTTTTTTTGAGATTATTTCAAATAAAGAGAAAAAAAGCAAAGTGAAACCTAAAGAAGATATTATTTTAATGTTATTGATTTTTTTTTCTTTCCCAGACAAGTTGACCACATGCTCCCTTAATTTTTTGTCCTCTTTTATATCTAAAAGAATATTTGATATTTTCTTTATCTAAATAGATCATTATCAATTTTTCCTTTTTTGAAGATTTATAGTTAATTCCTTCAACTTCATTATATGAAATAAGATTTACAAAAGCAGAATATTTTCTAGCTATTTTTACAAGTTCCGAAATGGATTGTTCTGTATCGGTTATTCCATCTATCAAAATATATTCAAAAGTAATTCTTTTATCTATATTTTTTATATAAAGATCGCATTCATTTAATAATTCAGAAATATTTAAGGAATTTGGCATTATTTGTTTTCTAATATAATCGAAAGGTGAGTGTAGAGATATAGATAGTTTGACAGGGAGTCCAAGTCCAATCATTTTTTTTGCAAAATTTTTTGTACCAGAAGTCGAAATTGTAATTCTCCTTGGAGAAAATGGTTTAATTTTATTAAAAACCAAAGCTTTAATAAATCTTTCTACATTATTGAAATTAAGGAAAGGTTCACCCATTCCCATTATAACAATATTATCAACCTTTTTTACTAATTGTTGAGCAATTAAAAATTGCCATAACATTTCACTTGATGAAAGATTTCTTGAATAACCAACATTTCCTGTAGCACAAAATTTGCAAGCCATCGGGCATCCAATTTGTGAAGATAGGCATAAAGTATTTCTACCATCATCTTTAAGTATTACCATTTCAATCAAAAAGTTATCTGCTGTTTCTAGAAGAATTTTCATCGTATCGGTTTCTTCTTCTTTCAGAATAGAAGATATTTTTAGTGGTAAGATTTCAATATTTTGAGAAAAAAATTCTTTGCTCAATTTATCTAGATTTGACATCTTATTCAAATCGAAATACGAATGAATAAAGATCCATTGAAGAAATTGTTCGATTCTGAAAGATTTAATCTTTCCTTGATTTATTATATTTATTCTTGTTTGTTCATCCAATATTATATCAATCAAAGTGTATCTTGGATTTACCATTGCTTAAAAAATCTATTATAAAATTTTATAATGTCAATTTAGTTTAATGTATGATTATTTATAACATTTAAAACAAGTATTAATACTTGAAATTGCTATCTTTTGTAAGGACAATATAGTAAAATGAAAATATAACAAAGTCCAATGATTATTTTTAATCTTACCTTTTTCTACGAAAATCACTTTTCAAAGTATTAATTGATTTTTAATAGTTTTATTTATAATTATATTGCCTTGAAGATGGTTCATTAAAGGGGTTTTTATGCTAATTGACTTATTAACAGTTGAAATTGGTTCTACCATTACAAAAGTCAATGGATTTAACGGTATTGGAACAGATAAAATAATGCATGTCGGACAAGGAATCGCCCTTACAACAATAGATTCAGATGTAAGAATCGGGTATGAAAATGCAAAAAAAAATCTCATGAGCAATTTAAATGTCTCAAAACTTGATGTTAATGATATTGTTGCAAACTCTTCAGCAGCTGGTGGATTAAAAATGGTTGCTACAGGTCTGACATGGGAAATGACTGCAAGAGCGGCAAAAGAAGCTGCATTAGGCGCAGGAGCGGTCTTAAAATATTTAACAGCAGGTCCATTGACTCAAACAGATTTAAATAGAATAATTCAAGCCAATCCCAATATGATTCTATTTGCAGGAGGGGTTGATTATGGCGAACAACAGGTGGTCCTGGAAAATGCTCAAAAACTTGCTTCATTAAATTTGAATATACCAATAATTTTTGCTGGAAACAAGGTAATTGAGGATGAGATAAAAAATATTTTTGAAAATACAAGTTTTCTATTAGAAATTGTCCCAAATGTATATCCTTCAATAGATGAATTTAATATCGATCCAACAAGAAAAGCTATACAGCAACTTTTTTCAAAACATATAATTCACGCAAAAGGAATAGATAAGCTTCAAGAAATAATAAAAAAGGATATAATTCCAACTCCTTATGCAGTTTTGAAAATTGCAGAAGCTTTGTATGAAAAGTTAGGTGATTTAGTTGTAATAGATGTCGGTGGTGCAACTACCGATGTTCATTCTGTAACGGAAGGTTCATTAAAATATAAAAAACTTCTTATAGCACCAGAACCATTTGCCAAAAGAACAGTTGAAGGGGATCTTGGGGTATATGTTAATGCATTAAATCTAAAAAAATACTTAGATGAAGAATCAATTGGCTTAGATTTGCAAAAGTTATCTGCTATTCCTCAAATGGAAGAGGAAGTCTATTTATCTTTAACTTTGGCAGATAAAGCTGTTAGAACCGCTATTGAAAGGCATGCTGGACAAATATTAGAAACTTTTGGTCCAGATGGAAGAAAAATGTTTATAAAGGGGAAAGATTTAACAGCTGTAAAATATATTATTGGAAGTGGAGGAGCACTTACAAGATTAAAAAATGCAAAACAGATTTTAGAAAATATAAGAATTACAGAAGTTTATAAGAAATTATTGCCACTTCAAACTGCTGTTGTTTTGATTGATAAACGATATATACTTTCAGCATGTGGCACGATGCTTGATTATTATAAACAAGATGCCTTAAAATTGGCTATACAATCGGTTGAAGAATCAATTGAATTATAAAAATAGCTTTAATAAAAGCGCTTTTATCTGTGTATGATTTTTTATAATGGAGGAGTAGATGTCTTGTATACTTTATTGTAACTCTTCGGCAATTGCTCATAATGTTAAATTTTTATCAAATATAATCCATAAAAGAAATGGATATCTTTTTGGTGTAACAAAAGTTCTTTCTGGTTCACCAGAACTTGCAAAAATTTTTATAGACCATGGTTGTGATGGAATAGCGGATTCAAGATGGCAAAACTTAAAGAAAATAAGAGAATCAGATATTTTTAAGCAGAAAAAAAATTACAAAAATATTCCTTTTTTAAACCTAAGATTACCAACTATTTCAGAACTGGCTCAGATCGTTAAATATTCAGAAATTTCTTTAGTTTCAGAAATATCTATCATTAAAGAGTTGGATAATGAATCAAAAAGACAAAAGAAAAGAATGCAAATTATAGTTATGATTGATTTAGGGGATTTGAGGGAAGGGTTAATTCCAGAAGATGCTAAAAATTTGGATTTCAAAAAGTGGCAGCAAGTTTTAAGTCCTTTTATTAAAGAAATTATAAAATTTAATAACATTGAATTAGTTGGTTTAGGTACAAATTTAGCTTGTTATGGAGGTATTGTACCTTCAGATGAAAATATGGAATTATTAGTTAAGCTATATAGATGGGTAAAAGAAGAGTATAATTTACCTCTAAAGTACTTATCTGGTGCAAATTCATCTGGAATTCCTTTTTTAATTGAGGGTAAAATGCCAGAAGAGGTAAATTTATTTAGAATTGGTGAAAGTATGATTTTAGGATTAAATGTATTGAATAGAAATCCTATTGAAGGTCTAAGACATGATACGGTAAAAATAGCTGTTGAAGTAATTGAGAAGAAATTTAAACCATCGAAACCAATAGGTAAAAGTGCTCAAAATGCATTTGGTGAATTAGTTGAATTTGAAGATAAAGGAACTATTCTTAGACTTATTTGTGCTGCTGGAAGACAGGATATATTAGTCGATGGATTAAAACCGTTGGACAATGATATAGAAATACTTGGTGCAAGTTCTGATCATTTAGAGTTACACTTAAAAAATAATTATAATAAATATGATATTGGATCATTTATAGAATTTAGTCTATCTTATGGCGCACTTTTATCAGCATCAACTTCAAAATATGTGGACTTAAAGTTTATTTGATATGAATAAATAAAGGAAAAAACAAATGAATGGTTAAATATTTATTTGAAACAACTATTGTAGTTAACATAATGTATCTTATGGGAAGTAGTTATAATAATAAGGGGTTTACCTCAATAAAAGGAAAAATTAGAAAAAATAATAAATACATAGACAGTTTATTTTTATTTTTTTAAAGCCTATATCAACTTTAATTTATTATTTATAACTTGATTTATTATTTATGATTTGATTTTAATTTAGAAAACTTGTAATTTATTAATAATTTTATATGAAAAATTTTATTGGAATTTAATAAGAATGAAAAATTAAAAAGATATAAAATAAAAACTTAGAGAAAAAGCTATATTAAAATTTAAATTAAAAATAAATTAGAAAAAATAAATTAAAAGATATTAAGAAAATTACTGTAAATAAAAATGATTGGAAAACTCATTGATAAACTTTTCTAAAGCTAAAATATAATCTCTAGATAGTGGTACTTTTTTCCACTTATAATTTATATCAAAATTATATAGATCTTTATTTAATCCATATGCCAATGATTCTGTTTTTCTATACTCTGCATTGTCTCCGATTGAAAAGAAGGCTTTTGACATCAACCAATATGAGAAAGATTCTTTATACTTAAAAGATTTTGAAAATAAAAAATAATTTATGCATTTATCATATATTCCAGAAAAAAAGTAATAGTACCCTATTCTGAAATATGCTTTTGCGTAAATTGTTTGTTCGTTTGGTAATACTGGAATTAATCTATAATAAGATTGATTTATATAATCTGAGTATTTATCATTTTTTATTAATGAAAATAAAGAAGATAAAAAGTCAGAATATTTCTTTTGAAAAAAATATATTTCAGAAATTTCATCATATACCAGAACAACCATTTCTTTTATTTGAAATTTATCTTTATATTCTAAAGATTTATTAAAATAAAATAATGCGATTTGATATATATTTTGAATTTTATAGATTTTACCAAGATAGTAATAAACCTCGGGATAATCTGGCTTTAATTGAAGAGCTTTTTGATAATATTCAATAGCTTTGGCATAATCTTGCAAAAAGTAATATTTATCACCTAATATTTTATATTCCCAATACTCTTGAAAAGATAAAAATAATATTAAAATTAAAAGAATAAAAAAAGAAAAAATAAGGTTGTTTCTTGTTTTTACCATATAAAATCTTTATATTCAAGTTGATAGATATTGAATTTTATAAAAATCATATTGATACGATAAATTAAGCATTCTTATATATTGTCTTTTCATTTTCATATATTATAAAATTAAAAAATTCATAAAATGAATAACTATAAACATTTACTTTATTGATATTTTCATCTGAATTAAAATTTAAACTAGTCTTACCTTTTATAGCATCTTCTAATATTTTTTCTGTTTTTTCTTTAGGCAGTACAAAAGTCTTAACAATTTTCAAGTTTTTCCCCGCAATAATCAAATCTGGATTATCAAGAGCATTTAAAACATATAAAGTATGAGCAGATGTATTAAATTTTAGTGCGATTTTCCACAGTGTGTCACCCCAGATTATCTTATAATTTTCTATTTCTTTACCTTGAAATTCTTTTAATAGTAATGAGTGATAAGTTTTTATATTTTTAGAAGTAATAATCTTACCGTCAATACCTACTTTTTTTTCTGATGCAGTAATTGGCGGTGTTTGATAAGTAGTCTCTTGTTTTGTAGGTGCAACCTGTTTTTCTATAGGTTTTTGTTCTGTAACCACTGTTGGTGTAATTGGTTTTTCTTGAACTACTTTATCGATCGTAGTTGAAGTTTTTACTTCACCATTAGTCTTTCCAATATCATAAAAGGCAAAATCAACCTTTTTATCACTTTTTCTAACATCCATAGAAGTAATAGTGAATTTGTTACTAATCAATACTGAAAACAAAAGTAATAAAACAAGAAAAAAGATCAAAATAATGGTAAGTAATGTTTGTTTTTTCTGCTTCGATGTTTCTTCAAGAAACTGCTGTTTGGATTCTGGAACTTTTGTTTTTGAAGTATAGGTAGACATTTTTAACTCCTTTTTTAAATATTCCTATAATAAGGAATCGAATCATTCGGAGTTTTTATAATGAAAGAATGATTAATAATAAATCTAGTTGTTGATTATAATTAAACATCCTAAACAAATTAAGATGACTGTGCAATAATAGATACATTTTTTCGTAAGAATATCAATTTTTGAATACTTTTTTATACATCTTCAGCAATTTTTAAGCTTACTAATACCATTTTTATTACAATTTAAATGTTATAAAAAAGAATACATAACGTATAAAAATTACACTATAAACAAAAATATCATTGTTTTTCGTATAAATAGATTTAAATGTTATAAAAAATGATAACTTTATATATTATGGAGTTGTGAAAAGTTATACTCAAACTCAAAAAGAACTTAAAAGCCAAGTATTTTGCCAAATATTTTAATGACTTGTTTTAATAATTGAAAAGCTGAATTGAAATTCGAATGTATCTATATATGCTGAATATCTGATATGAGTGAATATATGATATATTAAAATATAAAAGAAAATAAAACATAAATAAGAGTAAAAGCAATTTAGGTTATTAATTATCTATATAATATCGCTTTACCCTTTTACTAATCCAGCAGGTTACTTCATATGGAATTGTCGACAACTCCTTAGCTACTGTACTTGCAGTTATTTTATCAAAGCCAAAAAAAATAACTTCAGTTCCAATATCATAAAAATCATCTTCAAGATTTATCATTGTCTGGTCCATACATACTCTACCTGCTATCTTATATTTTTTGTCATTTATAATTACTTCATGATTATTTGATAGCTTTCTATTAAGCCCATCGGCATAACCAATAGGCACTGTTGCTATATAACAATCTTTGTCTGCAATAAAAGTTCCACCATAAGATATAGGTGTACCTTTTTTAACTCTTTTAATAAATGCGATTTCTGTTCTTAACATCATAGATGGATAAATCTTAATTGATTCTGTTGTTTCATTTGAAGGATAATAACCATAAAGCATCACTCCAGGTCTAACCATATTAAAATAACTTGAAGGTAAGTCCAGTATCGCTCCAGAATTAGCCATATGATATAATGGTATATGAATGTTTAATTCTTCAACTTTATTTTTTAATTCTTTGAATTTTTCAATTTGATTTAAGGAAAATGCTTTATCTTTTTCATCAGATTTTGGAAAATGAGTAAATACACCTTCTAAAATTATATTACTAGAAATATTTGCTTTTTTAATAATTTCTAGAGTTTCGGTCTCATTTGATCCAATCCTTCCCATACCAGTATCAACCTTAACATGTATCTTGGCTTTTTTGTTATTTTTTTGGCATATAGTTATAACATCTTCAAGAGATTTTAAAGAAACCACGGTCAATGTTAAGTTGTTTTCAATTGCTTTTAATATCTGATCTACAAACGTCACACCGAAAAGAAGAATGGGAAGTTTTATATTATTTTCTCTTAATTCTAATCCTTCTTCAATAGTAGCAACACCTAAATAATCTGCTAATTTTTCTTCTTCTAACATTTTAGATATTTTAACAGCACCATGTCCATATGCATCTGCTTTGACAGCTGGACAAATCTTTACATTAGGACCAACCTTGTTTTTGATACCAATTAAATTTTTCCTGATATTATTTAAGTTAATAATAGCAGCAGTCTTTCTTTCGCCTTCAAAATTTAATTTTTCGAGTCTCACAAAGATCTCCTATAGCTAAAAATTAAAAAAAAATTATCTTTTAATAGAAATTTATAAAGCAACTTTTAATTACTAAAAAAAAATTAAAGAATTATTTCCAAATCAGATATTTTTTCTTTTAATAAAAATTTAAATTCTTTAATTTTACTCTCATCAATCGACAAAGTTATTAAAGCATAATTTAAATTTTTTTCTTCAATATAGGAAATATTTTGAATCTTTATATTGAAGCTTTCAAATTTATTTCTTAAAATCTCATGGAGATGATATTCTAAATCTATTGGCAATCTAATCTTAATTTCTTTTAATTTTATAAAAGGTATAATATTAGCATTTCTTATAGAATTTAATACAACCTCAGAATATGCCTTTTGAAGACCTGAAGTTCCAAGTTTAATACCCCCAAAATACCGTACAACAATTACTCCTATCTGGACAAGAGCTTTTTGTTGAAGGATATATAAAATGGGCCATCCAGCTGTTTTAGCTGGTTCTCTATCATCTGAAAAATGTTCTTTGATTATATTTTCGCCTTTTATTATTCTATAAACAGGGATCACATGAGTTGCATCAAAGTATTGTTTTTTAATGGATTTATATCTATTTTGAAATTCTTCTTCATCTTTACAGTGGAAAATAAAGGCAATGAATTTAGATTTTTTTATAGATAATTCATCTGAATATTCTTTATCAATAGTTAAATAATCCATAATTCTTCTGCAGCTTTTACTAACCTATTCATTATTGCAAATTCTATTCCATTATCCGATAAAAAAGATCTAATTAATATATAATCGAATTTCTTTTTGTCTGCTTCTCTAAATTTTTGGTAAATCTTTTTAGCAAAATCGTATGGGTTTTCAAATGTGATATATTCTGAAATATTAATTTTTTCTTCCATATTAATCTTATAATCAATGTTAGTTGAATTTATAAGTTTTGCATAAATAGAGTTATCTTTTGATGAATCTATTAAAAGAAACTTATTATTTAATAAAAGATTATTATTTACATCATTAAATTTGGTAATTCTATTAGAAAATATCTTTTTTATTCCAAAAAGATTTTCAAGTTTATCTAATTCCTCATTTGTAAAAACAAGTATCACCTTTGCCTCTGGTTTATAATGAGTATATTTCATTCCTGGTGATTTTGGGATATTAGTTTCAATCGATTTTTGAGAATAATCTATGTCTTCGAAATCAACTATTAAATCTTCTTTTGTTATAAGACCAGGTCTTAAAATATACGGTTTTTCTGATGATAGATCAACTACGGTGGATTCAATTCCATAAACTGAATTTCCACCATCTATTATATAGTATATTTTATCTTTAAAATCATGGTAAACATCTTCAGCTATAGTACAGGAAGGTCTTCCTGAAATGTTGGCCGATGGCGCAGATATTGGTACTCCACATTTTTTTATAAAAATTTTAGCAACTCTATGGTCGGGGCATCTTATAGCAACTGTCGGTAAATTTCCCCTTGTAATTTCTGGTATAACTTTAACATTTGCAGGCAAGATAAACGAAATTGGTCCCGGCCAAAATTTAATTGCTTTTCTTATTCTTTCTTCAATTGTTCTTTTTAACCTGTTTTTAGAAATATCTATTAACTTATATAAATCATCTTCAGAAGCTATATGAACTATTAGTGGATTATCAGAAGGTCTTCCCTTTATTTTAAATATCTTTTCTACCGCATTTTTATCAAGTGCATTAGCCCCAAGGCCATATACTGTTTCAGTGGGGAAAGCGATTATATTTGAATTTTTTATTTCATTTGAGGCAATCTCAATCATATTTTCTATTTGAATATCAGTAAGCTTTGAAAAATCCTTTAAATCTATTATTTTGGTTTCCATTTTAGTTTAATTATAAAACATTTTTTTATAAAAAATTATAATTCATTTTTTCAATTTATTATAATAAAAATTACAGTTTAAATTATTCATAAAGTATTATATAAAAATATAACTTTCTGTAAATTTTCTGTATGAAAAAATGTAAGAAATTTCTCATACATAGATATTATATCATCAGTAAAATACTTATCATATCTTGTGTACCTTTGCCTTAAATCATAAAATCTTTCTTTGATTGAGACAACTTTTTCATGCATAACATGCTTATCTGCTATATTTATTATAAAAGGTATCAAAGGAAGAGGTTTTTCAATCATTGAATTAATAAGATGAAGTCTGCAACTTACGGCTTCTATTTTAAAATTTTCTTTTAATAAGATAGTATAACCTATTTCTGAATGAGAGATCTGCGATTTTTTCTTAATTTCTACCGATTTGCCTATATCGTGTAATAAAGAACTACTCAAAACAAATTCTGCTAAATCCCCTACACTTTTATTTTTGGTATATTTAGTAAAAACATCATAATACCTATTATTAGTTTTCAAATTCAGCAGTAAATATAAAGATATAATTGCAACAATCTTGCTATGATTCTTTATATTTTGAAGCATTTGATATTTATTCCAAAAATTTGAAAGCTCTCTTACTTTTTTGTAAAAAAGATCTTTATAAAATTCCTTATCTTTAACTTTTTCGAAAAGTATATTATAAATATTATTCAACTTAATTTCAAATTGATTCATAGAAGTCTTTAGTTTATAAAACTTATATGTAGAATTTATATTTTTAATATTATTAATATTATTGATATTTCAAATATTTTAATCATTTTAATAAAGAAGTTATCCAAGGTATCCCTATAAATGTACCTATTGAAGCTCCTATTGAAGTACCTAAAAAAACCACAAGAGCATGTAAAATCCTATTATTAAAATAACCTTTGAATCTTTGGATATCTTCTGTTAAATTTTCAAAGTCTGATACTCTTGGTTTTCTAAAAGTAGCTTCAATTATAGCAAGAAACATTCCAGCACCAACAGTAGGATTCAATGTGGTAATAGGTGCTACAATCCAGCTCGCAAGTATTGTAAGAGGATGAGAAAGTACAAGTATCGAAGAAATAAAACAACTTGCTCCAGAGATTAAAACCCAATATTTAAGCATTGAAAGTACAACCTTAGGACCTTTAATAAAAAAACCAGAAGCAAAAAGCCCTATTATGATTAATGTAATTATCCATCCAATTAAATTTGAATTATTTTTCTTTATAGGAACCTGCTCAATACTATAATCATATTCAAATCCAGATTCGATTTTATTAGCAATTCCTTCGAGATGACCTCTACCAACAACTGCCAATATTATCTTTCCTTCAGAACTAAGTATTTTATTTGCTATATATTCATCTCTTTCATCTATAAAAACTTTTTTTACCTCTGGAAGTTCCTTTGCAAATTCATTCATCATTGTTGAAAGTAAATCACCATCCTTTAATATATTTTGAATATCTTCTTCACTTAACTTTTCTTTTGTAAAAATAGATTCTATTAAAACTTCCAATATTCTAATTTTATCTTTAAACTTAGATAAAGTCCAAGCTCTTTTTAATGTGACATTTACATCTCTATCGGCAAGAATTAGATCTATATTTTTTTCTTTAGCGATATCAACAGCTTCTATCATTTCTGCACCAGGTGCAGATCCTAAATCAAGGCCTATCCTTTTTTGAAAAGATGATAAAATCATTGTTGCAAGAAGTAAAAAACCTTTACCTTCTTTTATTACTTTTATGATGTCAAGATTTTCCCATCTATTCTTATCTTGAAGCGATGAATATCTTGAATTACATAGTTCAACAGCTATTTTATCTGGTTTATATTCATCAATTGCTTGTCTTACTTTTTCAACACTCTCTTTAATGACATGAGCAGTTCCAACAAGAATTATTTTTTTATCTTTAATTTCTATCACTTTTATATTATCATTATTCATAGAATTATCCTTTACTTATCATTTTTTCTTAGAATATCTCTTCTTTTGATTGTCTATAATTAGATAAAAAGTCATTTTTAAATTCTTCAAAATTATCATTTAATATTGAAGATCTAATATTACCCATTAGTTTTTTTAAGAATGCCAAATTATGAATGGAAATCAATGTCATTGCCGTTATTTCTTTTGCTCTAAAAAGATGCCTTATATATGATTTTGTAAAATTTTTGCATGCATAACAATCACAATCTTTATCTAAAGGTTCTTCTGAAAATTTATAACTTAAATTTTTTATGCTTTTCATTCCATTTTTAGTGAAAAAAGATCCATTTCTTCCTGCTCTTGTAGGGAATATACAATCAAACATATCAATGCCTCTTGCAACCCCTTCAAGTAGATCTTCAGGTTTACCAACTCCCATAAGGTAACGAGGTTTTTCTTCAGGTAAAATGCTGTTTACTATTTCAATCATTGAAAACATCGTGTCTTTATCTTCTCCGACCGAAAGTCCACCTATTGAATAACCTGGTAAATCAAGTTCTGATGTCATTTGTGCAGAGTATTTTCTTAGGTCTTCAAATCTATTTCCTTGAACAATTCCAAAAAGCAGATGATCTTTATCTTTATTTGATTCCTCCCATCTTTTTTTTGCTCTTTTAAGCCAAATTAAAGTTCTATTCATAGCTTTTTGAGCGATAGAATATTCTATAGGAATTGGGGTACATTCATCTAAAGGCATCATTATATCAGATCCGAGGGTCAGTTGAAAGTCAATAACTGTCTCTGGAGAAAAAAAGTGTTTTGAACCATCTACTATTGAAGAAAAAATTACTCCATCATCGGTAATTTTTCTAAAATCAGATAAAGAAAATACCTGAAATCCTCCAGAATCTGTTAATATATTTCTATCCCAGTTAATGAAATTATGAAGACCATTAAAGTGATTTATAATTTCACTACCAGGTCTTAGATAAAGATGGTAAGTATTACCAAGGACAAGATTAAATCCTATATCTTTTATCTGCTGCCAGGTGCATGCCTTAATGGTTCCAGTCGTACCAACTGGCATAAAAACGGGCGTTAATGTAGTTCCATGTTTTAGCTTTAACTTTCCAGCCCTTGCATTGCTTTTATTTGATTTTTTTTCTAATTCAAAATAATTCAATTTCGCAACTCCAAAGATAAAAAAAACTTTTAATATTGATCAAAAGGTAAATAATTCATGCTAAACTTTTCAAATTTTGGTTTTGAAAATTTTATCCTTTTTATTATCATAAACTTTTTCTCACTTTTAATCTCTTTTATCTCGCCAAAGGTGCCTGCACCAAGATACATTATGATGTTTTTAGGATCTGGTGAAAGTTGATTTCTAGCCTCTTCTAAAGCGCAATCAAAACAATAATATTCATTTTTCTCTTCGTTATAAAATGAACTTAGTTCATCTACTATATTTCTATTACATCTAGAGCATTTTTTGTAATTTTGATTTAACTTAGTTAAATTTTTGGGGGAATGCCTACTTCTATTGTTTTTATTATGAATGGCAAATCTATTTTTATTATGTCTCTTTTGAAAATGATTGATGTATTTTTCAGGATTTATTTCTTCAATAATTTTATTATCAAAATCCTCTTCAAATTTATTTGAAATATCCTTTTTAGGAACATATTTATATATTTTATCACTATTTAATCTTTTCATATTTTTTCCTTTTTTTTAATCTAATTTTTTGAGTTATCCAATTTTATTTGATCTATTTTTTTCTTCAGTAATTCTTTAACTTTATCTATCTTCCCTGCTCCTTTTAATTCTCGCATGACCTGTCCTACTAAAAACATAAATACAGATTCTTTCCCTTCAAGATACTTTTTTAATGCATCATCCTTTTGCTCTGTTAAAACTTTATCTATGGCTGAATATATAGAACTATCATCTGAAATTATTCTTGAACTTTCAATAAATTTATCAATTTCTATTTTTGATTCAATTATTTCAATAATATTATCCTTAAAAGCCTTTTCAGATATTTTATTTTCTGTTATAAGCTTTATTAAATTACCTAAATCTTCTGGTTGAAGATTAATATCTTTTATTGGTATCTGTTTTTGATTTAAGTAACTAAATATTTCGGTAACAATTATATTAGCTGTTTTAGTTGGTTGATTGGATATCTTTGTTGCTCTCTCAAAAAATTTAGCAACTTCCTTATCTGAAGTTAATAAATCTGCAAGGTAATAATTTAAGTTATAATCTTTCATGAATCTAATTAACATTTCTTCTGCTCTTTCAGTTAAACTATTTTCGATTTCACCTAACTCTTCTAAAGTGATTTCAATATCTGGTATATCTGGTTCTCTAAAATATCTATAGTCAGCTGCTAGTTCTTTTGTTCTCATTGTCTCAGTCTTATTTGTTTCAGTGTTAAATAGTCTTGTTTCAGTTACTATTTTTTCATCCTTACTTAAAAGTTCTGATTGTCTTGATATTTCATATTCTATTGATCTTTTAATGGCATTAAATGAATTTAAATTTTTAACCTCAACCTTATGTGATAACCCTGAATCCTGTTTATTTACAGAGATATTTATATCACACCTCATAGAACCAGATTCTAAGGAACAATCTGAAATATCTAAAAATTCTAATGTTCTTTTCAACATTTTTAAATAATTTATAGCCTCATTTGCATTTTCTATTTCTGGTTTTGAAACTATTTCAAGAAGAGGTACCCCTGCTCTATTGTAATCTATAAATGTAACCTTATTCACAAAATCATGAAGCATCTTAGCAGTATCTTCTTCCATATGTATTCTTTCTATTCCGATTTTTTTAGGCTTGCCTTCTTCATTAAAGATTGTTAAATATCCATTTTGTCCAATAGGAGTCTCATATTGGGTAATCTGATACCCTTTAGGTAAATCTGGATAGAAGTAGTTTTTCCTATCAAAATGAAATACTCTTTTTATATCACAATGAAAAGCGATGGATGCTAAAGCAGCTTTATAAACCATTTCCTTATTTAATGAAGGTAAAGTTCCTGGTTCTCCTATACATATTGGACAAATCTGACTATTTGGTTCAATACTTAAACTGTTTGGACAACTACAAAATGCCTTTGTCTTTGTTTTTAACTGAATATGAACTTCTATACCAATAACTACTCGAAACATTTTAAGTCCTTTTTGAAATTTATGAATTCATTCGTTTTATATTATTTACTGAAAAATCTAAAAGTTCTTCTTTTGTTCTATAACCTTTATTATAGAATAAGGCATAAAGAGCTATTTCAGCCTGCAAAATCCTTTTTGTCACTTCTCTGATCTTTTCTATTTTAGAAATATCCATATATAGAAATTTTGTATTAATAAATTCAAAATTCTTATCGAATTTATCTATTAAATGATATGCGGACTCTGGTGTGATCTTGCCACCAATTGATATTTTAGCATTAGGAAAGTTTGATTTAATAAAATGGATAATACTCTCTATCATTTTATCAACTTCAACAGAGTTAACATCGACTTTCATAGAGCCAGATAAATCTGATCTGCCTATTGTAAAAGAGGTGAAATAGCTTAGTAAGTCTTTTACAATTGGTAAGTTATTTACAATAGTTATTGTTTCAATATTTAAAGCTAAAATAGGTTTATAATCTTTATAAGGATTTTTCTCGATATTTTCAATGAAATTTTCTATTGCATATCTAGACTCTGCCATAGGGAGCGTAATAACATCTACATTATTTTTCAATGCTTGTCTTATATCATTTTTCGCGCCACTACCACCAATTTTAAATCTTAATTTTTTATTAAAGGTATTCTTTACAAATTGCAACTCCTCAAAAGAGTTATCTTCTACCTCAGAACCAAGTTTTATAGACTCACACCATGGATTTGATATCACAGAGTTAAAAAATTCTAAGATCTCTTCAAATTTGATTTGATTGTCAACAATATTTTGAATATCTTCTATTTTTTCAAATTTACTATGGTGCATCCTGCACCTCCTTCTGATAAACTTGCATAATTATATGAAGCTATGATTTTTTTCTTAGTTTTTAGGTATTCATGCACAAAATTTGAAAGCTTTCCAGTTCCTTTACCATGAATTATATATATCTTCTCATAATTGAGATTAATGATTTCACTAAAATAAAAATCAAGTTCTATTTTGGCCTCTTCAATAGTTTTACCTCTTAAATCTAGAGTTGAAGGCAGATTTTTAGAAGGAATAAATGTAGAACCTGAATAGGTTTTATTATTTTTCTCATCTAGTTTTTGTAGTTGAGATATTGGTACTTCAAAGATGAATGAATCTGCTTGTATTTGCGCTTTATCTTTATTTATATTTATTATTTTTCCTTTCTTACCAAAAATACCTGCTTTGACTGTATCACCAATTTGAAATTTTTCTATCTCTTTTCTCTCTAATTCTATTGCCTCTTCTTTATGTTTTTGAAGATCTTCGATTATTTCTTTTTCTTTTTCATTGATAATATTAATTATTTCCTTTGTTTTCTCTTTTGAATAACCATCTTTTTTTAATCTAGAAATCTCGAATTCAACATCTTTTTTCATCTGCTGAAATTTAAGATTTGTTTCAGTAAGTATCTGCTTCTCTATCTCTTTTGCACTTTTATTATATTTTTTTCTAATCTTCTCCAATTCATTTTCTTTACTAATTAAATCAGCCTCTATTTTCTCTAATTTTTCTGTTTCTTCTTTATATTTTAATACTAAATCAGTAAGTTGTCTTGCTATAGAGTAATTTTCTTCATCAATTTTAGCTAGATTTTTTGCTTTATTAATTATGAAATCTGGAATACCAAGTCTTGAAGCTATTTCAAAGGCATAAGAATATCCTGGAAGATCAACCATTAGAATATACTTAGGAAGCATTAAATTTTCATCAAAAAGCATTGATGAAATTATTATAGATGGATTTTCAATAGCATATTTCTTAACAAGATCAAAGTGAGAAGTAACTATTCCATAAGCACCTTTACTAATAAGATAATCGATTACTGAAACTGCAAAAGCTTCTCCTTCCAAAGGAGAAGTCGCTGTTCCAAGTTCATCTATTAAGATTAAAGTATTCTCAGATGCTTTTTCTATTATCTGTTTTATCTCCAAAATATGTGATGAAAATGTAGATAATGATTGTTCTATAGATTGCATATCCCCTATATCTATAAGTATATCTTCAACTAATGGAAGAGAAGAACCAGATGAAACAGGTATAAAAAAACCAGCTTGAAAAAGCATCTGTATTAAGCCTATGGCTTTTAAAGTAACAGACTTCCCACCAGCATTAGGACCAGTAATAACTACAAATTTTTTATCTTTACCAAATTCTATATTATTTTTAACAGGATTCTCAAGAAGAGGATGGTAAAAATTATTTAATTTAAAAATTTTTTCCCCAGATATCTCGACTTTCGAATATCCTTTTTCAAAAGCTAATGAGGCTTTGGCATTTATAAAATCAAGATCTGAAAGTATAATTATAAAATTACTAATGTTATCCAAAATACTCAAATAAATTTCATTGATTTTGTATAATATCCTTGCGATCTCCTGTTCCTCTTCTGCTCTAAGTTGATATAAAGTATTATTTAACTCAATTATTTCTAAAGGTTCTATCAAAATAGTCTTACCAGAATCTGAAAAACCAAAAGCAATTCCATTAACACTATTTTTCTTGCTTAATTTTACTGGTAAAAGATACCTATCTTCTTTTAGTATATAATTTTCCGAAACAAGATAATCCTTATATTTATTAGCAATATTTGAAGTTAATTCGAGAAATTCTTGTTCTGTTTTTTTTATTTTTTTCCTTATTGAATAAAGTGTTGGGCTTGCATCATCTGAAATTTCCCCATTTTCTGTAAATATTGGTTTTATTGATTTTACTTGCTCTTTGAAATCATAGTTTATTTGAAATTTTTTTGAAAAAGATGGACTTTCTATTTTTCTAATTGAGTCTATTAAAATATCTCCATTTTTTATAAAGTTAAATACATTAAATGAAGATTCTATATCTAAAACAATTCCTCTTTTTAAGTTTTCAATATCTTTTCTAATATCATTAAAACCTCCCAAAGGTAAAGAATTACCAGCTCTCAGGTAATAAAGAACTTCCTCTATAAGATCAAATTCAAATTGTAATTTCTCTTTTTCATAGAAGAATTCTAATATTTCAAATTTCTCTTTACCATAAATTGTTTTGCATTTCTTTTGATAATAGGATATTATTGAGTTAAATTCTAGTTTATCTTTTGATTTATTATTTATCATTTAATTACTTACTTATAACTCTCAATTTTTTAATCTGATTGGTTGTATACAAAATTATATATTATATCCCAAATTATATATTTGTTAAAAGTCTTACATACTATTTTAAATTTTTCTTATTTATAAAATTTCCTATAATTCTTAAATCTGCGAGATATTTTTCATAAAATTTATAGCTAAAAGATGATTCTACTAGATTATTTAATGCTTTGAATTCGATATTTTTAATAAATAAGTCAAATATCAATAAAATAATGATGGTTACAATGAATCCTAGAATCAATCCCAGAATAAATCCTAAGAATCTATCGATAGATTCAAAATTAGATCTATCAATTTCGTTATCTAGAAGTCTTTTTATTGGATTGGTGAGTAAAAGCAATAAAAGGTAAAATGCGATAAATGTGACAATTATTGACAAAATTTTTGAAAAAGAAATTCCAATCCCTTTTTCGATAAGAAACTGGTTGAGATATGGCGAAAGCACAATTGTTAAAAGGATAGAAAGAATCAATGTCAAAATACCAATAATTTCTTGAATAAAACCTTTTAGCAAAGATTTTATCCCAAAAACAATAATAACAATAATTAAAAACCAATCAAAATAATTCATCTTTTACTCTTTTTTAGTTTATTATATTTAAAAATTACCCTTCATTGAATTATAATATACCTTTTTAATATTTGCACCTTTTTTGATATAAATAGCTTATCTAATTTATATCTTATTTAACAAAATATCTATAAATGAATTTTCAGAAGCATCAAGATAATCTTCTATCTTTTCTCCAAAACTTGCAAATGATATTGGTAATTTTAACAAATTGCATATACTAAAAATTGCTCCTCCTTTTGCAGTAGAATCAAGTTTAGTAATACCAATGCTATCTATATTAATTATTTTTTTGAAAATTTCTGCTTGATTAAAAGAATTTTTCCCTAAGTTTGCATCTATCACTAATGTTGAATGATAGTTTATTTTATCTAAATATTGAGTTTTTTTCTTATCAATTACTTTAACTATTTTATTAAGTTGTTGCATCAACTCTTCTTTGTTTTGTAATCTTCCTGCGGTATCTATAATAAGTAAATTATATTTTTTCTCATTACTCATAGCTTTATCGATAGAATCATATACAACAGCAGCGGGATCAGCACCTTGTTTTTGTTTTATAATTTCTATATTTAATTTATCTGCCCAATGAGTAAGTTGCTCTATCGCAGCAGCTCTAAAAGTATCTGCAGCAGCAATTATTGGTGAAAATCCTCTATTTTTATAAAAATTTGCAATTTTAGAAATAGCCGTGGTTTTACCAACCCCATTGACTCCTACAATATTTAATATATTTAATTTACTATTTTCAAAAGTAAATTTTTGAACTAATAGATATTCTTTTAATATATCTTTAATTTTAATGCTTCTTTCATCCTTAGTAAATTTTTTAAGTTTCTCTATTATTTCTTTTGTTAAACTGTATTCAAAATCAGACAATAAGAGATTTTTTTCAAAGAGGTTAATATCCTCATTTTTAGAAAATAGTTCTTTTAACCTTGAAAATAGATTCACTTTTTCCTCTTTAACTTGTTTTTCAACTTCGAATTTATCTTAGATTATTATTTTTTCAATAAAAAAAGGCTATCCCCGTTTTAGGGATAGCCTTTTTTTATTGATTACAAATTATTTTTTGGGTTGATCAGTAGCTGATTCTGTAGCCATCTTCTGTTGTTCTTCCCATCTTAATAACTGGATAATACCAACTCTTGCTGCTTCTGCTCTCTTTTTAGCTTCTCTTCTATCGGAAAGGATATGCCAAACAGCTTCATCATCAATTTCCTGTTCCATCTTGAGGATTGCAAGATCATAAATCATTTCTATTGATTTAATATAAATTACGAAGTCACCACCAATCTGATCTCCATGTCTATAAATAATGAATGAATCAAGTTTAATATATGGTTCTTCAACAGGATATAGAGGATATTTTTTAAGCATTCTTTTTCTTACATCAGAGATATAATTTGGATTATCTATTGTAATAGTTATGAAACCTGTAAAATCAAGATAACCCACAAAGAAATCAATTATTTCATCATTCTGGTTTTTAAGTCTTATTGTAAGAGAATGTGGGAAATTTAAACCTCTAACAGTAACCATAATGTTTTTGATTGCACCAACATTTCTTAGAACACCTTTTCCAATGTATTTATTACCTATAGTGTCATTAGCATCAGCAGGTTCATAAGAAGGGATTTCATAAGGAGGTATTATCTTAGCCCAAGAATTATACTTTTCTGTTGGGAAATGAATTCTAGCACCTAAAACTATTTGACCAGCGTATTGACCTCTGTCAACTTTTACGGTTTTAACGATTGAAAGAGAAAGGTTTTCAATAGTTCTAGATGAAGGGGATAATACTACTTCCCAGTTTTTAGGCTCGAGACTGATAAGTAAATTTTTTCTTTCCTCTTCTGTTTTTACAGATTGAAATACATTTGGACCTGCAATCTTAACGATATCTAATTCAGTGTTGGCTAGGTTGTTAAAGTCAATAAGAATATTTCTTTCTGCAAGAACAGGAGTTGCGAATAGAAAAATAAGGAATATTGAAAAAATTAAATTCCATCGTTTCATTTTTCAGCTCCTTTTTGTTTAATCATAATATCGGAAATCCCCACCCTAAAAATTAAACATTTTTGCATGTATTATTTATAAAACATATATTATTTTTTTCAAATATTTGATTTTATCTTTTTTTCAATCTAAAAGATCATAAGAATAAATCTTAATTTTATTGTATATGAAAAATTCAACTCTTTTAATCTTTTTAAATAATCTATTGTTTTTTAATGAATAGATCGTAGCTTCTGAAATTCTCTTTTTTATTTCTTCTGAATAACTTTGAAATATACTGCTACAATCATTAGATAAAATGATTTTGCAAACATTATCTATATAATAAACATTATCAATATCAAGTTGTTGAAAATAGTCTTTCTTGAATTTCTTTACATCTATAGGACCTGAAAAATAAAATCTTACAAGTTCTAATCTATCATATTTAGAAGGTAATATTTGTCTTTCCGATTTTATGGATAAATCTGATGTTAAATAAAAAAACTTGGCTTTTTCATTACTAAAACTTTTAGCTAAGAAAGCGAAAAAAAGAAAGAGTATAATAATTAAAAGAGTAAAATAAAAAAACTTATTGTATCTTTTTAAATCCTTCACTTATAGTATACTCCTTTATAAATTGTTCTATACCTAAACTTATTGAATATCCAAGTAAGTTTATGTAATTATCTGAAAGCATTATTTTTACATCATTTGGATTAGTTATATATCCCATCTCAATTAATATTGCAGGCATTTCAGAATATGCAAGCACATAAAATGGAGCCCCTTTTACAAAAGAAGCATTTATATCTTTTACATTGTTTTTAATATTATTAAAACAGTAAGTAGCAAGTTTTGATGATTCAAATATCAATTGTTCATTTAATAATCTATTTATTATATTATTTAACAACGATTCTCCAACTTCTTTGTTTTCATATTTGACTAGATCTTTTATTTTTTCATCGATAATATCATAATCTAAATAATAAACCTCAATTCCACTTTTTTTACTTGAATATGGATTGGCATTAGCATGCAAGGAAATAAAAATTCCAGTTTTGGTTTCAGAAAGATTTTTGTTCGCCAATTTAACTCTTTCTTCTAATGTGAGTTTTATATCTTTTTCTCTTGTAAGATAGATAGAAAGATAAGGAAATTTTGAATTTAATATGTTTTTAAGTTTTAGTGCAACTTTTAAGTTTATGTCCTTTTCATAAACATTAGAACCAACTGCTCCAGGATCTTCACCCCCATGTCCTGCGTCTATAACTATAAAAGATATGACTTTAAAATCAACCATTTTTGCTTGAGCATAAGAGTAAAATGTCTCTTTTTCTTTCTGTATAGGAGTTGAGTTATCCTGCTCATTTTTTTTATCTTCTTGATTTTTCTTCTCTTCATCTGTTTTATCAGTCTGAATATCTTTTTTCTCTTCATTATTATCTTTATTATCATTATCCTTTTTATCTGTTTTATTTTCTTCTTTTACTATCTCCTCTTCCTTTTTTTCTTGATCTTTTTTTAATTCATTATCATTTTTTTCTAAATTTTTTTTATATTCCAAATACCAATCATCATAAATTTGTTTATTTTTAATTGGGATAAAAAATACATTATAGAGAGAGTATATAAGCTGCTGCGGAATAATTAATTTACCATTAATAGGAACTATTTTTTTTGATACATTTATGACATTATATTTATAAAAACATATTCCAGAACTATCAAATGTTAGAATTTCATTTGTACCTTTTTTACTAAAAGAGTAAGTGTCTATTATATGATCATAAGAAATTGAAATTCTGAAATCTTCATAAAGAGTTGTATTAAAAAATGTTAGATTAATTGAAGCAGATAAATTGACTGAAAAAAGTAAGAAGATAATTAGAAAAAAGGAAGAATAAAATAAAAAAAATGAGGTAAAAGATATTTTTCTGGAAAATTTAAGATCTTTGTTTTTTGATAGCATATATCTCACATATATCTCCAAAAGCAAGTATATTAATGATTTTTTCAAACATTTTTTTACCAATTATTTTTACAAAAAATAAAGATATCTTATTGAATCTTTTATAATGAATATTTGGAATAGTTATTTTATAAGTGATAAAACCAATTTTTTTCAAAAATTTCTTAAAACTATATGGATTAAAATCATAGAAATGATCCTCTGGTCTTGTTTTGAAATAGTTATTTCTATTCTTTTTAAAATAAAACATAGGACCAAACTGAGAAGGAAAAGATATAGATAATATACCATCTTGTTTCAAAAGTTCATATGCCTTTTTTAATATAAATTCGATATTCTTTATATGTTCAATACAGAACCAGAAAGTTATAAGATCAAATGAATTTTTTAGTTTATCATCTAATTTATCTATAGAATTATAAGCATTATAACCTTTATTTTCACAGAAACTTAAAGCATAGCTATTTGTCTCAATTATATAACCCTCAAGTTTTTTATTTACTTTAAGCAATTCATCTTTTAAGTCATCGAGGAAAAATCCTAATGCTCCTCCAAAGTCAATAGCCTTTATTCTTTCTTCATTTGCATTTTTTAATAAAGGCAAAATGCTCATTATTCTTCTTTTATTTAATTTTTTTATGTTTTCTCTATCATCAAAATATGTTTTACCATATACGCTTTTATATTCATCTACATAGTATTTTTCTTTAGTATCCTCATTCATTTTTTCATATCTAATGTTTTCTTTTATTATTGTTTTGCATTTTGTACAGATAAGAAGATGGTATCTTTCTTCCATCCATATGATTTTCTTTTTTTTACCTCCGCAAATAGTGCAATTATTATTAATATTATTATTATTTTCTATTATAAATTTTAATGTTTCACCAAACAACTCTTTAATCAATTTTTTATCTGAAATTTTATTATTACCTAGTTGGTTGGCAATTAATTTGTTATCCATAGTATTATTTTCTTTTTCACTATTTAATTGTTCTTGAATTTTAGAATTATCTATTTCTTTTAATAAATTTGTTAATAATATTATAAATTTTTTAGAATCAATTTTTCCATTTCCTGATACATGAAAGGATTTGAAATATTTGTTTGCAAGTTTTTCATGATATTTTGTTGGAGAAACAATTATAAATCTTTTTTTTAATTTGATTGATTCAAATAAAAATAAACCAAAATGGGTTATTACAATTTTAGCATTTTGCACTAATTTCTTAAAATAATCACTTCCAGTATTTATAATATCAAAATTAGCAAATATAGAATTTTGTTTTTGATTTTTGATTTTTTGATATTTCTTTTCTGGTAGAATAAATAGAACAGATTCATTAGAAATAAAATTTTTTTTATTATTTAATACTTTGGCGACTTTAGATGAAAGATCATAGGGATCAAGATTTCCAAAACATATTAAAATATCGTAAGATTTTGTTTTGTTAAGGTAATCATCAATATTTTTATCCTCAATATCAAAATCGTTTAAAATTAAATAAGGGAAAGTTCTAATATTACCCTGATCTTTTATCGATGGAAGACTATTATAATATAGCCTATATCCTCTGTATATTTTAGGAAGGAAATAATCATCAAAAGAAATGACTTTTGAGTTTCCTAAAAAATTATCTATTTTTTCATTGGAATCTCTAAAATCTTTAATGATAATTTGATAAGCACTTAAGTCATTTTTAAAAATATCATTTTTCTTTTCAATTTTGAAAATATCAGAGTTATATCCAAGTTCTGTAAGTATATCTTTGACTATTTTTTGTCTTTCCAGATGACCGGAACCAAATTTTTTACCTAAACCTGCTATTTGAATTATTTTCATATTATTATTTTCATATTATTTTTTCTTAATTTATCTATAAGGATTTTATTGTTTTAATGAATAGTCTTAATATATTAATCTTATCGGTATTAATCTTTATAATTTTTCTGAATCTCATTTATATTGATTTCTAAATCGCTTTTATTATTTAAATAGATTCTTTCTATATCATCTAAATCTATTAAATATTGAGGTTTAGTATTTTCATCGAAATACTTTAAAATATTTTGAGCGACAATGTAATCTTTTTCTGTATCGATTGTTAATCTTAAATTTGAAATCGATTCAAAATTATCAAATGGTTTTTTTAGTATAAAAAATTTATCTGTATTTTCATATATGTAAGGAGTTACATGTTCAAAGTGATATGATTTATTTGCCTTTTGGTAACTTTCCCAAAATGCTTCCTTTTTTACAAATTCTGTTTGTGTCCCCAAAGGTAATTTATCCCTTACAAAATAATCTGGTAATTTTTGATTATTTTCAAAAAGATTTTCAAGAATTTCTATATTCTCTTTTATTACTTTTAATGACACAAAAGGATTATCTGATGTGGCTCTTATAAGATAATCTGAATCATATTTTTCAAAAATTTTAGCGAACCTTTCAAGAACATTTTCTTCACTGCCACCTTCGAGCTTAAAACCTTGAATGAGAAAATTTCTGAAAAATTCAACTTCCTTTGAAGGAACTGCCAGGATAAAGTATTCTATAAAAGAGTTTAGGGTTATCAATCTTTTCTGTAAAAATTTTACAATCTCATCTTCACCAAGTTTTTTTAATACTTTTTCTTTAAATCTTGTTGATTTTAATCTTGCCTGTAAAATTAATGTAAATTTTAATTTATTCATTAGAAGAAATAGGTGTAAAACTCATTACATTTATAACATAGATCAATGTAAGAATTTTCACAATGGTTCTTATAAATTATTTTCATCGAGTTTATTATTTTTATAATATCATCTTCTATAGTTAAATTTAAAATCTTCCCATTAAAGTCAGAATAGCATAAAGCAATTTTTCCATCAGAAAGTATGAAGATCTCCCGTCTAAGATGATAACAAGGAAATCTTTCAACAGGCGTTAAGTCTGCAACTTCAAGATTTTCTAGTTTCATTGAATAAGAGTTATATTTTCTAAAAATGATATTTTTCTCAAATTTTTGGAAATTGGAATAAAATGGTTCTATTTCTTCATCATTTTGAGGCATTCTTAAATAAGATATAAAAACATTATCAGGATATTTTTCTAAAAGATTTGATAAAGTTTTTATAAGTATCGATAAAATCATCTTTTTACCTAGACTTTTATAGGTCTGTTCGTTTATTGCATCAAGACTGACTATTAAATAAATATTTTCTTTATTTTCAAATTTATCAAAGAAATCATCATTTAAAAAAGAACCATTAGTCTCAATATAAACTTTATTATTCTTAGACAAATATTCTATTATTTGATTAAAATCGCTATGAAAAAAAGGTTCTCCAAAACCTCCTATTATGAACCTTGCATCATTAAAAAAGATTTTATTTTTTTCTATAAAGGAAAATAATCTTTCCTTATCTAAAAATTGTGAATCTCTTTCTAATCCTTTTGGATAAGGACAATGAATACATGAAAAATTGCATTTGCTTGAAAGCTCAATAATATATGTTTTAGGAATAGTATAAAGATTCTCAAGATTCCTTAAAATATTTTGTAAATCTTCCCATTCGATATTTAATAAATTTTCAAATTCAGATATTTTAAAAAATTCTAGTTTTGCGATTAAATCTAATTTTTTTTCATCATTATTTTTTTTATTTAAAATTCTTGAATTAAAAATCGAATAAATCAAAGGTAATGAAGAAAAATCTGAAATAGAAAGTGAAATACGATATGGAAGGTAATAATCAAAACCTTCTATCAAATCAATATCAAAAAGACTTATATTTTTTAAAAGAATATCAAAAATAATATTTTGACGGTAACAATCCTTAGAATTTGACAATTTTATTAACTCATCTATTATCGAATTTTTAAAAACTTCTCCAACTACTCCTTCTGGAAAATTTTCTCCATAATAATAATCCACAAGATATTTTTCAGCCTCTTCTATGATATGACTATTTTTTGAGATGGAAAATAACGGATATGAAGCTGATAAAACCAAAGTAAAATTATTCTGATTTTTCAAATCTTTCTCAGTTAACATTTTTTCGTATGATTCAAGAAAGGATTTTATACTTCCATCATACTGGATTAAATTTTCATTATAAAAAAATTCTTCTATAATTTTTTTGTTTTTTTGTTCTATGACTATAAAAGGATTAAGTTTTGATTTGTCCAGAAAAGCATCGATTTTCTTTTTCAAAAAAGATAGATAATTATGAATTTCATCGAATTTATAAATATTGAATAATGCTGGTTCAAAAATCAAAACTAAATTATTATTCATTTGATTACCTATTCTTAATCTTTTAAAAACTATACTACCTTAAAGCTAACTTCTTTTATATCATCCGAACCAAATGATAAAATATCATTTTTGTTTATCGGACCAACCCCTTCACAAGTTCCAGTTAAAATAATATCTCCAACAGTTAAAGTAAAATGCTTTGAAATAAATGATACAAGTTTTGGGATATTAAATATCATAAAGGAAGCATCAGATTTTTGAACAATATTACCATTTTTTTTCAAATAAAATGGTTTTTTAAGTAAATCTTCTAAATTCTTGAAAGGATAAATTGGTGTGATTGGACAGCTTGTATCAAAACCTTTAGAAATTAACCATGGACCACCATTTTTTTTTGCTTCTGTTTGCAAATCCCTACATGTTAAATCAAGAGCTATTGCATAACCACCAATAATTTTTGATACTTCTTTTTCATCGATATTTTTGCATTCTTTGCAAATATAGATAGCGATTTCAACTTCATGATGAATCAATTCTGAAAATTCTGGATATATTATATCTTCTCCTTCTTCTATTATAGCGAATGGAGGTTTTGAGAAGATCAATGGCTTTCCAATATTAATTGATTTCAATTCTTCAATATGCTTAACATAGTTTTGTCCCACACAATATATTGTTGATACAGGAAGTAAGCGTCCATCAAAACCATGAATGCATTTTTTTAAGAAAGACTCTAGTTTAATCTCAAAAAAAGGTATGTTGGTATTTGAAGAATTTTTCATAAGTTTTTCCTGCTTTTTATATAAATTTTAAGTATGATTATTATATAATCTTTAAGTAAGTTTGTTATATAAGTTTTAAGTATGCTCTTCTTCTTTTATGCTGTCGTGCCTCAAAATATTTCCAATGCCCTTGAACTTTTTCATTTACTTCAAGCTCAGGGTTAGATTCTGCAGAGATAATACCTGCTTCCATTGCGGATCTGGTTAATTCTGTCATCATGAGTGCATCAACACCTTTACCCTGATATTCAGGCAAAACAGCACCCAATAATAGATCGAGGTATTTAGGTTTCTTTAGTGCTAGAAGAAGATGAATAAAACCAAATGGGAATAGTTTTCCTTTGGCTTTTTGTAATGCTCTGTTCAAGGAAGGTATTCCTACAACCATACCAACAATTTTATCATCTTTGTTAAATACTAGTTTTACAAATTTCGGAGATAGAAATGAAAAGTAAGATTTTATATAATATTGGATTTGTTTTTCAGTTAACTCTGTAACACCATATAAATTTTTATATGCTTTTTCAATGACTTCAAACACTTCTCTTCCATATTTATTTACAACTTGAGAGATATTGGTGAACTCTTTGACATGAAGTTGAAATCTTTCTTTAACTATTCTTGAAAGTTTTTCGGCTTTTTCTGGGATAGAATTTGGAACTTTAATCTCAAATTCAACCCAATCGGCATCTTTTTTCAATCCTAATTTTTCATAGTAATCAACATAATATGGATAGTTATAAAGAGTAGCCATTGTATTTAATTCGTTGAAACCTTCAATTAAAAGACCCTCATAATCAAGATCTGAAAATCCAAGTGGTCCATTTAAACCAACCATCCCTTTTGATTTTGCCCATTTTGTAACTTCATCAAAAAGAGCTTTTGCAACATCGAAATCTTCTATAAAATCAAACCATCCAAATCTTGCATACTTATTTCCCCATTTCTTTATGTAGTTATGTTGAATTATGCCAGCAATTCTACCGACCATCTTATTGTTTATCCATGCTGTATAATATACAGCTTCGCATACTTCAAATGCTGGATTGATATCTTTTCTTAAGGTATTTAATTCATCTGAAAAAAGAGGTGGAACCCAATATTTATTATCCTTGTATAGGTCAAATTCAAACTGAATAAATTGTTTCAGTTCTTTTATGGTTTTTACTTCTCTAATTTCGATTCTCTTTTCTTCCATATTGACACCTTTAATTTATTTTTTTCTAATTTCAAATTCGATCTATGAATCTAGTATAAGGGTTTATTTTGACTTATAATTTTTCATTTTCTAATTTCAAAACCTTCTTTTTCCATAAGACTAACTATTTTTTTAATTATTCTTTGTTCATCTTCTGAATTAAGAGTTTTTTCAAAAGAGTTGACAGTAATGTTAAAGGCAATTGATTTTTTATCTGAAGGCAAATTTCCACCTTGAAAAATATCAAAAAGTTCAACTTTTCTAATATTTTCATCTGCACTTTTAATTAAATTAATTATCTGATTAACATAAGTCTTAATGGGGACAACAAAGGCAAGATCAAAACTAACATCTGGAAATTTTGAAATTTGAGAGAACTTTTTAGTATTACCTTTAAATTTGATGAATGTATCAAGGTAACAGCTAAAGATCGAAACTCTATTTCTTATATCAAAGAATTTTGCAACATCTGGATGAATTTCTCCAAATACTCCAATAATATTATTTTCATAGTATACTACGCCACTTTTATATGGATGTAAAAATGATGGAATATTGGAAGTTGAAATTGTAATCTCATCAATATTAAATAAATTACATATCGATAAAATTGTATCCCTTGCTTCTATTATTGAGAGATTAAAATCTTTGTATACAAGAGCTCCAGCGATTTCAACAGGTTCAGATATCGCCCCATCTTCATCTTGAACAAATACATGTTCTACTTCATAGATTTTGAATTCGTCGAAGTATCTCAAGTTTGTTTTAACATTAGTCAGTATATTTGGAAGTAAAGTCTTGGTTAAATAGGGTTTCTCTGAATTTAGAGGATTTTTTATCTGCACAAAAGGAGGTTTAAATCCAAATAAATTATTCATTTCAATAGTGGTAAATGGATAATTTAGTACCTCTGTAAAGTTAAGATTATTTGATAAAAATTCTTTTACTTTTCTTTTATAGTTTGGAAGTTCAATCTGAGGAGCAATATCAAGTTTTATACTTGGAGCTTCTGGTATAATATTGTCATATCCGTAAATTCTTCCTACTTCTTCAACTATATCTTCAGGTATTTTTATATCTTTTGTTGATCGAAATGTTGGCACTGTGATATTTAAAACACCATTTTCCAAAGTTAGATCAAATTCAAGTTTTTTTAAGATCTTAGCAATTGTCTCTTCCTCTACAATAGTTCCTAATCTTCTATTTATTAAATCAACTGGCATTATTATCTTATTTTTCTTTGGAGGTTTTTCAAATGCTATTTTTTTACCAAGAATTTTTATATCTTTATCTATTGAAGCCAAAGTGTAAGCAAATTTATTTATAGCCAAGTCAATAAAAGATGGGTCTAATGATTTTTCAAATCTATTTGATGCTTCTGTTCTAATACCTGCGGCTATTGAACTTTTTCTTATGAGTGAAGATTCAAAATTCGCTACTTCTAAAAGAATTTCATCGGTATTTTCATCTATTTCACTATTTTTAAGTCCCATAACACCAGCAAGTGCAATAGGTTCATCTTTACTATTGCAAATAAGCAAATTTTCTTTATTGCATATTCTTTCAATCTCATCTAAAGTCACAACCCTTTCATCTTCATTTGCTCTTCTTATCTTGATAGAAGGTTTTCTTATTTTATTTAAATCAAAAGCATGACAGGGTTCACCCAAATCAAACATTATATAATTTGTTAAATCGACTAAAAGTGATATAGATCTTTGATTTACCTTGTAAAGTTTTCTCTTTAACCATAAAGGAGATTCTTTTTGAGTAATATTTTTTATATGTAATACTCCATACATTGGAGTATCTTCGAAAGATTCAACATCTATTTCAAGATCATCATTTTCTTCTATTTCAATATTTTTAGGAAGATATTGTCTTAATGGTTTATCATATATGGCTGCTACTTCTCTAGCAATCCCATAATGTCCCCATAAATCTGGTCTATGAGAAATACTTGAATTATCTATAAAAAATATGACATCATCTAAGTTTAATGCGATGGAAACTGGTATTCCAACTTCTGTTTTATCATCAAGGATCATTATACCGCTATGGTCATTACTAAATTTCAACTCATATGGTGAACAAAGCATTCCTTCAGATATAACACCTTTAAAATCAACAAAATCTATCTTTTTTTGATTTATAGGGATTATTGCTCCCTGTAATGCTAATGGAACTATGGCTCCTACAAATATATTTTGAGCACCTGTAACTATGTTGTATTTCTTATCTTTAGTCGCACATGTAGCTATAAGAAGTTTATCTGCATTTGGATGCTTTTTTATATCAATTATTTTAGCAGTCACAATTGAATCATATAGCTTTTTTTCTAAAATTACTTCTTCGATCATTACGACTTTCTTAGTAAAGTTACTTGCAAATTCATAAGGATTATCGATTTTAATATCTACATATTCTTGAATCCAATTCAATGAAATATACATAGTTTTCCCTTAATTTTTGTTTTATATTTTTATTTTATCAAATAAAACTATTTTAATAAATTTTATAAGATTCAGAATGATTAAAATTGATAGAAAAATCTTAAATCACCAGATTCAAACCATCGAATATCATCAATAGCATATTTCATCATGACTAGTCTATTTAATCCGAGGCCAAAAGCGAAGGCAGACCATTTTTCTGGATCAATACCTCCTTCTTTCAATACTTCTGGATGACTTAAACCACAACCTACAAGCTCTACCCATCCGACATTTTTACAAACTGGGCATCCTTTACCATGGCAGATAAGACACTCAAAATCAAGTTCAAAACCAGGTTCGACAAAAGGGAAATATCCTGGTCTTAGTCTTACCTTAACATCCGTTTCAAAAAGCTGCGACAACATTATTTTGGTAAAATAAGTAAGATTAGAAACCGAGATATCCTTATCGATCATTAATCCTTCAATCTGATAAAATGTGTTTTCATGAGAGGCATCAGTAGCTTCGTTTCTAAAAACTCTTCCAGGTGCTATCAATTTCAATGGAGCAGATAATTTTTGCATCATCCTAACTTCAATAGGTGATGTATGAGTTCGCAGTAGCAAACCATTTGTCATCCAGAAGGTATCCTGAAGATCTCTTGCAGGATGATTTTCTGGAATATTAAGTGCTGTAAAGTTATAATATTCATTTTCAAGTTGAGGACCATCGGCGATGGTAAATCCTAAAGATAAAAAAATATCTTGAATTTTATGAATAAAAGATGAAATTGGGCTTAAATGTCCAGAAAATAAAGGTCTTGTCTTAAAGAACTCTGAGGGTAAAGTTACATCTATCCATTCATTTTGTAATATTTTTTCAAATTCTTTTTTGTCAAGCTGTTGTTCTATATCTTCGATCTTTTCTTCAATATTCCTTTCTAAAGATTGAATTAATTGTCCAGCAATCTTTTTTTCTTCTAAAGGTAAATCTTTCAAAATTTTATAAAGTTCGGCGATCTCTCCTTTTTTACCTAAAAATTGAACTTTAACTTTATTAATCATTTCCTTAGAATCAATATCATTTACTATTAAATTAAAGGAATTTTCAATTTGATTAATTTTTGATTTTAAATTTTCAAGCATCTTTATAAAATCCTAATAAACTATTTTTAGCAAGGTATAACAAAAAAAAATATTTGCAATTATTAAATAATAGTCAATATTTTGATTACAAAAAGAAATGTTCTATTATTTATAAGAAGAAAATAACGAAAAAATTAAAATAACCGAAATGATTTAAGTAGATAATAAAAATGGATTAACCAAGTAAAATGACGAAAAAAAATGTCAAAAATCTTTTTATAAATATTATTCTTTTACTTATAATAGTATTAACTGCTATTATTTTATTTTCGTATAATTTGAAATCGCAAAATTTAAAGATAAAATATTTTGAGGTATGGAATAAATATACTCTTCTTCAATTTTACAATGAAATTCCAAAAGAAAACTTAAAATCTTTTAACTTTTATTATATTGTAACCTATGATTTTAAAGGAAGAGTACTAAAGTTCGAATACCTAGTTAATGGCATCATCGAATTTAATGGGGAAGTGGCTTTTTTTGATGATAATCATGCCACAATAACCCTTAAAAAATTAGAAACACAACTAATGTCTACTCAACCTGTTTTAGTCCCTTATGCGATGTATGAGATAGTCGTAAATGATGGATTAATCACTTCTTATATACTATATAAGGTTTCTCCAAATCTTGAAAAACCTGTAAAAATTGGTGATGCAAGATTTACATATAAAGATGGTCAAATAATTGTTGAAAATCTTTTTAATGACAAAGTAATAATGAGAATTGAGATAAAACAAGATCTTCAAAATATTTACGAAATAGCTTTTTTTAATGACAAAAATCTGCTTACAGAGAAAAGAATTTTTGTTAATAATAGGTTATATCAAAGAATAGTTTATAAATATGATAATACTGGAAAGCTAATTCAGATCATCACATATGATGCAACTGGGCAGATTGTCTCTATCGAAAATAAATAAAATTAAAAAAAATAAAAGTAGATAAGAAAATAAAAATAAAAAAAGAAAATAGAATTAGAAAGAAAAAATCAAAAATAATCAAAATATAGAAGAATAAAGAGAAACTGAGAAAAAGAATAGAAGAAAGAAAAAATGATTGAAAGTTTTTTAACAAAAAGAGCAAAAAATAAAGAATCCTTTGATCAAATTACTTCTATATCATTTGAAGTAAGCCAATATAAAAACAAAAACCCAAATTCTAATATTATTAATGGCACAATTGGAATGTTTTATGATGAAGATGAAGCCCCTTTTGTTTTTCAACCAATAAAAGATATTTACAATTCATTTTTATTGCATGATATTTCTACTTATGGATTTTTATATCCAACACAAGATTTTTCAAATGCAGTTTTCAACCTTTTAGGATTAACAGAAGAATATAAAAAAAATAGTTACTGTTTTCCATGCGCTGGTGGATTAAACGCCATTCATCATTTTGCCCATAATTTTATTGATGAAGAAACTTCGGTTTTTGCATTAAATCCATTTTGGGGTCCATATGAGAATATTCTAGAAGAAATTGGTTATAAAATTCAACCTATAAATATAATTCCTAAATCAGATTTTTATATAGATGAAGATTTGTTTTTTGAGGCAATAAAAAAGACAGATAAAGAAAAAGTAATAATCCTAATAAATATTCCTTGTCAAAATCCAACAGGGTATACACCTAATTTAGATGAAATTAAGTATATAAAAAACTCTATTTTAAAACTTATCTCTCTTGGGAAAAAAATATTAATTTTTTTTGATCTTGTATATATTCACTATTCAAAATTAAATATAAATGATCTATTTGAAATTTTTTCAGATTTGTCTTTTTTTTATAATTTTTCTTCTTCCAAAACACTTTCTCTATATGGTTTTAGAACGGGAGCTATCTGTCTTTATTCGAAAGATTCTACTGATAAAGAGATTTTTATTGAAAAGATGGCTTTTTCCGCAAGAGCTTCAACTGGTTCAATAAATAACATTGGCTATAAGATAATTGAAAAATTTGCGAATCAAAATTTAGTTTCAGAGTTGAAAGATTGCTGGGATCATATCATAAACACTTTAAGTATCAGATCCAAAAAATTATTAAATATTTTTCAAATGTATGGTTTTGATAATTATAGGTATGATGAAGGATTCTTTATCTCTTTTTTCCATAATGAATTTGAAATTAAAAAATTATATGAATTATTGAAAGAAAATGGAATATTTTTCGTTCCTCAACCTGATTCTATAAGAGTCGCAATATCATCAATACCGTTAAATAAAATTGATGAATTTGAATCTAGGATAAAGAATTTATTCAATAAAAAAAATAATTAAAATTACTTAAATCATTTTACATGAGTTAAAAAACTTAAAAAATTTAAGCTGACAAAAAAAAATATTATTTATAATAAAAAAATGGCTGTCTTGATCTTTCAAGACAGCCATTTTTTTATTAATAATTTAATTTATTAGAAATGACTAACTATTTTAGCATACTACTATCTTACATAATTTAATAAACCACCGGCTTTTAAGATATTAATAAATCTTCCAGAAGTATCTACTTTGAGCTTATATGTAATATTTTTTGTCTTGTTTACTGCTGTAACATAACCAGTATCGAGTTCTTTTTTAATATTTGGCATTTCGAGTTCATCGCCTTGTGCAATTGTATCATAATCAGATGGGTTATCGAAAACTAAAGGGATGATTCCAAAATTAATTAAGTTAGCCTTATGAATTCTGGCAAATTTTTTAGCGATAACTGCCTTGATTCCCAGATACATTGGAGCTAAAGCAGCATGTTCTCTTGAAGATCCTTGTCCATAGTTATCTCCACCAACAATAAAACCAATCCCTTCTTCTTTTGCTCTTTTATAAAATTCTGGATCGACCCTTTCAAAAACATATTTGGAGATTTCTGGTACATTTGATCTTAATGGCAAAATCTTAGCACCAGCTGGCATGATATCATCTGTTGTAATATTATCTCCTGTTTTAAGTAGAACTTTTGCTTTCAATGATTCAGGTAAAGCAGTATTTGAAGGACATGGTTTGATATTTGGTCCTCGAACTATTTCAATATTTTTCCTTTCCTCATCTGAAAGAGGTTTAATTATCAAATTTTCTGTAACTGTATATTTTTCTGGAAGATTGTAAAATTTCACATTTTTTGCTTTTCTTGGATCTGAAATTTTCCCCATAATAGCTGAATATGCTGCGACTTCTGGGGAAACAAGATAAACTTCGGCATCCTCTGTTCCAGATCTTCCTTTGAAATTTCTGTTGAATGTTCTTAATGTTCTACCTTTAGAATTTGGGGCGAAACCCATACCTATACATGGACCACAAGCCGATTCTAATAGTCTAAATCCAGCGTTTGATATTTTTTCTAAAGCTCCAAGTTTTATTGCGTCAAGAATGACATTTTTAGAACCAGGTGCCAATGCTGCTTCAACATTTTCAGCAACGGTCTTTCCATCGACAATCGAAGCGACCGCTAAAATATCTTTTAATGATGAGTTAGTACATGAGCCAATTGCAACTTGATCTATTGGTAAACCTTCGATTTCACTAATCTTAACAACCTGATCTGGCATGTGAGGTTTAGCCACCATTGGTTCAAGAGTTGACAAATCAATCTCTATCTCTTCATCATAAGTAGCATCGCTGTCTGCATCCATTTGTACAAAATCATTTTCTCTTCCTTGAGCTATTAAAAACTGTTTTGTGATTTCATCAGATGGGAAGATAGAACATGTAGCTCCAAGTTCTGCCCCCATGTTGGTTATGGTAGCTCTTTCAGGAACTGTCAATGTTTTTACACCATCACCAGTAAATTCAAAAATTTTATTTACTCCACCTTTAACTGTTAATCTTCTTAAAAGTTCAAGAATTATGTCTTTTGCACTAACAAATGGTTGAAGTTTTCCAGTAAGTTTAACTTTAACAATTGAAGGCATTTCAAGATAAAATGCACCACCAGCCATTGCTACTGCAACATCAAGGCCACCTGCACCAATCGCAATCATTCCCATACCACCTGCGGTTGGAGTATGAGAATCCGAACCTAAAAGTGTTTTCCCTGGTTTTGCAAATCTTTCAAGATGTACTTGATGGCAGATACCATTGCCTGGTCTTGAAAAATGAATACCATATTTTTTAGCTACAGACATTAAATATTGATGGTCATCCGCATTCATAAAATCAGTCTGTAATGTATTATGATCAATATAGGAAACAGATAATTCTGTTCTAATTTTATCGATACCTATGGATTCAAACTGAAGATATGCCATAGTGCCTGTAGCATCCTGAGTCAATGTTTGATCGATTTTTATGGCAATTTCTTTCCCTTTAATAAGTTCTCCTTCAACAAGATGAGCTTTTAATATCTTTCTTGCTAAAGATTCGCCCATTTTTCCCCCTAATATTCATCGATATTTTATAAATTCATAAATAAGTAATTTGTCAACTTTGTAATACTATTGAAATTTAAAATATTAAATATATAATTTTCATGGTTTTGAGGAAAAGTAGTTATGGAATTAAAAATTACTTCTATGGAAGCCAAGTTGATTAAAAAATGGTTTGAGCAGGAAACTGTGGGGCATTTTGGTGATGGAGATTTTACTATAGGTGAGGAGCAATCTATACTTGATAAAATCAAAATAGACCCACAATCAGATATAGATTATGTTGTATGTAATTTTAATCTTACCGAACTTGAAATCTTAAATATCTGGTCAGCAAGAGCTTTTGGAATTTATGAAGAAAAGGCATTAAAAGATAAGATAAAACTTGCACTGGAAGAGGAGAAAAATCAATTTTTAGCAAGATTAAAGGCAAGGAATCAACTTTAGCTATTAGGTAAAATCAAATAAAATCAAAAAAAATAACCAAGATTAGAATTCCTATTTTTAAAAATTTAATTTCAAAGAAAAATATCTACTGAATAACATTTGCAGAATTTTTAGGAATATTCAAAAAAGTAGGTTGATTTGTTATAATAGTTTGAATAGTTGGTGCAATTTTTTCGATATAAAGATAATTTATTACTTGTGGATATTGAGAAATTACCTGACCAACTATTGTCAGAGCTTGAGCATTTGCTGAAGCTGTTATTATTGTTGCCTTTTTTTGTGCTTCTGTGGCAATTAATAAAGCCTCAGCTTTCTGTTCTTCTATTTGCTTTTTTTCTATAGCTTCAACAAAATTATCTGAAAAAGATATTTTTCTCAATAATACAGAATCAATTAAAATATAATATTCTTTTAGTGAACTTTTTAACCTTTCTAGCATTTTATTTTGTATATTTATTCTTCCTGCTTCTGAATTATCTTGGGAAGAATAAATAGATATCGCGCTATACATCGCAAGAACATTTCTCACTTCGGTTCTTAAATATGGAATTATTATTTTTTCTAGATAATTTGGACCAATATCATTATGTAATTTCCATAGATTTGTTTCATCTATTTTGTATAAAATTGAAATATCTACTTTGACCTTTTGTCCATCTTTGGTAAGAGCCTCAATAGATTTTTCTTGATTAGTCGTCTTTTCTACTTCATCCCCTTCTGCTGTATAAGATTGGATTTGAGTTTTATATATATACGCTTTTTCTAAAAATGGGATTAAAAAATTCATTCCGGTTTTAAGTATCCTTTTTTCTACTCCGATGATTCTATTGAATACTACTCCTGCTTCACCTGCTTGTAAAATTAATATTGGTTTTAAAAAATAAAAAAACGCAATAACTGCTATTAAAATAAAAACAAATATAATAATTAGTTTGTATTTTGTCTTCATTAATACCTCCAAACCGAGCCTTTTCAGTTCTTTTTACTCCATTTAATTTATTTTCGTATTTTATGGACTTAAAAATGACATTAATTTAATTATTGGACTTTAATCCGAAAAATAGAAAAAGGAATATTTTTAATGAAAATCTTAAATATAAATCAAAAAATCTATTTAATTTGCTTATTTTCTCTAATTTTTCTATTTGTTATTTTTAACTCAAATATTTTTGGTTTAGAGAAACTATGGATAAAAGATTTCTATGATCCATATAATCCAAAGACAGAAGCATCGATTTTATCTAGAATAAAAAATGGCTGGTATCCAGCAGGATTTAATTTTGATGGCCTTGATTTTTCTATGATTTGGATAAATAAAAGCATTGCAAATAAACTTGAAATACCAATAAGATTTAATATTAAAGATTTTATGATAGTAACTATCCCTGATTCCCCCCCCCCCCCAATTGAACCATTAGAAAAATATAAATTGGAATCTTATGTCATTTCACATTTTCATAAAAGTGAAGAAAACAAGATAGCTGTTAATATAAATGAATTGATAAAAAAAGGCTACTTCCCTTTAGGTTTTTCATTTTATTTAGATTACTATATATTTTTATCTATTAGGATCAAAGATATCAAACCTTCTGGTAATTTTTATTGGGGTATAGATTGGGTAGCAAACGAAAAGACAAATATAGATAAATATTATAATTCGCTTTTTAATAACTTTTTTTATCCATCAGATTTTTCAGAAGACACAGAAAGGATGGGAGTACTAGTCTTACATAAATAATTTTATCTTTTATATTTATCTTCAACTCTTATTATATCATCCTCAGATAAAGTTTTACCCATTTGAACTTCTAAAAAGATGATATCAAAATCCATAGAAGCAATAATTTGATGTTTTACATTTTTTGGAATATAAAACTGCATCCCTTTTTCTGCTATAGATCTTTTATCTTCAATGATAATTTCCCCTTTCCCTTCGATTATCGTCCAATATTCTTCTCTATAGTGATGAAGTTGAAGTGAAATTTGTTCTCCTTTATTTACTTTAATAATCTTTACTTTAAATTCATTTTCCTTTTCATATAGATTTTTATAATATCCCCAGGGTTTTAGTACTGTTTTATGAAATTTAACAATATCTCTTCTTGCTATATCTTTTTCAATCCAGTTATAAAAATTTTCAACCTGATTTGATTTACCTTTTTTAACAATTAATAAAACATCTTCAGTATCTATTACTTTACAATCATCATAACCTATTATACCATAAATTTTGTCCGCTAAGCCTATAATTTTATTTTCACTTGTTTTATTTACATCACTTTTATCTTCTTCTATTTTGTATTCACCTATTTTGTTTTTTCCTATATTGTCTTTTTCAATTTTGTTTTTTCCTTCAGATATATTTTTCTTTTCAGAATATTCAAAAAAGGGATGTTTTTTCATCTTCGTTGGTATTCCAAAATCAGAGGAAAAAGTAGAAGGTATTTTATTTGTTAATGAATCAATATTCCCAAGATCATCCCAATCAAATTCACCTTTTATTACTTTAAGTTTATCCGTTTTTTCTATTACGGCATAGTCTATTGAAATAGATGGGAATTTTTCATAAATCTTCTCAATTTCAGTGTCTGGGGAAAAAAAATCTTCTATTTTTTTATTTTTTAGATCAATTTTTTTGTGAATTTCTTCTCCAACTTCATAAATCTCTCTGCAAAACTTTTGAATTTCTTGTTGCATAACCTTCTTTTTAAAAATAAATATACCACTATTATATAAAAATCTTTTTGATTCAAAATACTTTTTTGCAAGCTCAAAACTTGGTTTTTCTTTGAAAGAAATGACATTGTTATTTTCATATTCAATATAGCCAAATCTTGTCTCTATAGTTTTAGGTTCTATTCCTATTAAAACTATTGAGTCATCTACGAAATCTAATGCTTTTTTTATACAATTCTGAAATGAATATAGATCTTCTATCAAATGATCAACAGGGAATACACCACAAATCTCTTCATCTTCGAAAAATTGAAGTGCATATTCAATTGAAGGTGCTGTATTTTTGGAAATTGGCTCGAAAATTGTCTTAAAACTTAATTTAAGATCTTTATTAAAATGATACAAAAAGCTATATGAATTTTTATTTGTTAAAATATAGATATCATCACTGCTATTAAATCGCTCTATCGTGTTCTGAAGTAAAGATTTCCCATTAAAAATAGGAATGTATTGTTTGGGATAATACTCCCTACTTAAAGGGAAAAGTCTTTTACCTTTTCCACCAGAAAGAAGTATCACTTTCATCTTATTAATATCCTCTTCATATATTGTTTATAATTTCATATATTATTTATAAATTTTTTTTACTAAAAATGCATTGGGCAATTTACCAATAATTCTATAGTCTATTGGAATTACTGATTTATCTGGGAAAAATTTAAGATAAATTATTTCAGTATTATTGTCCTTTAATTTTTGTATTTCTGTCTCATCTATAATTAGATTGGTATTTATATTTATAAATCTTTTTATGCAATTCAATATCTGCTTTTGTCTGTAAGGGTCTTGCTCAACATAAATATTATCTAAAGAAAAAACATATCTTACATTTGAATTATTCAATATTTTAGAAACTTCTTTTTTATAACTGTTTTGATTCCCATCTATTTTAAGTATCTTTCTTATAAAATCATAGTCAAAAAGCGAATGAAATCTTGGTAAATCAGATTTTCTGTTAAAATCAATAAAATTTATATATAAATTTGGATTATCCTGAATATTTTGCATATTAAGAAAATCTTTTAATACAAAGTATTTTATCTTTTCATAATAAATCAAAGAAGGAATTAGTCTTACTTTGTTTTCAATGTTAGGATATCTTTCTTGATAAAAATGGGAGACAGTAATATATGGTGCTATGATCAGGCAGATTAATATTAAAATAGATAAGATTATGGTTAAATTTGTTCTCTTATTTTTTAATTCAAAAATAATCTTATAGAAGCCAAATCCCAATATTATATAAGGAACAGCAAAGAAAATAACTGTATATCTATCTTCATGGACTTGAAGTGAAAGAAGATGAAAGAATAGAATTCCAACCATGAATAGAAGTAGATAGTTAATAGGATTAAGTCGACATTTAAAAAACTGTTTAAATGAAAAGTATTTAAAAGATATGAGGAAAGAATATATCGCAATAAAGAAGGATACTAAAATTGGAATAAAACCAATAAAAAATAAACCATAAGCTCTATCTAAAAAATATTTATATTCAAAAAAATAATGACCTGTAAATCTTGAAATATCTAAAGTTATAATTAAAAACGGATTTATTATCATCTTAAGTGTTTCTGGATGAAATTTTAATACACTTTCATGGTGAATATAACTATTTAATATAAAAAATTTTGCATTTTTATCAAAGATAAAAAAGGGAATCCAGATTAGAATAGAAATCAAAAGACCAAGGATCAAATAAGAGAAATTAACTTTTGGGATTCTTTTTTTTATGACAATCATCAAAAAAATTACTGGAATTGCGTATATAATAATCATATGGAAAAAAGGCATGACGGCAATTGTAATTATTAAACCAAAAATATTTTTTGATCTTTCTTTTATCAAAACATCAAATAAGTATCCAATTAGTAAAGTTGATAAGATAATTATAAAATGAGGGTTCCAATAGCTAACAGTATACTTGATTGACCATGGAAATAATGCAAATATTAGTGAAATCAATATAGATAAAAAAATGGGGTATTCTACAAGTTTTGATTCCTTTTTTATAGCATACTCTTCTCCAAGGCAGTTGTATGAGAAAATCTTTTTTGATAACCAAAAAACAAGGTATATTGATAAGGTTCCAAGAAACACCCAAAAATAATACAATGATTTAACTGTGTTAAAGAATTTAACCATTAGAAATGCAATTAAAGATAAGTATGGACCAGGAATATATGTAAAAAACCTTGGATGCCCATAGTATCTTAATTGTTGCCCCCATATGTAAGCTTCGAGTTCGTCAATTTTCGAGTAATGATTTGAACCAAGTCCAACAACAACCGCATATAACCTTAATGTAAATCCAATCGCTAGGACAATTAAGAGAAAAACCTTATAATTTTGTTCAACTTTTATTGCAAAGTTCTCAATATTTTCCGATAGTTTTTTAAGAATAATTCTCATTCCTAGAACCTTTATTATATTCAATTCAATTTCAATTCAATTTATTTCAATTTAATATTTGTTTTTCATTTTCCAAAAGGAATCTTGCATATTCTAAATCCTCAAAATTCGTAATCTTAAAAAGATTTTTACTTCCTTGTACAATTTTTGTTTTAATTTTAGAATATTCATAAACTAAAGAAGTATCATCTGTAAATACTTTTTTTTCTTTTTCATTCATATACCTTTCATAACAATTTTTTAAAATATCAAATGAAAAAGCTTGAGGTGTTTGAATAAGGTAAGTAAAATTTCTATCTATGTAATTTTCTATATATTCATAACCATAACCTATAGTATCAGAAGCATTTATTGCACAGGTAATAGAAGGATATTTATATATTTCAGATAATATGCGATTTATTACTTGTTTCTCTATAAAAGGTCTTGCGACATCGTGAATTATACAGTGAGTTGTTTCTATTTTATTATTTTTTAAATATAATATAGCATTATAAACCGATTCACTTCTTGAATCCCCCCCACAAACATAGGTTATAATTTCATTATTTTCATTCATATTTTTTACTTTTTTTTCATAACCTTCTGGTAAAACTAATAAAATTTTTGAAAATCCATATTGATAAAAAAAATCAAGGCTATATTTATATATAGGTTTATCACTTAAAATATAAAATTGTTTAAGCTGGTTAATTTCTTTACTAAATCTGGTACTTTTCCCTGCAGCCATTAAAATGACTGCTATTTTGTCATAAAGATTTTTTATCATAGTTTTTTTATCTTTCTATTTCTTTAATTTTATTTACTATCGAAGTTGTTGATTTCCCTTCAAGATAGTCAATGGTTATAGTCTGTCCAGCATATTCTCTTCCCACAATTTCTTCTACCTTATAATCTGAACCTTTTACTAAAACATCTGGTTTTATAATCTCTATCAATTTTTCTGGAGTAGGTTCATCAAAAAGCACTATAAAATCAACAGATTCAATACTTGAGAGTATTTTTGTTCTATCCTGCTCATTTTGAATAGGTCTTTTCTCTCCTTTTATTTTTTTTATCGATGAATCAGTATTGACTCCAACAATCAAAACATTACCAAGTTCCTTTGCTTTTTCCAGATAAATAACATGACCTGCATGTAAAATATCAAAACATCCATTTGTAAAGACTATTTTCTTATTTTTCTTTCTTAAATCTTCAATTATAGCTTTAAGGTCATTTAAATTAACCAATTTACTTTTTTCTTTTTTTTCAATTATAGAGATAAATTCATCATATCTAATTGGTACGGTTCCAGCTTTTTGTATTACCACAGATGCAGCTTTATTTGCCACAAAAACTGATTCTTCAATATCATGACCTAAACTTAACATAAAAGTTATAACAGCTATTACGGTATCTCCAGCTCCGGTAACATCATAGACTTCAATCGGCTCAGCTGGAAAATGTACACAAGATTTGCCATTATATAAAGTTATTCCTTTTTCAGATCTTTTAGCACATATATTTTGTATTTTTAACTCTGAATAAATTTGATTTAATATTTTTTCGACTTCAGGATCTTCATTTTTTATTTCAAAACCAACATACTCTGACAGTTCTTTTAAATTTGGATTTATTAAATAAGAATTTTGATATTTTTTCCAATTGTTTTTTTTGGGATCTATAAATACTTTAATATTATTGCTATTAGCAATATCTATAATAAGTCTACATAGATTTTCTGTACACACTCCTTTTGCGTAGTCAGATATTATGATGCTGTTAATTTCATTTATTTTACTCTTTATATAGTCAATGATGGCAAGCTCTTCTCTATCTTCGAGAGGTTCAATCTTTTCTTCATCAATTCTAAGCATCTGTTGATGACTTGATATGATTCTAGTTTTTGTAATTGTCTTATAGTTTTTATTTTCAATTAAAAAATTATCTATTTTATTTTCTTCTAACAATCTTTTTATAATTTTACCATTTTCATCTTCACCTATTTTCCCTATTAAAATACAACCTGCATCTAAATTAACTAGATTTAATGCAACATAAGCAGCAGCACCAAGCGAAATAGACTCTTTCTCAAGAAGAACTACTGGTATTGGAGCCTCTGGAGAAATTCTATTTGCCTTACCATATAGATATCTATCAAGCATTATGTCACCTATTATACAAATCTTTTTTCTTTTATTTTCATCATTACTATTTTTATTCTTCTCTAGTGAATAATGTATTTTCACCATAACAGCTTCCTTTTTATATAGTCAATTAATCCAGATGATTGTAGTTTTCAAATAATATTTGTCAATTTCAATTGAATTTTAATCGGAATATGTTATTTGTGAATCAGATTTATCATAAATTGTTTACAAGAATTTTTCTTAGATTTGCAAAATAGAGATGCTACTATTTTAATTCATTTAAAGGGAGTTTATGGAAATAATAAAAACAGATAAGATGTTTGAACCAGATTTATCGATCATAATGCCGGTATATAATGAAGAGAAGTATCTTCCTATTGCTTTAGAAAGCATGAAAAACCAAAAAACAGATTTGAAAGTAGAAATTATTATTATAGACGATAATTCAACAGATAAAACAGTCGATATAGCAAAAGAATATAACTGCACCATATATAAAAATGAAGAAAAACTGAATGTTTCAGATATGCGAAATCTTGGTTTTTCTTTAAGTCACGGAAAAACCATTTTGCATTCAGATGGAGATACTGCTTTTTCTGAAAATTACTTTGAAAAGATGGTAAAACCTATATTAAAAGGTGATTGCGATGCAACTTTATGTATGATGCTTTTCCCTTTAGAGGTTAAATATAATATCTTGCCAGAAAAATATTCCAAAAGTTATGCCTTCTTTTTAAAATTTCTCCCAAGTTTTTTTTGGCTAAAAATACCAATGCGTTTTTTTATTTGGATTTCAAGGTGGATTAAAACAATAATAAAGAAAAGAAAATTGGTAAATCTTTTTTCTATTCCAGATAGAGTTGAAGGAGCAGCAATAATAGTTAAAAGAGAATTAGCTGAAATGTCTGGAGGATGGAATAAACCTTTTGGTTCTCATTCAGATACTTCATATACTGAAAAAATATATAGCTTAACAGATAAGGTTAAATGGATATGGGGGGTTAAAAAGTATAGTTCAGTAAGAAGATTGATACCAACTTCAAATTTATGGATTATATTTAAAATCTTTCCGTTTTTAAAAAAGATAAAAAAGAAAAACACTATCCAAGATAAAAATGGTTATTTAAATCCAAAAGGACAAAGGTAAAATTAGATTTTCTTAATGGTTAAATACTAAAAAATCTTCTAGAGAGAATAGTCTGATTTTATTTCTATTAAAATACCATCTAAATATATCGAAAATTCTGCTATCTGTTTTATCTATTATTACAGAATCCGAAGTCACTATGATTTCATCTGAATTTATCTTTGATAAGACCGTATCTGGATTTCTGACAAGAAGTAAATCAAATAGATCCTTACTGTATGAGAAATCCTTATTATTAGATAAAAGAATTTTGAATAATTCTATATCTTCTTTTGATTTTGATACTGGTTCATCAAAATAAATCGAACATTTTTGAGGTTTTAATTCATTTAAAAACAATAAAAGAATACTTGTGGTCTTTTCATAATTTAATCTCTTTTTATTCCTTCCCCCAATATTAGCACAATCTCTTACAAAACCATCCAAGCTAATAAAACAAAAATCTCCATTGTAATAGTTGGATATTGTAAATAAAAGATTATAGCCATCTATATGAACTTTTTTATTTTCAATCTGATTCTCTAATATTGTTTTTGCCTTTCTTTCTTCAATTTTCTTGTTCTGAGAAATTCCCCTTAACAAGATATTTCTTTCAATAGAGCTTAATTCATATCTATCGCCAACGATTTTGAGACTAGATTTTACTGCATAACCCTTATTTAACAGATAATAATAATCTTGACAAGCTAATATAAAATCATTTTTAAATTGCATAATTTAATAAATTTTTTATAGTAATAACAGCAAAAGTCAAATTCTCAATCATTTAATTTTTTTAGATATTTTATTTTTTGGAGGCAAAATGAATTTTCCTAGATTGAAAGAGAGATTTTTAAAGTATGTGACTTTCAATACTCAGTCAAATCCCGAATCTACTTCTTATCCATCGACTGAAAATCAACTAATATTTTTACAATACTTGAAGAAAGAACTTGAAAATATTGGTTTGGAAGAAATAAATCTCGATGAACATGGTTACCTTATGGCCAAATTGAATTCGACAATAGAAAGTAATCAAATAAAAAAAATGTGTGATCCTATTATTTTTATAGCTCATGTTGATACTTCCCCTGAAGAATCTGGCGAAAATGTTAAACCTCAAATTATAGAAAATTATGATGGAAATGCAATTAAATTCCCAGATGATCAGGATATCATTTTATCTGGCAAGACTTTTACCCCAATTTCCCAAAAAATTGGAAATACTATTATTACAGCATCTGGTAAAACCCTTTTGGGTGCCGATGATAAAGCAGGAGTTGCTGAAATAGTTACAGCATTCGAATACTTAAAGAATAATCCTCAAATTGAGCATCCAGATATGTATCTATTATTTACCCCAGATGAAGAAATTGGAAATGGGACAAAGTACATTAAAATGGAAAATATATCAGCAAAATATGGTTATACTTTAGATGGAGCGGCAATTGGAGAGATTGAAAATGAAAATTTCAACGCTATAAATGGAGAGGTTATAATCTATGGTTTTAATACACATCCAGGTTCAGCAAAAGATAAGATGATAAATGCAATAAGAGCCGCATCGATATTTATAAGTAATTTGAATATTAATTCAAGTCCCGAGCGAACATCTGAAAAAGAAGGATTTATTCACCCGATACAAATAAATGGTGATGTTAATGAAGTAAAGGTAAAATTTATATTAAGAGAATTTGACAAATTAAAACTTGAATTATTAAAAAATGAAGTTGATATTTCAATTAAAAAAGCCATTTCGATTTATCCAAACTTCAAATATGAAGTAAATTGGATTGATGCATATTCAAATATGAAAGAAGTAATAGACAAGAATCCGATTGTAATGGAAAAACTTATAAGTGCTTGTAAGAAAATTGGAATTAAACCAATAATAAAAGGGATTAGAGGTGGAACAGATGGGGCAAGGCTATCTTTTATGGGATTGCCCTGCCCAAATATATTTACGGGGGGCTATTTATACCACTCTAAGTATGAATTTGCTGTTTTAGAAGAGATGGAAAAGGCAACCGAATTGATAGTTACGATTGCTAATGAATATGCAATGGCTAATTAGCAAAAAAACTATATTTATGATGCCCTTATTACAACCTTTTTATCAGAATATTGCTTTAACTGCTTAATAAGATCTTTTTCAGCATTTGAAAGATGTTCAGGGATTGCTATTTCGACTTGCACATATAAATCCCCAATAATCCCCTCGGTAATATCATATATACCTTCATGCCTAACTCTAAAAGTGGTTCCAGACTTTGTATATGGAGGAATTTTTAGGATAACATCTTTTCCATAAATTGTTGGAATAGTGATTTCATCTCCAAGTACAGCTACAGGATAAGGGATAAATGCTTTAGTATAAAGATTCGCTCCTTCCCTTCTAAATGTTGAATCCTGTAAAACTCTTATAATAATATATAAATCGCCACTTGGTCCACCACCAATTCCAGCTTCTCCTTCACCAGATATCTTTAACTTGGTATTATTATCAACGCCTTTGGGAATTTTAACTTTAACATTCTTTTTATCTTTAATTACACCCTTTCCGCCACATGTATGACAGGGATGAGGATTAACTTCCCCACTTCCCTGACATCTTGGACATGTAGTTGCTATTGTAAAAAATCCTTGTCTGGACACTTGCTGACCAGTTCCTTTACATACTGGACATGTTTCCTTTGAATGACCTGGTTCTACACCATTACCATTACAGGTAGGACATGTCGAATGCTTCGATACTTCAACTGTTTTTTCTGTCCCGAATGCGGCTTCTTTCAAAGTTATGACAACTTCAAGAGCAATATCCTCTCCTCTTCTTGAACTTCTAGACCTAGATGAATTGGTTCTTCCTCTTGATGAAAAACCAGAGCCAAAAAAGGAAGAAAAAATATCTGAAAATTCAGAAAAAATATCTTCCATATTTGAAAAATTTGAAAATGGATCAAATCCTCTTGAATCTACTCCTGAGTGCCCATATGTATCGTACATTTTTCGTTTTTCATCATCACTAAGGACTTCATATGCTTCTGCAATTTCTTTAAATTTCTCTTCTGATTCTTTATCACCTTTAGTTCTATCTGGATGGTATTTCATTGCAAGTTTTCTAAAGGCACTCTTTATCTCATCTTTAGTTGCATTCTTACTGACACCCAGGATTTCATAATAATCTCTTTTAGTTGTCATTTAATCATCCCAATATATCTATTGATTTTTCTTATCATCATCAACAACTTCATAATCAGCATCAACGACGGAGTCATCTTTCTTTCCAGAATCAGAATTTGCATTTGCCTGACTCTGTGAAGATGTGTTTTGATATTGAGCATTGGCATTTGCCTGTTTCGATGCTTCTTGATATATCCTTTCAGTCATTGAATAACTAGCTTTTTTAAGTTCTTCTAAAGCTGTTCTAATTTCAGCTACATTATCAGTATTCATCTTGCTTCTTAAATTTTTAATTGCTTCTTCTATTTTGCTTTTCTCATCAGAATTTATCTTATCACCATAGTCTTTTAAACTTTTCTCAATAGAATAAATCATTGAATCAGCTTCATTTTTAACTTCAATAAGTTCCTGTTTTTTTCTATCCTCTTCTTTGTGAAGTTCGGCTTCTTTAATCATCCTTTCTATTTCAGAGTCTGTCAATCCAGATTTTGCTTCTATTCTAATCTGCTGTTGTTTACCTGTAGCAAGATCTTTTGCAGAGACATGTAAAATACCATTAGCATCAATATCAAAAGTAACTTCTATTTGTGGTATTCCTCTTGGTGCTGGTGGTATACCTAAAAGGTCAAAATTACCAAGAAATTTATTATCTTTTGCCATCGGTCTTTCACCTTGAAAAACCCTAATTGTAACAGCGGTCTGATTATCTTCTGCAGTTGAAAAAATCTGAGATTTTTTAGCAGGAATAGTTGTATTCCTTTCAATAATTTTTGTAAAAACTCCACCCAAAGTCTCAATACCTAAAGACAATGGGGTAACATCAAGTAGAAGAATATCTTTAACTTCGCCTCCCAAAACACCACCTTGAATAGCTGCTCCAACTGCAACAACTTCATCTGGATTTATACCTTTATGTGGTTCTTTATTAAAAAGTTCTTTTACTATCTGTTGAACTTTAGGAATCCTAGTTGAACCGCCAACTAAAATGACTTCATCGATTTCAGATGCTGTAAGTCCAGCGTCTTTTAAGGCAGCAAGAACTGGTCCTCTTGTTCTTTCAAAAAGATCATCGCAAAGTTGTTCAAATTTTGCTCTTGTCAATTTCTTTGAAAGATGTTTAGGTCCATTTTGGTCTGCTGTAATATATGGTAGATTGATTTCTGATTCCATGGAAAGAGAAAGTTCTATTTTAGCTTTTTCTGAAGCTTCTTTTAATCTCTGTAGAGCCATTTTATCTTTATGTAAATCTATCCCTGTTTCATTTTTGAATTCAGTCATCAACCATTCCATGATTCTTTGGTCAAAATCATCTCCACCTAAATGAGTATCCCCATTTGTAGATTTTACTTCGAATACACCATCACCGATTTCAAGAATAGAAATATCAAAAGTGCCACCACCTAAATCATATACAGCAATTTTTTCATTTTTCTTTTTATCAAGTCCATATGCTAAAGCAGCAGCAGTAGGTTCATTAATAATTCTTTCAACATTAAGACCAGCAATTTTACCAGCATCTTTAGTTGCTTGTCTTTGAGAATCATTGAAATAAGCAGGTACTGTAATAACAGCCCTTGTTATTTCCTCTCCAAGATAATCTTCAGCTATTTTTTTCATCTTCATCAATACTTTAGCAGAAATTTCAGGTGGAGAATAAAGCTTTCCTTTAATATCTACTCTAACATCCCCATTTGGACCTTCTGTTACTTTATATGGAACTGTTTTAAGTTCTGAAGTAACTTCACTATACTTTCTACCCATAAATCTTTTGATAGAAAAAATCGTATTTTCTGGATTTGTTATCATTTGGTTTTTTGCAGGTTGTCCTACTAGAATTTCGCCATTATCTAAAAATCCTACTACTGAAGGGGTGGTTCTCATACCTTGTTCATTTATAATTACAATTGGTTCACCTCCTTCCATTATTGCTACACAAGAATTGGTTGTTCCAAGATCGATTCCAATGATTTTGTTACCCATATCTTACTCCTTAAATTTTTTAATTTTTATTTATTAATATTTTCTATTTCTTCATCTGATGATGAACTTCTTTCATCAATTAGATTTTCATTATTTTTTTCTACCTTTTCATCATTCTTCTCATTATCGCTTTTTTTTGTTTTATCTATACCTTTTCTAACTACAACCTTTGCCGATCGTAAGACCCTTGAATCAATTTTATAACCAGGTTGAAGTATTTTATCTACTAGCATCCCTTCCGCATTGTTATCTTCTATAACAGATAAGGCTTCATGGAAATGTGGATCAAATACTACTTTTTCATCTTTTATCTTTTCAAGATAATATTTCTTTTCCAATATATTATGGAAAGATTTAATAACCATATTCAAACCATCAAAAAAGTTAGATTTTTTTAGATCATCAGAAGCAGATTCTATTGCCCTATCTAAATCATCAAGTACTGGAAGTAAATCTGTAATCAATCTTTGATTAGAAAATTTAACCATATCTTTTTGCTCTTCTCTAACTCTTTTTTTGTAATTTTCAAAATCTGCTTTTATTCGTATTAAAAGATCTTTTGTTTCTTCATTTTCTTTTTTAAGCTTTTCAATCATCTCATTCTTTTCCTCTATCGTTTGTTTAAGTATTAGAAGTTCTTCAATAGCATTATCTTGAATCTCTTCACTCAACTTTTCTTTAGAAATATCATTATTCTCTTTAATTGATTCATTAAATGTTTCATTAGAATTTTCAACATTCTTATTTACATCAGACATGAAACTCCTCTCTTAGTTAAATATAATCAAATATAATATACATAAATTTAGGAATATTAGTCAAGTAATTATTTAATTTTTAGTTTAGAAAAAAGGTAATTTTTTGAAACTTACTTTTTTAATAAAATATCGATTTTAAAATTTTATTAATTTTGAAATTATTATGAGAAATCTTAATGAAAATATAAAAAATAGAAAATTATATATTAAATATCAAATTAAAAAAGGCTATCCTTAGATAGATAGCCTTTTTTTAAAAATAAATAAAAAAATCGACAGTTAATTATCAAAAAATAGTTCCTAGTTAAAAACTATTAGTAAATGTAGAATTAATCAATATGAGTATATTCACCACCTCCAGCTTTTGAATATTCTTCGATATAAACTTCTTTTTTCTTTAATGAAGCTAATATAGAGATAAATGCTTCAATAATCATCCAAACAGCGATAATTAAGGTTATAGTAGTAATTCCTGCAAGTAAATAATTCTTTTGTGCAATATATTTTAACATATTTAAAATACTGGCCCAAATAGTAATCGTTAACATAAAAAGCATAGGTATCAAAGTAGGAAGTACGATCTTTTTCTTCTTTGCAAGATAAACTGTTGCAATAAGTAAAGCTAAACCAGCCAATAACTGATTTAAAGCTCCAAATACTGGCCATAATTTCATTGCACCTTTCCCATCTGGAGAGATCATGCAAAGTGCAAAAGCCAAAAGAACAACAATACCTGTTGTGAAATATCTGTTTTTAAAAGGTCCAACAGGTTTATTATCCTTACCTTTTGTAAGTTCTTCAAGTCCAAATCTTTGCATTCTAATAGCAGAATCAAGTGTTGTGCCAGCAAAAGACACGACAAAGATAGCCATTAAGGTTCTACCGAGTTCAAGAGGAATACCTACTGCCTTCATAAGATTTGCAGCTCCTTCAACTATAGCTTTCAATTGAGCTGCAAGACCAGCTCCTGCTGTAGTCGAATATTCAGCATAGTATTTCAAATAGCCATCTTTACCAGCACCATACATACCTATACCAGCTGTTACTGCTATTATAACCAATATAGCCAAAGCACCTTCAAGAAGCATTCCACCATATCCTATATATTGAGCATCACTTTCTTTATCAAGCTGCTTTACTGTAGTACCTGAAGATGCCAAACTATGAAAACCACTTATAGCTCCACAAGCAATCGTTACAAAAAGTATTGGCCATAGTGATGGAGCACCAATTGCATGATGAATTGCAGGAGCTACAACTTTTGGATGTCCCACAATAGTTCCTAAAAACAAAACAGCCATTAAAACAATTAACTCATGCGAGTTTATATAATCTCTTGGCTGTAAAAGAGTTTGCACTGGTAAAGTTGAAGCAAAATAGCCATAAATCAAAAGGATAACTATCCAGATGACAACAGGAGAAATCGAACCAATTGCAGGAATTGTTACTGGTACAAATATACCTAGCACTGCAAATGCATAGAGTAGAATTACACCAATAATAGAGTATAAAGTATCAGATTTATTTCTTTTATAGACCATATAACCTATCCAAATAGCAATAGGTATTTCCATCCATATTGATATTACACTCTGAGGATACATATTAAACAAAATACCCATAATCATTGAAAATACAGCAATAACTAACCAAAGCAAGAATTGGATAAGAATCAAAAATATTATACCTACTCTATTGGATACAAGTCCTCTTGTCATTTCGCCGATAGTTTTTCCACCATGTCTTGAAGAAATAATTAAAGAGGTAAAATCTTGAACCCCACCTGCGATAATAGGTCCTAAAAATACCCATAAAAATGCAGGTAACCAACCCCAAATTACACCTATAGCTGGACCTACTATAGGACCTGTTCCAGCAATAGTTGTAAAATGATGTCCAAGCAAGATATGTTTTTTTGTTGGTACATAATCGACATCATCTTTAAAGCTTTTTGCTGGTACTGGGTTATCATCTTTTAACCCAAAAAGCTTTTTCCCCAACCATTTTCCATAAGTATTGTAGGCTATAATATAACCCACAAAACCAATAAGAGCTAAAACTATTGAGTTCATAATACCCCCTGTAAAATATTAAAAAAGATTACTCTTTTTCATAATAATAATATAAAATTAAAAAACCATGTCAAGTTTAAACTTTTATAAATATTTTATTTTCAAAATTTAACAACTTAAAAATATGATTCAATTTACTTGTTAGAGAATAGGATTAAAAGTTTTTAATAAAAATAAGAGTGATTAGATATTAAAATGTAAACAATAATAGAAAAATAAATTTTAACAAAAATTAGGAAAAAATAATAGAACTTACTATTGAATTGTAAAATAAGAGAGATTCTTCATCTATGAAAAGCATATTATCTTTCAAATTTATCTTGTTTTTATTTAGTAATTCGTAGAGTTCATTTTTCTTAATTTCTAACAAATCAAATCCAAAGATATCTTTAAATTCTATTAGATTTAATCCCTCTATCATACGTAGTCTTAGAATTATAAATTCATTAATTCTTTTAGTATCATCAAGAATTTCATACCATCGTTTAAAATTATTCATTGATTTTAATAATAAATTAACAAATTCAGTCGAATTGCTAAAATTTTTTAAATTTTTAATATCCTTTATTTTATAAGAAAATGAGTTATTTTGCCAAGCTAAAATATATTCTTTTAGACAACTGTTTGAATATCTGATGTTTGAAAAAAAGCTATGAGATGCNGCNCCNANGCCTATATATGGTTTTCCCAACCAGTACCTTAAATTATGTTTTGAGTAATTTTTATCTTTAGCAAAATTTGATATTTCATAATGTTCAAAACCAAATTCTGACATTTGCTTACATATATATATGTAATCTTCTGCGCTTTGCTTTTCAATATCAAATATTAAATTTTTATTTTTTGTTGAATCTGAGAAATATAATTTATTGAATAATTTTGTTCCTTCTGCAATATTTAAAATATAAAAGGAAAGATGAAGAAGAGATTTATACTTTTTAATATAATCATTTATTTTTTTTAATTGATTTTTAATATTTAAGTCTGGTAATCCTATAATAAAATCCAATGAGACATTATCAAAATTTGATAGAACAAGATCAATTGCTCTTTTAGTCTCTATCTCATTAGCATTTCTACCGAGAAATATTAAACTTTTTTCATATAATGATTGAATTCCAAGTGAAATTCTATTGAAAGGAAACCTTTTAAATAAAGTAATCTGATTTTTATTAATAAATTGAGGATTTAACTCTATTGTTACTTCTTCAATTTCTTTATCCGGATTATTTGTAATTTTTTTTAATTTGGAAAAAAACTTTCCTAAAAAATTTTCTAAAATATTGTTATCTATAGAATTTGGAGTTCCACCACCAAAATATATCGTTTCAATTAAGCTATTATTTAATAAGGGAGTATAAAATTCCAATTCATTGATTATACAATCAAGATAATTTTCAATAATCTGGTTATTTACTCCTAATTCTGAAACAGAGTAAAAATCACAGTAATCACATTTTTTCTTACAAAATGGAAGGTGAATATAAATAGATAGATTATTTTTCATTTTTTGATAGATAAATTAAAACTTTTTATGACCTTTCCATATATTGAATCTTGATTTATTATCCCTATAAATGAAGAATCATCTAAGGAATTTTTAATTGTTGAAATACAATAATATTCATCTTTTGCAAGGTAGATGGTTTTATCTTTATTGAAAATTGTGGAAATATTTTTTAATTTTTGCACATTATTAATATATAAAGCTCCATCTTTTATTGAAATAATATCATGAGGAACCCCTAGGATTTGATAAATATTGTAAACTTCATTGGTCTTTATAAGATTAAATGATAATATTTTTATTAACTGAGAGAAAAATATCTTTTGAGTATTTGTTTTGTTTAAGTTTACTATAATATAATCCCCTCTTGTCAATTCTAAATTGATAAAAAAAAGATTAGTTTGTACAAAATAAATAGAATTTTTGTTAAGTTCTGTTATTTTATCAGTAATTTTTATAGGGCTTGCAATTGTAAAAATTATTGCCAGCAATATAGAAAAAATCAGATATTGAGATATTAACCAGATTAGTAAAGGAGTATTTCTTTTACTTTTATAGCTTTCAAAATCTCTAACATACATCGTTAAATCGACCTTCATTAAATATTAAGACATTTAATTTCTAAATTCTAATAAATAAAATTCAACAAAAAAATGAATATTTATTAAAAAAAATGAAGTATTTCTTGAGGCTTTATCTTAGATTTTATAAAATTTAAATTGTACAATACTTCAATTGTCGTTAAATATTTTTCAATAGGTAAAATCCCTATATTATTATTTTTACCAAGTATCAATTCGAAAGTTGCATTTAAAACATCCATCCAGAATTTTTTCTGTTCTGGATTTAAGGTATCAATTGTTTTATATGCTATATCAAGAGTCTCATTTTTATTATTATAAGCATATAAAATTGATTCATTTAATGCCTTTATAAAATTAATAAAATATTCATTATCTTTTTTAAGATGGTTTTCAGAAGAAATGAAAGCGCCGCCAACCATATCAGAAAAATCTTTAATCTTCCATTCGGTAATGTTATAACCATTGTTTCTTAATTGAATTGGTTCATTGTTTATATAACAAGCAACAGCGTCGACTTTTTTAGATACCAAAGATTGAATTTGAGTATAACCTATTTTAACTATTTCGACTTTATTTAATAGTTGGTATTTGTTTAAGAAAAGTAATGTCCCGATGTAGTTAGTTCCATAAAAATCAGGAAGACCCAACTTTTTGCCCACCAAACTTTTAGGATCTTCATCTTTTCCAAGTTTTACAATCGATATTGGAAAGTCTTGATAGTACTGATAAAAAGCCTTTAATCCCATCTTCTTTTCAGAAGATATTATTAATTCATCTGCATCCGTAAGTGCAAAGTCTGCTTTCTCTGTCATTAAAAGGCCAAAAATATCTCTACCAAATCCATAATCAATATTTAACTTGATCCCGTACTTTTCAAAAATCTTCTTTTCTATTCCTACATACAAAGGAGCAAATTGAACATGAGGAATGTAACCTATTAGCATAGTCATTTGATGTAAATTTTGAGAAAAGCCTATTTGATTAGTAAATAAAAATAATAAGATCAAAAAAACAATAAAACGAAACTTTAAATTTGAGAGATTAAAAAATAAATTTTTCTTAATCTTGGTTAAAAACATCTTTTCCTCCAAAAATCAATATTTTTATAATTTTAACTTTTTCTTTTGGTTATTAATTTATAAATAAATGTTGCAAACCAGAAATACAATAAACCTAAAGTTATAAGCCATATTAATCCAACAAACATAAGTTCAGTATCAAAATTGGCTTTTGCTATGAGTATTAAAGATCCAAGACCAACAGAACCAGCTTGAAATTCACCAACTACAGCTCCAATAATCGAAAGAGTTATGGATACCTTAACTCCTGCAAAAATGTAAAGTAAGGAACCTGGAAATTCAAACCGTAAAAATCTTTCTTTAAAATCTGGTTTATAAAATTTCATCAAACTACCATATTGTTTTTGAATATTAGTAAAAGCAGTTATATTGTTTATAAGCATAGGGAAAAAGATTACAATAATAGATATTATAATTTTGGGGATAATAGAAAAACCAAACCATAAGATCAAAAAAGGAACAAGAGCTATTGATGGTATTGCATTAAAAGAAATAAGATAGGGCATTACCAATTGATATATAACTTTGCTTCTACTTAAGAGGTAACCAGATATGATAGAAAATATAAAAGCAAGTAAAAATCCAGACATAGATTCTATTATTGTCTGAAATAAATGAGGAAAAATTACCCCGCTTTTAGTAGTTTCAAAGAATCTTAAAAAAAGGGATGATGGTGCTGGAAAGAAAAAGTCAGAGATATTTAATTTTTTCTTTAAAAATTCAAGAAAAAGCAAAGCAATAGTTATTTCTATTGGAATTAATAAATTAAAAATATTGTTTTTAGTTTTGGATTTTTCTTTTATATATAGTCTGTTTTCGACAAAAGATGACTTTTTGTTTTCTTTTATTTTCCCTTTTTTTATATTATCAAGTATATTTTCTAAGTTTTTTTCGAAATTATGTTTAACTTGAAGATCAAGTTTTTCTAAATTCTTATTCAATAAACTCTTTTTATTAATTTTTTTAATTTTATTTATTACAATCTCTTCATCAGAATCCTTTTTCCATAAATCTGAAATCATATTTCTAATTTTATTCTCAGTTTCTTCTTCCTTTTTATTTAAAATAAAATAATCCACCTTCTTTTTAGTTTTTATATTATCAAAAACTTGCACTATTTGTGAAGGTTTATCAGAAAGAACATAAATCCTATTAGATAAAAAACATGCTTCTTCTATTGAATGTGTAACAAGAACAACTGATAGATTTCTTGAAAAACAGATGTTTTTAAGAAGAACATTTAGTTTTTCTCTTGTTAAAATATCAAGGGAGGAGAAAGGCTCATCTAAAATTAGTAGTTGGGGCTCTGTTATTAATGCTCTTACGATTTCTACCCTTTTTTTCATTCCTCCAGAAAGTTCAGAGGGATAAAGATACTCAACCTCTTGTAAACCAACTTCATTTAAAATTTTAAATGCTTTTATTCGATCTTCTATCAAGATCTTTTTATTTTTAATTTCAACTGGTAATAAGATATTTTGCATTACATTAAGCCAAGGAAGAAGAGAATCTTGTTGAAATACATAGGATATTTTTTCATAGGAATTTAATATATTACCAGAGTTTGGCTTTAATATTCCAGCAATTAGATTAAGTAAAGTCGTTTTTCCACAGCCAGAAGGACCTATAAAAGAGATAAATTCATTGTCTTTACAGTAGGAATTGATATTTGATAAAATAGATTCATTATTATATGAAAAAGAGAGATTTTCTATCTTTAGCATGTTCTTCTCCCATCCAGACTATACTGTCGGCTACGGAATCTCACCGTATCCACCTTAATTTAAGGGTTGTGGGCTATACCACCGGTCGGGAATTTCACCCTGCCTTGAAGAACTTATCTTCATCAACAATTTTTTATTAATTCAAAAATCAAAAAAGTCAAATCATTTTTGCAATAAGTTATTAATGGTACTTATAAAATTTGCTGGATTATCTGGTAAAATCCCTTCTATAAGTAAAGCTTCATTGTATAACAAGTCGGCATATAAAGATATTTTAGGTGAGTTTTGATCAACTTTATATGATGCTTCAAGTTTATTAAAAATAGGGTGTTCTGGATTAATCTGCAATATTTTTTCTGCTTTTGGAAAAGCTTTGCCTTCAAGTTCTGAAAGAACTTTTTCCATTTGAATAGAAAGTCCATTTTGGGAAGAAACAAGGCATGAAGCTGAGTCTTTTAAATTATTCGATAAAACTACTTTATTGATTTTACCACTTAGGTGTTTTTCTATTTGTTGTAACAGTGGTTTTAATTCTTCTTCACGAGTTTTTAAAATATCTGATTTTTCCTCTTGATTTTCTGCTCTATTCAAGGCTTTTAAATTTTTGCCTTTATAAGAAGAGATATTCATCACCATAAATTCGTCTATTTTATCGAGGAAAAATAACACTTCATATCCTTCTTCTTTTGCATTTTTTACTTGAGGATGATTTTCTAAAATTATCCTATCGATACCAGAGATATAATAAATTTCTTTTTGGTTTTCTTTCATTCTTCCGATATATTCATCTAAAGTTGTATATTTTACAGGATCATTAGTTGATTGGAAGATAAGTAAATCATGCAAGTAAGTTCTTTCTTTGATAAAATCGGTATAAATACCACTTTTGATTATTGTGCCAAATTCTTTCCACCAATTTTCATACTCTTCTCTTTTTTCTTTTAACATTGAAATTAATGTGTCAGTAATCTTTTTTTCAAGGTTTTTAGCAATAATTCTAAGTTGCCTATCATGCTGTAAAATTTCACGAGATATATTAAGAGAAAAATCAGGTGAATCAACCAATCCCTTTACAAAACGATAATGATCAGGAAGCAATTCTTTACATGATTCCATTATAAAAATATTTTTTGAATATAATCTTAAACCTTTTTCGTATTCGATAGACATCAAATCTAAGGGAGCTTTTGAAGGTATGAAAAGTAAAGCAGTATATTCTATTATACCCTCAGCTTTTGTATGAATGATTTCGATAGGTTTTATCCAATCATGAAAAGTAGTCTTATAAAATTCTTCATATTCTTCAGGTTTTATTTCCTGTCTATCTCTCATCCAAAGAGGTTTCATGGAGTTCAAAATTTTTATTTCTCTTTTTTCCTTAGGTTTTTTTTCATCTTTTTCTTGACTATCCTCATAAACAGTCATCTCCATTTTTATGGGATACCTTATAAAGTCAGAATACTTCTTTATAAGTTCCTCAATTTTCCATTCTTCTAAAAAGACACTATAATTTTCACCTTCTTCAGAATTTTTATCATCATCCCGCAAGTGCAAAATGACAGTTGTTCCTCTTAAAGGTTTATCATATTTTTCTATTGTATAACTACCATCTCCAGTGGATTCCCAACGAACAGCTTCATCAGTAAATGCACTTTTTGTAAGTAAAACAACATTTTTAGCAACCATAAATGAAGAATAAAAACCGACTCCGAATTGTCCTATTAAATCAAGTTTTTGTAAATCATTTTGAGATTTATCCTGAATATTTAAGGATTCGAAAAAGGTTTTTGTACCAGAATGTGCGATTGTTCCAATATGCTGAATAACTTCATCATAAGTCATTCCAATACCATTATCTGTTATGGATATGGTTCTATTTTTCTTATCTAGCTTTATTTCAATAAAAAACTCTTCCTCTGGTGAAACTATCTCTGGTTTTGTCAATGATGCGAATCTAAGTTTATCTAGTGCATCAGAAGCATTAGAAATTAACTCTCTTAAAAATATCTCCTTGTGAGTATAAATAGAATGAATAACAAGATCTAATAACTGCTTAGTATAAGCTGTAAATTCTTTAACCTCTTTATTATTTGCCATAAAAACTCCTAGTAAAATTAATTTATTTTATAAATCGATATAATCTATTTTTTAAAAAATAACGAAAATCATGTTAATAGGCAATATTTAAATAAAAAAACTTTTAACGGTCAACACTAAGATTTATCTAATCTCAAAGATTTATCTAATCTATAAGATTTATCAAATTTTAAAGATTTATCTAATCTATAAGATTTATCAAATTTTAAAGATTTATCTAATCTGTAAGATTTATCCAATCTAAAAAAAGAAAAATCTATTCTTTAATATAATGACATCCAATTGATTTTTTATTATGAAGTGCAGAATTTACTATAATTTGAGCCGAAATAACAGCATTTCTAAGTTCAATGATTTCTTTATTTAGTTTAGATTCTTTATAAAACTGAAAAATTCTATGCGCATAATAATTCAGGTCTGCTTGAGCTCTTTCAAGTCCTTTTATAGTACGAATAATTCCAGCATAATTCCACATGGTAGATTGAATGATACTAAAATCCTGTTTTATTAATATAGGATCAAAATTAATAGTTTGAGATGGTTCTTGCCAATCTGGTATATATTTAAATCTTTCTTTATCAATTTTTTCAAAAGAATTTATAAAATCTTCTTTTATATTTTTACTAAAAATCACAGCTTCAAGCAATGATGTTGATGCTAGTCTATTAGCTCCATGAAGACCAGTGCAACTTGATTCTCCAACTGCATACAAATTTTTTATATTTGTTCTTGAATAAAGATCAACCCTTATTCCTCCACAGAAATAATGTGCAGCTGGAACGATTGGAATTGGCTCTTTTGTTATGTCAATACCACCATTTAAGCAAGTTTTATAAATTGTTTGAAATCTTTCAGCTAGCGGAACTTTGCCTTTATAAAAATTGGCAACATCTAAAAGCATATATTCACTTCCAATTCTTCTCATCTCCTCAAAAATGGCTCTTGCAACGATATCTCTTGAATCTAACTCCTCTTTTGGAGTATATTTTTTCATAAAGAATTCACCTTTGGGATTCAAGAGTTTTGCACCTTCTCCTCTTAAAGCTTCAGTAATCAAGAATCTTTTTATATCTCTATGGTATAAGCAAGTAGGATGAAACTGGATGAATTCAGCATTAATAATATCTGCGCCAGCTCTATATGCCATGCTTATACCATCACCAATAGCAACTTCTGGATTTGTAGTATGAAGATATAAATTCCCAAGACCTCCAGTCGCAAGTATAACTTTATGGGAAAGCATTTTTTTTACAATTGAATTCTTATTATCAAAAACATAGATTCCCATACATTCAGGTTCTTTATAGACTTCCTGACAATCTTCTGAATGATGCTTATTTGTAATAATATCTATAGCTGTATGATTAGTTAAAATCTCTAATTTTATTTTTTTTGCATATTCTACCAAAGATTCCTGAATACTTTTACCAGTCTGATCCTTAAAGTGCAAGATTCTTCTATGAGAATGAGCAGCTTCTTCAGTATAATCATAAGCTCCAGATTTAGACTTATCGAATTTAACTCCAATTTTATCAATTAAAAATTCGAAGACAAATTTAGGACCATACTTAGCGACAAAATGAACTGCCTCTTTGGAATTGTAGTATGAGCCTGCTTTAAATATATCTTTGATTAAAGATTCAGAATCATCTTCTTCGTTAAATGCTATTATCCCACCTTGTGCATAATTTGTGTTAGTTTCATTTATCTTTTCTGATTTTGTAATAACAATAGGTTCGAAACCTGCTTCTTTTAATAATATTGCTGTTGATAAACCTGCTATTCCAGAACCAATTACTATAGCATCATATATTTCTAATTCATTCATTTTAACTATCTCCAATAAATTAAAAATCCTTTGATTACAAGTAAAAAATAATAAGTTATTACTTTATAAGTTTATCTAACAATGTGTATCCAATTGTATTTGTCTTCTACCTCACCTCTTTGGATTGACAAGAGAATATTATATAATTCAGTGGTGATTGGTCCAGCCTTTTTTCCATTATCATAAAAGATAAATTCTTTGTCTTTGTATCTTATTTTACCGATAGGAGTTATAACAGCGGCAGTACCACATGCCCCAACTTCTACAAATTGATCAAGAGTATCTATTGGAATTCTTGTTTCTTCTACTTTTAATCCAAGTTGATCTTCAGCGATTTGCATTAACGATAATCTTGTTATGCTTTCAAGTATAGAGTCTGATTTAGGTGTCAAAAATCTACCATCTTTAGTTATACCAAAATAATTGGCAGCGCCAGCTTCTTCAATATATCTATTTTCCTTTGGATCAAGATATATGCAATCTGAGTAACCTTCTTCGACTGCTTTTTCATGAGGAAGAAGTGAGGCTGCATAATTTCCACCAACTTTTACATTCCCAGTACCTTTAGGAGCTGCTCTGTCTAATTCTGATACTATCATGGAAACTGGTTTGAAACCATCCTTAAAATATGGTCCTACTGGAACACCAAATACGCTAAACAAATATTCATTCGCAGGTTTTACACCTAAATTTTCCCCAATACCAATTTCATAAGGTCTTAAATAAAAGGAGGCATCAACACCATATGGTGGAATCCATCTATAATTTGATTTTACAACTTTGCATAATGCATCTATAAATTTNTCTTCTAAAANTAATGGCATAAGTAATCTTTTCGCACTTAAATTTAATCTTTTACTATTCATTTGAGGTCTAAAAATTCCAATATCACCATTTTTTTGAGTAAAGGCTTTTAAACCCTCAAATGCTCCCTGTCCATAGTGTAAAACAGGTGATCCTTCATTAATATTTATTTCATTTGATTCGCTAAGATACCCTTGATCCCAGCTACCATTTTTATAAAATGAAATATATCTATAATCTGTCTTAATGTAAGAAAATTTTAAATTCTTCCAGTCAAGATTCATCTTTTCTTTTATCATTAACCCCCCCTTATTATTATATACAGAAATTTTCTCATTAGTTTAAGGAATCTGAACTTATATTAACTATAATTGACTGACATATCCTTTATGAATCAATAGATAAAAAATATCAATACATATTGGTTAATAATTCATTTTTTATATTGTTATTGATAAAGAAATTTTTTATGACCTCTCCAAACATATTGTATGAGATGGGAATTAATTCTATTAACATTATTTTTTTTCTGTATTTTGATGGTTTTTTTGATGTACAATATATATAATCTATTGTAAAGTCATTTCCAACATCATTTATCTCTAACGTCCAATCTTCAATATCTAAAACTATTCTGATTTTTTCTCCCCTGATTCTTCTAAATATATCCTTTTCATATGTTGAAATTTTAGTAAATTCCACAACATTTTGAGGTTTTACATCTTCAATTATCCTTGAAAAATAATTTAAAATATTATTCAATATTAATTTGGCTTTAATGGCAATATCTTCAGAAACACTATAACCACTTCTTGATATTACTGAACCATTGGAATTATTTATAAGAGTAAAATATAAAAATTCTTTTGAATAATCAGAAGTAGGGACTAGTTCGAATCTAAAAAGATAATTTTTAATTTGCGAATAAGTCGTGAGAACATAACTTATATTTCCTGCAGATGATGAGTTTACTTCCAAAGATGTATCGTTAATATCAATACCTTGAAAAAATGGATCATTTTCTAATCCTTGATCGATTAATGAAGAATTATTATCTTGAAAAGAATAAATAATAAAAAGAAATATAAAAATCATTATTAAAATATTTTTATTAATTCTTTCCATTTTTTTCCCAAAAAAATAGCATTTTTTTCATATTACCATAAAATATTTACATTAAAAATATACAATATAAGAATTAAAAAACAATAGAAATAAAAAATTTGCTAAATTTAAAAATTATTATAAATATAGCTTAAGAAGCAAATTTTAAGTATAATAATTATTTTGAGGTAAGTATTGATTCCAGAATACATCTTGCAAAACAAATTATTTTTTCAAGTTAACAAAGACAAATTAAATATATTAAACAATTATGATTTTCGACTATCAAAATATGAGAAAGACAGGATTATAATAGAAGAAAACACCATATCTTCTGAATTGTATTTAATTATAAAAGGCACCGTCTCTATACAAAAAATGCTACCAAATGGAGAGTTTTTAGAAATAGCTAAAAGAAAAGAAAATGACTATGTTGGGGAAATGGGATTAATAGACGGTACATTAAGAAGCGCAAGGGTTATATGTGTTGAAGATTCTGAAATAGTTCCTATTAGTAAAGAAGATTTTTTTTCAATTCTTGATAATATTCCTGAAATCAAAGCAACAATTTCAAAAGAAATATCAAGTAATTTGAGACAAATGCATGAAAAGACAATGAATGAATATGATAGAAATTTACAGTTGCTTGAATTAAATAAAAAGATTTCTAATCAAAACAAAGAATTACAAGAATTGAACTTATTGAAAAATAATCTTATTCAAATGATTACTCATGATCTTAAAATCCCACTCACAATAATATCTGGCTATACTTCGCTCTTATCTGAAAGATTAACTAAGAAACCAGAATCAGACATGATAAATTCAATTGAAATAGCGATAAAACAGATGTTTGATATGATAGAAATGCTTTTAGAATCAACAAGATTGGAAAATAAAGAATTAAAATTAAACATTAAAAATCAAAATATAGTTCCTTATCTCAAAGAAATTATTGAACAGTTTCAATTTTTAGCAAAAGCAAAAGATCAAAAAATCAATTTGAAAATTACTGATCAAACTTTATATGCTCTAATTGACTCAGATAAATTTAAAAGAATTATTGGTAACCTTATATCTAATGCAATAAAGTATTCTCCATATTATTCAGAAATTTTTATAAATGTTGAAAAAGAGATATTTAATAATAAAAAATATGTAAAAATTTCCGTAATAGATAATGGCCCAGGAATCACCGAAGATGAACAAAAAAAATTATTTAGAAAATTTGAAAAATTATCAAATAAACCAACAGCTGGAGAATTTTCGAGTGGTTTAGGTTTATTTATAGTTAAACAATTAGTTGAACTTCATGGTGGTTTTTATGGTGTGAAAAGCAATCAGAATGAGGGAAGTTGTTTCTATGTGCAATTTCAGTCAGAGTAAATTTTGATTTTTCGAATTAACAAATTTAAAATTAGTAATATAAGGAAAAGAAAATGAAAAAATGGGATTTTAAAAAGGAATTTTTTATACATAACAGAGAAAATCTTAGTAAACTTTTACTTCCCAACTCTTTAGCCATAATAAATGCAAATGATCTGCTTCCAACAAATGCAGATGGAACTTATCCTTTTATACAAAATACAGATTTATTTTACTTAACTGGTGTTAATCAAGACGAAACTATTTTGTTATTATATCCAGATCATCCAGATGATAAATTTAAACAGATACTATTTATTACTGAAACTAACCCTCAAATAGAGACCTGGCATGGTAAAAAATTGAGTAAAGATGAGGCCAAAGAACTTACTGGTATCGAATCTATTTACTGGACTAGCGAACTTGATGCGATATTAAATTCATTAATATTAAGAACTGATAACATATATATTAACTTAAATGAACATTCAAGGGCATCGATAGAGATTCAATCGAGAGATTATAGGTTTTTCAACAACTTAAAAAAAAGATATCCTTTACATAATTATAAAAGACTAGCACCATTATTATATAATTTAAGAATGATTAAGTCTGATGATGAAATCGAAAAGATTAACATTGCTTGCAATATAACTGAAAAAGGATTTAAAAGAATTTTATCTTTCTTAAAACCTGGAGTCTGGGAATATGAAGTTGAAGCAGAATTTGCATATGAATTCATTAAAAATGGAGCAAGATTCGCTTATAATCCAATTATTGCAAGCGGAGAAGGTGCATGTGTCCTTCACTATGAGAAAAATGATGAACTTTGCAAAGATGGGGATTTGTTATTGTTAGATGTTGGTGCATCATATGCTTATTACAATGCAGATATGACGAGAACTATTCCAATCAATGGTAGATTTACACCAAGACAGAAAGAAGTGTACCTCTCTGTATTAAAAGTAATGAAAGATACAATAAAAGAAATGAAACCAGGCAAAAAATTAAAAGAAATTCAACAAATAACAGAGGATTTAATAAGTGAAGAGCTTCTTAGATTAAACCTCATGAAAAAAGATGAAATGAATGATAAAGATTTGAAGAAACAGATTACTAAAAAATATTTTCCACATGGAGTATCTCACTTTTTAGGACTTGATGTACATGATGTTGGTGAACCGAATCCAGAATTGAAAAAAGGCATGGTTTTTACATGTGAACCTGGAATTTATATAAAAGAAGAAAAGATAGGCATTAGACTTGAAGACGATATATTAATAACTGATAATGGTAATATAGATTTAATGGCAAATATACCAATAGAGCCAGATGAAATTGAAGATTTGATGAACAAAAGATAGATTAAAAAATAATTTTTATCGAGTTCATATATGGATGTTGATAATAAACAATTGCTCGAAATGATTGAGTATCAGATTATCAATAGAGGTATAAAAGACCATAAAGTAATTGAAGCCTTGAAGAGTGTCGATAGGAAATTTTTTGTTCCAATTCATCTTTCAGATTATGCTTATGATGACACTCCTCTTTCTATTGGTTATGGTCAAACAATATCTCAACCATATATAGTTGCATTGATGACAGAACTACTAGAATTAAAAGGATCCGAAAGAGTATTAGAAATAGGAACTGGTTCAGGTTATCAAACAGCCATTTTATCAAGGTTAGTAAAAGAGGTTTACACTGTTGAAAGGATAGTTGAGTTACTAAATATCGCAAAAAATATTCTTACCAGATTAAATTTTACTAATATTAAATTTTTCCATGCAAATGGATACCATGGATTACCAGATTACTCACCCTATGATAGGATTATTCTTACTGCATCTCCAAGAAGAATACCTCAAACTTTGATCAATCAACTTTCAAATAATGGTATTTTAGTTGGACCAGAAGGTGATTTCAACCAAAATTTAGTAAAAATAAAAAAAGTTAATAATGAAATTTTCAAAGAAGAAATAATACCTGTGAGATTTGTTCCATTAATTAGTGAAGAATAAATAACAGAAAAAAAAGAATAGATAATCTATAATAAATTATTAATAATAAGTGTTAGATTAGTTTTTTCTAAAAACAACGGTAGATGTAGCCTGATTTGTAGGCATTATGGTGACTTCCGCTATCTGAACATGTGGTTTTGTACTACATACCCATAATATTACTTCAGCTATATCTATAGCAGTTAAAGCCTCTATCCCTTCATATACTTTTTTTGCCTTAATATTATTACCTTTAAATCTTGTAATACTAAAATTAGTTTCGACAAGTCCAGGTTGAATATTTGTTACTTTTATAGGAGTATCGACAAGTTCAATCCTTATACCTTCTGATATTGTCTTTACGGCAGCTTTTGTTGCACAATAAACTACTCCATTTGCATATGTCCAGACACCAGCAACAGAACCAATATTTATAATATGACCTTTATTATTCTTCTTCATTAAAGGTAATACTTTTTTTGTGATATATAATAGTCCTTTTATATTTGTATCTATCATGATTTCCCAATCATTAACATCCTGTTTTTCTATTGTTTCAAGACCAAGAGCAAGACCAGCATTATTAACAAGAAAATCGATGTCATCCCAATATGAATCCAATTTTTCAAAAACATTATTTACAATAGATAAATTTTGTACATCAACTTGAAATGCTTCTATCTTTATATTATATTTAATTTTCCATTCTTCTATATCATTTTTAATTTTATCAATATTTCTTGAAAATAGTAATAAATTAACATTATTCTGAGCAAATAATTTAGCTGTTTCATAGCCAATACCACTGCTTGCTCCAGTAATTAATGCTTTCTTGTTGGTTAACATGAAATCCCCCTATTTCGCTTTATTTTTTTATTTATTACATATAAAATAAAAATTAAAAAGGTAAAGAATCCGGATAAAATTATAAGGTGATTAAAAAATCTTCTTAAATCTAAGTTTTAATACATTCAACATGGCTTCAAAGACTATTGACTTAGACATTTTAGAATTTCCTTTGACTCTATCTGTAAAAATTATTGGAAATTCATAAAACTTAAAACCTTTTTTAGTTGCTCTATATTTCATCTCTATTTGAAAAGAATACCCTGATGAAAAAAGAGAATCAAGATTAATACTTTCGAGTACATTCCTATTCCATAAATTAAATCCACCAGTAAAATCATTTATTTTTGAATTTAATATTATTTTTGAATATAAAGAACCACCTCTTGATATAATTCTTCTAAGTAAACCCCACCCTTTTACACCACCACCTGTTACATACCTAGAACCAATTATAAAATCAAAATCATTTGTTTTTTCTAAGAAGGATGGAATATAAATCGGATCATGAGAAAAATCAGCATCAATTTGACAAAAATAATCAAAATCTTTATTAAGTCCCCATTTAAATCCAGCAATATAAGCTTTACCAAGGCCTTCTTTTTTCTCTCGATTTAATAGATGACAATTTGAATGATCATTCATCCAATTTTTAACGATTATTGCGGTTCCATCTGGAGAATTATCATCAACGACTAATACAGAGAAATCAAGATCCTTACATGACTCGTATAATTTTTCTAAAAACAATAATATATTTTGAGATTCATTGTAAGTTGGAATAATTATAAGTAATTTTCCCATGTTAACTCTCATGTTTTTATTTTTTGATTAAGTACCTTGTAAAAATTTTATTAATCAATTAAAACCTAATTGAAACTATATTTTTATCTTAAAAATTAACTGATAATTGAAAACTTATTGTCCCAGGGATTTGAAGTTCAAGTGGTTGTCTATGATTTACATTGAAAACATCTTCTACAAGTTCAAATGCAAGATCAAAAAAGTTATATAATATTAAAGATAGGTGAAATGTCTTTCCAAACATGAAAAAATCACCAGAAATATCAAAATTAAATTCCCAAATGCAATCCTCTCTTCTACCCATATTACCAGTGAATGGATTGTCCCCAGGCATATACTGGTTATAAAGATTTAAATAATTGTTTGGAGTTATACTTTGATATAATGCTGTAAAAGGTTGACCATCTCTATATCTTATTATTAAAGATAACCAGATACTATCAAAGACTTTGTAAGCAATATTAAACTTAAAAACATAGGAACGATCCGAGATCATTCTACCAATTCCGTAGAGAAATAAATTTGGATCAGATAAATTTTCTGAGATTACCCCTATTTCATCTTCGAATATTCCATTCCCGATTGCTGTAATACCGACAACCATGTATGCCCAAAAACTAGCATTAATCTTAAAATTACTGCTTTCTTTGCCTATAGAAAACAATATACCTAAATAAAAAGGATTTCTTAGAAATTCTGGGATATTTGAAAAATAGTCATCTGGAATAAAATTATTTTCAATGAGCCAATTTATTGCTTCCCAATAGTTAGTTAATATGTAACTAATCTCCGAATCAGAAATATAGTAAAGATTCTGTTCATTATAAGAATATGAAGAGTAGGAAGAAGGATCTTTTGCTCTTACCCAAAATAGGTTTTGAAAAGATCTAAATTGACTTTCAATATTAAGTTGAAAATTTTTACTATTTTTATATGAAAAAGAAATAGAAAAGTATAGATAAGAAGGTAGTTTTAAATTATTCACAACAGATTCAATATTACCATTCGTATTAAAGAGTAATGAGTTATCTGAATTATAGTATAATCCATTAAGATAATTTGGATTTAATACTTTAGCCAATGTTGAAGTAATGGAAGGAGTTTTTTTCCCTAAATTAATTTTAATATTAAAATCAGAAAATGGGAAAAAAATAAAATCAGATCTAAAGTCAAGATAGAAGAAGAATAATGGATCTATATTTACATCATCTATAAATAATAGAGATGATCCTCCCACAGAGTTTAAGTACATTGATATGAAATTATTGATATAGGAGTACTCAAACTTCACTTCATTATTTGATATGATCCAGCTTGCATCTTCAGTATAAAAATTAATCCGTCCAAAATTGCTACCATAATATAGCAAGTCAACGGTAAATGAATTTATTTCAGGTTTGAATAAAGATAAAGTCGAATATGAATTGATTTGAATATTAAAATTATTAGAAAAATTGTACTTCATATTTATATTTAAGGAAAAATCATATGTTGTACCATTTGGTAAAAAAAGATATAAAGACTCACCATCAACATCTATAAGTTCCTTTTTATATTTATCAAATTCATCTGTAATAGAATTTGATTCCAATTGAAAGGAAAGATTAGAAGAGAATAAATCTTTTTGAAAATTACTTCCTATTAAAAAAGAAAAAGAATTCAGTATCTTTGTTTGATCTATTGAAAAATAGAACTCTGAACCATAATTAGTCCTAAAATTGTAAAAAAAACTTAGAAAAATCATGAAGTAGTCATCTAATTTAAAAAATGATAAGAATTGAAATTCAGTAAAATTCTCATCATAAAGTTTATATAATGTATTTTTTTCGCTGTCTTTATAATAACTTAAAAAAGTCCTATTTCCATCATTAAAATTCATAAGAATTTCAATATCTTCAAAGAATTTTGAATCACTTTTATATGAAAAATCAAAACCAAAAAGGTACTTCAATATTCTTCTATCATTAACAGATACTGGATTTCTATCTAGTGCAGATAGATGTCCACTAAAATATTTGACTATTTCAGAGGCATAAAAAAAAGTATCCCAAACTCCACCAATATAAAAATATGAATTGAAATTAATGCCGTAGGGAAGATTAAAATAAGCAAAAACTTTTGAATCAAATGGATCAAACGAAAAAGAAATGTATTTTAAGTATATATCCCATAAGGCAGTACCAGGAAAATAATTTGAATTTATTTTAAATCCATTGATAAAAAATTGATTATATTCATGATTATTACCATAAAATGAAAAGTAAAGTTGATCTGGAGTACCATAGGATGCTGTTTGAGAAGTAAAAACAAAAGAAGTTGGATAAATCAATTCTATATAATCAGATAGAGTATTAATTGAATTAAAATATGAACTAAAATAGAAATTATAATACGAACTATAATATAAATCTGAAGAAATAGCTATAACCGAAAAAAAGTTAATAATCAAAAATAAAACAAATAATTCAAATAATATAATTTTAAATTTACTAATATTTACATAATTGAAATTTTTCACACAATTACCTTTATTTTAAGCTTCACTCTGGTTTTAACACACCATCTTTGAGTCTATATTTTTTCCCGCATTTTGGACAAAAGTAGCCTTTATCACTTTCTTTTAATGTTACACCACAAACGCATACCCAACCTATCTGTCTTGCCGGAACTCCAACCATAAGGGCATAATTTGGGACATTTTTGGTAACAACAGCCCCTGAACCGATTAATGCATACTCCCCTATTTCGACTCCGCACACAATTGTAGCATTAGCCCCTATAGAAGCTCCCTTTTTAACAATAGTTTTTCTATATTCATCTTTTCGTTCAATAAAAGCCCTTGGATTTATAACATTTGTAAATACCATTGAAGGTCCACAAAAAACATCATCCTCGATAATAACATCATCATAAACTGAAACATTATTTTGAATCTTCACATTGTTCCCAATAATCGCCTTTGAGCCAACATTGACATTCTGACCTAAAGAACATTTTTTTCCTATTTTTGCATTTTTCATAATATGTGAAAAATGCCAAATTTTCGTTCCTTCTCCAATCTCAACCCCTTCATCAACATATGAACTTTCATGAACAAAGTAGTGTTCAGAAGTCTTTGGATTTACTTTTTCAATAAGTTCACCCATGAATAACCTCTATTTTTTTTTAATCTATTATATAAAAACAAAATTTCAATTTGATTTTTTTTATTATTAAGTTTTAATTTGATTAATTTAATAAATTAGAAGAGAACAGAAGGGGGATAAATGAAAAAGCTGCTTACTGGAAATGAAGCCATCGCTCAAGGAGCATGGGAAGCAGGAGTTAAAGTCGCAAGTGCCTATCCTGGAACCCCCAGTACAGAAATTTTAGAATATTTTGCGACACTTGAAGGAGTATATGCCGAATGGGCTCCAAATGAAAAAGTCGCATTTGAAGTTGCTTCCGGTGCAGCTATTGGTGGATTACGAAGTCTAACAGCCATGAAACATGTTGGTTTAAATGTGGCAGCTGACCCTCTATTTACTATGGCTTATGAGGGAATAAACGGTGGATTTGTGGTTGTAAGTGCCGATGATCCTGGTATGCATTCTTCACAAAATGAACAGGATAATCGGTTCTATGCTATGCATGCTAAAGTTGTCTGCATTGAACCATCTGATTCTCAAGAAGCTTTGGATTTTACTAAAGCTGCTTTTGAAATTTCAGAGCAATTCGATACAGTCGTTTTGTTACGAAGCACAACAAGAATCTCTCACTCAAAGTCTATAGTTGAAATTTCTGATAAAGCCGAGAATCATTCAAAAGAATATAAAAAGAATATAGAAAAGTTCATAATGATCCCTGCTAACGCAAGAAAAAGACATCCCATTGTTGAAGAAAACTTGCAAAAAATAGCAAAAATGAGCTATAAATCTAGTTTAAATAAAGTTGAATACAACTTAGATAAAAAAATCAATGGTAAAAAAATTGGTATAATAACAAGCGGGATATCTTATCAATATGCGAAGGAAGTTTTTGAAGATAATGTAAGTTATTTAAAATTTGGTATAACTTATCCTTTATCTTTTGAGTTAGTTGATGAATTTGCAAAAAATGTAGATGAAATCTTTATTATAGAAGAAAATGATCCGTTTTTGGAACTTCAAATAAAGGCTCATGGAATAAAATGTAAAGGTAAAGAGATTATACCTATTGTTGGAGAATTAAATCCAGACATAATCCGAAAAGCTTTCAATTACAACTATGATGAAAAAGATATCTTAAAGGCAATACCAGTTCCAAATAGACCACCAGTTCTTTGTTCTGGTTGTCCTCATAGAGGAATATTTTTTGAAATCTCAAAGATTAAAAAAGCAATTATTACAGGAGATATAGGTTGTTATACATTGGGTATGATGCCCCCACTAAATGCAATGGATACATGTATTTGTATGGGTGCATCTATCTCAGCTGGTATTGGTTTACAAAAAGCTATAAATATTCAAAAAAAAGATCAAAAAGTTTTTGCTTTTATTGGTGATTCAACTTTTTTTCATTCTGGTATTACTGGACTAATGGATGCAGTTTATAATAAAATATCTATTGTAGTGGTCATTCTTGACAATAGAATAACAGCCATGACTGGGCATCAACAAAATCCAGGAACTGGCAAAACATTAATGGGAGAACCCACAATTTCGATAGATCTTGCTCAACTAGTAAAATCTATTGGAGTAAAGGAAGAAAATATAAGAGTTATTCATTCATATAACCTAACAGAGATAAAAAATGCAATTGATTTTTCATTAAGTACCGATGATGTTACAGTAATAATCTCAAAACAACCTTGTGCTTTACTAAAAGATGAAACAAAAAAAAGAAAACCAATATATTACTCAATAGATACTCAGATTTGTAAGATCTGTAAAGCTTGCTTAAAAGTAGGTTGTCCTTCGATATCATTTAATGAAAATATTGTAAAAATTGACCCCAATACATGTTTTGGCTGTAGTATTTGTTATCAAACATGTAAGTTTGGCGCTATAAAAATGAAAAGTAAAGAATAAGATATTTAAAAATTTAATATAATACTTTTAATTGAAGAAGGATTTTTTATGAATAAAACAACAAACATTTTATTTGTAGGAGTTGGTGGGCAAGGAACAATACTCGCATCAAATATTTTAAGTCAAGGTTTAATTGATGCTGGGTTTGATGTGAAGATGTCTGAAGTTCATGGAATGGCTCAAAGAGGAGGTTCTGTTTCAACCCAAATAAGATTTGGAAAGAAAGTCTATTCCCCATTAATACCTGAAAAAGAAGCAGATTTTATACTTTCTTTTGAAAAAATTGAAGCTGGAAGGTGGCTTAATTTTTTAAATCCAGAAGGAGTTTTAATTATTAACAATTATGAAATTTACCCTACAACTGTTTTAACTGGAGAGAATAAATATCCAGAAGATATTTTAGAAAAAATAAAAGAAAAAGTTAAAAACTGTATTACAGTTGATGCAGCTAATGAAGCTTTAAAACTTGGCAATATAAAAACTCAAAATATGATACTTCTTGGAGTTTTAATTGGACAATTGGACATCAAAAGTATTGATTGGGAAAACATTATAAGAAATTCTCTTCCAGAAAAAATAGTGGAAATTAACCTAAAAGCGTTTAAAACTGGATTATCAATTTATAAAAAATAAAATAATTCTAAAATTTAATGCTTTTTATTTTAGAATCCTTAATTCCCTTAAAGTTAATTGTTTTCTGATTAAAATCTACAAATATTTCAAGCACATATAGTTCAATATTTTTTTGATAAAGAATTGATGGACCTGAAAATGTTATTATCTTTTTTTCGCTATCATATACTGCATATTGACCTAAAATATAAATTTGATTCTCCAACTCTTTATTCTCAGATGTGTTGACAAGCAGTTTTATATTATCTTTAAATACATAGACTTTTGTATCGAGATGTGCTTCGAGTAAGTCTGATTGGATATAAAAATTTTCCTTAAAATTTTTAATTTTAGGTTCACCTTCGAAATATGCCAGGTTATCCTTTTTATAAACTATGACTTTATCAGATTGAATAATTGATTCGAGTTGTTTATTATTTCTAATATTATCTATAGAATTATATTGATAAATTGTTAAATTTTTTTCGGCTTTATATGTTTGTTCATCTTTCCCACTATATGTTGCATAATCAGAATTGATCATTATAAGGTTTTGATAATCTATTATATTGATTTTTTTTTCAAGTATACTTGAACCATCTTCTGTATTCATTTTACCTTTTAATGCTGAAATGTCATTTACAATAAACTTAAAATTATCGGAAGGCAAATTTAAAAAATCTTTTTCAAATTCTGGTTTTATTCCTTTAAGAATATCTTGATTTGAATAATTAAAATTATCATCAAATTGCCTTATGAAAAATTGCTTATTACTTGTAATAATTTTTTTGTCGTCATAATAAATTAACTCATCACCTTTCACATATGTTTTCCCTATTAAATCATAGATATGAGCATTTCCCGAAATTTTAGTTTCACCTTTTTCTATATAGTTTATAGTATTACCAGAAAAAATGACATTATTATTTTCATTGCTATCATATAAATAACCAAATCCATTTTTACAATTAAATGTATTATTATTATTATATTTCACTAACGTTATGCCATCACCTTTAGAATAAAATTCTGATATAATATTCTCAAAGTTAGTATTGCTATATTTTTTCTGATCAAAATAGCCTTTATTTATTTTATAAGTAGTTTTTTTGTTAGAATCTTCAGTAAAAGTAACAGTCTCTCCATTAAAATATAAATAACTATTATCACCATAATCCTTATAATATCCATCACCATTTCGTAAAATATATGTCTTATCCTTTAATTGGCTGTATTGAATTGAATCACCTTTTGAATAAAATTCTGTTAATATTTTATCCTCGCTATCAAAATTGAATTTTTTTTGATTAAAAAAACCTTTATTTATTTTATAAGTGGTTTGTTCATTCTTATTTTTAATAAAATTTACTGTCTCACCAGTAAAATATATATAACTATTTTCTTTATTATCTTTGAAATATCCCTCACCATTTTTTAATGTATAATTTTCATCATTTCCTTGTCTATAATCAATAGAATCTCCTTTTGAATAAAAAACATCATTGTTAACATTAACATATTTTATATGACCATTCAAAACATAAATTCTTTGGGAGTAATTATTATTTTGATCTTGATTAATTTTAAATTTATAAAATAAAACTTGATCCCCTTTTATATCGAGGACTTTTGAATTTATTGTTGCATTTTTATCCATTTTAATACTATTATTAGTTATATCAAAGGTAGCTGTTTCTGAATAACCTTTAAAATTAATAAATTCATCCATTATTTGAGAATCATATAAACCAGTTTTATTCGTTATCTTTACATCTTTTTTAAAAACTGCATAAGTATTATTTATAAATATTCCATTTGAAACAATATTGAATCCATCTTTGATAACTAAAGCAGATTTATCACTAGATATTTCTTTTCTTTCAATATTGCAAACTAATAAATCACCTTTTATATCAATATTTTGCTTTAAGTCATTAATTGAAGCATTCCCACTTAAATTTACTATTTTTATATTGTCTATATTTTCAGAGAAAGCAATATCTGATGTAATATAGTAAATTTTTTCCTTATCCTGAAAGACTGTAATTTTTGGATTTATAATCTTCATATAATTTAAAGTAGAATATTGAACAATTCTATCATAAAAAATTTCAATTCTCTCATTTTTACTAGAATTACTATTAATTCTACCATTGACCATTATGATATCTGGATAAGAACCTTTATATTTTTCATCTTCAAGATTAAAAGGGAAAGTTGGGTTTGATTTGTTTCCATTTTTATTAGAAATTAGAGTTGAAATGATTAAACCTAATATAAAAATAATTAAAACTATAATCATGAATGAAAAAAAGGATAATTTAATTTTTTTTCTCATAACTAACTTCCAAAATGAATTAAATATTTATCATCCATCTCATCCGTACTAAAATTTTTCATTGGCAATTTAACTGGTTTTCCGGTTTTTTGACTTTTATATATAGCTAAAATTATTTCTAAGGCTTTTTTCCCTTCTTTACCTGTTATATAAGGCTCCTTGTCATTGATAATTGAATCAATCATATCTTTGTATAATGGAACATGTCCAAAACCATATACAGCTTGATAGTCATTACCTAGATTATAAGATGTATTTAACATTTTTTCCTCAATATCTCCAATTTTATCACTGTCTAAAAATCTCCAATTTTCTATCTTATTGATAGCTAAGCCTCCAAGCTTGACAGTACCATTTGTTCCAGAAATGTATAAAGTTTCTTCAAGATTTTTAGGATAGGTGTTTGCAGAACCTTCAATTATACCTATAGCACCATTTTTTGTTTTCAGAATTGCACTTCCGAAATCCTCGGCTTCAATATCTTTACAGTATCTTCCAGTTACACCATAAACCTCACAAACTTCTCCTGCTAAAAACCATTGAAGAAGGTCGATATTGTGAGTGCATTGATTCATTAATGTACCACCGTCAAGTTTCCAAGTTCCTCTCCATGGTGCTTGTTTATAATAGTTCATATCCCTATTCCATCTAATATTTGCTGTCACATTTATAATTTTGCCAAATCTCCCTTCTTCATATGCCTTTCGAGCTAATTGAACGGTATGATTAAATCTATTTTGAAATGATACAGCTAATTTTTTATTATATTTTTCAGAGTATTCTATCATCTCGTCTGCATCTTTAATGGAAAGAGCCATTGGTTTTTCACATATTACATGACAATTTGCAGCAAGACAATCTTTGACAATAAATGGATGATAACCAGATTCTGTTGCAATTGAAACTAAGTCTGGTTTTATCTTGTTCAACATAATAGTATAATCATCAAATACATCAGGTTCAATTTCTATCCCTTTTTCTTGCATTTTTTCTTTATATTGAATTGCTCTTTCTTTTGCTCTTGATTTTATAACATCAACAAAGGCAACAGCAAGAATTTTATCACTATTTGCTACAAGAGCATCTAAATGTTTTAAAGAAATTCTACCACAACCAATTAAAGCAAAATTTAATCTCATTCTGACTCCTTTGTATATCTTTATGATATTTTCTAAAATCAAAAATTATATTTTTTTTAAAATAATAAGTTAAAAGCTTCTTTTTATTTCAACAGTATCAATTATTTTATCTAACTTTTCCAAAAAACTTTTCTTTCCATTTTTCTATTATTTCAGTTGGAGGGTCAAAATGAAAATTATATAAATCTTTACTTAGAGGCTCATCATTATAATATGGTCTATTACATAGAGGACATCCTGAAGTTTTCATGTAATTTCCAGTGTTTAATAGTACTAAAAAATTTGGCACCTTTAAAATTTCTTTTGAAAAATATTCAATCATATTATCTTTATTAAAATTTATATATGAAATTATCTTTTCAAAATCAGATTCATCTAAGTTTTTATATAATTCCCGTAAAATTTGAATGTTTCTATACCTATTTAACTGAACTTTTGGATAGAACTGCATCTCTGTTCCTTTAAGAGGTGTAAATGCAAATAGGGCTATATTCACATTCTGTTTTTTTAAGATCTTAAATAATTTGATCAAATCATAATCAGTTTCACCAAGTCCTATTATCAAATGAACTGTAATTCTATTTGGATATTTTTTTGCAGACTCAACAATCAAATTAAGCATTTTATCAAATGTAATATCTTTTTTTTTGACATTTTTATATACTTCATTTGAAGCTGCATCTAAAGCTATTCCAAGATTTAAAAGACCATTATTAAATAAAATATCAATCTGCTCAATTGAATAAACATCTATTGAAGCACCAAAATGCATATCTAAAGTAGATTTGAATGTTTTTAATATTTCAATAAAATTATCAAAATAATTATAAGATCCAACAACTTGAAAACAAGCTTTTTTTATAAAATTATTATCTTTCAAAGAATTGATAACTTCAAATAAAGGGAAAATAGGCCAACTGACCCTTGATAGAAAACTATTTTCTTCTTTCGTATTCCTATTTTGCGAACAAAAAGAGCAACTATTCAAGCATTTTGAACCCACCATAAAATATGCTTGTTCTGATTTAGCATTTGTTTTAACTTTCTTCAATCCAAGAATCGAAGCAGTTAAAGTAGAAACTCCAATCATCTTTAAATTCGATTTATTCATCTATTTTTAGATAACATAATAAAGATAGTTGTCAAAGAATAAACTAAAAAGACTTTTCAAATAATTTTTTTATAATAAAATAACAGCGCTATATTTATTTATTGATATGATGCTGCGAATCAAAGTGATTGAGAGCATCTTTTGCCAAAATTGAAAATTAGTGGATACCCACTTTAATATGGATTGTAGATTTTTTTAGATATTATTATTGATTTTCATAGGAGTAAATATGATAAAATTAAATGAGAAATTTCTTTCAAACTTTATTAAACAAGGAGAAATAGATAATTATATTGAATTAGCAAAAGAAAAGTTAAAGATTTTACTTGAAAAAAAAGGTTACGGAAATGAAATGACTGGATGGTTAAATTATGGGGATTCATTTTCAAATGAGCTTTTAGATAAAATTAATAGGAGTGCGAAAAGACTTTCATCTATTTCTGATTGTATCATTTCCATAGGGATAGGAGGCTCTTATCTTGGAATTAAAGCTTTGCTTGACCCATTTCCTGGAAATAACAAAATAATATTTGCTGGAAATAATATTTCTACAATATATATAAATCAGATATTAAAATCTTTGGAAGGTAAATCCTTTTCATTAATTGTCATTTCCAAATCTGGAACTACCACTGAACCATCATTGATATTTAGAATACTTCTAAGAAAATTAATCGAAACTTATGGAGAAGATTCGATAAAAGATAGAATTGTTTTAATTACAGATAAAGAGAAAGGTGCTCTTCAATATTTTAAGAATAAATATAATTGTGATAATTTTATTATCCCAGATGATATTGGCGGTAGATTTTCTATTTTTACTCCAGTTGGTTTATATCCTTTAGCTGCAGCAGGTCATGATATCTATAAAATCACTCAGGTACTTAAAGAGTATGAATATCAGTTAAAGAAAATTGATAATAATAATCCAGCTGTTAGATATGCTGCAATAAGATATTACTTATATAAAAACTTGAAGATTCAAATTGAGGTTTTAATATCATATGAAGAGAAGCTAAGATACGTAATTGAATGGTGGAAACAGCTTTTTGGCGAATCTGAGGGAAAAGAGAACAAAGGATTATTCCCTGCCAGTGCTATTTTCACAACTGATTTGCATTCATTTGGGCAGTATCTCCAGCAGGGACCTAGAAATTTTTTCGAAACAATTTTGAACTTTGAAAACGAACCAGAATCAATAGATATTCCTTACTTTGATAATGATTTTGATGGTTTTAATGTTTGCGCAAATATGAAATTAAAAAAAGTCAAAGATATAGCATTTCATGCGACTACTATTGCTCATAATGATGGAATGACGCCTATCGCTATCTTAAATATAGAAAATCTTGATATATATAATATATCCAAACTTTTTTTATTCTTTTTTTATTCCTGCGCGATTTCTGGATACATGTTAGACTTAAATCCATTTGACCAACCAGGCGTAGAATTATATAAGAAAAATATGCTTTTATTACTTGGTAAAAATAAAGATTTAGAAGAAAAAATTAAAATAGAAAAGAAAATTAAAGATTTATTTTAATTAAATCATAAAACTTTATATTTTTTTGGAGGTATTAAATGTGTGGTGTTGTTTCAATAATCTATGGAAAGGATAATAAAAAGATAGGTACAGAAGCTGTTAATCTTCTTAAAAGATTGGAATATAGAGGATATGATTCTACTGGAGCTTCTTTTATAGATAAATCACAAAATATTACTTTAAGAAAAAAAGTTGGTGCTCCTTCAAAAGTTGTTGAAGAACTTCAGATTAGCCAATGTAATGGTCAAAGATTTATTGGTCAAGTCAGATGGGCTACATTTGGTGCAGTTACAGATAAAAATTCTCAACCTCATCTCGTGAATTGTTATGAAAAACTTGTTGGGGCACATAATGGTAATATTGCCAATACTGATACATTAAAGGAATATTTGACAAGCGAAGGGCACAATGTTGTTTCAGATAATGATGGGGAGATTTTAGTCCATCTCATAGAACATTATTATTTTTCAAATAAAAAAACCATATCCAAATTAAATTCTAAAGAAAATGAAATAATAAAAAAAATACCAAACTTAAATGAGAAAGATGATAAAAAACTTTTATTTTCTTTTATTGATGCAATAAGAAAAGCGGATGCTAAAGCAAATGGATCCTATGCTGCTTGCATAACGGATCCTGCACTACATGGTATATTTGCGATAAAATCTGGTTCATCTTTATATGCAGGGATTGGTAAAGATGATGAGGGAGATTTCATTGTAGTGTCAAGTGATTTAACATCTGTCCTTTCCAAAACAAGACTCTTAATCCCATTGAAAGAAGGAGAAGGGATTTATTTTACTGAAAATGATTATTTTATATTTCCTCTTTCAAATGATTTAAATTTTATAAAACCTGATGCAAAAAGATCAAAACTAAATGTTAAAGATACAGCCCTCTCACCAAGATTTCATTTCTATATGGAGCAGGAAATTTATACTTCATCTAATAATATAAATGAAATCCTTTTATATTATTTTATGTCAAATGAAAGGAAACCTCTTTATAATAATTTTGAAAAAAATGAAGAAAATGTATTAAAGATATACACTGAACTTATTCATATAAATACCAAAAAAAATGATGAAGAAATGAAAGATGCCTATCTTGAGTTAACTAATAAAGATAATTTTAAGAATATATATAAAGAATTCTTAAAAGAAAAAAAAGTTAATGGTAATTTTATTTTTTCTGGATTCATTAGTGATGAAAAACAACTCCTTTCTGATCTTTATAAGATAAACAATAATTGGGAAAATGAACTTATCTTTTTAGATAATCTTATTTTATGGAAAAAACAAAGAAAAATAATCAAGTATCTCGATCAATTAGTAAATTCGATCATTGAACTTAATAAAAAAAATGGAACTCTATTTATTATAGCCTGTGGGACTTCATATCATGCGGCGTTAACAGGTTCATATTTTTTCAACAATTTAACTAATATACCATTATTTGTAGTTAATCCTGGTGCTTTTAGATCGCAATATTTATCATCGTTAAAAGATACAGATTTAATAATAGTGATAAGTCAATCTGGTGAAACGAAAGATTTAATAGATATTATACAGGATTGTAAAATCAAAAATAGTAAAGTTCCAATTGTTTCTATTGTCAATAATGAAAATTCACGAATACCACAAGAGTTATCTGATTACTTTTTACCAATTCTCTGTGGTCCAGAAATTGCAGTTGCAGCAACAAAATCATTTATAAATCAAATTTTAATTCTTTATATTCTAGCATTTAAGGTATCATCAAAAATAAATAATAAAAATGAAAATGAATTAATAAATAATATCTTAAAAATTCAAGATTTAATAGAAAAAACCTTAAGTAAATGTGATCAAGATATTACAGAAGTCGCTTTGAAACTTTTCCTAAAACCTTCTATACATATTTTAGGGACCTCCTTAACTGGTATTTCAAAAGAAGGAGCCTTAAAAATTAGAGAAGTAGTATTAAATCATACTGAAGGTTATGATTCTGTTGAATTTAAGCATGGACCAAATACCATATTAGGTAAAAATACTTTGTTTTCCATTTCAGATATGCAAAAATTATTTCTAGATATAATAGAATATTTTAAGGATTTACATCAAAAAATAAACAAAAACCAGTTTTCCACACAATTAATTTCAGATCTTTTATCAGAACTTTCAAGAATTTCTCTTGAGAAGGATGTTGAACTTTTAGAGAACAAAAATATTAAGGATGAATCACTAACTAAAAACTTTATATTCGATTTTATGAAAAAGGTTTCACTAGAATCATACTTCTCCAACTATCCACTTGTATTTATATGTCCTCCAGACGAAAGAGATATAAGAATTACTATTGCACANATTCATACCCATAAGATCCGTGGAGCAGATGTAATTTTAATAGCGGAAGATAATGATGAACTTGCTAAATCTATTGAGAATCCTCCAGAAAATTCTAAGAATTATTTTAGCAAGTTCATCAAAATACCTTCCACAGAAGACAAAAATCTTTTTGTTTTTCCAGCAAGTATTGTTCTCCAGACATTAGCATTCAAGATGTCTGTAATGAAAATGAAGTATTTAAATGCACTTAAAATTGATAATCATGGTGTTCATCCCGATGCTCCAAAAAATGTCTCAAAGTCTATAACTGTAGATTAACACTTAGGGTATTTTTATAAATTTTTCTATTACAACTGAAAATTATTATATAATTTCTAAATTATTGGATAACTATAGTTAAACTTGAAACATTAGTTCCGTCATTTACATGTCCTAAAGAATAGTTTGATATTTCAATTTTTATTTCATTTATCTGATATGAATTCATAAAATCGACAGCAATTTTATCAGATGAAACAGTAAACTTAGCATAGACAGATAAATCCATGCTTTCCGAAGGAAATCCGCTGCTATCCGGGTAGACTATTGAAGAAAAACAGCCATTCCCAATTTCTTGTGTATTTGAAACATAGATAGTCCTATATTCAGTAACATTTTTAAAACCATTATTGTAAGTCATATACAGTTTTCCAGATGAAAATTTCAAAACAGAACAAAAAGAACCAATATCAAACATTATTGGTATTGGATCAGTAATATGAAAAACATGCCCTTCTTCAAACGATAAAGCTGAAGTAATATTTATATATCCAAGTGTAATGGATAAATTTTTATTCTCTCCTGCCGACAAAGAAACTTTTTGAACATTACCAGTTAAAATTGTATAATTTTTTAGCCCAGAACTTGTTGATGATGTATATTGCATAGCTAAAACAGTTATAGTATAATCCCCTGGATATAAAGTCCAATCTGCTGTTTGATTACCTTGTTCCCTGCTCACCATAATAGCTTTTTTGTAGCTTTGCATAGTATCATTCGAAATGAAAATGGCAATATCTGTAGTTTCAGGCATAATTAATTTGGGCCAGACAATTTGGATTGAAATTTTTGCATTTTCTTCGAGTAATAGATGAGCATTTCCTTGACAACCAGTTATAAAAAGCAAAGTAAAAATAATAGATAAGAAGAAAAGAGTAAAAACAAACTTTTTCATCTNCNTCCTCCAAAACTTTTTACTTNAGGAAATCTTGCATTTTATATATTAAAATAAAAAAATAAAATTGCAAGACTTTCAAATATTTAAATAGTAAAAAAGTTTTGGAAAATTACAAAAATATTTGTTATTTAGAAAAAATAATTTTTATTTAGAAAAATGATTATAAGGTTATATAAATAGTATTATTTATCCAGTTGCTCATCATTTATAGAAGAAATATAACTATCAAGATAATCAGAAATCTTTTTTATAGTACTTTCTTCGAAAGGATTCTCAAGATTCCCAGATTTTACTATTTCTAAAAATGATTTACTGCCACCAATTTTACATAGATTAGAATAGTCTTTCCATGTTTCTTCTTTATTTTTTTCATTTTTCATCCAAAATTGAAAGGCAACAATTTGAGCGAGAGCATAATCAATATAATAAAAGGGCACTTCAAATATATGTGATTGCCTAAACCAAGTTATTCCCTCTTCTAACTCTGGATACTCTGAATAATCCTTTTGTGGAAGATATTTTTTAGTTAAATTACTCCAGATGGAATTTATTTTTTCTGCATTAATACTTCCATCTTCAAAGATTTTATGTTGAAATTCATCTACCATAGCAGCATAAGGGATAAAGGTAATTGCATCACATATATGTTTATATTTAAATTTCAAATCATCTGTCTCAAAGAAAAGATTCATGTATGGATAAGTAATGAATTCCATTCCCATTGAAAAAATCTCTGCGGCTTCTAAAGTTGGGAACTGATACTCTGGGAATAGATATTCCCTACTCATATAAGATTGATATGCATGACCTGTTTCATGAGTTAAAACCTCTACATCATGTGTTGTTCCATTAAAATTTGCAAATATAAATGGAACCTTATAGTTTTGGATAAACGTACAATATCCAATAGGAGCTTTACCTGTCTTACTTTCAACATCTAAAAGATTTGAACTTACCATCATATTGAAGAATTCGCCAACATCTTTATCTATTGATTTATACATTTTCAAAGCTTTATCCACAAGTTCTCTTGGGGAACCTTTTGGCTTTGGGTTTCCAGATTTATAAAAAACAGATTCATCATAGTATGATAACTTTTCCAAACCAAGCCTTTTAGCTTGATTTTTATAGATTTTTTGAGCAATTGGTACAATATATTTTTTTATATAATTCCTGAATTTTTCAACTTGATTGCTATCATAATCGGATCTAGCTAAACGGAAATACCCTAGATCAATAAAATTTTTATATTTAAGTTTTTTGGAAATATTTGTTCTGACTTCCACAAGATTGCTATAAATTTTATTAAATTCCTCTTTTTTATCTATAAAAAATCTCCAATAGGATTCATATGCTTTTTTTCTCGCATTTCTATCTGGAAGTTGCATAAAATATGACATTTGAGAAAGAGTGTAATCCTTTCCCTCGTAATATATTTTAGCCTGCGATGTAAGTTTTCTATAGTTAGTTTTTAAGTTATTTTCTTCTTGCATATCTGAAAGAATAATATCATCAAATGTTTTAATGGCAGCTTCAAGTATAATTATTATTTGTTTACCATATTTATTTTCAATATCTTTTAAGTATTTTGAATTTAATATTAATTTGGAAATTCTAGTTAAAATACCTTCATAATATGGGCTAATGGAATCAAAATAATTTTGTTGCTCCTCATAAAATTTATCTAAAGTATTTATAGAGTATCTTACAGATGCTAATGTTTGCATTGTCTCATATTCTTTTCTAATATTGAGAATTTTGTTAATGGCATCATCAAATTCTTTGAAGTTTTTTGTATTTTCAAGATAAATAATTAATTTCTCAAAATTTTCTTTAATTTGCTCAAAATTTGGCTTGATATATTGAAATTCGTTGAAATTCATATTTTTTTCCTTATCTTTTATTTATAAAAAAATAAAAAATAATTTACAAAATGCAAATAAAAATTATAATGATTTTTAGTAATATACGATAAAAAATATAGTCTTACTTAGTTTGTTGGAGGAAATGATGTTTGAATTTGATAGGGATAAATTTGATAATTTTGTTAATTTAAGTTTTGATGAAATCCTTGAAAGCTTCGAACAGAATCCAGATATATCTGATGATAAGAATTATTGGTTCTTTGATAATGAAAACCAAGAAATTCTTTTTATCTCATATATAGATCCATCAAGGTTTTCAGATTTAAAACTTATTCATAAAGAAGATGAGCTCTTTATTGAGCAAAACAAGATTTCAGTCGCCCTTAAAGCATCTTTATATATAGGATATTTAATGTATGAACAAGGATTTCCCCTTCTAATATTAAAAGCAAATTCTAATAATACTAGTAAAAAATCCATTTCAAATAATGATAGCAAAATTGCCCTAGATATTTTTATTGATGATAATCCAGATTTTGATCTAGAAGAAACAAAATTAATTATTTTCCTATTCAATGAAGGAAGAGATTATTATACCACTACGGTACAACTTCCTTCAAAATATAGAAGTATAATGAAAGAACTAAAACTCAAAGAAGTACTATTGGACATTCCAGATCTTGATTACTTGTCAGAACAATACCGCATCCCATCAATTAATTTAGCAATTGGCTTTTACGATTTTGGGAAAAATAATGAAAGGATAAATTATCTAGATTTAGAAGATTGTATAAAAGTTGCTTCTTCAATAACAGAACTGTTAGAACCTGTTGATAAGGAAAATCTACATATCGAAATTACAGAAATTGATGAAGATGATGAAGATTTTGAAGAAGAAGAAAGTTTTAATGATATGGAAGAAGAAGATTATGATGAAGATGAAGAAGATGAAGAAGATGATGAAGATTATGATGATGAATATGATGAAGATTATGATGATGAAGATGAAGATTACTAATATTCACTTATAGGAGATAACCTTTCGGAAATATTCATAAGATGATCACCAATCTTCTCAAGGTTTAATACATAATCATATAGTATCGTTGAAATTGAAGAATTGTTTTTAAATTCCTGTAATAATAAGTAATAATCGTTTTGAAAGCTATTTCGTAAATTATTTATTTCACTCTCATATTTATGGGCAATTTCTAATTCGATTTCTAAATTTTTCTCAAGTTTATCTGAAATAAATAAGATAAATTCAAGAATTTTATCTACTATAGTAATTAATTTATTAGTTACACCTTCTGGTAAATTAATTGATAAAGCAGAATATCTTTTGTATATATTATAGATATTTTGCTGGTGATCTCCTATTCTTTCAAGATCATTCGTGGCATGGAGTATCAATGGTATAGCATTTGAAACCTTTTCTCCTGCTTCAATATTTGCTATTAAGGTTATATAATTTGTAATTTCATATTGGATATTATCTAAAATTTTTTCATTTTTTAATAAAATATCTAAATTTTGTTTACTAGTTTTGGTAATAATTGTGTTTTTAAATTGAAGTAAGCCATTATATGATAAGGTTAAACCTCTATTTATTTCTTTAACTATTGCTTCTAAAGCCGTATAAGGTGATTTTAATAGATTTTTATCAAGATAGATAGCTGAATCTTCTTTTACCTCTATTTTTCCTTTAAAAATAAATTCAATAAATTCGGTATAATATTTTGTAAAAGGCAGAAATAGCAAGGTATTTGTTATATTAAATAAAGTATGAGCATTAGCAGCTTGTCTTACTGGATCAGTAGTTAAAGTAACATACTTTGTAAATAAAAAGACAACATTTTTATATGGGACTAGAAGTATTAAAGCCCAGATCGTACCTATTATGTTAAATCCAAAATGAGCAGCTGCGACTCTCTTTGCTGAAATATTCCCCCCAAGAGCAGCTAATAAAGCAGTTATGCATGTTCCAATATTATCTCCTAAGATTATTGGTATTGCTGAATCTATTGTAAGAAGTCCTCCCTGAATAAGAGCCAAAGTTAATCCCACAGTTGCTGATGAAGATTGAATTATCATAGTAACTATCATACCTGCTAATACACCAAGGATTGGATGATATGAAAATTTTATAAAAATATTAACAAGTTCAGGTGAATTCTTAAAAGGCATTATGGCATTTTTCATCATAAGCATACCATAAAAAAGAAGACCAAAACCAACTAGTAAAGTAGCAATATTTTTGACTAAATCCTTTCTTGCAAAAATCATAACAAAAATACCAATCGTTAATATTGGCAAGGCATAATCTGCTATATTAAACGCCATGATTTGTGCGGTAATAGTAGTTCCTATATTTGCACCATAAATTATACCAATGGCTTGAGATAAATTCATTAAACCAGAGTTTACAAATCCAACAGTTAAAACTGTTGTTGCAGATGATGATTGTATAAGAGCTGTAACAGAAAGTCCTACTAATGTTCCAGAAAGTGGTGATGAAGTAACTTTTTCGAGTATAAGTTTTATTTGATGGGATGATAATTTTTTAAGAGAATCCGAAAAGTAATTTATTCCAAGAAGGAATAATGCTAGACCTCCAGCTAAGGTAAATATGGATTGTAACATTATAAATCCTTTTTTAAGATTCCTATTTAAATTATAATTTTTAATCAAAAAATCAATTGAAAAAATATTAAAAAAAATTTTGAATTTTAATATAAATTTTGAAATATTAAATCTTTAATTATAAATATTTTTATTTTAATTAATTTTTTTTAAGTTTAGCTTGATAATATATTATTATATGTTAAAGAAAAGACAGAAATTTTTTTTGGAGGATAAATGGCTGAAAAAATTAAAATGGCTGTCCCCCTTGTAGAAATGGATGGAGATGAGATGACAAGAATTCTTTGGCAGATTGTTAAAGATAAACTCATTCATCCTTATATTGACTTAAATGTTGAATATTATGACCTTGGTCTTAAAAAAAGAGATGAGACTGATGACAAAATAACTTTTGAAGCTGCTGAAGCTATTAAGAAGTATGGTGTTGGTGTTAAATGTGCAACTATTACCCCAAATGCAGAAAGAGTCAAAGAGTACGACCTTAAAAAGATGTGGCCAAGCCCAAATGGTACAATTAGAGCAATACTTGATGGAACAGTCTTTAGAAAACCAATACTTGTAAAAAACATAAAACCTTCAGTTCCATCATGGACAAAACCCATTATCATTGGCCGTCATGCTTATGGTGATATTTACAAAAACCAGGAAATAAAAGTAAATGAACCAGGAAAAGCAGAACTTGTTTTCACCTCTGCAAGTGGTAAAGAAACAAGACTTACAATAATGGAAATGAAAGGACCTGGTATTCTTCAAGGAATTCATAACCTCGATTCTTCAATAGAAAGCTTTGCAAGAGCTTGCTTCATTTATGCTTTAAGTGAAAAAGTCGATCTTTGGTTTGCTACAAAAGATACGATCTGTAAGATTTATGATGGAAATTTCAAAGATATTTTCAACAGAATCTTTGAAAATGAATTTAAAGATAAATTTAAAGAAGCAGGAATAACCTATTTTTATACTTTAATAGATGATGCTGTTGCTAGAGTTATGAAATCCGAAGGTGGATATCTATGGGCATGTAAAAACTATGATGGCGATGTAATGTCAGATATGGTTGCATCGGCTTTTGGTTCATTAGCTATGATGACTTCAGTCCTTGTTTCTCCAAGTGGATACTTTGAATTTGAAGCAGCTCATGGAACAGTTCAAAAACACTATTACCAGCACCTTGAAGGTAAAAAAACCTCAACAAACTCTGTCGCTCTTATTTTTGCTTGGACTGGTGCTCTTAGAAAAAGAGGAGAGCTTGATAAAAATGATGCTCTTGTTTATTTTTCCAATACTTTGGAAAATGCAGTAATTAAGACAATAGAAGATGGAAAAATGACTGGAGACCTTGCAAGACTTGCTACTCCAGCTCCAGAGAAAGTTTTAAACTCTGAAGAATTTATAGATGCTATTGGAGAAACTTTTAAGCAGCTTTATAAATAATTGTTTTGAAAATTATCTTTTATAAAACTAATCACATTTTTATCTTAAATATTAATTAAATTAATCAAAAGAGGTTGCTAGTTAGCAACCTCTTTTTTATAAATTATCTTTGATTTTTCTTTTTGATTTTATTATATTTTGGTGGGAGAAAAATATGAATAATGATAGTGGTTGGGTTTATACTGAGCAAGTAAAACAACATTTCTTAAACCCTAAAAATATTTTAACTATATCTGAAGAAGAATATAAACCAGATGGGGTTGGTATCGTTGGTTCACCAGCTTGCGGTGATATGATGATGATATTCATAAAAGTAAAAGATGAAAGAATTTATGATATGAAATGGAAAACTTATGGATGTGCTTCGGCTATTGCTTCAACTTCTGCTCTCTCTGAAATGGTCACAAAAAATGGTGGAATGCATATAAAGGAAGCATATAAAATTACTCCCGAAGATATAATAAAAGAACTTGGTCAATTACCATCTCATAAGATTCATTGTTCAGTTTTAGGAGATAAAGCGTTAAGAGCAGCAATAGAGGATTATTTTAAAAGAAGAAATGAGCAAAATCCTTATAGAGAAAAGACTTCCTCACCAATAGTATGTGAATGTTTTCAAATAACAGAAGAAGATATAAAAATGGAAGTATTAGAAGGAGCAACAAACTTTGAAACACTTCAGGAAAGAACAAAGATAGGTACAAATTGTGGGAAATGTATCCCTAAAGCTAAAGAAGTAATAAATAAATTTGTCGAACAATACTACAAAGATAAAGTATACAATCCCAAAAGTTAAAAAAGAGGGTAAAATGAATGTTTATCTTGATAATAATGCCACTACACCAATTCATCCTAAGGCAAAAAGTGCAATAATCGAATTTTTGGATTTTTTTGGTAATCCAAGCTCAATGCACAGTGACGGAAGAATAGTTAAAGAAAAACTAGTTATAGCAAGACAACAAATAGCAGATTTTCTGAATGCGTCAGTAGATGATATTATTTTTAATTCATGTGGTTCTGAATCTAATAATACTATATTAAAATCCATGCTTTTTTGGCCTAAGGAAAAACAAAATCTTGTAACAACAAATATTGAACACCCTGCAAATCTTGAAACAGCAAAGTTTTTAGAAAAAAATGGTATAAAAGTTTCATATATCGAAGTAAATGAAGATGGGATTATTGACTTAAATCAACTTGAAAAGTCACTCACTAAAGATACTGGACTTGTTTCAATCATGTATGCCAACAATGAGATTGGGACAATTCAACCTATAGATAAAATAGCAAAAATTGTAAAAGAAAAAGCACCTAATGCTATTTTTCATACAGATGCGGTCCAAGCTGCAGGTAAAATAAAACTTGATTTAAAAAATTCTCCTTTTGATACTGCATCGATATCAGGTCATAAATTATATGCACCAAAAGGGATAGGCATATTATATATAAGAGATTTTGATAAAAAAAGAAAATCTTTTACTCCATTAATTCATGGTGGCCATCAAGAAAAAGGTTTTAGAGCTGGAACAGAGAACACAATAGGCATTATAGCATTAGGAGCAGCTTGTGAAGCACTACAAAGCGAAATAGATGTTGAGATTGAAAGAATAAAAAAGATTAGAGATTATTTTGAAAATAAGGTTATAGAAAATATTAAAGATATAATAATAAATGGGAAAAACTCAGAGAGGGTTCCTGGAACTTCAAATATTACATTTAAGTATGTTGAAGGAGAATCAATTCTACTTAAACTTGATTTAAATGGTTTTTCGGTCTCTACTGGAAGTGCATGCTCTACAGGAAGTTTAGAACCAAGTCATGTACTTATGGCTCTTCATAAAAAACCAGAAATCGCCCATGGATCTATAAGATTTTCTTTCGGAAGGGAAAATAAGATTGAGCAGGTCGATAAACTTATTGAAATTTTAGTTAAAGAAATAGATATTTTAAGAAAGATAAGTCCTTTATCAAAATAGTCTATCCATAAATCATATTTTTCAATTTTTTCATATTTTCTTGAGTAAATTCTGTTGCTATATACGGATAAATACTTGGATTTTGAAATAATGGTTCATCTATATTAATATAACTTTTTTTGTTAGCTATCAATTCTTGTTTTGCCCTTTCAAATAAAGGGGTCGATGGTATTGGTGAATATTCAGCTATTCTTGGTTTTATCCCAAGTTTTAATGCTATTTTTATTGTGTTTTCAACTTCCGCAAAACTTTGCCCTGGAAGACCAACAAGAATGTAAAAAGAAACGACTTCTTTTGGTATTTTAGATTCATTTAAGTTATTTAATAAATTTTTAAGTTGGTCAATTTTAAATTTATTTCCATACTTTTCATCTTCGATATTTAGAGATTCAAGTCCAAATCTAATCATCTTGAAATTTTGCATTGCGTTAAGGATCTCTTTTGTNNTNTTNGCTATNGTGAATAGCATTTGGAAGATAAAAAATGAATTTTAAGCTTACTTTTCTTGCTTCAAAAATAAAAGTTAAAAAAAGGTTTTGATCTATTAGAAGTGCATCATCATAAAATGCTATGTTAAAGATGTTTCTTTTGACAAAATAACTCAATTGAGTCAATGAATAACTTAAATCTAATTTTTTATATTCCCCTGAAATTATCTTTGAAGCACAATATTGACAATTATAAGGACAACCACTGGTTAAACGGATAACACCATATCTTTGGTTATCTAAAAGATCCCAGTCTGGTAAAATATCAAAGGAGTCGTTATCTTGAGTATTTTTATAAATTAAATTAGATTCTTTCAGTAGTTCGATATGACTATTATCTTTAGATGTTAATTCAAAAATAAATTTGACAAATTCAAAAGCATCTTCTTTAAATACATAATCTGCACCTAAAGATTTTGCATGTTCAAATATGATTTTTGGATAAATTCCAGCAATAATTATTTTAGTGTTTTGAAAATTTTCTTTTAAATATTGTATAAGAATCTTTAACGATAAATAGTGGTATGTAAAAATTGAAGAAATAACGATGAAATCGAAGCTTTTCTTTCTCTTACTAATTTCATTTTTAAGTATTTCAATAATCTTTTCAAAAGAAAGACCAAATCGATAAAACTCTCTGTTAAAAAATTTTAACTCAACTGGAGGTTCTATCTTTTTTTTCCAGTACTTGCCTGTCCCATTTGATCTTATAGTGGGTTTAATGGTACCTTTTGGAAAATATGATAAATCGAAATTTTTATTTAATGCATCAAGATAAAAATAATCTATACCAAAAAATTTAAGTAAATTAATTGTTTTCAATATTCCAAGAGGGATAGCAAAAAGATCGTAAAGAGCATAATCAAGAATTGGAGGATTAATAAAGCAAATTGAAATATCTTTTAGGATATTCTTATTATTTTGATTGATAACCATTCATTAATTCGATATATGCCTTATAGGCTTTTTCAATATATGTTAAATCTTCATCTGTCAATTGCCTTACCTTTTTTGCTGGAACACCAGCATATAACCATCCGGATTCAAGTTTCTTATTTTGACCAACAAGAGAGCCAGCTGCAATTATAACATTTGAGGGGATATATGCCCCATTTAATATTATACTTCCCATCCCAATAAGGACATCATCACATATTTCGCAACCATGTAAAATTGCATTATGACCTATTGTGACTCGTTTTCCTATTTTTGCAGGATATGTCCAATCTGTATGAATAACTGTTCCATCTTGAACATTTGAAAAAGAATCTATAGAAATATAGTTCATATCTCCTCTAATGCTTACATTAGGAAGTAAAAAAACATTTTCAGAAATTGTAACATCACCAATTATTATAGTAGTTTCAAAACCAAATACATTTTTAGATATTTTTGGTGTTTTATCTTTATAATTTATAATTTGCATAACATCTCCATAGAAAAATATATTTAGATAAAATTAAAAGAATAGATTTTGTAAAGAAAGTATTACTATTACTTTTTTATCTAATTTAGCAAAACCCTTTATGAAATTTTTCCCAATATTTTCAAAAAGCATTGGAGTTGGTTCATACTCATCAACAGAAAGATATTGAACTCTAACAATTCTATCAACAACTATTCCAAAGTTATCCGAACCTACTCTACAGATTATTATACTGGGTTTTACATTTTCATCTTCACCTGTTTCTTCTTTTTTACTAATATTTTTTTCATCTTTTTGTTCTTTTACTTTCCCAAAATCATGTTCTTTTGCAAGATTTGCTAACTCATTTAATGTCAGATTTTCTAATTCTAGTCTTTTTTTCAAATCAAGAACTGGAATTATATCTCCTCTAAGGTTTAGTAAGCCTTTCACAAAAGGAAGAGAATTTGGAAGATGTCTTATTGTTTCATTTTCTTTAATTTCTTTAACATCCATTATATCAAGAGCAAATTCGAAATCATCAATAAAAAATCTTATGATCTGGATTGCAGAATTTAACTTTGTGTCTTTTGCCTTTTGTTCTTCTTTACCAATAATCTGATTTAGGTTATTTATATATATTTCTGCCATTTTTTTTCCTTTTTTGGAAGTTTAAAAAGATTATACTTCCATATGGCAAAATTTTCAAGATTATTGATTAGAAGTATTTGATGATTCTGTTGTGTTGGTTGAAGGATTCTGTTGTTCTGTTGGACTTGCTTGTTCTGTAGAGTTTGCAGGTTGTGTTGTAACAGGTGTTGTTTGAGTTTCAATAGATTTTGTGACACTTTCTACGGCAGCTTTATTTTCTATAGCCATTCTGTTATATGTAAAAGCTAAAAGAAAAACAACCACAAAGAAAATGACACCAACTCCAGTTACTAACCAGTTTAGTAGTTTTTCCTTCTCAGGGCTTTGTCTACCTTTCAATGTGTTTTTTATTCTATATTGATAGACTACAACAAAGATTAATAATGCAGAAAAAATAAAAAAAAGAACAGTTAAAAAAGTTATCATTTTTTCCTCCTAAATTATACAAATATTAACATTGAGAAGATTTATATTCTATTATCCTTTTAAATGAATCAAAATTTAATGAAGCACCCCCGACAAGAACTCCATCAACTTGAGATACATTCATTAAATCATCAATATTTTCTGTGTTTACAGATCCACCATATAGTATTCTTATAGAATTTGCGAAATTTGGACCAATATATTTCTCTATAGTTTTTCTAATCATTTTGTGCATCTCATAAGCATCTTTTGGAGTAGCATTTTTACCGGTACCAATTGCCCATATTGGTTCATAAGCTATTACAATTTTTTTAGCATCATCTATATTATCTTCAAAGGAGATCCTACTAAAAATATATTCGATCTGAGAGGTTACCTTTTCAATATGTTTTGAGTTTTCCCTTTCTTCCAAGGTTTCACCAACGCAAATAATTGGAATTATTTCCTTTTCAATTGCGGATTTTGCTTTTAGGTAAACTAATTCATCTGTTTCATTAAAGTATGTCCTTCTTTCAGAGTGTCCAAGAATAACATATTTAATATTAAAATCTGATAGCATTGATATTGAGACTTCTCCAGTAAAAGCTCCATTTTCTTTATAATAACTATTTTGTGCTCCAATTTGAATAAGTGAATCTTTGCAAATATCTGAAATAGCAGGGATATATACAAAAGGTGGGAATATTGCTATATCATCTTTGGGTTCTTTAATCTGATTAACAAGTTTTGAAGCTAATTCCTTGGCAGAAGATAGTGTAAGATTCATTTTCCAATTCCCTGCGATCAATGCTTTCATAGATATTTCTCCACTTTTATTATTCAAATATAGATAGACCAGGTAATTTTTTTCCCTCAACATATTCTAAGGAAGCACCACCACCAGAAGAAAGATGATTAAACTTTGATTCTAATTTAGCCATAGCAATAGCTGCAACAGAATCTCCTCCACCAACAACCTTAAAGCTCTTTGTTTTTCCAATGATTTGTGCAACTTTTATAGTTCCTTTGGCAAATTGTGGAATCTCAAATATTCCTAAAGGACCATTCCAGAAAATAGTCTTGCCTTTACTGATATGCTGTGCAAATAATTTTATTGTCTTTGGGCCAATATCAACTCCCATTTTATCTACATCAATATCTGGTCCCTTTGATTTAAATTTTTTTGAATTTTCTTTCGCTTCATAAGCCATGATATGATCTACAGGGAGTATAAATTGTACTTTTGCTTTTGCTGCTTCACTCATTATACTATATGCTGTTTGAACATATTCTGTTTCAACTAAAGATTTTCCAACTTCAAGTCCATTTGCCCTTAAAAATGTATAAGCCATTGCCCCACCAATAAGGATGATATCTGCCTTTTTAATCAGCTGTAAAAGAACATCTATTTTTGATGAGACTTTTGAACCTCCTACTATTGCTACAAGAGGAGGATTCTGTTTATGTAAAACATAATTTAAGTTTTGAACTTCATCTCTAATAAGAAAACCATAGTAGTGTGGTAAAAATTTTGCAATAGCTTCAACAGAAGCATGTGCCCTATGGACTGCGCCAAAAGCATCAGATACAAAAATATCTGCGTTTTCAGTAAGTTTTTTAGCGAATTCCAAGTTGTTTTCTTCTTCTTCTTTATAAAATCTTAAGTTTTCGCAAATCAAAATATCTTTTGGTTGCATCTTTTCTATAGCACTTTTTACCTTATCTCCAATGCAATCATCAACAAAATTTATTGAATTGTATGAAATATTTAATGAATTAAGTAAATTCTCTAAAATAGGTTTAACAATGGATAGGGTTTCCTTATCAGTTCTCTTACCTTTTGGTCTTCCTTTATGTGAAATAATGATAATTTTGCAATTTTTCGATAGCAAGTATTTTATTGTAGGAATACTCATCTTGATTCTTGAATCATCCGTAACAATTTGACCGCTTTCATCTGTTGGGACATTGTAATCTACTCTAAGCAAAACTTTTTTTTCGCTTATAGAACCAGCATTTTCAATAAAAAGTTCTGGTTTCAGAATCATAAATCCTCCAAAAATGATGAATAATTACTTTATAAAACTTACTACTACATAAATAGATATAACAAATAAAGAATAAAAAGTCAAACATAATTAAGATACTACTCGACCTCTTCCGCTTTCAATACCTTAATAAAAGCATCTTGTGGAATCTCTACTTCTCCGAATCTTTTCATTCTTTTTTTACCTTCTTTTTGCTTTTCAAGAAGTTTTCTCTTTCTTGTTATATCTCCACCATAGCATTTCGCAAGGACATCCTTTCTATATGGAGAAATTGTTTCTCTTGCAACAACTTTTGCTCCTATTGCTGCCTGTAATGCTACGGCGAACTGCTGTCTTGGTATAATATCTTTTAATTTCTCAACGATACTTCTTCCTATATAAGCTGCTTTAGGTTCGTAAACTATCATAGAAAATGCATCAACTTTTTCTTTAGCCACAAGTATTTCAAGCTTTGCAAGTTTTGTTTCCTTATATCCTTCAAATTCATAATCTAAACTTGCATATCCTTTTGAAATTGATTTTAATTTATTATAAAAATCAAACAATATCTCAGACATAGGCATTTCATATTTTAGCATNACTCTTTTTGCCCCAAGATAATCCATCCCTATCTGATTTCCCCTGCTATCTTCACAAAGTTTTATGCAGTTACCNACAAATTCTTCTGGAGTTATTATTTCAGCAATAATATAAGGTTCATAAGATTTTTCTATCTGAGTTAAATCTGGAAAATCCGCTGGTTTATTTATTTCGATAATCTCATCGATACCTGCTAGTTTAAATCTATATTTTACTGATGGTGAAGTTAAAATAACTTCCATACCAAATTCAGTTAGTAATCTTTCCTGGACAACCTCAAGATGAAGCATACCTAAAAACCCGCATCTAAAGCCGAAACCAAGTGCTTGAGAATTATCTTTTTCATATTTTAATGCGGGATCTGTAAGTTTTAACTTTTCAAGAGCTATGGCAAGATTTTCAAACTGTGTCGTATCAAGAGGATATATGGAAGAAAAAACATATTGTTTGACATCTTTATAACCAGGAAGTGCATTATTACATGGATTATTCTTTAAAGTAACCGTATCTCCGATCCTGGCATCTGAAATTTCTTTGATAGTTGCTGTAAAATATCCTACTTCGCCTGCATATAAAGCTTCAGATGGAGTGTATTTTAATTTTAAATATCCGACTTCATCCACAATAAAAGATTTTTTATTTCCTAAGAATATTATTTCATCTTGAGGCTTTATACTTCCTTCAAAAACCCTAATATGTACAATTACACCTTTATAGTTATTGTATATAGCATCGAAGATCAAAGCCTTTAAGGGAGCATTTACATCACCTGTTGGAGCAGGTATCTTTTCAACTATTTTCTTACATAATAAATCTATATTTATCCCTTTTTTAGCAGAAACAGAAATTATATCATCCTTTATAAAACCAAGTTCTTCCTGTAATTCTTTCGAGACTTTTTCAACTTCTGCATTTTGTAAATCTATTTTATTTATTACTGGAATAATCTCAAGATTTGAATCGAATGCAAGATGGAAGTTTGTTAAAGTCTGAGCCTCTACTCCCTGTGTAGCATCTACAACTAAAAGTGCACCTTCACAAGCTGCAAGTGCTCTTGAAACCTCATAGGAAAAATCAACATGCCCCGGGGTGTCTATTAAATTTAGGATGTATTTTTGACCATCTAAAATATATTCCAATCTGACTGATTGGGATTTTATTGTTATTCCTCTTTCCCTTTCAATCTCAAGATTATCTAAGATCTGCTGATGTTTTTCCTTTTCTTCTTTTGGTAGAAGTCCGGTTTCTTCTATTAATCTATCTGCTAAGGTTGACTTTCCATGATCAATATGAGCAATAATACTAAAATTTCTGATATTTTTCATACTAAAAGAAGTTATGCATAATTTATAGATTTTGCAAATATTGAGTTGGAACTTCTATTCTTTGCTGAAATTCATTCATCTGTTTAAAAAAATTACCTAGAGCAATACCTTTACTGATAAGTTTATTAACCCTTAAAATTTCTTTTGAAGAAAGTTTAGTGGGCAAGTTATTTTGAAAATCAGTTCCTGGTATAGGTAAAAAATAATGAAGATTAGCAGTTACTTGTTTGTTACAATTTTTCTCTAAAAAACTAAAAGTTATCTCTCTATCCTCTTGATTTTCTTCTGGAAGTCCTAAAATTATGTCTATGATTGGTTCTAACCCTATTTTTTGACAATATATTAATGTATCTTCAATAGAATCTAATGGATCGTTTCTTCCAATAATTTTTTGAAGTCTTTTAGATGCAGTTTGAATCCCTATTGTAATCTTTTTTGTGGCACTATATTTACTAATTAAGTCAAGATATTCATATTTTAAGTATCTAAGTGAAAGTTCAGAGGGGAAAGAACCAAGATACAAAAAAATCTTTAAATTATTTTTCTCGCCTTCATCTATTGTAAACCTAATAAGTTTTTCCCATTGTTTTATAAAGTCTAATTTTACATCATTACCGAAATAAAGAGCAAAATCTGGACTTATGAATCTAATATGATTCTTTTTATTTTTAATCTGATATTTTAAAAATACTTTTACTAAATCAATATCCTTTTTTCTTGGAATTCTACCAAAAATATTGGAAGTTTGACAATATTTGCAAGCTTGAGGACAACCTCTAATTATTTCTATAGGATGAAAAAAAGATGTAACTAATGGAAAGGACGGGAAAAAGCAGAATAACTTCTGATCTTTTTCTATNTCTTCTATCTTTGAAATAACATAATCTACCTCATCTTTATTATCAAAAAAAAGTTTATTAGAATGTTTTATATAAAAATTTCTCAAAAATTCTTTTTTGCTTTTTAAGTCAGATTTTTCTGAAATTATAAAATTTGAAGATAGATTTCTTTGAATATTAATTTTTGAAGAATTTTTAACTACTTTAATTGAAGAAAATTTTGAAATACAATTCGATATATTTTCAGGTAATATTTCGACTTTGACACTATATTTTACATCTGAAATAAATGAATCAAAGGTAGAAAGATAAGAAAAAAGATCTATTAAAAAGGATTCACCCTCAGATTTACAAACCAAATCAAAATAATTTGCATACAAATTAGGCTGTGCTATTGCATCAGGTCCACCTACAACAAATAAACTTTCATTAAAATTCTCTTTTAAGTATTTTAGTAGAACTAAAAAGAATTTTCTATACCAGCTATGTGCTGAGAAGAAAAAAAGATTTAAATCATTTGAAATTTTAAAATTTTTAAGCTGATTTTTAACACTTAAGTAAATAAGATTTTCATCGTAACTCTCATTTTCTCTTAATAAAATATCCTTTAAGTAAACTATCTCAATTTTTGAAGAAAAAAAATCCGCTATAGTTATTACTGGGGAAAAAGAGTATCTATTTTCCTTTAATACCAAAAGATTTGAGACCATGAATAGAAAATAACAAAATATTAGAAAAAACCAATATTTAGTTTATGAACCTTTAGTCTTTATCTTTGAAATTGCTGCTGATGTAATTTTTATTTTCTTCTTTTTATTATTAACAAATTCATCGGCAAAATATAATTTAAACCATTCAACGGTATCATTTAAAGTTTCTTCAATATCTCTAGAACTATACCCAAGCTCAGCTTCTGCTTTTCTAGTACTAATAACTGAGTTGCTGCTAATTATTTGCAAAGATTCATAGGTAATAAGAGGTTCTTTACCACTTTTTTTTGAAGCTTTTTCATAAAAATAAGCCAAAAAACTTAAAAATTTTGAAGGTAGATACAATAGAGGTTTTTTAATATGAAGTTTTTCAGATAAAAAGTTAAAAAGCTTTTTAAAACTTAAGTATTCTCCAGATAATAGATATATTTCACCATCACGACCTTTTTCAATGGCTAAAATGCAACCTTCTGCCACATCTCTGACATCAACAAAATTATACCCTCCATCAAGTGTATACCATACTTTTTTCCTCATAAAATCAAGGATAAGTCTCCCCATTCTTGATGGTCTATAATCAAAAGGCCCAATTATACCTGATGGACATACTATTTTACAGTGAAGACCAGATTTAACATAATTTAAAATCTTTAAAGTGGCTATTGCTTTTGTTTTACCATAAATCCCTATGGCATTTACTGGAGATACTGGGATTGTTTCGTCTATAGTTATACCATGAGTAATATCTGCAAGAGAATGAATCGAAGAAACATAGACCATCGATTTGACATTTTTTTCTAAAGCTATTTTTGCCACATTAACTGCACCATTTACATTTATATCATATAAAATCTCTGGATTTTTTGAAGTTATCGCAATCATGCTTGCAAGGTGAAATACCTTATCTACATTTTCAAAAGCAACCTGAAGATCCTTTTCATTTCTTATATCACCCCTAACAATTTCAACTGGAAAATTCTCTATGGATGAGGTATCTTCGTTCTTTAATGCTAACACTCTAACTTTTTCGCCATTTTCAACAAGTTTTTTAGTAAGAACTGTCCCCAAAAAACCAGCTCCTCCAGTAATTAAAATCATAATCGCCCCCTATGTGTAAGTGCTCACTCATTTTCACAAAAAATATAGTTTAATTTTTCTTTAAATCAAGTTTTTTAAGATTTTTTTTTTGAAAAAATTTAATTTTTTTTATATTAGTTTTTTTTATTAGTTTTATAGATATATTAGTTTTGTAGATTTTTTTGACAGGTATAAATTGAAAATAAAGATATATAAGAATTACGAATATACTAAAGGGCAACTCCACTTATTGGAGTTGCCCTTTAGTATATTAAAAAAGGATAATTAACCAAAATCCTTATCAAAATAGGAAATTGACAAAATAAAACTGGATAACTCTAAATATTATAGTTATTTTTAATGTAGTTAATTCCTTCATCCATTGACTTAATATTAAGATCTATGAATTTTGCTTTAGAACCAGTTAAATTTTCTTCAAATACATTTTTCATGGTTTCCAGAGAAACAATTTTTGTGACTGCAATTAATGCTCCAGCCATAATCATATTGATAATTTTTTGAGAACCAAGTCTATTCGCAATCTCATTTAACGGAACTTTATAGACTCTTATATCTTTTCTTGAAGGTTCAATATCGATAATAGAAGAATTCATAAATAGAATTCCATCCTTTTTAAGAGTTTTTTCAAACTTTTCTAAGGAAGGTCTATTCATTGCAATTAAAATAGAACTTTCAGTAATAATTGGTGAAGCGATAGGNTCATCAGAAACTATGACATGACAATTTGCGGTTCCACCTCTCATTTCAGGACCATAAGAAGGTANCCATGAAACTTCTTTTCCTTCTTCCATNGCTGCTTCAGAAATAAATTTACCTAAAAGCATAACGCCCTGTCCACCAAAACCAGCCATTATTATTTCTTCGTGCATTAGTTTCCTCCTTCATTTGAAGATACATCTTTATATATCCCTAGAGGATAATAAGGTTCCATATTTTCCTTAAGCCACTTAAGAGATTCAACTGGAGTCAATCCCCAGTTAGTTGGACAGGTAGATAAGACTTCAACTAAAGAAAAACCTTTGCCTTCAAGTTGCATCTGAAAGGCTTTTTTTATTGCAGCTTTTGCTTTTGTAAGATGAGCTATATCATATACTGCAACTCGAGCAATAAAGGCTGTTGATGGTATAGTTGCTAGCATTTCTGAAACTCTATAAGGGAAACCACAATGAGCTGGATCTCTTCCATAAGGCGAAGTAGTTGTTTTTTGACCAGGTAAAGTTGTAGGAGCCATCTGACCACCAGTCATACCATATATTGCGTTATTAACAAAAATAGTTGTAATTTTTTCTCCTCTGTGTGCAACATGAACAATATCACCTGTTCCAATAGATGCGAGATCCCCATCACCTTGATATGTAAAAACTACAGAATCTGGAACTGCCCTCTTAATGCCAGTAGCGACTGCTGGAGCTCTACCATGTGCTGCTTCATGCATATCACAATTGAAATATTTATATGCAAAAACCGCACATCCAACAGGAGCAACTCCAATTGCTCTATCAAGAACATTAAGTTCAACTAAAGTTTCTGCAACCAATTTATGGATTACTCCATGTAGACAACCAGGACAATAATGAAGAGGAACATCTGTCAAACCTTTAGATTTTTCATAAACTATTTTTCCCATTTTATTTCCTCTAATTTATTTTTTAAGTAAAGATTTAGCATAATCTATTATTTCTTTTGGTTCTGGTACCATTCCACCAGTTCTACCATAAAAATAAACTGGTTTTTTACCGTTTATTGACAATTTTACATCTTCAATCATTTGACCAGCTGACATCTCAACTGTTAGGAAAAATTTAGCCTTAGAATTTTCAGCCCAATTTTCAAAGATTTTTTCTGGGAATGGCCATAAAGTTATTGGTCTTATTAATCCAGCTTTAATTCCCTCTTCTTCTAACTTTTTAATGACATATTTGACAATTCTTGAAGTAGTTCCATAAGAAGCAAAAATGATATCTAAATCTTTAGACATTTTATATTCTTCATATCTAATTTCTTTTTCGACTATAGTTTTATACTTTTTTTGAATTTCAATATTTAGGTTTTCTAAGTCTTCTGGTTCTATAGATAGTGAATTATTATTCTTCTTTTCCCATCAGGGGAATTTCTTGTTCCAGTTGTTGCCCAAGTCTTTGGTGGGAGGTTCTTATTTGTCGATTCTTTAAATTCTACTGGTTCCATCATCTGTCCTATCATGCCATCTCCAAGAAGCAATACTGGATTTCTATATAAATCCGCCATATCAAAGGCATCATACATTAAATCGACAGCTTCTTGAACAGAAGATGGAGCTAAAACTATAAGATGGACATCACCATGACACATCCCTTTGACTGCTTGCATGTAATCGGATTGAGCAGGTGCTATATTTCCAAGACCAGGACCACCTCTTACCATATTTACTATAACGCATGGTAGCTGTGCCCCAATCATATAAGATATTCCTTCTGCCATCAATGATATTCCAGGGGATGAAGATGAAGTCATGACTCTTACGCCAGAACCTGCAGCACCATATAGCATATTTGCAGCTGCAAATTCAGCTTCAGCTTGTAAATATACTCCTCCTCTTTTAGGAAGTTCTCTTGACATATATTCAGGTATTTCATTTTGAGGAGTAATAGGATATCCAAAAAAGTATTTACAACCAGCCCTAATAGCTGCTTCAGCAACAGCTTCATTACCTTTCATCAGTATCTTTTTTCCCATTTTTAAATTCTCCTTATAATTCAATAAGTTTTAATCGATTCTTTCAACGGTAATAACAGAATCCGGGCAAATTTTTGCGCAACTTCCGCAAGCTGTGCATTTATCCATATCATTTACAGTTGCCAGATGATATCCTTTAGTATTCATCCTTGTGAAATCCATAACGACGATTTTCACAGGGCAAACAGTAGTACAGAGTTCGCAACCCTTGCATAACTCCGTATTAAAGGTAACTTTACCTTTTGGCATGATTCCTCCTAAAGTTTTTATAAAATTATTTCTATTAGAAACTATTTAATTGTGAAAACATTAAAACAAGAGATCCATTTAATGATTCCAATTCATAAATTCATGTTGGATAACCATACTGGTCTTAATGTAATATCTAAATCAAATATATCTTGTGCGAAAAACTTTTCTTCGAGATTTTCACCATTTTTTAACAACCAATTTGGAATAACTACATACCTATATGGAATGGATAACTTTTCAGAAAGTTTTTTACAAATATCATCCCCTTTTTTGATCTCTTCCAAAGTTGTATCGTAAAGTAAATGGGTCGAATTAACTATTGCCGTGACTTTAAGCCTCGATGCATTTTGTATATCTAAAAGAAATTGATATACTCCATCGAAATCTTCTGAAAATGGTCTATTAACATTGACAAGATAATAAAAATCATAACCTAAATTTTCAAGATTATGACTATATCTTCCGATAACCTTTGATCCAGCTGCATCACCACCCAAGTCAACTATAACATCGTATTTATCATCGAAAAAAACAGAGTCTATCTCTCTTGGAATGGCTGGTAAATCTGCATTTGTAGCTTCTTTTGAAGGTCCAATTATTTCTATCTTATGTTTATTTAAAAAATCTTTTATCCCTCTTGTTGTGAAATATGGATTTACGATATCGATATCTACTATTGCTACTTTTTCACGATTTTTTTTAGATTTTATAAGTTTTAGGGCATAGTTGGAAGCAAACTCAGATTTGCCAACCCCATAATGACCGCTTATTATTCGAATTCTTTTATCATTTTGAAAAGTCACGAAATCATCCTTTTTCCTTAGTTAAATATTTATAAATCAAAATAAAAAGTCAAGAAAGTATTTTTTCAAAATTTTTCTTGATTTATAATTAAAAAGTTACAATTAATTTATATCTTTTGTAAAACATATAAAAGGGGGATAAATGAAGATTTCTTCTAAAATATTAATATTTATAATCTTAGGTTTTATTTTGGGTCTTTTTATTCCTTATCTTCCAGTTTTATATAAAATATGTCAAACAATCGAACAAATTTTCATAAGAATGTTGACTTTTATTGTTAAACCTTACATCTTTATTTCTATAATTATTGCTTTTTCTAGTCTTAAAGATACTGGCAAAACCGGTAAAATTTTCCCTTTATTTTTTCTCTTTACATTTTTATCTGGTTTAATTGCAACAATTCAAGCCATTGTATTTTCAATTTTAGTAAAACCTGGTTATCAGATAGATCTATTTGACACAAAAACACCAGCTTTATTGGAATTCAATTCAATATTTGATACGATTGTTAATTATATTCCAAAAAGTTTTTCAGATCTTTTCTCAACAAATATATATCAGATTTTCCCAACATTTCTAATAGCTATGTTTGTTGGTATTGCTATCTATTATGCAGTGAAAAGAGGAGAAGTATTTTTGAACTTATCCAAATCTATTGAAGAAATCTTAGATTATATAAACCTCTATTTAATAGAGATTTTTGCATTTTCTACATTTTTTATTGGTTTTGGCCTTGCAAATACAATAAAGCAAACCGCTAATTTTATATTTATAGTAAAACCATTAATTGTAATGCTATTTTCACTGGTATTTCAAGTATATTTAATCCCATTTTTCATAATATATTTTTGGTTGAAGAAAAATCCAGCACATTATTTTAAAAGTGTTTTAGGTGCTCAAATTTCTGGATTTGCAACAGGTTCAGTAGTTACAAATTATCAAAATATTATCTTTCATACTGAGAAAAATCTAGGAATAAATAGAACAATTTCATCAATCTATTCTTCGTTAGGTCTAATATTTAACATTGATGGGATTGCAATAACATCTATTATAGGATTTTTCTATATCCTACAGATACAACAAGTTAGCCTATCATTTTTAGAAATTCTACCATTATTTTTAGGTATGTTACTTTTATTTTTTGTAAAAGATGGTTTTGCTTATCCAGAATTTCCCGCTGTAGTGCTTTTCCTCTCAATATCAGAAACCTTACCATTGGATATGAGAGCTTTGTTTGCGGCTGGTCTTTTTATTTTCGCAAGAATATCTTCATTTATAACATCATCCTCTATAATTTTTATAAATTACTTTATATCTGAAAAATATCTGCATGCTGCATTCATTCAAGATTATAAAGATCAAATTTGATATTTTTTAATATTAAAAAATTTATAAATTCTTAAATTAAGCATTTTAGGAACTTAAAATAATGAATTTGATTACACTAATATTGATAGCTTTAAGTTTATCACTAGATGCATTTGCAGTAGCAGTAACTAGTGGAACAACAATAAAAACATTGAAGATATCTGCCGCATTTAGATATACTATGAGAGTAGCATTATTCTTTGGGGGGGGGGGGGGGGGGTGGGATCATTTTGTTATTTTTGGTATTTTATTAATTGTAGGTCTCAAAATGATCTATGAATCAATCTTTTTAAAAGAAAATGAAAAACAAGAAAATAAAATCTTTTCATTTTATGAACTTTTTATTCTAGCCATTGCTACATCGCTTGATGCTCTTGCTATTGGAATATCCTTATCCCTTCTTAATGTATCTATATTTTTCTCTGCTTTTATTATAGGAATAATTACTTTTATAGTTTCAGCGATAGGTGTTAGGATTGGAAAGACCTTAGGACATCTATTTGAAAATAAACTCGAAGTGTTTGGTGGATTAGTTTTAATAGGTATAGGGATTAAAATTTTAATAAACCACTTACATTAAAAAAATTACTATTAAAAATATACTATTATAGGTTTTAGTTGACTTTTTTACCAACTATCTTATTTTCAGTCTTGATTTATATATAACTTATACAGGAAATTAAGGATACCCTATGAAAAAAAAGACAAATACAATAATATTTTATATTGTCGCTGTTGTCGTAATACTTGCTTTTGGTGTTTTTGGGGTTATTTATTTTACCCCTAATGCTGGTGTTCCATCTAATGCCATTGTTGTTGTTAATGGACAACCAGTTTATTGGACAAGAGAACTTGGTTTTAGCTATAATCAAATCATAGAATACTGGAAACAAAGGATTCCAGATTTAAATGAACAATATCAACAACTTATATTTAATAGTTTTATCCAGCAGGTTGTAGAAGATAAAATATTCGAACAGGCAACATTGGACTATAAAATTAGAGTATCAAATACGAGAGTTAACCAGAAAATAAAAGATAGTGGTATGTTTTATGACGAAAAGGGAGAGTTTGCTTTTGCAAAATTATCAAAGGATCAGCAGATATACTATTTTAATAAATTTAAAAGCGATTTAAGTAAAGAGGTTTTAGAAAATGATCTTTCCTTTGGTTCCGTATTTGTAACAAATTTCGAACTAGATAAATATTATCATATTACACATGATTTATATAAATTTGAGTATTTTTATATTCCAATTGATAAAGTTTCTGATGAAGAACTTGAAAAGTATTATTCAAGCGTCAAATCAAACTATGAAGTTATGCAAGCTGCTCATATACTTGTAAAAGATCTAGAAACCGCTCAAAAAATAGCTATTGAATTGAAACAAGACCCTAATAAATTTATTGAGTATGTTTTGAAATATAGTATAGATGAAGGTTCAAAAACCACTGGTGGTGATCTTGGAATATTCGATAGGAAGACAATGGTAAAAGAATTTTCTGATGCTGCATTTAAACTCACAAAAGCTGGTGAAGTTTCAGACCCAGTCAAATCTGAATATGGTTATCATATAATTAAATGCATTAAACCACCCTATATCCCTACATTAAATGATCCCAAAACAAGGGAAAAAGTCTTACAGGATTATACACAGATAAATGAAGCTGTCTTATTAGATAAAGCTAAAGCAAATGCTCAAAAGGTTTATGATTATTATGTAAAAAATGACTTGAAATCTATCGAAAAAGAATTTGGATTTAAACCTTCAAAAACTGGTGAATTCGCTTATAGACAAACTATTATCGATGAAAACAATACTAGCATATCCGAATTTTCAGGTGCTAACGATGTTTATGATCAATTAGTTATATTAAACATAGGTGCTATATCCAAACCTATAAAACTTGATAAAGGTTTTGTAGTGTTGAAAGTTCTTGAAAAAAATAAGGGGACAAAGGAATTATTTGAGCAAAAATTAACCGATGTTATCCGTGATGTGATTGGAGTATTTAAGTATATACTTTCAAATGATTTAAAAGTCTTTTTACAGAATAAATCCAAAGTTGTTTATCCAAAAAATAGCCCTGTGAATGCAAAATATTAGTTTTGAAGATAATTTAAGATTTCTCAAAGATAAACTTACATATCAAATCTTTTACGAATTATTTAAAAATAAAAATAATTTTTGCAGATTTGAATTTAAAGATTATGATGAAATAATAGAAATTGAATTAAGTGAAAAGTTTTACATCAAAGTTAAAAAAGAGGTGAAACAGGATTTATCTAAAAGCAAACTATTGGTTTTCACCTCTTTTCTTAGTTTTATTATCTTTATTAAACAAAACAAAATAGAACCAGAATTATCTATAATTTTTTTAGAAGATCTATCTTTTTTGGGTAAGATTTTCTTAACTTTTGACTTGAAAGAAATAATCAAAAATAAGGAAAAGATTTTTTTAATAAAATCTACTTACGATATCGATTTAATAATAAATTTTTTAAGCCAGAACCTTACCCTTATTTCTGAACCTACTGGAAATATTAAATTAGATGAATATGATAAAATTTTATGTGAGAATCATAAAGTTCTAATAGACTATTTTTCTCAAAAATTTAATGAACTTTTATCAGATTACACAACCCATTTTATAATGCTTCCAAAACAAATAATAAATACTTTAGAAAACTTAAAATACATACAAAATACCATAGAGATTTTTCTAGACAACGAAATTCCCACTTTGGTTGTAAGTGCGGGTCCTTCATTGAATAAAAATCTTGAATTGATAAAAAACATCCAAAAATATTGTTATATAATTGTTGTAGATACGGCTTTACGAATATTACTAAAAAATGATATTCAACCAGATCTAATAATCGCTCTCGATCCACAGACCTTAAATTTTCTTGATTTTCTTGGTATAGATGATTTAAAAAATTCCACCTTAGCAATTGAAATTTCAGGCTCATATAAGATTGCTGAAAAATATAAAAGTTACCAAAATTTAACTTTTTTTACTGGTCTTTTACCAACTACAATTGATGGTGAAAAAGATAAATTCTTACCAGTAAATCCTCTATCGAATTATATAAGTAAAACATTATCATTATTTGAAATCCCAATTTATGGAAATGTCGGACTTGCAGCGATTTCATTTGCAACGAAAATTTCTGATAAAATAATACTTGCTGGTTTTGATAACTCTTTTGATTTACTTGTCTACCATTGCAATGAAACCATAGATATATATTATTACATGAAAAGACAAGATTATTTAACTCCAGCTCTATCTAAACTAAATATTGAGGCACTTACTATAAGCTTTGATAACAAAAAAAGGAAATCTTCTATACTCGAAAAAAACGAAAATATTTTTAAAGAATATTTACCGAATAAGGAATTTATTAATATTCAAGATATCGATATTGCTTTCTTATCAAGCAATAAAATTGAAAAGGAAAATATAAGGGATAATTTAAAAATAAAAAGGATAGAGAATATTTTTTATGAGAAAAATGAAGGAAATTACAACTTAAAATCAAATAGAGAAGATATTTTAAAAGTATTGGAAAAATTGATAGAGGAATCATTTAAGTTTTTTGAAAAATCAAAAGAAAGATTCTTTTACAAAATAGAAAATAGATTAAAACTATTAAGATGATCTTTTTTTCAAAAAAAAATAGCGGGCAAATTACTTTGTCCGCTATTTTTTTTTAATAAATTCTATGATAGGTATGAATATATGAGGGTATGACTATTAATATGACTATTTTGCCTTATTCATAAGCTTTTTGACTATAAAATCAGCGACATCAATACCATGAGTACCTCTTCCGAAACCAGCATCCATACCACATTCAATTGCAACATCATTTGTAACTTGAGTTCCACCAGATATAAGTAAGACTTTATCTCTTATCCCTTTTTCCCTACATACCTGATCCAATTTTTTCATATTATACCTATGAACATCGCCATGAGTTATTATAGTCGAAGCTAAAATTGCTTTTGCTCCAACTTCTATTGCTGCGTCAACAAGTTTTTCAACTGGAACGGATGTACCTAGGTAGTAACATTTAAATCCCCATTTCTCAATCCCACCATGTTTTATATCCATTATTTCTTGAAGTCCTACAGAATGTTCATCTTCACCAAGTGTAGCACCCACAACTTTTAAATCGTTTTCTTTGACAAATTTTTCTATTACTTCATCTGATAAATGTTGGACTTTTTCGGGTATTTTTATATCTGAAAGTTTCACATAATGCTCTACTCTTCCTTTAACTAAAAGCATAGTACCTTCTGCTGGATGCAAAACTCTCTTGTGGATGACTTGAGGATCTATCAAAGTCATTTTCTTTGCTATTTCTAAGGCAGCGACTTCCGCTGCTTCTTCAAAGGTTGGTAAAACCATTTCGACAGTAACAAATCCATCGCCATGCCATTCTACTTCTGGTTTTATTATCCCATTTTTTTCATCTTCTACTAAAGATTTTATTCTATTATTAACATTATCTTCAGGGTCAAGTTCATCTATAAATGATATTTTTTCTGGTTTACATAATGTACAGCCATCAATCGCATCACATGGTTTTTTTATTCCTTCTGGTAAATGATTTATACCAAAGTGGGAGCATACTGGAGCGAAGTAATCATCTTTTCTCTCTATTATAGTTCCATAAGCGACTCCCCCGTTTTGCTCTCTAACAATACCATCGCCATTTCTTTCTGGATAATAACCTGAATCGACAAAATATCCTTTTTCTACAGCATTAAAATAACCACCAATTTCGAGTATCTCTTCTAAAAACAAGACAGCTCTTTCTTTTAATTCTCTTACTATTTCGCCTAAAGGGCCATCCATATCGAGTTTTACAAATTGTTTTAGGCCATCAAGAGCGTTAAATACCTGTTTTGTTGCATCAACAGAACGAATATTGTTTTGATGCCAAGGGACATTTCTTCCTTCATCAGGAGTTATTGTAGATTGTAAATCAGCAGATGTTAATGCTGAGATTAATGTGTCTATTGCATGTGTTATTTGCGCTTCATCAGTATCAGATTCAACATATCTTGTATTTTGTTGAGCTCTAAACTTAAAATCACTGAAAAGATCTCTTAAAGCAACAGCATAAGGTAGATCATACCAAAGCTTTGGTGCAGGAGGTGCTGTAGGTGGAACTGTTGAAAGCCCTATATTTCTTGAGTCCATACCAGATTTTAATGAATACATACAGTTTATTGCATGCTGAACCATAAGTTCTGGTCTAACTTTCCATGCTTTTTTTGCGGTAGCATTTGCATTATGGGCACCATCAATTTGAAAAATATTAGCATCAGCCATAATTTTTTTTGCTTCTGCTGCATCAACAAACGATCTATACATATTTACATTTCTATAAAGAACATTGTACTGAGGATCCTGATGAGCCCCAGCAATCCCTTCTTCCGCAAAAACTACTGCTACTTCTGGACCTGCAACACCAGATACATATGAATGAAAATTTATTGGTCTTCCTACTTCTTCTTCTATCAAATCAAGTGCTTTTCTAGTGGCTCTAATCTGTTTTCTAGTTATTGGAACTCCTCCAATCCCTTCGGGTGTACCTTCAATAAGGCCATCTATATGAGATTGTCCAGTAGTTCTTATGACCATAATATGATCTGCTCCATGCCAAGCAGCCATTCTCATCCTTCTTATGTCATCTTCAAATCTACCAGAAGCAATCTCTGTTGTAATGACTGGATTTGGTTGTGGATCGATTCCATCAAAATATTTTGCAGCAGGAAGTGGAACGGAATTTTTTAAACTTTCTGAATGGTCATAAAAAGTATGATCGCTAAGTTTTTGACCAGGTTTCGGTTTTCTCCAAACCCATCCTCTCTTTTTTGCTCTATAATTTTCAAGGTTTTTCAAGATCTCTGCTATATCTATTTTTTTATCTGGTTTTAAATCCATAAACTCTCCTTTCTAAAATTTATTAAAAAAGATTTTCACATGGGTAGCCTTCTATGATTTTCTTTCCAGCATCAAGATAATTGATCTTCTCTTTCTTACTGATCTTAAGAATAACATTTCCAACCCCATGACCTAAAAGATCTTTTTTATATAGGATATCCACAATCTTGTTCGCTTCTATTGAATTAAACCCCATCCTTAGTAGAACAGATCTTTCAATCGATGGAGAAGTATATTTTTTTGCTAGATCTATCATAGGATTAACTATTTTTTCTGTGAGTTCCCAGAATCTTTTCTTTAATTCTTCATCAGATAGATTAGCAAGATGAGCTCTTCTTAATTGAAAATCATCTTTTCTTTCTAATCCAGATTTCATAGTTTATTCTCCTTTTTTAATTTTTATTTCCCATTTTTATGTTCAGATAAAATGTTAAAAATTGTCTCTTTTATCCATTTAGTCTCTTCGTTTATATCATTTGATAAAAATTCAAAATCTTCCTCTAGCATTTTTACTTTTGGAAAATTCGCGACTAAATTTTCAAGATATGACATTTTTAGTTTCTTTAAGTCAATTTCTTTATATTGGAAATCAGATAGATTTCTTGGAAGAACAATAGTTTTACCATTAATACAATCTTCTGGATTTCCTCTTAAAATTTTTATACCATTTTTTTCTGCAAAGGAAAGTTGAGCCTGAGGATGTTTCCCAGCGCCAGTATATTCTGTTTCTTGAACTACTACTATTGCATCTTGATCTAAATTCATTGCTAGATTTATCGCGCCTGCTAATGAAGTATTCCCAGCAGGTCCTCTTTCTATACCTTCAAGTGCGGCAAGCATTTCGGTTGCATAAAAAACCTCACCCTGAGTAACAGTTAGATATTTATCCATATATCTTAAAGGTCGTGCTGCATTTCTTGGAGTATCTGCTCTATCTGGCCATTGAGCAAAAGGAACCCCAAAGCCAGTATGCCCCGTTGTAAATGATTTTTTATTAAAGTCAATGTCAGATGCCATATGCAAACCAGATAAATCAACTGAACAAGCAACAAATTCAGTATTATTGTGTGGTTTGAACTCCAATTTGTATTTTAATACTCCTCTTGCAGTTCCAGTTATATTACCACCGCCTGCATGAGTGACGACAATATAATCTGGATCTCTTCCTTCAAGTTTTCTTATCTGATTGATAACTTCCCATCCTAAAGTTTCAATCCCCGCAATAGAATATGGTGTATACAGAGAAGCATTAAAATATCCAGTATCTTCTAGTGCTGATAATAATGAATAAAATAGTTCAGGTCCTACTGAAGACATTATAACTTCAGCCCCCATGGCATCACAAATTCTTGATTTTTCTACGATTTCGGGTTGTCCAACATATTTTGAATCAAATACTTCTTGAATTATTATGCACTTTAAACCTCTCATTGCGGCTTGAGAGGCGACTGCTGCGCCATAATTACCAGAAGTCGCAGCAATAACACCCTTATAACCTCTTTTAAAGGCTTCATAAACCGACAAAGATGCTCTTCTTGCTTTAAATGAACCAGATGCATTTGCTGCTTCATCTTTTAAGTATATCTTTGCGCCTTTTCCTTTAGGGGAATATTTTCTTATAAGTTTTGTAACATTTGAAAGATAATAAAGTGGAGTATTTCCTACCTTACTTTGTTTTTGGATATCTGCTATCTCATTTATACTGTAACCGACATCATCCATCATCATTTCATAATCAAAAGAGATATCTGAAATTTTGTATTTTTCATAATCTATACCAAGAGCTTTTTTCATTATCTCATTTTTTCTACTCATCACTGCATTATAACTTTTATCCATATTTTCCTCTTTATTATTTATTTGTATTTATTTAATTTTATTGGTCTAAATTTTATTTATTTAATTTTATTGATTTCTTCCAACTCTTTTTTAAGTTCAATGCTTATATCAACAAGTTGAGGAACGAAATCGCCAAAGTTGTGCTTAAAGGATGGTTTTTCCTCTATAAGTTTTCCTTTATGAGTCCTGCCAATTCTACTTACTATTGTAACTTCATCTCCTAACTCTGCATCTTCTTGTAAAAATCCATTGATATGAACGACATATGGGACTTTTTTAGTTTCCTCAGGTATCTTGGCTGTTCTTTCTTCAGGTTTTAATATTATTTTTTCGATTTTAACCCACTCACCTTTTTTTACCATATAAACCTCTTTTTAAACTAATTTTTCAAAAGAAATTTCAAATTATGAACATAGCAATGATAAAATAGCAATTTTATTTTGTGATAAAAATTTAACAGATTAAAATCTTTTAGCAATAACTAAAAAATTCTTGACAGTTCAGATTCACTAATTGATCTAATTTCCGGTTTATATTCAATTGGAGATCTTCCAAAATTGTAACCCATTTTTTCATATAGTGCAACTGTTTCCATATTTACTGGTCTTTGTTGCCTGAGCTTTCCGATGGGCATTGTGAAGATTTTATCTGCCTTTACATCGGCTATACCTACTCCAAATATCCCTCTTTTTATACACTCAATTGTCGCAGCGCCATACTTCTGACCCTGAGTCGCATCGTAAGCATCTGAAATCCCAGCTCTAATAGTATGACCAAGATTAACAGACCTAACATTTGGTGTTTCTTGAACACCCTTAATAAATACTCCATGTTTATCCATGAAAGATTTTAGCTCTTCATCTTCCTTCAATTTCTTTTTAATAATACTTACAACATATTCGCCTGCTCCGCCAAGCTGAACATGCCCAAAATGATCAAGTTCGGAAGATGAGGTAATCAATTCTCCAGTTCTTAAATCCTTTATCCCTTCAGATACAACAATCATATACCAAGATTTTTTTAATCTTGAATTCTCTAATCTTTCTTTATACTTTTCAACTATAGTCTTGTACATATAATCAACATCAACAGGTATTTCTGGAATCAAAATCATATCTGCCTGACCAGCTACACCTCCATATAAAGCGGTATGTCCAACATATCTACCAAAAACCTCAACAACCATTATCCTATCATGGGATCTTGCTGTAGTTCTAAGTTCATAAACGGCATCTGCAATTTTGTTAATAGCTGAAGAGCCACCAACTGAATAAGGCAAAATATCAAGATCCATAGTTTTAGGAACCCATATAACTTTAAAACCACTATTTGAAAGTTGCTCTAAAACTAGTGAAGTATCATCCCCTCCAGCACCAACTAAAATCTCTATTCCAGCATTCTGAAGATTTTTTTTTACTTTTTCAAATCCATCAGGTATCGAATGAAGTTTTACTCTTGAAGTACCAAGAACTGTCCCACATTTTTTTGCTCGATTATCCACCATTGAACATGGTATTTTAAGTCCGGGATTTTTATCAAGATTATAAAGACCAAGATATCCATTTGGAATTCCAATAACTTCAATATTATCATTATGTGCAGCAAAGACGACCCCTCTTATCACTGCTTCAAGCCCACCACAATCTCCACCGCCAGTAAATAACCCGATCTTCATAATTCACTCCTAAATAATTAAATTTAGTATTTCAAACCATAATTTATAAAAAAAACTTATAAATCATAGACTTATAAATTATAGCTAGGTAAATCTAAAATGTTAAACCGATAAAATTAATAGTCACTGCTTCATCCACTGTGTCAACTCTTCTTTTATCTTGCTTAAAGGTTTTTTGTTATTTTCACAATATTTTTCCAATTCTATCAATAATTCATAAGTTATCGTTGGATTAACTAAATTCATAGTTCCAACTTCAATTGCATCAGCACCGACTGCAAAGAATTCAAGCATATCGTTAAAGTTATTAATACCACCCATTCCAATAATCGGAAGGCAAGTAGATCTTCTTGCCTCATATATATGATAAAGAGCGATTGGTTTTATTGCAGGTCCAGAAAAACCAGCATAAATATTTTTAAATCTTGGTTTTTTTGAATTTATATCTATAGATATCCCTTTCATTGTGTTAATAAGGCTTATTATATCTGCTCCTGAATCTTCTGCGGATTTAACATAGGGTGAAATAGACTGAACATTTGGTGAAAGTTTAACTATTATAGGAGTTTTTGTTTTTTTTCGTATCTTATTGATTAACTTTCCCATCGTTTTGGGGTCTTGAGAAAAAGCGATCCCTCCTTTTTTAACATTTGGACAACTGACATTGATTTCATAAAAGTTGAAACAACCTGTTGAATCTGAAATTTCTATAATTTTTAAAAAATCCTCTATTTTTTCTCCATTGATATTTATTATAACTGCACAGCCTGAATTTATTAACGACAAAAAGTATTTTGAATATTTTTCTATTACTTGATTTATACCAATATTCGCGAGTCCAATAGAGTTTAACATCCCTCCGTAAACCTCATATATCCTTGGTGGCGGATTCCCGTCTTTTGGATTTAATGTTGTTCCTTTTATAGTTATCCCACCTAATAGAGAAACATCAAAAAAAGGCTCAAATTCATCCCCATAACCAAATGTTCCAGAGGCAGTTAAAATAGGATTTTTTAAATTTAATTTACCTTTTTTTACTTCGAGTAATGACATAACGATCCTTTTACTATACTTATTATACTTTTACTTTACTTTAAAAATTTTTTTCTTTTCTAATTTCTACTGAAGATTAATATCCTTGTAATAAACAACTGGACCTTCTTCACATAGATAGATGTAACCACCAGAGCTTTTAGGTACGGCACAGCCAAGGCAAGCATGAAAACCACAACCCATAAAGGATTCTAAAGATAGATAAGATTCAAAATATTTATCTTTATTCCACTCTATAAAAGCTTTTAACATTGGATCGGGTCCACAAACAGCAAATATAGGATTATTATATTTTTTTATTAAAGAATCAAACTCAAAACTATTTAGGGCAGAAAAAATATTTCCTTCAAAAAATTTACAATTGCATCCACTATAAATATTCTCTTCATATACTTTTTTTCTTTCTAAAGAAAAAAAGATGGAGGAAAAGTAATATTTAATATAATCTTCTGGCAACAAAAAACCACCATCTCTTATTCCATAAATAAGATTGATATCAAGATATTCGTATTTTGCTTTTATTCTATTTGCATAAAAAAATAAAGGGGCAATACCAATGCCTCCTGCGATAAGAAAAACGCCATCGATATTTTTCATAAATGAGTCTTCTAAAGGGAAAGAGGTACCAAGAGGTCCAATCATTTTTAATTTTGTCCCATTTTTCTTTGTTGAAAGAAGTTTTGTCCCCTCTCCTTTTATTTGATAAAGAATACCAATTTCATATTTATCTAAATAAAAAACAGAAAAAGGTCTTCTTAAAAAAGGTTGAATCGAATTGGGTTCAATTTTAATATTTACAAATTGACCAGCCATTATATCAAATCCAGATGGCCTGGAAATACCCAATAAATAGTAATTTTCATTTATCTTATCATTTTTTGTTATAAAAACATCATAATCCGAAATATCTTTTTTTAACATATTATGCCTTTATTATTAATCTTAAAAACTTATTAATTACTGATTAACTAAGTTATAACATTATCTAAATTATAATAAAGGTTTTCTAAAAAATTGATTTTCTCCTTTATTTGAATTAAGAACAAGTTGACCATTTTTAAAAACCTTAACAATTTTACCTTTTATTTTCTTATTCATATAAGGAGAATATTTTGCTTTTGAATAGAAAAATGATGGAGTAATTTTTTGTTCTTCATTTGGGTCAAATACGGTAAGATCAGCAATATAATCTAATTTTCCCTTTTTCTCGAATTTAAATCTATTGGCTGGATTTGAAGTCAAACATGATAAAAGGTTTTCAAGACTAGTAAGCTTTGTCAAAACAAACTCATTAAATAAAAGTAAAAATGTTGTTTCAAGTCCAGTTATACCAAATGGTGCTAAAGTAATATCTAAATGTTTTTCTTTTTCAAGATGAGGAGCATGATCTGTAGCTATAATTTCAATTTTCCCCTCTAAAAATAGTCTTTTTAGATTTTCTTGATTTTCAAAAGATCTTAAAGGTGGTGAAACCTTAAATATTGGATCTTTAGTGATACAATTATTTTCATTTAATAGTAAATGATGAGGAGTAACATCAAAACTCACATCGATATCTTTTTCTTTAGCAACCAAAGCCAATTCTATAGATTCTTTTGTGCTTAAATGAGTAAGATGAATTTTAGATTGAGCCAATTTAGCAAGTTGTATATCTCTATAGGCAATAGTTGTCTCAGCTGCATCAGGTATCCCTTTAACCTTAAGTTGTTTAGAAATAGGTCCGAAATTTATCACTCCACTTTTAAAAAAATCATTATCGATGCAATGTTCCATTATTATGAAATCATATTTTTTAGATAAAAGGAGAGCTTCAAAGAGTAATTCTGGATCTTTAACTTCATTTCCATCATCTGTGAAAATAGAAAAACCAGATTTAACATTTTTTTCTATATCTACGAGCTTTTTACCTTCCCTATTTTCAGTAATACAACTTGCTGGAATTATATCTAAATATTTTGATAAAAGATTTATATCTTTAATATGATCTTTTTTGAATGGGAGGATTTGTGTTTGGCATAGCAACACAAGTAGTATAACCTCCATGAAGAGCTGCAAAAGATCCACTTTCAATATCTTCTTTTTCTATTTGACCAGGATATCTAAAATGAGTATGAATATCAATAAAACCAGGGAAAATATATAATCCATTTAAGTCAAAAATCTTACAATCAATTGCTTTAACTTCATCTAAATCTATAGAATCTTTTATTTCTTTAATAAATCCATTTTCTATTAATATATCTTTTTTTTCTCCTGAAAACCCCTGACTTTTATCAAACAATTTGCCACCAACTAAGAGAGTTTTCACAATTCCCCCATCTTTTGCATCACTTTAATCTTACTTTCAATAACCCTATAAAACTCATTGATATTCTTGACTGTAATCTCTCCACTTCCAAAAGTAATTCTATTCATTCTTTCAAAATCCTTAAGTATTCTTCTGGTTTGATCAAGATCGAGTCCAGCCCAATTGGCAATGCTCTCTATTGTTTCCTTGAAAGTTACGGGATCTAAATAATTCTTTGAAACATTATTTCTACATTCAGCAAGCATACAAAAAGTATCCATTATTCTTAATTCTGGATCTTTTAATAGAAGTATTTTAACTCGTCTTTTTGCCTCATAAATCCTCTTGGCAAATGATCTTATAAGTTTTTCAATCCAAGCTGGATTAGCGGTTAGGAGTAGGGTAAAATTATCTTTATTGAATTCTAAAACTTTTAAATCTGTTATAGCTTCGACAGTTGCAGATCTAGGCTTTCTCTCTATTATTGCCATTTCCCCAAAAATATCTCCAGGTCCGAATACATCAAGAATTTTTTCTTTTCCCTCCACTAATTTAGTGACCTTTACTCTTCCTTCCTGAATCAAATAAAATGTATCTCCAGGTTCATATTCAGCAAATATAATTTCACCTTTTTGATAAGTTTTACCAAATTTAGAAAATAAATCTAAGCCCATAATACCTCTTTTTTATTGTAAAGAACCAAGCAATCTTTTTGCTTTCGTAGTAATTTCATCGGCAGGTTGTAAGCTGATAATTTTTGCTATAAGTTTTTTACAGTTTTCCAAATCACCTTTTAACTTATAATTTTCAGCGAGTTCGTATATCGCTTCTTTTGCTAGTTCAGAAGATGAGAAGTCTGTAATAAATTTTTTAAATACTTTTTCAGCTGCGTCAAAGTTTTTCATTCTTTTTAAGATTTTCCCCATTTCAAGTAGTGACTTTGATTTGTATTCTTCCGAAGTATTGGAATCATCAAAGATCTGCTTAAAAAGTTTTAAGCCTTCCTCTAATTTTGATGCCATTACTGCATTTACAGCTTCATAATACATTTTTTCTTCTTCAGAAGATTGTTGTTCTTTTTCTGCTTCCACTTTTTCCACGAAATTCTCAGTCTTTCCTAAAGCNGAATCAAGAGTTTGATGAGTTTCATCAGCTGAAAAATCATCTGAAATAAGATTTTCAAGTGCCTTTAGTTGTGCTAGTGCCTCATCTTTATTTGAACAATCGGGATATAATTCTAAAAGTTTTTGAAAACAATATTTTGATTTCTTATATTGTTTTGTCTTAAAGTAATACATCCCATAGTTAAACAAGCCAACATCAGGTAAAACCTCATTTTGTCCAGTAAGTTGGTTAACCTTTCTGACTGTTTCTCTAAGTTCTTTAGATAGAGCTTTTAGTATTTTTAGTAAAAGTTGTTCATTTTTCCCATTTACTGCTAAGAATTCATTTTCATTCATTGCGACAGCGACAACCTCAGTTGCTGCCATGGCTGTTTCTTCTCTTGGATATTTCCCCATTGCACTTTTAAGCCCAAAAAATTCTCCAGGTTTTACAACATAAGCTTCTTCTTCCAATTTATCTGAAGGTATATAACTTATAATAACCTGTCCTTCTTTTAATATATAAATATTACTGTCATTATCTCCAGTAAAATAAATAATAGAATTTTTTCCAAACTTTTTTAGTTGAGGTGACATTTAATTCCCCTTTAATTACATAATAGTTTAAAAGAAAAAAAAATCAAAAAAAAAGAGGAGTTTATAACTCCTCTTTTTTTTGATTTAATAATTTAAGAAAATTATCATTTTAAATATTCAATCTTGTTTAAATATTTAATCTTGCAAGAAATCTAAACTATAATTTTTCTTTATCAAATACTCATCTCGATATTGTTGAACAAGGTTATTGACCATTGTCTGATAAAGTTGCATATTCAACATTTGGGCGATATATTGGTATGCTTGCTCAGGTGACATATTTGCAAATTTGGATTTGTATGTTTCATAGTATTGTTTTACCTGTTCAGCAGATACTGGTTTAAATTGACCTTTAAGTTTTTGTTGAACATAAAGTTCCATGACCTGTCTTTGATATAGATATTCAATTTGAGTGGCAAATTTTTTTTCAAAATCAGTCTTTTTAATTTCAAAATTGTATAGCAAATAATTATTTATATAGTTATTGGTAAAATCTTGAAGGAAAAGAACTGGTTGTTGATCAATAACTGCGCCCTGTCCACTATCTCTTAGTGTTTGCTTATAATCTTCATATAAACCATTAAAATCATCATAAGAAATTATAATATCACCAATTTTTAATACCCATGTGGTTTTTTGACCTTTTTCGAAATAATCTGGATTTCTTTGAATTGTAATATTTTCTTTTATTCTTTCAATTCTTTTTTTCAATTCATTCTGCAATTTTTGTTGTTTCAAGTATTCTTTTATTTGTGAAGCGGCTGTTTCAAGTTTTACTCCCTTGAATCTGTCCTTATTTTGATCATAGAAAGTAGCGATTTCATCATCGGTAGGATCCTTAATGCTTTCATAGATGACTTTCATAATATATAGGTTGATTATAACTTGCTGTCTTGTGAAGCTTAGTAACCTTGTATTCTGAGTATCAAATTTGTCTCTTTTAATTCTATCCCATAAAATAATTTCGTTGATATAAATCTCAAGATAATCTTTCATCATCTTCTTATCTTTTTTCAACTTTTCCCATTGATCCCTCGGAGCAGTTAGCTCAATAAAAATGTAAAATTTTGTCATGAAATCATCTATGGAATATTTCTTACCATTGATTTCTACCACCCAACTCTTGTCCGATTGAGCCATTAAATTAGTTGAAAATAAAAGAAAAATAATGAGAAAAAAGAAAAAAATGAATAGTTTGTTTTTTGACATTATTACCTTCCTTAAGTATGGAACTTAACTAACTCTATTTAGCAAATAAAAGAAAGATTTGTCAATACTAAAAGAGTTAAATATTGTTAAAAAGTATGTTAATCTTCACTGAATATATAAGCTGAAAACCTATAAATTATTGTTCCAGGAAGTTTATATGCATTTGTAGGAAGTCCGGCTTTCATGCAAAGATGCTCTAAATATGTTTTAAGGTCCCAGTTATATTCAACAGGAACTTGGGGTAGTAACAGTCCAGAGTAATTCTGCCTTGTAATCATAAGGCCATCTCTACCAATTACTATTTCATCTATTGAGTTAATCTTTTGCATTGGTGAAAGTATGGATATTTCAATTTTTATTTTCTCAAACTCCTCTTTTCTCAAAGGTCCAAAACGAAAATCATGAAAAGCAGCTTCCTTTGCCATCTTTCTAATACTATTTACTAAAGATTCATAACCTCGAATATAACCAATACAACCTCTTAACTCCCCTTCTTCTGTCAATGTTACAAAAACTCCATACAAATCTTTTCCATGAGGAGGATTATAATTAGGGTCAATATCAGTTTTGAATGTAATACCTAGTTCGTCAGCTATAGCTTGCCTCGCAATCTTTAGGTAATATTCTTTTTCTTTATTATCTAAATTTAATTCCATTTTTAATCCCCCTACAAAGTTATACTGAACTTTATATTATTATAAAACAGGGATTACAAAATTTCAAAACTTGGTTGACCCTAATAAATTAAAAATTTAAACAAAAATCAGATGAGAAAAATAAATGGAATAAAGAAATATCTTTTTATTTTTTAATAAAAACAAAATCCTCTTTTAAGTTTTTATCTTGGGCTTTCACATCGATTGTTATATTATCATTTTCACCAATTTTTCCAGATAGAATTTCAACTGATAATAAGTCTTCAATGTTAGTTTGAATATACCTTTTCAATGGTCTTGCACCGAATTCTTTCTGAAATCCTTCCTTTACAATTTTATCGATTGCTTTATCAGTCCAAGAAAGATTAATCTTTTGTTTTTCAAGCCTTAAAGCAAGATATTTTAATTGAATTTTTACAATATCCTTAGCTATTTCCTCAGTTAATTTTCTAAAAATGACAATTTCATCAACCCTATTCAAAAACTCTGGTTTGAAATAATTGAATAAAAGGGGTTTAACAGTTTGTTCAATTTTCTCATTTGAATCAGAATTTAATATAAATTCAGAACCTATATTTGAAGTCATTATTATTATTGTATTTTTAAAGTTTACTATTCTTCCATGATTATCTGTAAGTCTACCATCATCTAAGATCTGTAAAAGCAGATTAAACACATCGGGATGAGCTTTTTCTATTTCATCAAGCAATATTACGGAATAAGGTTGCCTTCTTATTATCTCAGTTAAAGCCCCACCTTCTTCATAACCAACATATCCAGGAGGTGCACCAATTATTTTAGAAACTGAGTGTTTCTCCATAAATTCGCTCATATCTAGTCTAACCATCGCTTTTTCTGTATCAAAAAGATACTTTGCCAAGGCTTTCGCTGTTTCGGTTTTACCGACACCAGTTGGACCTAAGAATATAAATGACCCTATTGGTCTATTTTCATCTGAAAGTCCGGCTTTACTTCTTCTTATAGCATTAGCTATAGCATAAAGTGCATGATCTTGCCCAACCACCCTATTTCTAAGCTCATTTTCTATGGTTAAAAGCTTTTCTCTTTCTGATTCTAAAAGTTTAGATACAGGTATATTTGTCCAAGAAGAAACGATTAAAGCTATATCATCTTCATCAACTATTTTTTTTACAAGACTTTTTGCATGTTCTGCTTCATCTTCCATCTCTTTAAGTTTGTTTTGCAAAGAAGGTAGCTCTCCATAAAGAAGTTTTGCAGCCTTTTCAAAATTACCCATTCTTTGCTGCGTCTCTGCATCATTTTTTATTTGATCTATCCTAATTTTTATTTCATTAATATTTTTCATTAAATCTGTATCTTTTTTCCATGATGCTTTTAAATTTTCTATCTCACCTCGAAGTTTTTCAATTAATGATTCTATTTTTTTAAGTTTGTTTTTTGATTCTTCATCTTCTTCATTTATTAATGCTCTTCTTTCAATCTCAAGTCTTACAAGTTCTCTATTCTTTTTGTCTATCGCTTCTGGGACAGATTCAAGTTGAACCCTTATTCTACTGCATGCTTCATCAATCAAATCTATTGCTTTATCAGGTAAAAATCTATCTGTTATATACCTATCTGAAAGGTAAGCTGCTTCGACTATTGCCTTATCTGAAATCTTAACACCATGAAAAAGTTCATATCTTTCCTTTATACCTCTTAAAATAGCAATAGTATCTTCTAATGAAGGTTCCTTAATAATCTGTGGTTGAAATCTTCTTTCTAATGCTGCATCAGATTCTATATATTTTTGGTATTCATCTAAAGTTGTAGCTCCTATACAATGCAGCATACCTCTAGCAAGAGCAGGTTTTAACATATTTGCAGCATCAAAAGAACCTTCTGCCTTTCCAGCTCCAACGATAAGATGTAGTTCATCAATAAAAAGAATGTACTTGTTTTGAGCGCTTTCTAACTCTTTCAATATTGCTTTTAGTCTTTCTTCAAATTCTCCCCTAAATTTTGTTCCAGCGATTAAAGCAGCCATATCTAAGGAAAGAATCTCTTTATTAATAAGAGAAGATGGTACATCACCATTCACTATCCTCTGAGCTACTCCTTCAACTATTGCAGTTTTACCAACACCTGGTTCTCCAATCAATACAGGGTTATTTTTCGTTCTTCTTGAAAGTATCTGTATAATCCTTCTAATCTCTTCATCTCTTCCAATGACTGGATCAAGTTTATGCTCTTTTGCCATCTGTGTAAGATTAATGGTATATTGATCAAGAACTTTCATGTTTTTATCTGAAGTTGCAGATGTGATTTTTTGTCCAGCTCTCGCCTCCTCATAAAATTTTTTAAGTGAATCATAATTGATCCTAGCATTTTTAAAAAGTGAAGTAACCTCACTTTCATTATTCGCCATTGCATAAAGAAAATGCTCATTACTTACAAATTGGTCAGATAACTTTTGAGCTTCTTTTTCTGCGTCAGCAAATATCTTGTTAAGCGAATATGAAAGCTGAGGCTTACTTTCACCATAGACCTTTGGAAGTTGATCCAACCTTTTTTCAATCTCTCTTTCCAAAAATGATGGATCTACTGGAATTTTGGCAAGATACTGAAAAAAAAGTGGATCCTTCGCCTTCATAATGCCAAAAAGCAAATGCAAGGCTGTAAATTCTGGATTCCCCCTCGAAATAGTTTCATTGAAACCATTATTAAGAGAATCAGCAGCAAGTTCCGTCATTTTATCAAAACTAATCATTCACCTTCCTCCATTTAAATAGTAATATTTTGTAAATTTATTACAAAAATATTTCAGAAAAATTTTTTATTGATTCTATTATTATAGCTGTTGTTATTTCTTTAAATAGAATTTTAATTATTGCAATAACTATGGTTCTAATTATTGTTTAATTATAATTTCAATTTCTGCTATAAATTTAATCCTACCTATTACTATGATAAAATATAGCAACTTTTATACCATAAATTAAATTTAACATAATATATTATTGTTATTTTTTCTTTCACGAAAGGGTAGAAAGTGGACAATAGAATTTTTTACTTAAAAATCCTTATATTTTAAGTAGAAAATATTGATAAAAACTATAAAAAGCTTATGTCTATTAATGTAAAATAAAAAGCTTTTATCTATTAATATAATAAAAAAAGCTTATTCTAATAAATAGTAATGGATTGAAATGTATTTAGTTGAATTATATTTAGTAAAATATATTGAATGAAATATTTTACTTGAAAATTGTTTCTTGAAAGTTCAGGTTTATTTACAATATATGTATACTTATTATACTTATGTATTATATTTATACATTTATTCTCCTATATTACTTTTTAATAATCTTTTAAACAATAAGAAATAAACAATAAGAAATCCCAAAACTAAAACTTTTAAGCCAGAATTTTGAGGTTTTGAATACCTTTTTAAGCAATTAATTAACTTGTATATTGTAAATCTATATTAATTTGCTATTAATTGCGTATACGATGCTCAAATTAAATATTATTATAATTTCATACTATGCTTTCCCTTATACTGCAATTTCTGCTCTTAGAATATCTCATCTTGCGAATTATTTATCGGAGAAAGGACATTCTATAACTTTCATAAGAGCTGATAATAAATATTATAAAAACTTAATAGACTATAAGCTTAAACTTAATGAAAAAATAAAACAGATACATATTTCAATAAAACCAACTACTAATCCATCTTTATCAAGATTAAGATTCACCTTTGAAATATTAAAAAAAATAAAGAAATTAATTACAAATAATAAATTTGATTTTTTATTTTTTTGTTCAGATCCTTTTTGGTATTTACCATTAGGCCCAATTTTTAAAATATTTTATAAAATTCCATATATTATCGATTTTAGAGACATAATGTATAGACATCCAATTTTTAGGCTTCATAAGTATAAAGATTTTATGAATAAAATAGCAGATAAATTTTTAGAAGAAATATATATAAAATATGCTGATCTTGTCATAGATGTTACAGAAGAAAACACTATACTACATAGAAAGATATATTCTAAATATCCTTCAGAAAAATTTATTACAATTGCAAATGGGTATGATTCAAAATTGATAGGTTCTATTAATATAAATACTGTTAATGAAACTACTTCAGAGGAAAATTCATTAAAAAATAAGATTATTAACCAAAAGTTAAAGCTTGCTATAAGTGGTAAATTTGCTTTTTATAATGTAGAAGATGTAAATATAATAATTGAACTGGAAAAAATGGATATTAATATAGCAAAAAATTTAGAAATAATAGCAATAGGAAAGGATAATCCCATTTTTAAGGAAAAAGCAGCAAATGCTAAATATCTAACTTTTACTTTTTATCCTCAGATGTCTCAAATAGATGCTTTCAATATATTAAACGAATCAGATATTTTGTTATTGAATAATAGTCAAAAGACAGCATTGGGAACTAAAATATTTGACTATATTGGATTGAATAAGCCTATTTTTGCATTTGTAAAACAAGATTATGCTATATGGAAACTTTTAGAAAAATTCGAAAATGCCTTTTTAATCCAAAGCGTTTACGATTTAATTAAGGCTATAAATAAAGTATTATTAGACAATATAATATATTTAACTAAAAATTTAGACTTAATTGCACAATATTCAAGAGAAAATCAATATGAAAAATTAGAAAATATCTTAAGAAAAAAATATTAGTGTTTATTATTTGTTTTATTGAGGTTCATATGAATATTATAAAAAAACTAATTAGATTGATGTGGAAAGAAAATAAGGTCATTTTCATAATGAGCATTATTTTTACTATTTTCTCTGCTATCTTTACAATGATGCAGGCGGAAATAGGTCAGGCATTATTTTCTGCAATAAATATAAATGATAAATTAAAAAACAATTTAGATAAATCAACTATAATAACAGATAAACAAAATCTTGGTCAAAATGAGATAAAAAATGAAAAACAAAATATTTTTAAAATTTTGCTTAAAAATTTTAGTAAAATTAGAAACTTAAAAGAATTTTTAGTCTTTATTTTTTCTCAAAAATCGATCCCTTTAATTTTGTTTAGCGGATTTTTGTTCCTACTATTTTATTTTTTACTCAAACTTTTTCTTTATATACAAGGCAATCTTCAATCCTTTTTAGCTTTTAAGGCAAGTGTTCAAATACAAAAGAATATGTTTGAAAAACTTTTAGCCTTACCATCCTTATTTTTCAAAACCAAGGCAAAATCAGGCGAATTAATATCAAGAATAATAAATGATATAAATAGTATACGTATAGCATTGATGAATATTTTTAACACACTTTTTTTTATACCTATCTTAGTAATCTTTAGTTTAACAATGCTTTTTATAAAAAATTCATTATTTACCGCTTTACTAATCCTCTCTGGAGCTATTGGTGTTTTTCTTATAAATAAAATAGCTAAAATGGTAAAAATCCAAGTTGTACAATCAAGCAAAAGATTGGCAAATTCAGCCAGTTATATAAATCAAACAATTTATGGCATTGAAGCTATAAAAGTTTTTAACAATGAAGAATATGAGAAAAAGCAATTCTCTTCATTACTTAATCATTATGTACTATCTTATAAAAAACTTATAAGATTATCATTATTGGAAAGACCTTTAACCGAACTTTTTGGTATTTTAATACTTCTTTCTATTTTGACAGTCGGAGCATTTCTTCTTTGGCATGGTAAGTTAAACATAGAGCAGATTGTTGGATTTCTTCTATATCTTTTAGTTTTAACACCAAATCTTCAAAGCATAACTAAAATATTATTTCAAATAAGCAACGCTGAAGGAGCATACGAAAGACTTGAAGAGATATTAGTCATGGAAAATGAATCAAAGGAATTTGGACAAGAAAAATTGGATAATTTTAAAGGAAATATAAAGTTTGAAAATGTTTATTTTACATACTCACAAAAAGAAGAAAAAGAGGAAGCAGAACATGCACTTTTTGATATAAATATATCTATAAAAGCAGGAGAATTTATAGCAATAGTTGGCCCAAGTGGTGCTGGTAAAAGTACATTTATAAGCTTAATACCAGCACTTATTACTCCAAAAAGTGGAAC